>Ga0070707_100003337_pt1 | contig 15159 bp, 15 predicted proteins | sample KBSK5502metaG_FD_65468 | JGI IMG/M metagenome (GOLD analysis project Ga0070707, IMG submission 65468) | Corn, switchgrass and miscanthus rhizosphere microbial communities from Kellogg Biological Station, Michigan, USA - KBS K5-50-2 metaG | ecosystem: Host-associated > Plants > Roots >... | reverse complement strand
GGGGACCGGCGGCTGCTTCGACGTATCGAGCGGCTGGGGGAGTGTCGTGTAGGGCGTGCCGTCCTGCTTCACCTGCCTGATCCGTTCACCCGCGTTCGCCAGACCATCGGCCCCGGGGAACCTCCCATACAAGCTGTCGAAGCTCCAGTTTTCCTGATAGATCACGATGACGTGCTGGATCTTTTCGAGGCCTGCAAGCTGCGCCGCCCCGCGTGAATCTGCGGACATTGAAGTGCAACCCGTAACGACCAGCAGGGCCACGAGGAGTGATCGGACTGACGTTGTCATAGCGCCCTCCGAAGGTAAGTCTCGGGTCGAACGACAAGGGGATGCGTCATGCCGCTACCACCGTGTGCTGGCTGAGCACAGCGGCGATCTTCCGCCATCCGTCGATCCTGCGCAACTTGATCTGTCCGCTGCTCACAAGGCTGAAGAGCAGGGTTAGGGCGGCCTCCTCACTGGGCAGCGAACCTTGCCTCTTCACGCGCCGTCGGAATTCTTCGTGGAGCCGCTCAATCACGTTCGTCGTCCGCAGGGTCTTCCACTGTGCCCTGGGAAAACGAAAGAACGTGAGGAGCTCGTCGCCTCCTTCCCAAAGGCTCGTCACCACGCCGGGGCACCGCTTACCCCACATCCGCTCGAAGGCCGCATACGCGATGCGTGCGGCGTCGGCGCTGGCCGCGTAGACGATACGATGGAAGTCGTCGCGGATCTCAGCCAGCGCGTGCTTTGGCGCCTTGCGCTCAAGATTGCGGAGCTTGTGGACGCAGCAGCGCTGCACCGCTGCCCGCGGCCAGACCTCCCCGACGGCGCGCCGCAGTCCGGGATGACCGTCAATGATGCAGAGCATCGGCGCGCGCAGGCCACGCCCCACCAGATCGTCGAGGCATCCTTTCCATGCCGTCAAGGACTCGCCTCCGCACAGCTCCAGGGCGAGCAGACGCTTATGTCCATCGGGAAGGACGCCGACCACGCCCAGCACCGGGACGCTGACCACCTTTCCGGCAATGCGCACACGCAGGGCAAAGCCGTCGAGGTAGACAAAGATCACGTCGAGGTCGGTGAGGGAGCGTGTCCGCCACGCCTCCAGGCCGTCCTTTAGCGTGGCGATGACTCGAGACACCGCGCTCTTCGAGAGGGGCGCGGCCTTGAGCAGCGGCTGGAGCGCGCCGCGAATCCGGCGGGTGTTGCCGCCCGCCAAATATGTGGCGATCACCGCCTCGTTGACCTCGCGCATCCGGCGCTGGTAGCGCGGCACAATCGTCGAGGTCCATTCCTGCCCGCGGCCCGGCGCCGCCACCGTCGCCCGCGGGAGCGTGAGCGCCAGGGGCCCGGTCGGCCCTGTCAGCGTCCGGGTTTTGACCCCGTTGCGGTACCCACGCCGCGCGCCGTGGCGCTCGTAGCGTCCGGCGCCGAGCGCGATCGCCAACTCTTCGTGCACCGCCCTCTCAATCGCGACCCGAACCTGCGCATGAATCAACTCCCCCAGCGCGACCGGCCCATCCTCATGCAGCCGCTCCGACTTCCTGATACTCTTCGCCATGGCGCATTCCTCCGGCGGCCGCCTTGCCGGGCGGCCGGTTGGTGGTTGAACATCCCACCGGAAGAATGCGCCATTTCTCTATTTCCACACGAATCGGGACACCACCAGTTCCCTCGGCGCTCTTAGTGTTTTCATGACTGGTCCGTCGCCCTCACAACTATCCCGCAACTAGCCCGGCACCTCACGCTGAGGTACAGGCGTAGATGTGCTGCGGGCTAAACGGCAGGATTAAATGGTGCCCCCGGGGTGACTCGAACACCCGGCACGCAGTTTAGGAAACTGCTGCTCTATCCACCTGAGCTACGGGGGCGTCAGGTCTCAGCTGCTACCTGGAACATTCTAGCATCCGGGGGCTCAGAAGAGGTCGGAGGCCTCCACATCGCGCGCCGCCAGGAGCCGGCGCAACCGCTGTAGCGCCGAGCCCTCGATCTGCCTCACGCGCTCTCGGGTCACGCCCAGGCGCTGGCCGATGCTCTCCAGCGTCATGGGCTCTTCGCCGCCCAGGCCGAAGCGCAGCGTGACTACGGTGCGCTCGGTGTCGGGCAGGTCCTGGAGCACCCCCGCCAGATCGGCGCGCGCCCGGAGAACGGCCGCGATGCCCCCGCCGGGCGCGGCCGAGGGGTCCTGGACGGTGTCGTGGAGGCTTCCCTTCCCTTCTGGCGCCGGGCTGTCGAGGGAGAGGGGCTGCTGGCGAATCGTTTCGAGGTGCTCGATCTCGGCCGTGGGGCGGTCCATTTCCTTGGCCACCTCCTCGACGGTGGGCGGGCGACCCAGAGCTTGGGTCAGTGCATTGCGCTTCTTCACGTACTGGGCCAGCAGCAGCTGGACGTGCACCGGCAGCCGGATCGTGCGCGCCTGGTTGGCGAGGGCGCGGACCACGGCCTGGCGGATCCACCAGGTCGCATAGGTCGAAAATCGGGTGCCGCGGTCCGGCCGGAACTTCCGCGCGGCGTGGAGGAGGCCCACATTGCCCTCCTCGATGAGGTCCAGCAGGGAGAGCCCGCGGTTGAGGTAGCGGCGCGCGATGCGGACCACCAGCCGAAGGTTGGCCTCCACGAGCCGCCGCTCGGCCTGGGCATCGCCAGCCTGAACGCGACGGGCGAGCTCCTGCTCCTCCTCGGCGGTCAGCAGCTTGATGCGGGAGATCTCCTGGAGATAGAGGGACAGGATCTCGCGAGCGCGCTCGGCCGTTTCCGGGCTGTCCTTGGACTCACCGAGCTCGGCCGGCTCTTTGTCCAGCAGCGTCTCGAGGGGCTCGTCGGGATCTTCGAGGACATCGCGTGACTCCTCACCCTCACTCAAGAATCGAACTCCGCGAAGCGGATGTCAAAGGAGGTGAAGCGTCCCGTGGGCGGCCGCCAGGCGAGATCCAGGGTCTCCACCCGAGCCAGCGGCGGCCCCTTCTCGATCTCCCGGGCCAGCTCCTCGATGGCCTCGCGGCCGCCCTCCACGCGCACGCGAACCCTCCCGTCCTTGAGGTTCATGACATAGCCGGCCAGTCCCAGATGGTCGGCCTTGCGCTGGACGAAGTTGCGATAGCCAACGCCCTGCACGCGCCCCTCGATGTGAATCTCGGCGGCGGCGCGCAGTGCTGCTTCACTCATATGCCGTCGGGCGAAAAATGGTCGGGGCGACTGGATTTGAACCAGCGACCTCCTGCTCCCGAAGCAGGCGCGCTACCAAGCTGCGCTACGCCCCGATGCTGTTCACCTGTCGATGATCGAGTCACTCGTATTTTACTCAGCCTCGGCTCGCCGCTGCGCGGCTCACCTCGAACTGCCACGCTGCTCTACGCTCCGTTTCCCTTTACCTTTCCGTGCTGGTTTCCCACGCGTATTTTCCTACCAACTTCACGAACACGCACCCGGAATTCTGGGTGACCCGCACCTGGCCGTTCACCTTCTCCACCACCTGCAGCACCTGGCTCGTGGCGTCCCCCACCGGCATCACCAGGCGGCCGCCTTCGGCCAGCTGCTCGAAGAGCGGCGGCGGCACGCTCGGCCCGCCGGCCGCAACCAGGATGCGATCGAACGGCGCTTCGTCGGGCCAGCCCAAGGTGCCATTCGCCGTGCGCACCCACACGTTCGTGTAGCCCAGCTGCTCGAGCGTCTCGCGCGCCCGCGCCGCCAGCTTGGGCAGTCGCTCGATGGTGCACACGCGCGCCGCCAGCTCGGCCAGCACCGCCGCCTGATAGCCGCAGCCCGTGCCGATCTCGAGTACCTTCTCCCGCCCCGTGAGCGCCAGCAGCTCCGTCATCTTGCCCACGATGAAGGGCTGGGAGATCGTCTGCCCTTCCCCGATCGGCAGCGGGTGGTCCCCGTATGACTTCTCCTGAAGGGCCGGATCCACGAACGCGTGACGCGGCACCCGCCGCAGCGCCGCCAGCACGCGCGGGTCCGTGATCCCGCGGGCCGCCACCTGCTCCTCCACCATGCGTTCCCGGTCGCGCGCGAAGCGCTGGGTGCCGATCACGGGACCGCCGGGCTCGCTCACCGCGGCCGCTTCCTCAACAGCGCGTTCAGGCTGCCTTCCCAGTCGGCCATCCGGCCGAGGGCGCCGTAGTGCGTCAGGTCCAGGTGCAGCGGCGTCACCGACGCGAGTCCACCGTGGACCGCGGCGATATCGGAGGCGTCGTCCTCCTGCCATTCGGGCGGCCCCGCCCCGATCCAGTAGTACGGCCGGCCGCGCGGATCCACCTCCCGGACGACCTTTTCGCGATACACGCGGTGGCCGAGCCGCGTCATCCGAATCCCGAGTATCTCGCCGCGCGGGACATTGACGTTCAGCAGCGTCTTCGCCGGCAGCCCTTCCACCAGCACGCGCGCCGCCACCAGCCGCGCCACGGGAACCGCGTTCCCGAAGCCGTCCACGTCGGGATCGGCCTGGGAGATCGCCATCGACGGCACCCCGAGCAGCGTGCCTTCCATCGCGGCCGACACCGTGCCCGAATAGGTCACGTCGTCGCCCAGATTCGAGCCGTGATTGATGCCAGATACGACCAGCACGGGCGGCTCCGGCAGGATCCCGAGCACGCCGAGATTCACGCAATCCGAAGGCGTGCCGTTGACCGAAAGCTTCCGCTCGCCAAGGCGCTCGACTCGCAACGGGCGGTGCAGCGTGAGGGCGTGCCCGACGGTGCTTTGCTCGCGATCCGGCGCTACGATCCAGACCTCGCCGAGCTCCTCGAGCGCCCCCGCCAGCGCCGTGAGCCCGGCGGCGTGGATCCCGTCATCGTTGGTGATCAGAATCACGGGCGCCATGGCTCGCTCTGCGGTCCCAGACAAAAAAAGAGCAGATCCGGGAATCTGCGCTCAGCGTCGGGAAGAATTGGTCGGGGCGACTGGATTTGAACCAGCGACCCCTTGACCCCCAGTCAAGTGCGCTACCGGGCTGCGCCACGCCCCGACCCATCACGCATTGTACGGGGGCGAGGGGCGAAACTCAAGGCGCCCGGCCAGGTCGCCCGTTCACGAGCCGGTCGCGCAGCGTGCGGAGCCGCTCGCGCGTGCGCCGGAGCGCTTCCTCGAGCGCCGCGCCGCGAAGGCCGGGGTCGATCTGGTCGATGCCAGCGGCGCGCAGCCGCTTCTTGGCGCCTTCGAGCGTGAGCCGCTCTTCGTAGAGCAGGCCCTTGATGCGCAGGACGAGATCCAGTTCGCGCTTACGGTACAGCCGCTGTCCGGCGGGATTCTTCTTGGGACGGAGGAGCTTGAACTCCGACTCCCAGTACCGGAGCACGTAGGCGGGGATCTCCGTGATCGCCTCGATCTCCCCGATTCGGTAGTAGAGCTTCTCCGGGATCACGCTCCCACCCCGCGGGGGCCGGCTACGAGTTGATCCGTAGCTTGAGCCCCTTGCTCGGCTTGAACGTCAGGACCTTCCGCGCCGTGATCTCGATGCTGTCGCCCGTCTGTGGATTGCGGCCGCGGCGGGACGCCTTCTTGCGAATCCGAAAATGCCCGAAGCCGACGATCTTCACGTCTTCGCTCCGCTCGAAGCACTTGAAGATGATGTCGAAGAGCGACTCCACCACCGAGGCGGACTGCCGCTTTGACAGCCCGTGCGCGGCCACCGCATTGATCAAGTCGTTCTTGGTCAGCGCCGTCACCTCCCCTCGCCGGTCACCGATTCCTGGACCCACCGCACATACGCCGGCGCGCCGGTCTGAATCGGCAGCGCCAGCACCTCGGGAACCGAATACGGATGCAGCTCGAGCACGCGCCGTTCGAGCGCGGCATAGCGGTCCTGGCCCGTCTTGATCAGGAGCAGGGCTTCGGCCGCTTCCTCGCGCTTCCCTTCCCACCGGTAGATGGACGTCACGCCCGGCAGGACGTTGACGCAGGCCGCGAGGCGCTCGTCGACGAGGACCCGTCCGAGCTCGAGCCCCGCTTCCGCGGACGGCGTCGTTACCAGCACCACGAATGGGGCCGCGGGCCCCGTCACTTCGACGCGCCCTGGGTCACGAAGCCGGCGTGCCCCTTGCCCTGCAGATCCTCGCGCACCGCCGACGCCTTCGCGCGGTCTGGGAACCCGCCCACGCGGACGACGGTGAAGGTGTCGGCGCTGTTCCCGCCGGCGCGCCGGATGATCACGTGGAGGCCTTCGGCGGACAGCTCCTTCGAGAGCGCCGTCGCCTGCTTGAGATCATAGGCCGGGCGCACCGACACGCCGCCCTGGACCGAGTGCGCGACTCCCCGCCCCTTGAGCGCGGCATTGACGGCCTCGACGCTCGAGCCCGTGATGTACAGCTCGTGATGCGGCGCCGCCGTACTCACTGGCGCGCTCCCGCGCGACACGCGGGTCACCTCGACCGAGAATCCCTCGTCGCGGAGCGTCTTGGCGAGCGCGTCCGCATTGCGCGATTCCTTGAAGAGCCCGACCTGCACGTAGAAGGCGCCAGTTGGCGCGGGCCGCGCCGGCTCGGCCTTGGGCGCGATCGCGGCCGTCCGGCGCGCCGCGTCCGGCTTGCTCGCGGGCGGCTGAAGCAGAGGTTTGGACGGCGTCGCGGGCGACGGCTGCGTCTGCGCTTGGGTCGACGGCGCCGGGGCCGCAGGGGCTGTCGTGTCGGGCGTCGGCTTTGCCGAAGGGCTCGGTGCCGGCGAGGTTGCAGAAACCGACGGCGCCGCGGGTGGCGGGGCTTCGGACTTGACCGGCGCCGAAGACGTTTGTCCCGGCGTGGCCGGAATCATCGGCTCGCTCTGCGGCGACGGCTTGGCGGGCTCGAGGCTCTGCCGCGCCGCCGTCTTTGGCGGAGCGCTCGGCGAAGGCTCGAACCAGTTCAAGAGATACGGCAGCGAAACCACGACGACGATCGCCAGGACCGTGAGCACCAGAACGGCCCGGAACCAGCCTGCGGCGAAGATGCTCCGCGGCGCGTATTCTTGCTGCTCTTCCTCTTCCAGAAAATCGTCCTTATCAGGGCTCACGTGAGGATCCCCCGCCGATGTTTGGTCAAAGACTACGCAATGTTAGCACAGACAGCCGGCGGCTCAAATGAAATCGGCTAGGGGTTCTGCCTAGTTAGGGGCCTTTGGCTGAGACAAGCCGGGCCGTGTCCTAGCGCCTGGACTTGCCCGCCGGCCTCCCCGCTCGCGTCTTGCCGCCTCCTTTGCGGAAGAGCAGGCGGATCGGGGAGCCCGTGAACCCGTAGGCGTGGCGCAACGAGTTGATGAGGTAGCGCTCGTAGGAGAAATGGATGTCGCCCGGAAAGTTGACTCTGAGGGCGAAGGTGGGCGGCGCCGTCGCTACCTGCACAGCGGTGTAGATGCGCAGGGGAACGCCGCGGTAGGACATCGGGCGGCGCTCCAGCGCCTTCCGGAGGGCGGTGAGCAGCTCGCCGGGCTGGACGCGTCGCTGGGAATCGGCCGCGACGCGGTCCACCTGGTCGAAGAGCTCGGCCAATCCCTGGCGTTTCAGGGCCGAGATGAAGCAGATCGGCGCGTATTCGAGAAAGGGCAGCCGCTCGTAGACCTGGCCGACCACGTCGGCCTTCTGCACCATGCCCGGCGGCACCAAGTCCCACTTGTTGACCGCCACGACGATGGCGCGACCGGCATCGTTGGCATAGCCCGCGATGTGGGCGTCCTGGGCGGTCACGCCGTCGGAGGCGTCCATCACGAGGACGGCAACCTGGCAGCGCTCGAGGCTCTTCAGCGCCATGACCACGGCCAGCTTCTCGAGCGCCTCGGACACTTTGCCCTTGCGGCGGATCCCGGCGGTGTCGATCAGGAGATAGGGTGTGTCGCGGAAGCTCACGGGCGTGTCCACCGCGTCGCGGGTCGTGCCGGGCAATGCGTGGACAAGCACGCGCTCGTGGCCGAGTACGGCATTGACCAGCGACGATTTGCCGACATTGGGCCGGCCGATGATGGCGACGCGGGTGCCTTCCGGGGCATGCTCGACCACCGGCGTCGGCACCAGCGCGCGGCAGGCCTCGAGCAGCTCCGCCACGCCGCGCCCGTGCTCGGCCGAAACCGGAAGGACGGTCGGGAAGCCGAGGCGGTAGCATTCCCCGAGCAGCGCTTCGTGCGCCGCCACGTCTACCTTGTTCACTGCCAGCACGACGGGATGCTCGCTCTTTCTCAGTATCGCGGCGATCTCCTCGTCGAGCGGGGTGAGGCCGGACTGGCCGTCCACCACGAAGAGGATGACGTCGGCTTCCTCGATGGCGAGCATGACCTGGTCGCGGACTGCCGCGACCAAATCCGAAGTCGCGCGCGGCTCGAAGCCGCCCGTGTCCACGACGGTCGCCTGCCAGCGCTCGTGCACCGTGGTGCCGTAGAGGCGGTCCCGCGTCACGCCAGGCGTGTCGCGGACGAGGGAGCGGCGGCGGCCGACCAGCCGGTTGAAGAGGGTGGACTTGCCCACATTGGGACGGCCGACGATCGCGATGATGGGGCGCAGCACGACGGAGCTCAGCGATCCAGCAGAGCCGCGATCAGCTCGGGCGCCGTGGGCTCCACGGCGGTCACCGGTACCCCCAGGGAGGCGGCCAGGTCGGCCGTTGTCATGTCGTCGAGGAATACGCCCGCGCCATCCCGGAGGGCGACGGCGGGGATGAGCACTTCGTCGCCGAGCTCGCGGTCCGCGAGCTGGGACTGGATGTCGCGGCCCGTAAGCAGGCCGGCGACGCCGATTCCATGTCCGAACCAGTCATTGGCGACCGGCGCGAGGCGCGCGCTCAGTCCCTCGATCCGGAGGCGGGCGAGGAGCGCCGCCATTCGTGGTGCGTAGAGCTCACCCGTGACCACCGTCACGGCTCGCCGCCCTCCGGCACGGGCGGGGATGCGACGAAGGCTACGCCCGAAACCGTCTTCGAATCTTCGCACCAGCCCGATGCCGTCTTCGGCCACGGCGAAGCCCTCGTAGGCCGCGGCCGGCGGGAGTGTGCGGCCGGCTTCGAGATACAGCTCGTCGGCGGCGAAGACGAAGCGCGTACCGAGCAGCGGCAGGAGCTCCCGCTGCCAGCGCTCGATGTCGGCCACCAATGTCCCGGCCTCCTCCGCCGTCACCGCCCGCAGCGCGGGCAGCCGCTCCCGATGGCGCGTGAGCCCCACCGGCACGACCGCCGTCGTGGTCACACCCGGATGCAGTCGTGCCAGGTCCCGCACGGTCCGCTCGAGATGGACGCCGTCATTCCAGTCCGGGACGAGGACGATCTGGGCGTGCATGGCGATGCCGGCCTTGGCCAGCCGCTCCATGACGGGCAGGAGCTCGCGCGTGACGCGGGGACTGCCGAGCAGCCGGTGGCGGAGCTCGGGATTCGTGGCATGGACCGAGACGTAGAGCGGCGAGAGCCGCTGCGTCTCGATCCGGCTGAGGTCGTCCTCCTCGAGGTCGGTGAGCGTGATGTAGTTGCCGTGGAGGAACGAGAGCCGGAAGTCGTCGTCCTTGACGTAGAGGCTCTTCCGCATTCCCCTCGGCAGCTGGTGGATGAAGCAGAAGACGCACTTATTGGCGCATGTCGAGATCTCCGAGGGCCGGGGTGGCTCGAGCTCGAGGCCGAGCCGTGCGCCGCGGCGCCGGAGCGTCGCGCTGCGCTCCCGCCCGTCACGCTCGACGGTGAGACGGAGGCGCTCCTCGCCGCCGTGGAAGTGGAAGTCGATGGTGTCGCGGAGCGGATGGCCGTTGATCGCCAGGATCCGGTCCCCGGGGCGCAGCCCCGCCCGGCCCGCGGGGGTGCGGGAGGCGACGGAGGCGACGACGACGCCGGGCGCGTCGGCGGAAGCGCCGCAGGTCACGGCGCTACGCTCCCTTCCCCGTGGCCGGCGAGTGCTCGAGCTGCTTGAGACCCTGGATCATGTACTGCAGCCCCGAGGCGACCGTGAACGCGGCGGTGATCCAGGCCAGCACCCGCGGCACGTCGGGCAGCAGCTTGAAGTAGAACGACGCCACGGCGGCGAGCACGGTCAGCATCTGGAACGCCGTGGACATCTTCCCGAGCCATGAGGGCGCCGGCTGCACCGTGCCGCCCGCCACGTGGATGACCAGCACGCCCACGCTCAAGACGAGGTCCCGGCTGACGACGACCGCGGCGATCCAGAATGGGATCATCTTGAGCCATGTGAGCGTCACGAAGGCGGAGGTGAGCAGGAGCTTGTCGGCGACGGGATCGAGGAAGGCGCCCAGCCGCGTCTGCCGGCCGCGGCTCCGCGCGATCCAGCCGTCCAGCAGGTCGGTCAGGCTCGCCAGGCAGAATACCGCCAGGGCCAGCGCCGCACGCCGGTACACCAGCAGCGTGACGAAGACCGGGATGAGGAGGATTCGAAGGGTCGTGAGCCAGTTGGCGAGTCCCATGGCGATGCGCGACGACCGGGCACCGATTGTAGCATTCTGCCGACGCGCCCATGGCGGAAACTGCCGAGCCGGCGCGCGTCAGTCGGTGAGCCGGTACTGGTCGAGCCGGGGCACCAGCCGGCGCGGCAGCTCCACCTGGAGCGTGATCCCGTCGGCCTCGTCGGCCCGCGCCAGCACGCGCCCGCGCTCGTAGCAGAAGGCCAGCGCCGGGCCGTCGCGGTACGGGATGCGTAGCGCGATCCGGGCGAACCGTGGCCGAAAAGCCTCGTCGATGCGCCCGAGCAGCCGGTCGATCCCCTCCCCCGTGACCGCCGAGATCGCGACGCCATTGAAGCGCTCGAGCAGCACCCGCAGAGGCGCGCCGCCCTCGACGCGATCCACCTTGTTGAGCGCGACGATGCTGGGCCGGCCCCCGAGCTCGAGCTCGGCCAGGAGCGAGTCGACCGCCGCCACCTGGTCGTCGAGGCCCGGGTGGCTCGCGTCCACGACGTGCACGAGGAGATCGGCCTCGGCCAGCTCCTCGAGCGTGGCCTTGAAGGCGGCGACCAGCTGGTGGGGCAGCTTGCGGATGAAGCCCACCGTATCGGTGAGGATGAAGGGGGCGTAGGGCGGGGTCGACACCAGGCGCGCGGCGGGATCCAGCGTGACGAAGAGCTGGTCGGCCGCCCGGTTGGAGGCGCCCGTGAGCCGGTTCAGCAATGTCGTCTTGCCCGCGTTCGTGTACCCGACCAGCGCGACCACGGGCATGCCGCTGGCCTTGCGCCGGTCGCGCAACAGCCGCCGGTGGACGCGAACGCGCGTGAGCTCGTGGCGGATTTTCTGGATCCGGTGGCGAATCATCCGCCGATCGGACTCGATCTGGGTCTCGCCGGGGCCCCGGGTTCCGATGCCGCCGCCCAGGCGCTCGAGGTGCTTCCACTGGCCGACCAGCCGCGGCAAGAGATAGGAGAGCTGCGCCAGCTCGACTTGCAGCTTGCCCTCCATGGTGCGCGCCCGCTGGGCGAAGATATCCAGGATCAGGGCGGTGCGGTCGATCACCCGGCGACCGAGCGCGCCGCCCAGGTTGCGCTCCTGGATGGGCGAGAGCGGGTCATCCGAGATCATGAGATCGGCGCCGTGCTGCTCCGAGAGCATTTTGAGCTCCTGCACCTTGCCCTTGCCGAAATACAGCCCGGGCGTGGGGGCGCGCCGATCCTGGGTGACCCGCCCGACCACCTCGGCGCCGGCCGACTCGGCCAGATGCCCGAGCTCATCCAGACTCTCTTCGACTTCGAAGCGCGCCTGCTTGGGGAGCCGCAGCGCGGCCAGAAATGCCTTCTCGCGCGATCTCACTCGATGAGCCCCTCCTGCGTGATGGCTTTGAGGATGGCGTCGGTCGCGCCGTCCAGACCTCCGGCCGCGTCCACGTCGATCCAGCGGATCTCCGGGTCGCGCCCGAACCAGGTCATCTGCCGCTTCGCGTACCGCGCGGTGTCGCGGATCATGGTCCGCAGCGCCTCGGCCTCGGTCATGCGCCCGCGCAGCGCGGCGCAGAACTGCCGGTATCCGATGCCTCCCATGGACGGCAGCGACTCGTCATAGCCCGCGGCCAGCAGGCGCTTCACCTCGTCCATCATCCCATGGGCCGCCATCCCGCGCGCCCTTTCGGCGAGCCGGGCATTGAGCCGCTCCCGGGCCTGGCTCAGCCCCGCCACGAGGAGCCGCCACGGAGGAATGCTATGCCGCCAATCCCCTGCCGCCGCGTCCCCCGCCTCGGCGCGACCGCGGGATTGGACTTCCAGCGCGCGGACGATCCGGACGCGATCGTTGGGATGCAGGCGCCCGGCCGCCTCCGGATCGACCCGGGCGAGCCGCGCGTGGAGCGCCGGCCAGCCGTGGGAGGCCCCGAGCGCTTCGAGCTCGGCCCGGAGCGCCGGATCCGCGGGAGGCGCCGGCTTGAGACCTTTGAGCAGCGCCCGAACGTAGAGTCCCGTGCCGCCGACGATAACCGGCAGGCGGCCCCGGCTCCTGATCCCATCGATCGCCTCGAGCGCGTCGGCACGGAACCGGGCGGCGTGGTAGCGCTCGTCGGGATTCACGACGTCGAGAAGATGGTGCCTCAGCGCCGCGCGCTCCTCGACGGTGGGCTTGCCCGTGCCGATGTCCATGCCACGGTAGACCTGGCGCGAGTCGGCATTGACCGCCTCCATGGACAGGCGTGCCGCCAGCCGGACCGAGACGGACGTCTTGCCTACGCCCGTGGGCCCGACGATGACGAGCAGGGGCGGCCGGCTCACCAGGTTCGTCCCAGCTCGCGCTTGATCTCGCGCAGCGACAGACGGCTCACGACGGGCCGCCCGTGGGGGCAGAAGTACGGCGTCTGCGTGGCCGAGAGATCTCCCAGCAGCCGCGTCATCTCGTCGCGCTGGAGCGGCCAATGGGCCTTGATGGCGGCGCGGCAGGCGAGAAAGGACAGCGCCCGGTGGACGAGGGGCTGAGCACCGTCTTTCTCCGGCCTGCCGACTTCGTCGAGGAGGGCTTCGATCAGCCGTCGCGGCTCTTCGCCCTTGAGCAGCGAGGGCACCGCGCGAATCAGGAGACTCGAGCCGCCGAAGCCCTCGAGCCTGAAGCCCAACCCGTCGAGCGTCGGCGCCCAGCCGCGGACCAGCTCGGCCTGGCCCGCTCCGAGCTCCAGCGGCTGGGGGAAGAGCAGCTCCTGGGAGGGCAGCGGACCCTGCGCGAGCTCTCCTTCGAGCCGCTCGAAGAGCACGCGCTCGTGGGCCACGTGCTGGTCGATGAAGAAGACCTCGTTCTCGCTCGCCGAAACGACGAAGGTGTCCTGGAGCTGACCGATCACGGCACCGAAGCGCGAGCCCCCAAACTCCGCGACGGGCTCGTTGAACAGCGCGGGCTGACTGTCTCCTGCCCCGCCGTCATCGACGCGCTCCGTCGTGACCGGCGCCGGCGCGCCGCCCCAATCGGCCGCGAGGCCCCGCTGATCCTGCACGACGCGGCTCGAGCGCAGCGCGTCCTGGACGGCGGTGAAGAGGGCCTCCTGGACCAGCCGTGGCGAGCGGAATCGCACCCAGGCCTTGGTGGGATGCACGTTGACGTCCACCTCACGAGCCGCCAGCTCGATGGCCAGCGCCGCGATCGGGAATTGGTCGCGGGCCAGCAGCGGCCGGTAGGCCTCGAGCAGTGTCTGGGCGAGCGAGGTGTCGCGCACGGGCCGCCCGTTGACGATCAGCGTGATCTCATCGCGATTGCCCCGCGACAGCTGGGGCGGCCCGGCCAGCCCGACGACGCGCACGCCGCCCTGGGATCGGTCCACCGCGAGCATCTTTTCCGCTTTCTCGAAACCGATCAGCGCGCCGAGCCGCTCGCGGAGGGCGCCCGCGCGCGGCGCCGAAAGCACGGTCTTGCCATTGTGCGTGGCGCGGAAGTGGATGCCGGGATGCGCGAGCGCGATCGCATGCAGCAGCCGCAGGGCGGCCGCCAGCTCGGCGGGCGCGCTCTTGAGGAACTTGAGACGGGCCGGCGTGTTGAAGAAGAGATCTCCGGCTTCGACGGACGTCCCCGGCGTGGACGGGACGAGCAGCTTCTCTTTGATGCCGCCTCCTTCGCCTCGCACCAGGGTGCCGTCTTCCGCGCCGCGGCGGCACGACAGCAGCGAGAAGCGAGTCACCGCGCAGATGGCCGGCAGCGCCTCCCCTCTGAAGCCCAGCGTGCCGATGGCCTCGAGATCGGCGTCCGTCGCGAGCTTGGAGGTGGCATGGCGCAACAGGGCCAGGTCCACGTCCTCGGCCGTCATGCCCGTGCCGTCGTCGCTGACCCGGATAAGCTGGCGCCCGGCGTCCTTGAGGTCCACGGTGATGGCCGCCGCCTCCGCGTCAATGGCGTTCTCCACCAGCTCCTTCACCACCGAGGCGGGGCGCTCCACGACCTCTCCGGCGGCGATCTTGTTCACGAGCTGGTCAGGCAGACGGTGGATCCGACTCATCGGCGCCCCTTGAACCGCTGCTGCCAATCGGACAGCAGGTTGAGCGCCTGAAGCGGGGTGAGCGAGCCGAGGTCGAGCGCCCCGAGCTCCTTGAGCAAGGGGTCGTGGGCGGGCGGGAACAGCGCCAGCTGAGCGCGGGCGGGCTGCGAGGGCTCGTCCGCGTCGAGCGCCGCCGACAGCTCGGTGCGCTCCGTCTCGAGCTCCGCCAGGATCACCTTGGCCCGCTCGATCACCGACGCCGGCAGGCCGGCCAGCCGCCCCACCTGGATCCCGTAGGAGCGATCCGTCCCGCCGGGCCGCACCTTGTGCAGGAAGATGATCTCGTCGTTCCACTCGCGGACCGCGACGTGGAAGTTGCGCACGCGCGCCAGCCGCTCGGCCAGCGCCGTGAGCTCGTGGTAGTGAGTGGCGAAGAGCACCTTGGCGCCCTGTCCCCGCTCGTGCAGCTCCTCGGTGACGGCCCAGGCGATGGCCAGCCCGTCGAAGGTCGAAGTCCCACGGCCCACCTCGTCCAGCAGGATGAGGCTCCGCGGCGTCGCGTGGTTGAGGATGCTCGCGGTCTCGACCATCTCGACGAGGAAGGTGCTCTGCCCGCGCGCCATGTTGTCCTGGGCGCCGACGCGCGTGAGGATGCGGTCCACGAGCCCGATGCGGGCCGAGCGGGCCGGCACGAACGCGCCCATCTGGGCGAGGATCACGATCAGGGCCGTCTGGCGCATGAACACGCTCTTGCCGCTCATATTGGGACCCGTGAGGATCACGATCTGGCAGGCGGCGGGATCCAGGCTCACGTCATTGGGCGTGAAAGGCGCCGCGCCCGCCTCGAGCACCGGGTGGCGGCCGT
>Ga0070707_100003335_pt1 | contig 15161 bp, 13 predicted proteins | sample KBSK5502metaG_FD_65468 | JGI IMG/M metagenome (GOLD analysis project Ga0070707, IMG submission 65468) | Corn, switchgrass and miscanthus rhizosphere microbial communities from Kellogg Biological Station, Michigan, USA - KBS K5-50-2 metaG | ecosystem: Host-associated > Plants > Roots >... | reverse complement strand
CTTGTTCTCCTTTTGTGGTGAGTTCATCAAGCCACCGAAGGAGAACTGTACTCCCGGAACGCTCAAAGCTGGCCGAGTCCACTAGTCGAACTAGTGGCTTACCTTTTACTCAATAGTTATGCAAGAGGCTCACATTTCCGGAGACTGAGGAAACCTTTAAGCTGCGGGAGCCCTGGCCCAATCGGCCGCGGGCAAAGCGGCCCGGCCCGCGCTCACGCTCCTGCACCTCGATTGGAAAGTCGGTCTTCACCGAGCCCGACAGACTCGACAGGTCAACCTCGGCGTCCAGGTCAGAGGGCAACTTCACACTGACGTTGCCGCTGGCCGAAGAGAAGGTCATCTTGTCGGCCCCCTCCAGCCGGGCGATGGTAACTTCGACGTCGCCGCTCGCGGACTTGGCACTCACCGAACCAACCACCTCTTCGACCTGGACATTGCCGCTGGCGACCGAAGCATCGACCGAGCCGGCCAAGTTCTTGACTGAGACATTGCCGCTCGCCGACCTGGCGCGGAGATTGCCCTTGACGGAGCTGATCTCGATGTTGCCGCTCGCAGTCGAGATTTGATCGAAGTTGTAGCTCACCGCGCGCGGCACCTGGACCTGGAACCGGAGGCTCGCCTCGCAATCGCAGTTCTCCGGGTAGCGCACGCGGAGATCGACGCGGTTCCCGCTGCTCAAGTCCTCGACCTGCACCAGATCGCGGTCGCGGCCTTCTTTGTAGCCGGTGACCATGATGGCGTCGCCGTCATAGCCCGAGATGTTGATGTTGCCGGAGACATTACGGATGGCGAGTTGGCCTCCTGCTCCGATCCGATAGCTCTTCTCAAAATCTTGCGCCACGGCTGTGGCCACTGAGGCCAGGCCGACGAAGGCCAACGCGACAGCCGCATGAAAACACACCCTTCTCATCATCTTAGACCATCCTTTCAATTAGTTTGGAGAACCCTGTGACGAGGAGTATGTGACGGCGCGGGCCGAAAGGTTTCAGCGGTAGATGACGGCAAATAATTTTTTCGCCTAAATTAAGCCACCTAGCCCGCTTAATCAATTGACTGCTGCCTCCTGGGGAGCATAAATATGGGCAGTATGGTTCCCCACTAACCTGGTAAAGGAGCCTGTTTATGAAAAAGCTATCTCTCCTGATAGTGTTCCTTTGTTTGTCCGCAACCGTGGCCTCAGCACAGAGCGCCCCCAAACTCAAAAAGGTGAAAAAGATTTTTTGACTATGATCGGGAGACAAACTCGAACTTGCTGACAATGACTTCTATTTCCTGACCATCCATCGGTGGGTGCCCAGCCATTAACCAGAGATTGATGCGCGCGTTTTCTCCGCCTGCCTGCGGGATGCCGTGAGTGAAGATGTGTTGGTGGATGACGAAGCTTGTTTCAGGCGGGGTGGCATGGTGGCCTTTCAGGCTCTGGCAGAAGACGCTATCCGGTTTCCAGGTAAAAGAGTGCGTGGAGTCGTCTACTCCAGGAGGAATCTGGAAGCGCACGATGTTATCAGGGCGAGTATAGGGCTGCACGACGAACTGCCCGTTCTGATTATTCGCCCGCCCCCACCGTGAAACCTCAACGTCGATTTCGCGATGGCTGTAAGCTGGGGCGTCGCTCCACGTGAACATCCCCAGCACGACCTGCGGGTCCACATTGTCCACCGCAGCGTCAAGATAGAATCGGTAAGTGCCGTAACCGAAGCTCCGTTGTGAGATCACCTCAGCACAATACCAGCGTCCATCGCGCTGGGTAATCCGCAAGTGCAGTCGCCCTTGGGCATCAACCGCGACATTGTCATGGCTGTCGGAAAAGTAATTAGGTCCGGGGCCAACTCGATTGCCACTGGATTTTACGACCCAGTCATAGCCGGAGAATGGCAGGATTCTCGCCTGAGCCTCGGAACTAGATCGGGCCGCGGCCACAGGGCGCTGCCCAGCCTGGGCCGCAGAGGCCGAATCACTCGCGTGTCTGGCCGCTGAGCCGCGCATGGCGCCGCGACAACTCGTGATTGCCGCAACGACCGCCATTACCAATGCCACGATAACCAATGCTGCTTTCATCTCAACTTCCTTCCGTGAAGCGATGTCTATCTTGCAAAATGATGCGGGGGCGGTGCGCATGTGGCTACCGTCCCCGCGTTGCACCGGACCTTACTCTTTCGCCGGTACCTCAGCAATCGCCAGTACGACGCCACCGACCCTGGGCAGCGTGCCCGTGGTGGAAGGCGGCTTGTAGGGAGAGTTGTCCGAATATCTGATCAGCAGCGCGGCATACCTAGAGCCGAGGTGCGTATCGTTCTCCCACTTGCCATTCTTGCCATCCTTGTCAATTGGCGTGTAAGGCGAGTCTATATAAGGTTGGACGTACCAAGTGTCGCCACCGCGGGCAAATATAACTACTTTGCACTCCTCGACATTTACCCCACTCACCGTACCACCGATCCTCTCCATTTCCGTCGGACCTGCACCTCTATGTGGGACGAGAGTGATTTTGATGTTCGGCGTCGTTGCCGGATTTCCTTCCCCCTTATCGTTGGGCTGGGTGGCCGGCATCGTTGCCTTATCTCCTTCAGCCTGGCGGCTGGGTTGGGTGCTCGGCGCCGCTGCCCTATTTCCTTCCACCTTGTTGTCAGGATGGCAGGCAGCAGACAGGGCAAGCACGGCAACCATGGTGATGAGGATGCACTTGACAAGCCAGACCTTGGCCTCTTGTTGATGCTTCATGCGTTATCACCTCCTTTCATTGTGAATTTGACCTTGCTATCCTTCCGTAGTCTCTATTAACAAGAATTTGAATTCTGGGAACGCTTGAAAGCTACTGGCTCCCCGGCACCTCTACTTTATCCACCACGTCCCCACCGATGTCCGGCAGTCTGGATGTTTTGCTCCGAGGCACGAATGTAGGTCTGACCAACAGGGCAGCATATCTTTTTCCCCCATGTATCTCTGCACTCCATTTACCATCTTGACCGATTTCGGTAAATGGTGCCTCTGTATATGGCTGGACATACCACGTGTCCTCCCTCAAAATGGTTGTTAAGGAATAAAGCACGACGCGAAAACCCTTGGGGGCTACGCCTGATGCCTCGCCACTGATGACTGCTGATGAATTGGGGCCTCCAATGGGATCATAAGGAGGAACCTGGGTAATGTGGATCGTCGGTTTCCCAGAAACACCTGATTCCCCTGAATAGCGATAAAGCCCGAAGTGGACTGCAACCAGTAGCACGAGTAGCATCGCACAGCCTATGGCAATACGAAAAGTAACAGAACGCTTGGAGAGCAGTCTGGGCAGTTTCGGGTTGCCGATTTCGTTGTTGTACAGATTGAATAGGTCAACTCGCAGACCATGCTTGACCTTGTGTTTGCCAATGTAATGAATATCATCCCGCCAATCAGCCAGCGACCTCAAGATATCTGCTGCCGTTTGGGACAAAAGGATGTGGCCGGCGTCTCCACAACTCATCACCCGTTCCGCCAGATCTACCCCACCCCCAGCCACGTTTCTTTGGACGTTGATATCTTCAACGCGGATGACAGGCCCGGTATGCACACCTATCCGCAACTGTATCTGAGGATAGCTCTGAAGCGCGCGAGCTATCTCTGTGGCGCACTTGACCGGCGCTCTCGGATCACCGAAGAACACGAGCGCCATCCCGTCGCCGGTGGGCAGGCTAATCAGTTGCTTGGCTGTCTCTGCGGCGCGGAAGGCAAGCGTGTTGCGGACGATCTCGTTGAGCATCTGTAGAAGCGGGGGCCGCCGTTCTATCGGCAGCTTCGAGTAGCCTACCAGGTCCATAAACAACACGTGAGCTAACTCCAGGTCTGCATCCTGACCTGAATCTTTCGTCGGAGGCAGCTCGATATCAGAAGTCAAAGTTTGTGCCAGCAACTCGCCAAAGTCGCTCGCTCGTTCGTATCGATCTTCCGGTTGAAACGAAAGCGCCTTTAAAATCACCTTCTCCGCTGCCTGCGGCAAGCCGGGGCGCAATTGTCCAGGCTTCACCTTAACTCCGGCTTTCTGCATCTCTAATAATTCGATTCCCCGTTGGGGCCACTGTTTCGAAGTCGGATTAAAAGGCAGTCGACCGGTCACCATCTCGTAAGCGATTACGCCCAGAGCGTAAATATCGGTTCTCTGGGAAATAGGCTGCGACTTCAACTGTTCGGGAGACATGTATTCAAAGGTCCCTACGACCATCGGCTTACTAGTACTGAAACCGACTTGCGAATTCACAATCTTTGCAATCCCGAAATCAATCAGCTTGGCCTGCTGCTCACCGCCGGTCAAGATTTCCAGCATGATGTTTTCGGGTTTGAGGTCTCGATGGTATATACCTTCCACGTGAGCGGCACTGAGTGCTCGACCAATCTCCCGCATGAATCTCGCCATAGAGCCGAAGTCCATCCCTTGCTCAGGTCTCATCACAGAGCGCAGAGATTCACCCTTAAGGAATTCCATGACGAAGAACGGCTCGCCATCATGCTCGCCTTTGTCGAGAACCTTGACTACTCCGGGGTGCGTGATCCGTGCGAGGGCTTCAACTTCCTGCAGGAATTTCTGCCTAACCCATTCATCCCGAGCCGCATCTTTACGGAGGACTTTGATCACGACAGGCTTTGAGAGTAATCGTTTGTCGTGCGCAAGATAGATCCTGCCGATGCCGCCGCCGTTAAGCTCCCTTTCAATCAGATAGCGCCCACCCAGCACTTGTCCCGGGGACAGAGGCACGTCATCTTGATGACCCTGTATCGGTTCGCCCTGGCCGACCGCTTCAGCCTTGTGGACATCCTCCCGACGGAGATCGATAAGTTTCAACGGCTCAAGACACTTGAAAAGCTCAGGATCGCGTCTCGCGTAGGCTAGCAAGAGCTTCTCCGCACTTTCCATCGAAAGTTCGATAGTAACTTTCACGCTCCCCCCCTCGATTGAAGTTACCTGGACAGCTTGCGGCAAAATACTCAGGAACGACGTGATCCTATCTCGAAGCAATTTTTGGTACCCTTCATCGAAATGTGCCAGCTCCATGTCGAGGGTCAATATAATTTTGATCTTCAAGGGGATGATCCTAGGCTCATCGTCCCCCGGTGATGGGATTTCTGGTCCCTGATCAATGGGATTGATTTCTCCCTCTCGGTGCTTAATCCCAACTCGGATTGCTGTCACTAACTGTTCCCAACCATACGCTTCGAATGGGTTCACCCCTTGAAAACGGCGCAGGCTATCCGGAACTTCGCAACCTCCCAGCAGTATAGGAATCAGGTATATGTCGTCCTCTAATTTTTCCTGCCATTTCTTCAGAGCAGCCTTAATTTCTTCCTGAAGGGAACCTCTATTAGTGACTGAGTTCGGCGACAGAAACGCCAGGAAAAAATCGGAGTGCTCGATGGCTTTCTGGATGCTATAGACCTTATCTTTTCCCGGGAGGATGTCTTTATCTTTCATCCAAGGTTTGAATCCTTCAGCGGACAATCTTTGGTGAAGCTCCTCTGCTTTTTTTAGATCCGGTTCCACGTAGCAAAGAAAAATCTGAGCCATTGCTTGCCTCCCTTCGGATACCTGGTTGCTCCAGAGACAAAATGAGAAAGCCTGAGCAATTCACCTCCAAGTTCACTCGTCAGCGGCAATTTGCAGAGATGAGATGTGTATAGCTGAACGGCATTGGGATTCTAACATCAGACCAAGATTAAAACAAAGATCTTACGGCGGCGAGTTTGGTAATCAACCAGACTCTGACTTGGTCCGTGAAAAGATCCTGGTCCGGCTAGCTTGACCAGGGCGGTTCAGTGTCGCGGATAAGGCTGAGGATACCGATGCTACTCTGACCGGGGCTGCCAGCGTCGAGATGATTGACACCCTCCTGGGAGAGGTTAGTGTGAGTATCCCAAGTGGACGGCAGAGGCCCGTCTACGATCCTATTTGTGGGCTGGGGATGGTGTCAGCGTTGAGGTAGGAAAGGATAAAGTTCAATGGCGAACTCACAATCATCCATTCAGGCCTGGGGATCAATCAGAGCCTTGACAACTCTCCCCGCAGCCACGTCGTTCAATGCCTCGTTCGCACGATTAAGGCTGTAGCGGTTAAGCTCGATCAGCGACCACGGTTGAGAGCGACGCGGGTCAGCCATGATTTGTACGCCCCGGTAAAAGTGCGAGAAGTCTGAGCCCCAGCAGCCGCGGAGGTCGAGGTGCTTCTTGTTCAAGTCGAGGTGCGGGTTGAATGAGACTTCGCCGTGGTCGGTATACTGGCCGACGATCACCACCCGGCCGGCGTCGCGCGTATAGCGCATCGCCTGGACAACCGCAATCGGAGCGCCGGTAGCCTCGATGGTAATATCCGCCCCTCGCCCACTGGTTTGATCCAGCACCCATTGCTGACGTAGCTCTTCCGAGTGCGTCTCAATGTTGAGCGTGGCGGAAGCACCCACGGCCCTGGCGCTCTCCAGCCGATGCTCCGGGGCGCCGATGCAAAGCACGCGCAGCGCCCCTTGCATCAGCGCGAGAATGACGGCCGAGAGTCCGACCGGTCCGCTGCCGAGCACCAGCACCGTATCGCCGAGCGAGACCTCGGCCCGTTCTACAGCATGCAGCGCCGTCGGCAAAGCACAGCCGCCGGCCATGAATCGTTCGAACTCAACCCCGTCGAGCCGGAGGCAGCGGGTCTGCGGCTTGAGATAAATCTTTTGCGCCCATCCGCCGGTCAGCCCGTCGGACAGGCCGTAGGTGATGCCATAAACCTTCCGCTGCGGGCAGCGCGTCGTGGCTTGAGCGACCAAACAGTGCCAGCAGGCATTACACGTTCTGTGGACATCCAGGAAGGTGACCCGGTCCCCTTCGGCGAAGGGCCGGCCTTCGACATCCAGCAGCCGGCCGCGGATTTTATTCAAGTGTCCGACCGAGACGTGGCCCGGGATGAGCGGGTAAGGGACGCCGGCCAGTCGCCCCTCGCGCAGATGGACATCGGTCCCGCAGACTTCGCTCAGCTCGACTTCGAGCAACGCCGAATCGGGCTCCAACTCAGGCTCTGGGATCTCACGCACTTCAATCGGGGCGTGCGGTTCAGGGATCAAAGCTGCCAGGACACTGGCCATCTCGCGAGTTCCTCACCTTCGGACGCTTCGACAAGTTATAGCTGCAGCCTGATTCTATAACCTGCCCACGAAGACTATACCGTTTATTGCCTGAGGTGATAAGAGAGGTGAGGTCTATTTTTTTGTGAAAACACCGCGGGCGCACAGCTCGTGGCAATCATTTCAGCCGTCGCCAAACTACCACTTGCCCCTCAAATGGCGCAATCAAAACCTGCCCTGACCTTGATGCTGCGCCCGGCCGGTAGTAGGATGGCGTTCGCAGTTATTGATTGATGGTCATTGGCTCAGGCCAGTTGCATCACGCCAGCCACGGTTCGGGCCGTCGGCTGCGCGTGCATCCTACCTTTCATCGGGAAGCTTTGAGTTGCAAGCTTCGAATTGGCGGGACTTGAAACTCGCCACTCATTACGGAGGGCATATGTCAGATCAAATCAACCGCAGGCATTTCATCACCGGGGCCGGCAGCGTCGGAGTCGGTTTGTTCACCGCCCAGTCGATGAGCCGGGTGCTCGGCGCCAACGACCGGATCCGGCTCGGAATTGTCGGCTCCGGCGGTCGCGGTCGCAGCCTGATGCAGAGCTTCAATAAGATGCCCGGCATCGAGTTCATCTCGGTCTGTGACGTCTACGAGGCCCACCAGAACCTCGGGCTGAAGCTCGCGGCGGAGGGCGCCAAGGCGACTTACGATTACCGCGACCTGCTCAACAACAAAGAGATCGACGCCATCGTCAACGGCACGCCTGACCACTGGCACGCCAACGTGCTCATCGATTCGGTCCAGGCGGGCAAGGACGTTTACACCGAGAAGCCCTTCTCGCTCTCCATCGAGCAAGGGGCCAAGATGGTCCGGGCCGTGCGCGCCACCAAGCAGATCGTTCAAGTCGGGATGCAGCGGCGCAGCTCCGAGATGGTGCGCGGGGCGAAGAAATTGGTCGAAGACGGCGTGCTCGGCGAGATCGTCATCGCCCGCGCGCAGTGGTACTGGAACCAGCAGTCGATCCCGCGCAAGGTCGAGCTGACAGGCAAGCTCGACTGGGAGCGCTTCCAGGCCCCGGCCAAACACCACCGCCCGGTGGATGGGGTGCGCTTCCGCTACTTCCGCAACTTCTGGGACTACGCGGGCGGCCATATGACCGATCAGGGCACGCATCTGATGGACGTGATCCAGTGGTTCTGCAACGACGGCAAGCCGCCGCGCGCGGCGATGACGACCGGTCTGACGCTGATCCATCAGGGCGCCGAAGTGCCGGATACTTTTAGCGCGGTCTTCGAGTACCCCACCTTCCTCGCCACCTGGACGCTCTGCTACGGCAACTCCTTCCAGGATGGCTGGAAGATCATCATTCAAGGCCGGAAGGCGACGATGGAACTGGACGACGACGGCTACCGCGTCTACCCAGAACCCTGGAGGCGGCCGAACATCCCGGTCACGCCGAGCCACGAGGTCAAGGGCGGCATCCCGACCGAACCGCACGTCAAGAATTTTTTGGAGTGCATGCGGTCTCGACAGGAGCCGAACGCGCCGGTCGAGGTCGGGCACAATGCCGTGAGCGGCCCACACCTGGGCAACCTGTCCCTCCTCCAGAAGAAGCGCGCTGAACTCAGTAATGACGGGATGACGGCCAAAGCGTAATCCTGGTACTGCAAGGACAGAAGGTGAAGACATCGAGGCGCTGAAGACCGGTGACCGGTCTTCAGCGCCTCGGCGTTTTGACGATCAATCAGGCCGCTGACCAAACCTCAGTTAATTTTCTCCCGAGCCTGAAACCTTTCCCTCGGCCGCATCACCTACTGGGCGACACAGCGTTCCAGAAAATTTCAAAAGGAGTTCTCAAGATGATCAGAACTTTGTTTCGCTGCGCCCTCGTTGTGGCCTGCCTGGGCTTGATCTCGGCCGCCGCGGCAGCCCAGGATTTTGAGCGGTCGTACCGCTTGAGCGCCGGCGGGCGCATCAACATCCGCAATATCTCCGGTAACGTCGAGGTGGCCGGCTACGACGGCGATGCGGTCGTCGTCAGCGGCTACAAGGAAGGCCGCGACCGCGACTTGGTCGAGGTCGAAGACACGAGCGGCGGCAACCGCGTCGACCTTCGCGCCCGCTACCCGGAGAATTGCCGCTGCAGCGCGAGCATCCGGTTTCGGGTCCAGGTGCCGCGCTCGGTCAATTTTGACTTCGACGAAATCGCGTCGATCAGCGGAGGAGTCGAGGTCAGCGGCGTCACCGGCTCGTTGCATGCCAAGTCAACCAGCGGCCGCGTGATGGTCAGAGACGTGGCCGGGACGATCAACGCCTCCTCGATCAGCGGCGGCGTCCGCGTCCAGAACGCGTCCGGCTCGGTGAGCGCCAAATCGACGAGCGGCAACGTCGAAGTCGAGATCGTCCGCCTCGACGGCACGCAGCGGATGGAGTTCTCTTCGATCAGCGGCAGCGTGAACGTGAAGCTGCCGGCCAACCTTGACGCGGAGGTCGAGATGTCAACGGTGAGCGGCTCGCTGGAGACTGAATTCCCAATGACCATCGAGGGGCAGGGAGCGGGTCGCCGCTCGGTCCGCGGCCGCATCGGGAGCGGCGCCCGCACCCTCCGACTATCCTCTGTCTCAGGCAGCATCAGCCTGCGGCGGTCTTGAGTTCTCGACGCTTCAGATAGTGTTGGGCAGAAGGGCGGCAGGGCCTTCTGGTCTGCTCTTCTGCTACTCCAGCGACCTTCCCCAAGGGCTCCCCTGTGACCACCTGTAAAACCTCTCTGCGCTGTTATTCCCCAAAAATGACCTGATCGTCTGACCGGCGGCGCAGACCGGATGCATGACATCCCAATCAGAGCGCGAACACCGCCGCGAGTCAGAATCAATCTTGAACTCAGGGTTCCGGCTGGAACTGCCTGCCGATTGCCTATTTCAATAGTTCACCACTGTCATCTGTAGTGACCGGGGCATTTCCCTCACCTCACTGGGCCGCGACTCGCGGTTAGAGGGCAGGGCTCCAGCACTCGCGCCCTGCCAGGGATAGAGACAGGAGGAAGGAAAGGCTTGCAGTTCAAGTAGGAGATGCCATTCATGCGAAACCTTAGAAAGTTAATCACCCTCACAACCCTCTTCGCGGCCGCCGTGCTGCTGGTCGGGTTGACCACTGCCCTCGCTGACCCCATTCAAACCTTCAACGCGAACGCGACGGGGACGTTCGGTAATGGGAGTTGCAGCACTTGTACGGCGGCTGGCAACACCATCACCTCCACCGGCGGCGGCGGAAGTTCGATCATCACCTTTTCGTCCAACAGTCCCGAATTGATCGCCACCCTCGTCCCTGGCCAATCGGCCTTCGTGACGCTGGGCGTGCTCAATGCGACTTCAGAGATACCATCGGGGGCGGCCGGACCGAACTTCATCGGCGCGACCTTTACGCTCAACATCAGCTTCACGGTCCCGAATGATGCGAGCCCAGATCCGGGGGTTTTCACCGGAACCCTGAGCGGGCAGATCGTGCAGGGCGCCTCCTCTACTTTCATCCAGTGGACGAGCCCGACGACGCTGACCTTCAGCTCACCCACGGCGGGCACCTTCACGCTGATGATCGAGAGCCTCACCCCGGTCAACACGCCGAGTGACCCCAACAACACTCGGGTTCGCGCCGTGCTCACTTACACGGCGGCCCCGATCCCGGAGCCTGCGACCTTGATCTTGCTCAGCACCGGGCTGCTGGGTGTGGCGGGCCTCGCCAAGCGGAAAAACAAAAATGGAACCGCTCAAGTCTAAAAGGGTGGGCCCGCTCGGGAGGAACTACACGAATGCGCGTTCCTCTTCCAGGGCGTCTGAGAGCAGGGCGAGGTACTGCTGATGTGGAAGATTGAGGGCCCCGAACTGGGCAATGTGAGGCGTCATAATCTGCGCGTCAAGCAACCAGTAATCGCGCTCTCGCAAGCGCTCGACTAAGCTGACGAGCGCGAGTTGTGAAGCATACTTCACCCGGCTGAACATTGACTCGCCGAAGAACGCGGCCTTGATGGCAATGCCGTAGAGGCCGCCCACGAGTCGCTCCTCATCCCACACTTCGACAGAGTGCGCATGGCCTCGGCGGTGAAGGTCAAGGTAGAGCGCAATCATCTCCTCGCTCAACCAGACTTCATCTGAACTGACGAGACCATGCCGGGCGCAGGACCGGATCACCGAGGCGAAATCTTTATTGACGGTGGTCTGGTAAAGCCCTTTCCGCCAAATCTGGCGCAGCGACCGGCGAACCTTAAACCGGTCGTCGAGCGGAATCACTGCGCGCGGTTCCGCGATATACCAACTGATACTCCCATCTCGGCCTTGCGCCATCGGAAAGAATCCATGGTGATAAGCAGCCAGAACCTGCTCGGGTTGAATCCGTAAAGGAGGAGAAGTTCGACGTGGCATAACGAATTAAGATACTACCGAATCAAGATCATAACTGAAAGAACGCCACTGGCATCTGTCTACCAGCGAAAAGTCGTTTTATTTCTTCGATTACGGCCGCCTCTCCATTTGGCGTAGAAAACCATCTCTATCGCCATTCGATAATCATTTGAAAAGTGATCAGCTAAGCTGCTCTTTCCATTTGAATTAAACAGAAACTATCAAATTGACCGAAAAAGTTCTTGCTTAAACGCAGTTCAAAAGGTATATTGCCTTTGCTTTTTCGGTAGTAGTTACTGGAAGCAAATAGAAGCCAAAGCCACTGAGAATAACGGGGCGTTCTCAGTGGCTTTGGCTTTATCTATCTCACCCCTCCATTCTCTCGAAGAGGGTTATAATAACCAATCCCGTTTCCTGAATTGCAAGAGGAGCTTAGGGAGTTCGTCTGAATCCGGCTTATTTTTTAGGAGGGCAGGTTAATGACTGAGCACAACGGGCGGATCTTAGTGGGGACAGCCTCCTGGACGGATAAGAGTTTGATCGAGAGTGGCGGTTTCTATCCGCGCGGGGTCAATTCGGCAGAAGATCGGTTGCGCTACTACACGACCCGCTTCCCGCTCGTGGAGGTCGATAGTTCCTATTATGCGATGCCGTCGGCGCGCAACGCCCGCCTGTGGGCGGAAAGAACGCCTGATGACTTCACTTTCGACGTCAAAGCTTTTCGCCTCTTCACCACCCACCAAACCCCGCCTGACGCGCTGCCCAAAGATATTCAAATGACGCTTCCTCCGCTCGGCGAGCGGAAGCGTAACTACTACTACCGCGACGTCTCGCCGGAGGTGCGCGACGAGTTGTGGGCCCGGTATAGGGAGGCGGTGGCGCCGCTGGCCGAGGCAGGCAAACTCGGCCTGCTCCTCTTTCAATTTCCGTCCTGGTTCACGCCCGATCCGCCGAGCTATAAACACCTCGAAGAGGTGCGGCGGCGGCTGACCGATTATCAAGTCGCCATTGAATTCCGGAATGCCCGCTGGATGCGCCCGGACCAAGTCGCGCAGACGCTCGCAATGTTGCGGGACCAAGCCTTCGCGCTCGTGGTCGTAGACGAGCCGCAGGGGTTCGCTTCAAGTGTGCCCCTCACGCCAGAAGTTACGGCTTCCCGATCCGTCCTTCGTTTACACGGCCGCAACGCGAGCACGTGGGAGGCCAAAGGGTTGGCCTCATCCGCCGAGCGCTTCAACTATCTCTATTCGCAAGATGAGCTGCAGGAACTGCTTCCCATCGCGCGCCGTTTGGCCGAGCAGGCCGAGGAGGTGCACGTCGTCTTCAATAACAACTTCGGCAGTTACGCCCAGGACAACGCCCTCTCCTTCCAGTCGCTCATTTCAGATACTGACGCTCAATCGCAGTAATCTTAGCCACTCGTTTGCGATGACGCTCCTCGCCGGGCTCAGTCCCAAGCCAGGCCCGCACCACCTCGCGCATGCGTTCAGGCGAGATCATTTTTCCGCCGAGCGTGAGGACGTTGGCGTAGTTGTGCTCGCGGCTGTTGCGGGCCGTCGCCTCGTCATAACACATCGCCGCCCGCACGCCAGGCACTTTGTTGGCCGTCATGCACGAGCCGATGCCGGCGCCGTCCACAATGATGCCGAGGTCGCAGACACCATCGGCGACAGCCCGCGCGGTGGCGTGCGCGAAGTCCGGGTAATCTACGGCCTCGGTCGAGAAAGTCCCGAAATCGCGGTAGTGATAGCCGAGCTCCGCGAGCAGTTGCTTAAGCTGCTCCTTCATCTCGTACCCGCCGTGATCAGCGCCCACGGCGATCAGGCGGCGCTTGCCGGTCGCAGTCGAGCGCCGGCGTCGCGTGAGTTGAATCCGACGTTCCCGGATTGTATCTTGAGCCGAAGGTGTGACGATGGCGTCTTCGCGGATGAGCAGGCGCCCGCCCTCAGGCACGTCGCGCACATCTAGTTCGGTGATCACATCCTTGACAGACTCATCAACGGCAGGGGCCGGAGTTGGCTCAGGCGTAGTGGCGCCTTGCGGAGGGATGGGGTTGACGTGGCCGAGCTTCGACTCCAGTGCCTCGCGCACCAATTCCCGCACTTGCTCGCGTTCCGGCTTTTGGCTCTCACTCACGATTTGGTGCTCCTTGGTCAGCAGTAATGTTCAAGGTGAGGCTAAATCCTCTGATCGGCTACTCATTCAAAAATGACTTGATCCCGCGCACTGCCTGATGGATCCGCTGCTCATTCTCGACCAGCGCAAAGCGGACGTAGCCGTCGCCGGCCGCGCCGAATCCGATGCCCGGCGAAACGGCGACCTGTGCGCGGTCGATCATCCGCTTCGCGAATTCGAGCGAGCCGAGCCGAGCCAGCCGTCCGGGAATTTTCGCCCAAACGAACATCGTCCCCCGCGGCGAGGGCACTTCCCACCCGGCCCCCGCCAGCCCCTTGATCAACACGTCGCGGCGGCGGCGGTAGGTCTCTCCCACCTCAGGCACCACGTCGTCGCAGTCGCGTAGTGCAATGATCGAGGCGATCTGGACCGGCTGAAAGATGCCGTAATCGAGGTAGCTCTTGAGCCGCGTGAGCGCCGCAATCGCCTGGCGGTTGCCCACGCAGAAGCCGACGCGCCACCCGGCCATCGAGTAACTCTTCGACATCGAGAACATCTCCACCGCCACCTCCTTCGCCCCCTCGACCTCAAAGATGCTCGGCGCCCGGTAGCCGTCAAAGACCAGGTCGGCGTAGGCAAAATCGTGGATGATCAACCACCCGCGCTCCCGCGCCATCGCGACCGCTTCTTCAAAAAACTCCCGCTCGACGCAGGCGGCCGTCGGGTTGTGCGGGAATGAAAGCACGAGCAGCTTCGGTTGCCGCGAGAGGGGGTAATCCAGCCGGCGCAACGCCTGCATAAACTCCTCCGCCCCTTCATTGATCGGCAGCTTGACCAGCTCGCACCCGGCAATCGTCGCGGCGAAGGAATGAATCGGGTAGCTGGGGTCGGGCACGATCACCCGGTCGCCGGGCTCGACTAAAGCCAGCACCAGGTGCGAGAAGCCTTCTTTCGCCCCGATCGTCGCAATCGCCTCAGACTCAGGGTCGATCTCCACGTCGTAGCGCCGCGCATACCACCGCGCGATCTCAAGGCGCAAATTCGGAATCCCGCGCGAAGCCGAGTAGCGATGGTTCCGCGGGTTGCGCGCCGCCTCGACGAGTTTGTCGACAATCGGCTCGGGCGTCGCCAGGTCCGGGTTGCCCATGCCGAGGTCAATAATGTCCTCGCCGCGCCGGCGCGCCTCCATCTTCAGTTGGTTGATGACGGCGAAAACGTAAGGCGGCAGTTTTTCAATCAGCGGAAAGCGATAATTCATGACTGCGACTCGTCTCTCATTATTGTTTTGACGGGGCAGGTCCAATTTACCATAAGCCGTCAGCCGTCAGCCATCAGCTTTCAGCAAAAAACGGCGCCCCCAAGCTGTCCTTAAATTTTTTGAGCCCGAACCGGCGGTTGATGGCCAGGCTGGCGTTGACACTGAAGGTGGAGGTCAATATATTGCAGTTTACCGCCCAAACCGACCAGTAATACCATTTTTGATTGATCACCGTGCATTATGCGAAAATCCAGCCTTGCAAGGAGGCTGCGATGAAGCAAGGAATGATTGCCATATGGGAAGACCCCAGTCAGTTGCGAAAACTCATG
>Ga0070707_100003331_pt1 | contig 15174 bp, 14 predicted proteins | sample KBSK5502metaG_FD_65468 | JGI IMG/M metagenome (GOLD analysis project Ga0070707, IMG submission 65468) | Corn, switchgrass and miscanthus rhizosphere microbial communities from Kellogg Biological Station, Michigan, USA - KBS K5-50-2 metaG | ecosystem: Host-associated > Plants > Roots >... | reverse complement strand
CACTCGGCATGTACGGTGAGACCGCGGACATGAGCGGCGGCTTCGGGCAGGCGGGGGTCACCGCCTTCGAGCAGTTCCTGAGCGAGGGCGGGACGCTGATCGCCACGCTCGGCGCGGTGCGCTTTCCGATCGAGTTCGGCTTTGCCCACACTGTCGATACCGAAGCCCCCACCGGCGTCACCGCCCAGAAGCCGCTGATCGTCGCCGAGATCAAGCGCGCCGATCACCCCGTGTTCTACGGCTATGAGGGTGGCACGTTCCCGGTGAAGTTCGGGCAGGGGTCGCAGGTGTTCCGCGTCGGCATCGCGGATCAGGGCAACGTGCTGGCGCAGTACAAGGGGGGCGACGCGTCGGTGCTGAGCGGACTCATGGTCGGCGCGGACAATCTCAAGGGCCGGGCCTTTGCGGTCGACATCCCCAACGCCTTCAACGGCAAGGGCAGGGTGCTGCTCTTCGCGAACAATCCGATCTATCGCTGGCAGAATCACGGCGAGTTCAACCTGGTCTTCAACTCCATCATCAACTGGAACGACGTTCCGGCGCCAGCTGCCCCCGCGACGCCGGTCCGGGCCTCCTCGCCCGATCGCCGCGAGCCCTGAGCGTGGTGCATAGCGTGTTATGAGGCTGCTGGTCGGTGGTCTCGGCTTGCTCCTGCTGCTGCTCGTGCTGCGGGATGCGTTCGAGACCGTCATCCTGCCGCGCCGGGTGCAGCGGAAATTCCGCCCCACCTCGCTGTTCTACCGGATCTCCTGGCGCGCATGGCGTGCGACCATCCGTCTCCTGCCGCTCTCCTTCCGCGAGAGCCTGCTCGGCTGGTTCGGCCCCTTTTCACTCCTGGTGCTGCTCGCGCTCTGGGCGGCCAGCATCATTCTCGCGTTCGCGGCGCTGCACTGGGGGGCGGGATCGGCGGTGCTGCTCGAGGGAGCGCGATCAGATTTTCTCACCGACTGGTACCTGAGCGGGACGACGTTTTTCACGCTGGGGCTGGGTGACGTGGTGCCACGGTCGGCGCTCGCGCGCCTGCTCACGGTGACCGAGGCGGGCCTCGGTTTTGCCTTTCTCGCGATCATCATCGGGTATCTGCCGGTGATCTATCAGGCGTTTTCGCGCCGGGAAATCGCGATTTCACTGCTGGACGCCCGTGCCGGCTCCCCACCCTCGGCCGGGGAGCTGTTCGCCCGCTACCAGGGGGACGCCGAGCAGCAGGATCTCACCCGACTGCTGGCGGACTGGGAGCGCTGGTCGGCGGAAGTGCTGGAGAGCCACCTCTCCTATCCCGTGCTGGCCTACTTCCGCTCGCAGCACAGCAATCAATCGTGGCTTGCGGCGCTCACGACGGTGCTGGACAGCAGCGCACTGGTGCAGGTGGGATTCGACGGCTGGTGCCTGCGCCAGGCTCATCTCACCTTTGCGATGGCGCGCCACGCGATGGTCGATCTGGCCCAGGTGCTGAATGCCCCGCGGCCGGAAGGACGGGAAGAGCGGCTGGGCGATGCCGGCTATCAGGAGCTGCTGCGCACGCTCGGCGCCGCCGGGATGCGGTTCGCCGCGCCGGATGCCGGGAGCCGGCTGGCCGAGCTGCGCGGGTTGTACGAACCGTATGCGATCGCGCTCTCGAGACATCTCGTGCTGCCGCTGCCGGCCTGGACCCGGCAGTCGGATCGACACGACAACTGGCAGGCGGCGCCGTGGAAGACCACGGTGCAGGACCTCGAGCATTTCGAGCCGCCGGTTTCCTGACGGCTCAATCCTGCGCGGGCGCCGGAGTCCCCCAGTACTGCTTCATCCAATGGATGATCACCGGAAGCCCGCGAAAGACGCAGAACACCACCGCGACCCAGGCAAGCAGCTGGAAGCTCTCCCGCATGGCGGGAACCCAACCCGCAACGCCGCTCTCGGGAGGAAAGCCGGCCAGGGCCTGGGTCAGCGCCAGCCCGCAGAAGGTGATGAGCTTGCTGGCGGAGTAGCCGATCCGCATGACGGACGATTGCACGAGGAAGCGGCCCAGCGCGGTGCGATGCTGAGCGAAAGGGGCGGTGCCCTGGCCGACACCGATGCTCCGGAACGCGTCGGTCAGTGTGGTCCGCGCGATCACGATCAAAGGGATCGCAACCGAAAGCAGCCCTAGGTCTGCAAAGCAGACCCAGAGGACCAGCTCGTAGGTGCGATCCGCCGCGATGTCCAGCACGCTGCCGAACAAGCTGGTCTGTCCGGTCTTGCGGGCGACCATGCCATCGACGGTATCGAGCAGCAGACCGCCGAGCAGCAACCCCACGCCGGCAAGCCGGAGCATGGGTGAGCCGAGATAGAGGATCAGGATGTTGAGCAGCAGGAGCGGAAAACGCGACAGCGTGATCCAGTTGGCCAGCACGGCTCGCCTCCAGTCACAGCGGCATGGTCGGCGGAATCCTGTGTATCTTCCCTAACGCTACCCCCCTTCTGCCAACCGCGCTCAGCAGCGCGGCGTACGAGCCTGATCCGTGATCGATAGCCGCCCGCAGTTCTACGATCCCAAGTGGGGCCCCGGACTCCCCGGCATCAGCGACCTCCATGAGGTCTGGGATGTGGCGCTGATATGCAGCAACGGTCATCTGATCAACGATCGCTCCAGAGCCGATCCGTCGCGCAACGCGACCTGCTGTTCGATCTGCGGCGCGCACGGCATCACCACCTGCCCCGGCTGCAGGGAGCCAATACCCGGCTACTTCTACCAGAGCTCCGATCCGCTGCGTCCTTCGCCCCTGCCGAGCGGGCGTGCGCTCGAGCGGATCCCGCAGTACTGCCATTCCTGTGGTCGCCCGCTCCCCTGGACCGAGCGAACCATGTCCGCCGCGCGGGCACTGATTCGGGAGCTCGCAGCGCTGGATCCGTTCGAGCGGGATCAGCTGCGCCGCTGTATCGACGACATCATCCGCGAAACGCCCAGAACGCCGGTCGCGATCGTGCGGATCAACACGGTGCTCGCCCGGGTCGGTGGCGAGCACGCCGACGCCCTGCGGGAGATCCTCGTCAGCGTTGCGAGCGACAGCGTCAAGCAGCGCCTGCTGGAGCGTTCGCGTCCGGGATGAAGCCGGTGCTCGGCGTCCGGATCAAATCGGGCTGGGCTGCGGCGGTCCTGCTGGGCGGATCCCGCGAGCAGCCCCTCGTGCTCGATGCGCGCCGCGTCGAGCTCTCCGATCCCGGCGAGCCGGCCACGAGGCAGCCGCATCACGCGGGCGCCGGCACTCCGCAGCGGGACGCCCGGGTCCTGGGCCAGCGGATCGAGCTGATCGAGCGCTGCGCGCTGGAAAACGCCGCCCGGCTTCTGGACGAGTATCGTGCCGCCGGGCGCGCTCCGGACGCCGCCGCAATCGTCGCAACGAGTGATACCGATCCCGCCACCATCCGCAACCCGCACATCCGGATCCATGCGCTGGAAGGCCGGCTGTTCCGGCGGGTGGCCGAGGAGGGCCTGGCCGCGGCGGGGCTCCGCTGCTCGGTGCTGCTGGAGCGCACCCTGCAAGCGGAGGCTCCGGCTCGCCTGGGCCGCTCCGGCCCGGAGCTCTCACGGGCCCTCGGCAGACTCAAACCCGGCGGCGGCGGGCCCTGGCGCCACGAGCAGAAAATGGCCGCGCTCGCGGCCTGGGTCGGGCTCGGCGAGCCCTAACCCGCAGGCCCAGAAGGCCCGCCGCTGGCTGGGCGGGCTTTTGACCTCTACATTTGCTCTACCCCATACCCCCGAGGGACCGTGGCGACCAAACTCGAGAAGCCGCTCAAGCGGGAAATCCTCATCAATGGCGAACCGTACATCCTGACCATCCATCCGGAAGGCCTCAAGCTGACCCAGAAGGGCAAGCGCAAGGGCCAGGAGCTCTCCTGGAAGGCCATGATCAGCGGAGACGCTGCGCTCGCCGTGGCGCTCACTGCCTCGCTCGAGCAAGCCAAGGAGTGACGCGCGCCGCACCGCCGGCTCGCCGGTTTATTGCAAACCCCGCACTAACCCGCACACCGATTCGTTGAGGAGAAACGCCGTGCCTCACCCAGCCGGAGTCGTCCACCACCCGCGCCCGCGGCTCGCGGCGCTGCTGCTTGCCCTGGGCGTTCTGCTCTCGCCGGGCCTGCCGCTCGCGGCCCAATCCGGCAAGAAGGTCCTGAGCGTCGACGACTACGCGCGCTGGAAGAGCATCGAGAACAGCCGGATCTCCGGAGACGGCAACTGGGTCGCCTACGGCACGCGGCACCCGAATGCCCTGGATCCGCAGCCGGCGGTGCACGTGCTGCGGCTCGACAGCAATCGCGACCAGGAGATCGCGAACGCCAGCCAGCCCGTCTTCTCCGACGACTCCCGTTGGCTGGCGTACTATCTGGAGCTTCCCTATGCCGATGCCAAGAAGCTCCGGGATGCCAACAAGCCGGTAACCCGCAAGGCGCAGCTCATGGATCTGCGGACCGGCACCACGCAGACCTGGGAGGACGTGCAGTCCTTCAGCTTCGCCAACGGCTCCGGGCATCTCCTGCTCAAGCGCCGCCAGCCCGATCCCAAGGCCAAGTTCAAGGGGGTGGACGTCGTGCTCCACGACCTGCGGAGCGGCTTCGACCAGCTGCTCGGCAGCGTGAACGAAGTCCAGTTCAATGCGAAGGGCGAACTGCTCGCTTACACGGTGGATGCGGCGGAAAAGGACGCCAATGGCCTCGTGCTCATGGATTTTCGGAACGGCGGCGTCCATCCCCTGGACGACGATACCCGGAGCTACAGCCGGCTGACCTGGAACGAGGCGGGCACCGCCCTCGCCGTGCTCAAAGGACAGGACGTCGAGAAGCTGGCGGAAAAGGCCAACGTGCTGCTCGCGTTCCCCGACGTGTACGGACTCGGCGGAGCGGCCGAGGAAACGCCGGTGCTGCTCGACACCACGGCGAGCGGATTTCCGAGGGGCCAGGTGCTGAGCGAGAAGCGTGAGCTCAGCTGGAGCGCCGACGGCAAGCTGGTCTTCCTGGGCACCAGGGAGCAGCGCGCGGCGCTCGATACCACCGAGAAGAAGAAGAGCACCGACGAGCTCGCCGACGTGGACGTGTGGAGCACCAGTGACCCGCGGATCCAGTCCGTGCAGATGGCGCGCGCCGAGGCCGACCGCGGCTTCACCTACCGTGCGGCGTTCGACATCAGCAACCGGCGCTTCGTCGTCCTCGCCGATTCCAGCCTGCGGGAGGTCGAGCTGACGCTCGACGGCCGCTGGGGCATCGGCCGCGACGAGCGCGCCTACGTGTCGGATTACAAGCGCCCCGCCGCGGACCTCTATCGGATCGATACCCGGACCGGGGAGCGCACGCTCATACTGCGCGCCCAGATCACCAACACGTCGACGGGGAGTCACGTGTTCGGGACCTCACCCGACGGCAAGTTTTTTCTCTACTGGCGCGACGGGCAATTCCAGCTCTACAACCTCGATGGCGGCAGCACCGCTCCGCTGTTCCGCAACGGCGGTCCCAGCTTCGTCGACCAGGAATTCGATCACCCTGGTCCGAAACCCGCCTATGGGCTCGTGAATTGGACCCGGGACGGCAAAGGCGTCGTCCTGCTGCACCGCTACGACCTCTGGCTGGCACCGCTCGACGGTAGTGCGGCGACGAACCTCACCGGCGGTGCCGGCAGCAGGAACGAGATCCGGTTCCGTTACGTGAACACCGAATCGACCGAAGGGATGGGCCCGCTGGAACGCGCCCGGATCCAGGCCATCGATCCGGCAAAGCCGATGCTGCTCTCGGCGTATGGCCAGTGGACCAAGAAGTCCGGATTCTATCAGCTCGCCGACGGCAAGCTCACCGAGCTGGTGTACGAGGATGCCTCCTACGGCTTTCCAGCCAAAGCGGCCAAGGCGGACCGGTTCCTCTTTACCCGCGAGACGTTCATCGAGTTTCCCGACCTCCGGGTCTCCGGGCCGACGTTCCATGACGCGAAGCGGATCACGGATGCTAACCCGCAGCAGTCGGAGTATGCCTGGGGGCGACGCGTGCTGTTCGACTTCACCACGCGGAAGGGCGACCGGGCCCAGGGAATGCTGGCTCTGCCGGACGACTACAAGCCGGGCGAAAAGCGGCCCATGCTGGTCACGTTCTACGAGAAGAATTCCCAGAACCTGCACCGCTACTCGGCGCCGTCGTACCTGGGCAGCATGGGCTCGATCCCGATGGAGGCGGTGAGCCGGGGCTACATCACCATGATTCCCGACGTGTACTTCCACACCGGGGCATCGCACAGCGACATGCTGGATGCGGTTGAATCGGCCACGCGGAAGGTGATCGAGCTGGGTTATGCCGATCCCAAGCACATCGGCATCAATGGGCACAGCTACGGTGGCGAGGGGGCGGCGTTCATCGGTACCCGCTCCAGACTGTTCGCCGCCGTCGGCATGGGCGCCGGCGTGACCGACCTGACCTCCGACTTCAACCACAACTGGGGCTGGTCCTACCAGGTGCCGGGCCGGGACGGGTCGAACGGATACGACTACTACCTGTACGGGCAGGGGCGCGAGGGCTCCAATCCGTGGGATAACCCGGAGCTTTATCGCTTCGAATCGGCGATGACGCACGTCCGGGAAGTCACCGCGCCGTTCCTCATCATGCACGGTACCGCCGACCCCACGGTGTCGTTCCAGGAGGGCCTCGGCTTCTACAACGCGCTGCGCTTCAACGGCAAGACGGCGACGCTGCTTGCGTACCCGGGCGAGGGCCATGGCCTGCGGGGGCTCGCCAATCGGCGCGACCTGACCATCCGCTACTTCCAGTTCTTCGATCACTATCTCCGCGGCGCTCCCGCTCCGCGCTGGCTCGCCGAAGGAGTTCCGTATCTGGAAAAGGACTGGCGCCGGGATGCAAGCAAGGAGCTCAAGCCCGCACCGCAGCCCTAGTACGGCGATGCTGCCTGGCTTCGACGACGTGCTGCGGGCGCGCAGTACCATCGCGCCGTACCTGCGTCCGACAGCCTTGTACTCCTACCGGGGTCTCTCCGACGCGATTGGCGCCGAGCTCTGGATCAAACACGAGAATCATCAGCCCACCGGCGCGTTCAAGGTGCGGGGCGGGGTCAACTTCATGGCGCACTTCCCACCCGAGCGCCGGGCGCGGGGGGTGCTGACCGCTTCTACCGGCAATCACGGCCAGAGCGTAGCCTATGCCGCCGGGCTGTTCGGGGTCCGGGCAGTCGTGGCCGTGCCCAATGGCGCGAACCCCGCCAAAGTGAAGAGCATCCGGCAGTACGGAGCGGAAATCCGCTTCGTCGGACGCGACTTTCAGGATTGCCGCCGCTACGTCGAGGAGGCCGCGGAGCGTGAGGGCATGCACTATCTCTCCTCGGGCGACGAGCCGCTGCTGATTGCCGGAGTCGGCACGCACACGCTGGAGATCGTCGAAGCGTTGCCGGACGTCGAGGTCGTCGTCGTGCCGATCGGCAGTGGCAGTGGGGCGGCAGGCGCCTGCCTGGTCACGAAGGGGACTAACCCGCAAATCCGGGTGATCGGCGTCCAGTCCGAGGGGGCACCCGCCGCCTACCGGTCGTGGCAGGAAGCGCAGCGCGTCGAAGCGCCGATTGCCACCTTCGCGGAGGGCCTGGCCACCGGGGCTCCGTTCGACCTCCCCCAGACCATCCTCCGCCGCGACCTCGACGACTTCGTGCTGGTGAGCGACGCGGAGCTCCGCAGCGCCATGCGGCTGCTGCTCGACGAAACCCGCAACCTCGTCGAGGGTGCGGGCGCGGCGGCGCTGGCGGGTGCGGTTCGGTTGCGCGATTCGCTCCGTGGCAAGCGGGTCGCGCTCATTCTGAGCGGCGGCAACCTTTCGTGGGCCGGATTGCAGGAGCTGACCGCGCAGGGTTAGGCCATTCTCGGGAGAGCACCATGCCACGCTCGCCAACTATTCTGCTGTTCGTGGTGCTTGTCGGTGCTGGTTGCGGCGAGCGGGTCCCACAACAGCCGGCGGCCGCCCCGGCGAGGGCCGATTCCGCCGCGCTCCCCGCGGGCGAGGCGTACCTCGCCGTGCCCGGCGGCCGCATCTGGTACCGGCTCACTGGAACCGGGCCCGGCACGCCCGTGATCCTGCTGCATGGCGGTCCCGGCTATTCCAGCTACTACCTCAAGCCCCTCGAGGCACTCGGCGCCGACCGTCCGCTGGTGCGTTACGATCAGCTCGGCGGTGGCAAGTCCAGCCGCACGAGCGACACCACCCGGTTCACGATCGCGCATTTCGTGAGCGAGCTGGATTCGCTGCGCTCGCACCTGGGCTATGCTCGGGTGCACCTCGTCGGGCATTCCTGGGGGACGATTCTCGCCGTGGAGTACTATCGCGTCCATCCGGAGCACGTCAGCAGCCTTACGCTGGGCAGTGCCGCGCTCGATATCCCCGCGTGGGAGCGCCACGCGCGGGAGCTGGTGCGGACGCTGCCGGACTCCATGCAGCGGGCCATCCGGCAACGCGAGGCCGAGGGAAAATACGACGCTCCCGATTATCAGGCTGCCCTGGGCGAATTCTACGGTCGCTACGTGTGGCGCCACCCGGTGCAGGCGGATCTGGACAGCACGCTGCAGACTGTCAACCAGATGATCTACAACTATATGCAGGGGCCGAGCGAGTTCACGATCACCGGTACGCTGAAGCGCTACAACGCCACCGGCTTTCTGCCGATGATCCGGGTGCCCATCCTATATACTGTAGGGGAGTTCGACGAGGCGAACCCCGCCACGATCCGGCGCTTTGCGGCGCTGACGCCAGGCGCGCGGGTGGTCGTCCTGCCGGGAGCTGCCCACATCACGACCTGGGACGCACCTGACTCGATGCTGGCGGCCGTCCGCGGCTTCCTGCGGAGTGCCGACTCTACAACGACCGCCCACTGAGTTTCGTACTGTAAACACTCCGTTCCTAACCCGAGGACATCATGACCCGAACCGCCCTGACCACCTCCCTGCTCGTCGTCGCGGCCACATTGGCCACCGCCGGTGCCGGCCGCGCGCAAACCTTCAAGGTCGCGAAGTACAACATCGGCGGGGACGGCGGCACCGACTACCTCACCGCCGAGCCCGGAACCGGCCGGGTATTCGTGTCGCGCGGGACCCACGTGATGGTAGTGGATGGCACCACCGGCAAGGTGCTCGGCGACATCCCCGACACGCCGCGCACGCATGGGATCGCGCTCGCCGCGAAGTCGAATCACGGCTTCACCACCAACGGCGGCGATTCCACCGTGAGCATGTTCGATCTCAAGACGCTCGCCCTGATCAAGAAGATCAAGGTCCCGAACGGCGGGCTGGACGGCATCATGTATGACGAGTCCGCCGACCGGGTGATTCTGACCAATCACAGTCACCCCGGGACGGCCGTCTCGATCGATCCCAACTCCGGCGACATCGTTGGCACCGCCGAGCTGGAGGACAACGCGCCCGAGGGCGCAGCCAGCGATGGCAAGGGCAAGCTCTTCGTGAATAACGAGAGCAAGAACACCATCCAGGTGATCGACGAGAAGACCATGAAGGCTCTCGCGTCTTGGCCGCTGGCGCCCTGCGAAGGCCCCACGGGCATCGCGTACGATCGCGCCACCAACCGGATCTTCTCCGGCTGTGGCAAGACCTCGGTGGTGCTCGATGGAACCACGGGAAAGGTCGTGGCGACGATCACGAACGGCGACGGGGTGGACGCACTGGGCTGGGACGCCGGGCAAAAGCTCGTCTACATTCCCGCCGGGCGGGACAGCAGCGTCACCGTCGTGCATCAGGATTCGCCCGATAAGTACAGCGTGGTGGCCACCGTCACGACCTTCCGAGGCGCCAAGACGATTGCGGTGGATCCGGTGAAGCACGTGGCCTATCTCTTTCAGCCCGAGTATGGCCCGCCGCCGGCACCAGCCCCGGGCTCTCCGCCGCCGGCACCCGGCGCCCGCCCGCCGCGCGGACCGATCGTTGCTTCCTGGTTCATCGTGATCACGCATTGACGTCCAGCGAGCGCTGCCGGGTCTTCCGCGAGCTCCACGGGTCGGGGTGCTTCGTCATCCCCAACCCGTGGGACCCCGGGAGTGCCCGGACGCTCGCCCGGCTGGGCTTTCGCGCCCTCGCGACGACCAGCTCGGGGTTCGCCTGGTCGCTGGGCCGTTCCGACAATCACGTCACTCTCGATGAGGCGCTGACCCACCTGCGGGCCGTCAGCGCCAGCGTGGACGTGCCGGTCAACGGGGACTTCGAGGGTGGTTTTGCCAAGGAGCCGGAAGCGGTGGCCCGGAACGTCACCGCTGCCACCGGCACCGGAATCGCGGGGCTTTCCATCGAAGATTCCACCGGCGACCCCACGCGCCCACTCTTCGATCTCGCGCTTGCGGTCGAGCGGATTCGCGCGGCCCGTCGGGCCATCGACAACAGCGGGACGGGGATCGTCCTCACCGGACGCTCTGAGGGGTTCATCGTAGGGCGCCCCGATTTGGCCGAAACGATTCACCGACTGACTGCCTATGCGGAGGCGGGCGCGGACTGCCTGTACGCTCCCGGCATCCGCACCTACGGAGACATCGCTGCGGTGGTGCAGGCCGTCGCTCCCAAACCGGTGAATGTTCTGGTCGGGAGCGACTTTACGACGGTCGCCGAGCTCGCCCGGGCCGGAGTGCGCCGGATCAGTGTGGGCGGCGCCCTCGCGCGCGCCGCGTGGACCGGGTTTCTCCAGGCGGCGCGCGAGATCGCGGAGCAGGGAACCTTCACGACGCTCGCCCGCGCCGTGCCGTTTGCCGAGCTCGACGGGTCGTTCGCCGACTCCCCTCGGAAGCCGGGTTAGCCTCGAGACGGCGCAGTCCCTGGCGTATCCGGCGCCGCTGAATAGACTTTCAGCACCGATGGACCATCCCGCACGGCATTCCCCTAGCTCGCTGAGCCGTCGCATCGTGCTGTGGACGGGCATCGCGCTCTTCATCGTGCTCGCGGCCATGGCCTGGGCTGGCAGCCGGCTGCTGGAGGGGCGGGTCACCCGCAACGCCGCGGAGAGTCTCGAGCAGGCCGCGGAGCAGGCGGCACTCGTGATCGACCGGGTCGTCGCCGAGCGCGAGCGCCAGGTCGTCCTGCTGGCGTCGCTGCCGCTGGTGGTCGATGCCGCCCGCCGAGGCTCCGAGCTCGCCGGACGGCTCGGTCTGGTTGGCCAGCCGATCGCGGTACTCGAGCGGCGCTTCGACTCGGCCAGAACCCTCGATGTCGATCCCCGCACCCGACAATTCCTGCTGGACCGTGCCGGTTCCCTCGACCTCGCCGAGGTCCTGGTCACCGAAGTCCATGGCTTCAACGTGCTCACCACGGAGCGAACCTCCGACTTCGTGCAGAGCGACGAAGCGTGGTGGCAGCAGGCCTTTACCAAGGGCCTGAGCCCCTCCGAAGCGGCTTACGATTCCTCGGCGAAGCGGGTATCGAGCTCAATCTCCAGCGCGGTGCGCGAGCGCGACTCGGTGCCCCCCGGCGGCGTGATGAAGGTGGTCTATGGGCTCGCCGCGCTGCAGGACGCGGCACATGCCGCCGCGACCCCCGGACTCGTTGCGGTCGAGGTGATCGATAGCGCCGGGCGAGTCATCGCGAGCTCGGAGACCGAGCCGCTGCTCCAGCTCCTTGCTGGTCACACGGCGCTGCCGCGGACAACCAGCACGTCGCTGCTGTACTACACCGGCACGTCGCCACAGCTCGGGACGGTGCGCACCACCAACGGCGCCGCGTGGCGGGTCGTGGCCCACATCCCCGAGGTGCTCGCCTTTGCCGACCTGCGCCGCGGCCGCACCGCGCTCGGCGTCGGTGCGGTGGGATTATTTCTGTTGCTGCTCGGTGCGCTGGCTGCGATGAACGGCTTCATGACCCGCCGCATCACGACACCGGCCGCGAGGCTGGCGGCCGCCGCTGAGTCGGTCGCCGCGGGTGATCTCTCGGTCTACGTTGCCGAGCCGGGCAGCGACGACGAAATGGGCCGGCTCGCCCGCGCCACCCGCGCGATGATCAGCGGGTTACGCAATCTCACGCTTGCGATCAAGAGCTCGGCTGCCGAGACCGCGGCCATGACGCTCGACCTGACGGCGGGCTCCGAAGAAATGTCGGCGCTCTCCCAGCGCATGGCGCAGACCTCGGCGGAGCTGCACCAGCGCTCGAGCGAGATGGCACAGACCATTCAGGCGATGTCGGGCGACGCGGTGCGGATGAACGAGCTCTCCACCGCCCTCACCAGCGGAGTCGCCGAAGGGGGCAGACGCAATCAGCGGCTGCGCGCCTTTGCGCGGGAGAACCGCGAGCGCATGGATGCCAGCGCGCAGGAGCTCGAAGCCCTGGTCAGCGAGGTGCAGCGCAATGTCGCGGCGGCGGAAACTCTGGGGACGGCGTCCGAGGAGATCCGCGAGTTCGTCGCCCTGATGCAGCACATGGCCCGGCAATCGAAGCTACTCGCGTTCAGTGCGGGGATGGAGGCCAAACGCGCCGGCCCGGACGGCGCGGGCTTCGTGGTGATCGCGCAGGAAGTTCAGCGCCTGGCCGACCGGACCGGCGAGGCCGCCGAGCGCACCGAGAAAGTGGTCTCGGCGCTGCTCGCCAAGGTCGCCGAGACTCGTACGGCCAGCGCGCGCGCCGCGGCCGCAGTGGAGAGCGTTCGGCACGCGACCCAACAGGGACTGCAGTCTTTCGAGCACGTCGAAGCGGCGGTCGGGGACACCGAGACGTGGACCGCTGCCATCGAGCAGGGCGCGCGAACCTCGAATAGCGTCGTTGAGGCCACTACCCGGAGGCTCGATGCGCTGGCACGCGGCACCGAGGCCTTTGCCGCGGCCATGCAGGAGGTGGCCGCGTCCGCCGAACAGCAGAGCGCGAGCAGCGAAGAGATCGTCGGGACGGCCACCAGTCTCGCCGCCTCCGCGGAGCGGCTGGCGGAGCAGGCCGGGGCTTTTCGACTGCAGGGCGAGGAAAGCGCTCCGGAGGGTCCTGCGAAGTAGGCCGCCGTTCCCCTCCCCCATTTATCCGATTGTGGGCCCGGCAGGAGACCGCGAGAATGCAGCACCACGCATTCAGCGGATCGATCATGTCTGGAACACATTCCGAAGCAGGTCAGAGTACCCTCAGCGCACTCTCTTCACAGCTGGCCGCCGCGGTCGAACAAGCCGCCGGCTCCCTGGTCGCGATCCACGCGCGCCGGCGGATTCCGTCGAGCGGCATCGTCTGGCGCGACGGGGTGATCGTCAGCGCGAGCCACACGGTTCGGCGTCCCGACGAGATCTCCGTCACCCTGCCGAACGGCGCAGCTGTGCCAGCCACCATCGTCGGCCGGGATCCGGCGACGGATCTCATTGCCCTGCGCATTGCCGCGAACGGCGGCGCGCGAGTCGCGGCAAAGGCCGACCCCGGGGCGCTGCGTGTCGGCACCCTCGCGCTGGCGGTCGGCCGTCCAGGCCGCCAGGCCACAGCGAGCTTCGGCATCATCAGCGCGGTGATCGATGGCTGGCGCACCTGGCAGGGAGGTCGTCTCGAACAGGTGCTGCGCCTCGATCTCTCGGTGTACGACGGTTTCTCAGGCGGGCCGCTCGTGGATGCGACGGGGGCCCTGCTCGGACTCAACAACTCCGCGCTGGCGCGCGGCGCGCCGATGGCATTACCTGCGGCGGCCGTCGATCGCGTGCTCGACGAGCTGCTCGAGCACGGGCACGTGCACCGGCCCTACCTCGGCGTCGCGGTCCAGCCCGTGTCCCTTTCCGCGGCGCTGGCCGCCCAGCACCAGCTCCAGCAGGACGGCGCGTTGCTGGTGCTCACCGTCGCGGAGGGGGCACCGGCGGATCGCGCCGGCCTGCTGGTGGGCGATGTCCTGCTCGCCGCTAATGGCCAGCCCTTGCGGCGTCCCACCGATCTGCTCGACGTGCTCTCCGCGGTCTCGGCCGGCGGGGCACTGGAGCTCAGGCTGCTCCGCGGCGGTGCGCTGCGGAACTTGACGCTGACACCGACGAGCCGCGGCGGGGACGAATGAATCCGGCACTGGTCGAAGTGGCGGGGGCCGGCGCCTCCGAGCTCAGCGGGCTTCGGGAGCTGCTGCGTCGCGCGGCGGTCGAAGTTCAGAGCGGTGGGATCGCGAGCGGCAGTGGCATCATCTGGGGCGGCGGCGGACTCGTCGTCACCAATGCCCACTGTGCTCCCCGCGGCGCCGCGCTCCGGGTGAATTCCGGCGGGAACTGGCGCCCGGCCCGCCCGCTCGCCTACCATCCGCGTCATGACCTGGCGCTGCTGGCCGTCCCCTCGCTCAGCGGACCGATGCTCGAGCAGCGCGACACGGAGTCGCTGCGCGCCGGAGAGTTGCTGCTGGCGCATGGCAATCCGCTGGGAGTGCGGGATGCGCTCGCGCTTGGGGTGTTTCACGCGCTGGCGAGGGAGGCGCAGAGCGGCCGGCCCCGCTGGGTCATCGCCGCGATCCGGCTCGCGCCGGGCAACTCGGGAGGACCGCTTGCGGATGCGGAGGGGCGTCTGGTCGGCATCAACAGCATGGTCGTCAACGGACTCGGCGTCGCGATTCCGGCCCCGCTGGTCCAGCGCTTCGTGGAGGGTGCACTCGCGCGCCGCGCCGCGTAGTCGCGCGACTGCTCCATGACCCGGATCGCCGTCGTGGCGCGCTCGGAGCAGCTCCGCGCGGCCCTGGCGGCCGCGCTTGGGGCGCATCCGGGATTCGAGGTGGTTGCCGTGGCGAGTCAGGACGCTGGGCTGCCCGCCGACGTCGACGTGGTGGTGGAGGCCCGCTCCGAGAGAGAGCGAGGGGCTCCGATCCGAAGGGCGCGGAGCGACGCGAGCGGCGAGGCGACGCTGACCAACCGGGAACATGAGATCCTGGCGCTGCTCGCCGACGGCCTGGGGAACAAGCAGATCGCGGCGCGCCTGGGAATCTCGACCAACACGGTCAAGACCCATCTGGAGCTGCTGTTCGAGAAGCTCGACGTATCTTCTCGCGCGGAAGCCGTCGCACGCGGGATCAAGCGAGGACTGTTGTTGCTGTAGTGGATCAGCGCTTTCGGCAGACCATCAGCTCGGTGCTCGGGCTCTCGCGCTTCCAGGCGACCAGCGCGCGCTCCAGGGGGTAGAGCGCGGCGCCCAGCAGCCAGCCCAGCGGCTCGGCGAGCATTGCGGGGGCCACCATGCCGGTCCAGGCCCAGCGCGCGAGCCGGGAGCCGGTATCGGCCGG
>Ga0070707_100003330_pt1 | contig 15174 bp, 15 predicted proteins | sample KBSK5502metaG_FD_65468 | JGI IMG/M metagenome (GOLD analysis project Ga0070707, IMG submission 65468) | Corn, switchgrass and miscanthus rhizosphere microbial communities from Kellogg Biological Station, Michigan, USA - KBS K5-50-2 metaG | ecosystem: Host-associated > Plants > Roots >... | reverse complement strand
ACGAAGGCCTCGCGTGCGCGCGGAGGCACCCTCCCTCAGACGAAATCTTTCATCCGGCCGCAGTGCGCACGCGAGGTGGACGGCGGCAGGACCCGTCGGCCCGGCCTTCTCGAGCCGCTCGTGCCGCTAGCGATTCCATCCTTACAGTGCACTAGAACCTTCCGGTCTGAAAGTCCTCGAAGGCTTGAAGAATCTCCGCCCGGGTGTTCATCACGAACGGCCCGGCGCGGGCGACCGGCTCACGTAGCGGAACTCCTCCCACGAGCAGAAGCTCCGCGGGTAAGTCTTTGGTTGAGATCGCGACCTCGCCGCCATCGGCTGCGAAGAGAACCATCTTTCCTTCTCCGGCGTTGCGTTTTTCCGACCCGAACTCACCCGCGCCCGAGAAGACCCACGCAAAGACGTTGTGGTCGGTGGGCGCCGGCTGGGCAACGGAAGCTCCCGGCGCGAGGCGATAATGCAGGTAGAAGATCGGCGTGCGCGTCTCGATCACGGCGCGACGGCCCAGAGCTTCTCCCGCGATCACGCGCACGTGAACCCTGCCGTCCGGGCTCGACGCCTCCGGGATGCGGGAGGCCGGAATTTCCTGATACCGCGGCTCCATCATCTTGTCGCGCCGTGGCAGATTGACCCAGAGCTGGAAGCCATGCATCGGCCCGCCACGGGTTGTGAGCTCCGCCCCCGGCATCTCCGAATGGACGACCCCGCGCCCGGCCGTCATCCACTGAACGTCGCCGGGACCCAAAGATCCGGCATTTCCCTTCGAGTCGCGGTGATCCATGCGGCCGTCCAGCACGTATGTCACGGTCTCGAAACCGCGATGGGGATGATCCGGAGCTCCTTTCGCTTCTCCCGGCGCGTAATCGACCGGGCCCATTTCGTCCAAGAGCAGGAAGGGATCGAATTCGGAGAGCGTGGGGGTCGGAAAGGGACGCCGCACGGGGAATCCCGCTCCTTCGAACGTGTCGAAGCCGGACACGACGCGGGAAACGGATCGGGAGGCCATAGTGAGTTCTCAGTTCTCAGTTTTCAGTTTTCAGTTCTCCGCTTCGGTCTCATGGAATCAGAAGCAGTTTCCCCGAGGTTTGCCGCGACTCGAGAAGGCGGTGCGCTTGCGCGGCTTGGTCCAGGGGCAGCTCGCGGTCGATCGTGAGTTTCAGGCTTCCCTCCCGGATCCAGCCGAGCACGTCGCCAGATCGCTCGAGGAACTCCTCGTTCGTCGCGATGTGGTGGGCGAGGGTCGGGCGCGTCAGGTACAGCGACCCCTTCTGGTTCAGTATCTGAGGGTCGACCGGCGGCACGGCACCGCTCGACTGCCCGAAGAGAACGAGGAATCCCCGAGGCGCCAGACAGTCGAGGCTCTTTTCGAAAGTCGTCTTGCCGACCGACTCGTAGACGACCTGGACCCCTTTGCCGCTCGTCAGGCGCCGAACCTCCACCGCAAAGTCCGTTCTGGTATAGAGAATCACCTCGTCGGCCCCCGCGTCCTTCGCGCGCTTCGCCTTTTCCTCGGTCGAGACGGTCCCGAAGACTCGGGCACCGCGCTTCTTGGCCACTTGGCAAAGAAGGAGCCCGACGCCCCCTGCAGCTGCGTGCACCAGGCACGACTCACCGGATCGGATTGGGTAGGTCGAGTGGGTCAGATAGTGGGCCGTCATCCCCTGAAGCATGGCGGCCGCCGCCCGCCGCGCGTCCAGCCCCTCGGGGAGACTGACCAGCCGATTCACGGGCACGGCGGCCCATTCGGCGTAAGCGCCGGGCACAGCGCAGTAGGCGACCCGATCCCCGGGCTTGACAGCCGCGGCCCCTGGCCCGAGCGCCTCCACCGTACCGGCCGCTTCGAGACCCACGGTGCCCGGAAGGGACATTTTGTACTGCCCCGTCCTCATATAGACGTCGATGAAGTTGACTCCGACAGCCTCGATCCGGACCAGCGCCTCCCCTTCTTTTGGGACGGGTCGCGGAACCTCATCCAGGCTCAAGGCCTCAGGCCCTCCGGGAGCATGAACTCGAATCGCCTTCATCACCTGCCTCCCCCGTCAATACGCCGACGCTCAAGGGCTCGATTCCGGGCCTCCCCTTGGGTCCAGGCAAGGCAAGCCTGGAAGTTCCGTGACGCTTTCATTATTCGGGCGTAGTAAGTTGCGTGCGTTTCCGGAATCAGTTCCCACTTCTGCACGTTACCAGCAAGGAGCCGCCCCCCCGGGGCCGACCGTCCAGCGCGGATTGCCGGCTCGGGGACGTCGCTTGGCGTTGGAAGGACGGCCCGGAAAGGAACCATAAACCCATGAGGTCTCTCAGACTCTCCGTCGGGATCGCGACCGTGGCCGCCGCGGCCGCGTTCGGCATGATCCTGACCGGATCGCTTCACGTTACCCCGCCGATCAGCGCCGCCAAGACACCGGCCCCGGTCGCATCCCCCGCGGCACCCGCGGCGCCCTCAGCTGTCGGCAAGACGCTCGCGCTTCCCTCTTTCTCCGACGTGGCCGACAACGTCTTGAACTCGGTCGTCTCGATCACCTCTCGGGAGGTCGTTCGAACTTCCGGGCGGGGCAATTCCCCCTTCGGTCAGGGCGATCCCTTCGAGTTCTTCTTCGGACCGCCGCGGCGGGGCCAGCCCCAGGAGCGCTCACAGACCGCCGGAGGCTCGGGCTTCATCGTCTCGTCCGACGGCGAGATTTTGACCAACAACCATGTCGTCTCCGGCGCCCAACGGATTCAGGTCAAGCTGCGGGACGGAGAAGTTTTCACCGCTCACGTCCTGGGGACAGATCCGGCCACCGACGTGGCCCTGATCAAGGTCGACGCGAAGCACAACCTCCCCGCGCTCAAGCTGGGAGATTCCCAACAGCTGCGAGTGGGGGATTGGGTCATGGCCGTCGGAAACCCGCTGAACTTCGAGGGCACTGTGACGGTCGGCGTCATCTCCGGCAAGGGACGCAACGGCCTCTCCGGAGACGCGAACACGCGCACTTTCGAAAACTTCCTCCAGACCGACGCCGCGATCAACTTCGGCAATTCCGGGGGACCGCTCGTCAACACAGCCGGACAGGTCGTCGGGATCAACACCGCGATGATTCAACCCGCCCAGAACATCGGCTTTGCGGTGCCGATCAACACCGCGCGAGCGATCCTGCCTCAGCTCAAGTCGAAGGGAAAAGTGACGCGCAGCATGCTCGGCGTCCGAATCGGCAACGTCGACCAGGATCACATGCAGGCTTTTCACCTTCCTTCCATGAACGGGGCCTTTGTCGAGGCCGTGGAGCCAAGCGGACCGGCCGCGAAGGCCGGGATCGAGCACGGGGACACGATCGTGCGCGTCGATGACGTCGAGGTGAAGGAAACTCGAGACCTGATCGACTATGTCTCCTCCAAGGCGCCCGGAACCAGGGTCAAGCTGACGGTCCTGCGCGACGGGAAGACGCGGACGCTCTCGGCGGCCTTGACCGAGCGGGAGGCGTCTCCCAGCGAAGAGACCGAGCGAGCCGGCGCGCGCGGCTCGGCACAGGGACGCCTGGGAATCGCGGCGACCGAGCTGACGTCGGCCATCCGGCAGGAGCTCGGCATCCCATCGGGCGTCTCGGGAATCGTTATCGAAAGCGTGAACGCCGTTTCGCCTGCGGCCGAAGCCGGCCTGGCCGAAGGAGACGTCATCACCGAGATCAACGGCGTGCGCGTTGCCTCGGTCTCACAGTTCCGCTCGGAGATCGATAAGGTTCGGAAGGGGGACTACATCCGGCTGTACGTTCGCCGATTCACGCCGCAGGAAATCTCCCGTTACGTCGTGATCAAGCCCGAGTAATAAACGGAACGTTTCAGCACGAAGCCCGGGTTGGGTCACCGTCCCGGGCTTTTCTTTTCTTGGGACTCGGACTGGCTTCTAGTTCACCGTAACGGTTGAACTGATAGCAAGTCGCGAGAGAAAAGGCGACGGTGGAACAGGCGCCCGAAGTCGCCGTCATTGCCCTTGGCGGCACGCGGCGGCCCGGCCGCGACGCAAACTCCTGGCCGCCGCTCCGGTCACTCGGGCACAGAGGTATCGTCGGCTTGTTTCCTCTAGTGGTGTGTGCCCTCGGACAGGGCCGCCGCCGGGCAACGCCGGCGTCTCCGGGCTCTCATTGTGACTTAAGCCAAAGAGAAAGCCCCGGCGGCGGGTCCGTCTCCCGCTGGCGGCGATGAGCGAGGAGCGTGGCAGAAAAGAGCTTGCGCCACACGAGGACTGCGACGAGCGTTCCAGCGACGGCCCGGTTCTGACTCGGGGCGGCCGGGACGGAGCGTGCCGACGAGGGAGACGGCCCGACGCCGGGGCGATTTAGTCAACGAACTTCTGAATCAGGACACTAGGTGAGCTCGACTGCCCCGCTCGAGCCGGACGCGTAGAGGTTGGAGAGCCGGACGAGCGAATCCAGAGTGCCCAGGACCGAGACGACGTCGGAAGGCGCATCACCACTGCGACAAGCGAAGACAACCATTTTGCTCGTCGAGTCCAGATGGAACCGCGAAAAGCCGGCGGAATCAGATCGAATCGACCGGAACGCCGACAACCACCGCGGGTCGATCTCGCCGATGAGCTGGACGGAATATGCGGTGCCGGCGAGCTCCCACGCCTTGAGCGTTTCTCGATCGATCGCGACCTCGTATTGCTTGCGCTGCCTCGCGACGGATGCCGGCATTCTTCACCTCCGGTCCCACCGGCGTCTGGCGCCGGAGGTGGCTCGTCCGGGAGCCGCCAGAAAAGAGGCAAGCCTCGGGCCAGCAGCCGATTCTCTACAACTGGCTGAGGGGCAAGGCCTTTCCGCAACCGAGCCGTCGCGCAGGACGAAAAGTGGCACGGAGACGGCACTCAAAGCTGACGACGCCTGTCGCCGTCAGTTTCGGGCTCGAGCTGCCTTTCTCCGGATCAGGCAGCCTCACGTGGGGCAGAACGGGAGACTTTCTTGGAGAAGAGAACAGCCGCGAGAGCGACGATCAGGGCGGCGACGACGGGAATCAATACCCAGGCGAGCCAGTAGATGCCCTTGACGCTTCGAGTCAGGACGAGGCGGCCGTCGCTCGGATCCCGCAGGAACTTGTTGATCTGTCGCGCATGGGCCTCTGCGTCGGAGCGGGAACTGTAGTCGGCAAAGAACCAGTCAGGCCCGGTCGAGCTCACCCAGACCATGATGCGCGGGCTTCCCCGGCGCGCCCGCACCACCCGCACCCCCGCCTGACGCAGCTCGGCGATGTTCGCATGACCCGTCTTCGAGCGGATCAGGAGGCGCTGGGTGAAGGTACAGACTCCCGAGAAGCGGTTGCAATCCAGCCCGTACTCGAGCGGGGCGTCGAAGAGCAGCAGGCCTACGACGAGCGCGAGCACGAGGGCGAAGCCGAGCAGGACGGCGATCTTAGCGCCTGACATTGCCGACGCAGTATAGGTTGGCGCGGCTTTAGCAAGGCCCGACGGCGTGAGTGCTGTGCATCGGCGTTCGGGGATCACTCGAATCCGCCAGCGCGAGCCGGCCCAGCTCTGGCTCGAGGCTTCCCGGCAGAGCTGCTCGCTCCTCTCCCGGTTCTCTCCCTCTCTCTCGGCGCGCTGGGCCGAGTGGCTCTTCCGGACTCCCCTTCACCGTTCTCCCACCCCGAGAGAACAGGCGGTGCTCGCCCGAGGGGCTCGGGGAGAGCTGAAGGGATCGCTCGGGAGGATCGCGGCGTGGTCCTGGGGAGAGGGGCGAACGATCCTTCTGATTCATGGCTGGGGAGGGCATGCCGGCCGGCTGACGCATTACGTCGAACCTTTGACGCATGCGGGTTTTCGGGTCCTGGCCTTCGACGCGCCGGGGCACGGCGACTCCTCCGGCTGGCGCGTCTCGTTGCCGGAGCTCGCGATCGCGATCGCGCAAGTCGCAGAGCAGGTCGGCCCGATCCACGGAGTCGTTGCCCACTCTCTCGGCGCTACGGCGGTCGCGATCGCGCTTCGCAACGGTCTGCATGTGGACCGAGCGGTGTTTCTCGCTCCCGCCTCCGACCCCGAGAAGTTGTCGTCCCGCTTCGGCCGCCTCCTGCGACTCTCGAAGGCCGAGTGCGAGCTGATGAAAGGAAGACTCCTCCAGCGCTACAACCTGCGCTGGTCGGAGCTGAAGATCGTCGACTGGGCTCGGTCCCTTTCGACCTCGCTGCTGGTCTTCCACGACCGTGGCGATTTCAAAGTGCCGCTCGCGGAGGGTCAGGCTATCGTCAGAGCATGGCCCCGGGGACAACTCGTGATGACGCGTGGGCTCGGACACCACAAGATCCTGCGGGATCCGGCTGTGATCATCCGCGCAGTGGCCTTTCTCGCGAAGAGCGATGGCTCTCGTAAGAACGGATCTTCACAAGCTTGCCGGGGAAAGCAAGGCCCGCCAAGCGGACGGCTTCGCCCGGCTCCGGTCCGGCTCGGCGCGCCCGTTTGGGCCGAGTCGAGTCGATACTCGAGAGCCGCTACAATGCGCCGGCTCGAGGGCAACTGTCATGAAGAACGAACGTGAGATCAAGGCAGAGATCGCGGCCGTGCGCGATCGCGTCAAGGCCCTCTCGGGGTTCTGGATCGGCGAAGGGGCCGCGGCGATCTACGCTCTGAAGTGGGCTCTCGGCAAGCACGACTCCGCGCCCGCGCGGGAGCTGGGAAAAACAGGCGGAGGTCATGAGCGCGTCGCCGCGAACTTGACGAAGCTCGTTGAGAAGTCGGCGGCGTCAGGCAAGTCTTCCGGGCCCGCGCGAGTCGGGGAGGCCAAGACCAAGCCGAAGAAGCGATGACCGCGATTCTTCGTCTTGGCTGATAGCTGTGAGCTGACAGCTGAAAGCTCTTCCTGTATCATTCGCCGCTCTTCGACCGCGGGGTCGTAGTTCAGTTGGCTAGAACGCCGGCCTGTCACGCCGGAGGTCGCGGGTTCGAGTCCCGTCGGCCCCGCCACTCACGATGACTCACGAGAAACGAACCTCTGACTAGAAGGCCTCGTGACTGCGCGCAGGCGTCACGCACTTCTCCGCGCCAGCGTCACGCCGCCGAGGATCAGGAGCATGCCGACGAGCATGGGGATCGTGATCGGCTCCTGCAGCACGAGAGCGCCGGCGATCGCGGCCACGGCCGGCTGAACGTAGGCGAAGAGCGTGAGCTTGCCCGGCGAGACCACCCGCAGCGCGTAGTGGAAGGCGCTGAAGGCGATCACGGAGCCGAACAGGATGAGGTAGGCGAGCGAGAGGCCGCTGCGCAACGTCAGGTCTGACCACTGCCACGGCGTCGTGACCGCGCCCGCAACGAGCGTGAGCAGACCGCCGAGGAGCATTTGCAGCGCGGGCGCGACGGTGCTCGGGAGGCCCGAGGGACGGTACTTCGCGCGCAGCGTGCCGAGGTTCCAGGTGACGGCGTAAAACTGCATGGCTAGAACGCCGAGGATCAGGCCGGTCTCGGCCTGCGGCGTGACCAGGGCCGGCGAGACCACCGCGGCCACGCCGCAGAAGCCGACGATCAGCCCGGCGACGCGGCCGGACGTGAGGCGCTCGCTGCGCTTGCCGAATCGTTCGAGCAGCGCCATCCAGAGCGGCACGGTCGCGGCGAGCAGCGCGGCCAGGCCGCTGGCGATGTAGTGCTCGGCCCAGACCACCGCGCCGTTGGCCATCGAGAAGAGCAGGATGCCGGTGACGGCCTCGTGCCCCCACTGCGAGGCGCGCCGCGGCATCGGCTGGCCGCGCAGCGCGGCGATGAACAGGAGGATTACCCCGGCGGCGGTAAAGCGCATTCCGGTGAGGTAGAGCGTCGGAATCGTCTCGATGGCCACGCGGATGGCGAGAAAGGTTGTTCCCCAGATCGCGCAGATGGCGACGAACGCGGCGACGGCCAGGAGGCGCTCGCGCCGCGGGCGCGGGGCGTCGGCGTCGTCGGATATGGGGGCGACGGTGTTCGCGCGTCGGGCGTTCAACCCATCACTGTTGACCCGGCGACCCGAGGCCGTAACTCATCGTCGGCCGCAGCGTCAGGATCTCGACGGTCGTCTTCGCGATTAACTGGTCGACGCCGCCCGGGAGCGGCTGTTCGCTCCTTCCATCGAGAATCGCCGAGAGGCTCGTCCGCGGGCGCAGCCTGACGTAGCGCGGGGCGGCTCCGCCCGCGACCATCCGATACCAGAGTGTCTCACTCTGCAGTGACGATTGGCGTGCGCTCAACGCCGTCTCGAACGCCTTGGCTGCCCCGGGCACGAGGTCCACGGTCGTCAGCTCGAGCCGGGGAGTCGGCTGCGGCTCACCCGTGCCGCGCGAGAGCGCCGGCAGGAACTCGTAGAGGCCGTTGCCCGTGAATTCGGCGTGGGGCACGACGTTGGCCACGTTGTCCCGTTCGTCGTCGGCCGGGGCGACGGCGCGGTCGAAGTCCGCGGCCGAGTGCCCGAACGTCGCGTAGACGAACCACCGCTGCCGTTCACCGGCCCAGATGCTCCAGCCGTACCAGACAAAAGGGTCTTTGGCCTGGCGGTGCCAGTCGAGGTGTCGGATGTAGCCGGCTTCGAACTCGACGGTCTGCCCGTCATGAGGACGCAGGAACGCGATGCGTCCGTACGGACCCCGTTCGGGGGGAACGGTGGATCCGCCGGTTTGAGCGCTTTGAGCGGCGACGAGTGCGGGAAGCACCGTGCCGACGATCGCAAGCAGACTATCTTTCATGATCTTCCTCTGACAGGGATCGTATGGAAGGAAGGCACGGCGATTTCGGACACAGATCCGTCGAAATCCGCCACCGCGGTCGTCCGACTTGCGAAACACTCGGACGCGGCGAGATAGTGACTGGACACATGGCATCCGCGACCAAGAAGACGGGCCTGCATCGCGACTCCTCGAGCCGCCGGATCATCGTGGTCGCCGTGCCTCCGGTCGATGAGCTCGATCTGGTTGGGCCCCTCCAGGTGTTCAACTCGGTCAATCGCCTTGCGGGCAGAGCCATCTACACGATCGAGGTCGTCACGAATGCGGACCGTCTGACGGTCGAGGGCGAGGGCGGTGTGTTGAACTTCATCGCCCGGCATCACTTCAACAGAGTCAAAGGCGCGTGCGACTCCGTGCTCTTAGTCTGCGGACTGGGCACTCGATCGGTGCGGGACGCGGCGCTGTCTGCCTGGCTGAGGAGGATGGCGGTCGAGGTGCGGCGGCTCGGTGCTGTGTGCGTTGGCGCTTTTCTGCTCGCGGAGGCCGGGCTGCTGAATGGGCGCAGAGCGACCGCGCACTGGAAGTTCGGCCGCGAGCTGGCGAAGCGATATCCCGGCGTCCGCGTCGAGCACGACCCGCTCTGGGTCAAGGACGGGAACATCTACACGTCGGCAGGCATTTCCGCGAGCATCGATCTCGCGCTCGCGTGGGTGGAGGAGGATTGCGGCGCCGGTCTCGCACACGAAGCCGCACGCGAGCTGGTGCTGTTTCTGCGGCGGCCGGGTGGACAGCCGCAAGTGAGCGTCTCGCTCGCCTCACAGGCTTCCGAGATGGCGTCGATCCGTGAGCTGCAGATCTGGATTGCCGAGCATCTCGAGACGAGACTGTCGGTGGATGACCTCGCGGATCGGATGTCGATGAGCATTCGAAACTTCGAGCGCGTATTTACTCGAGAGGTTGGCACGACGCCCTCCCAGTACGTGCTTCAGATGCGCGTGGAAGCGGCGCGCCGTCAGCTCGAACGCACGGAGAGAGGCCTCAAGCAAGTGGCCTCGGCTGCTGGATTTGGCAGCGTCGACGTGATGAGGCGCGCGTTCGTCCGGCTGTTGGGGATCACTCCGCGCCGCTACCGCGAGCTCGCCGAGCATTCGATCAGCGACTGACGGCAGCGCGACCGCGTGCCACTCGCGAGTGTTCGGCACGATCACTCGACGTCGATCCGCCTTCGATGACCAGCCCAAGCCGTTTGCGCGATTCAGCTTTGCGTGGCGAACGAGCCCGAGCGGCCGGAAGCGGAGGCTTATGGCCGCGGCGCGCCCGCAGCAGCGGGTTCGGTGGCGCAGCCCGGAACCGGGATCAGGCTGTCTTGCCCGGAATCCGATCCGAGAAGACGACGCGGCCGGCGCTGTCGACTAGCTCGATCCTTTGTTCTCCCTCGACAGAGCCCGCTTGGACGCGGCCCCGAATCTGGCCGATCCGCATTCGCGCGAGGAGCTCGGAGCTGAAAGTGTCGGGCGGGTAGGAGGATAGGATCTCGCCGTTGGGGTGCATGACGTGAACGCGCCGAACCACGCCCCCTTCACTCTCCAGACGACACCAGCAATCGGCTTCGGAATCTTCCACGACTCCAGTTTAACGTCGCCCTCGCGCGTCGCGCTGGTGCGCGATCGCTGCGGGCTCCCGCGGCGCGAGCCTCCTCCCTCGATTAGCTCGGGAGACTACTCGCGCCGCGACCGGAACAGGTTCCCAAGATGGGAGCGACGTCTTGAGTGTCCTCTTTGCTCTGGTACGCGGCGCGCGTAGTCTCCCAGAGGGGAGGAGGCGCGCGCCGCGGGAGCGAGAGCGCGCGAGGGACCAGGCTCGCGGTCGAGGCCCTTTGGCCGAGCCGCGAGCCGGTGCGCCGGCAGGCGCGGGTCCCGAACAAGCGGGAGCGACGGGAGCGACGATTAACGCCGGAACGTCGAGCTCTCGACCTGGAACTCTGCCGCTCCGACCACGCGGTCCTTGCCGTGCTCCTTGGCGTGGTAGAGAGCGCCGTCGGCATGCCGCAGAAGCTCGTTCTTCTGCTGCTCGATCGAGGCCCCGGCCGTCGCATTGGAGCGGATCGAGGAGACGCCGAGAGAGGCGGTGATCGTCCCCTGCAGGTGCAACGCCGGCTCGTTGAACCCGTACGGGCGCGACAGAAAAGTCGCCGAGCGGATGGCGGTGCGCACGGCTTCCGCGGTGTAGACGCCCTCGGCGATGGATTGGCCCGGAAGGATCAGGACGAACTCGTCTCCGCCGTAACGAGTCAAGGTCGCGCGTTCGTCGGAGATCGTGCGTTTCAAGACGTAGCCGACCTCGCGCAGGACCTGACTTCCGGCCAGATGGCCGTGCCGGTCGTTGACCGATTTCAGATTGTCCAGGTCGAGAAAGATGACGGAGAGATCGCCGCCGTCCCGCGAGATCCGGGAGAGTTCTTGCGTCATACGCTGATGGAGATATCGTTCGTTGTAGAGACCGGTCAGCCCATCCCGCTTTGCGACCTCGTAGGCTCGGCGGGCGTCGAGCAGGTTCTGGATGGAAATGGAAGCGTAGTCGGCGAAAATCTCGAGCAATCGGCGGTCTTTCTCGCGGAATCCTTCGGGTCCCGCGCGATTGACCAGCTCCAGCACGCCGCAAACGGCCGCTTCGATCCGAATCGGAACACACAGGACGGAGTTCGTGCGGAAGGCGTCGTTGTCGTAGGTTGGATAGAAGTAAGGATCCTCGACGACGTCTTCCGTCATGTATCCGACCCCGGTCGCGTAGACGCGCCCGGCAATGCCGACCCGCGCGTTAAGCCGCTTGGAAAGGCGGTTTTCCGCTTCCGCGCCGAAGGTTGCGATGAACACCAGGTCGTTCTCCAGCCGGTCGTCGGTGTTCTTGGTCATCGGATCATCGAGCAGGATCGAGCCCGCCTCCGACGGGACGAACTCGTTAGCCTTCTGAAGGATCTCCCGTAAGAAGGAGTCGATCTCGATCTCACCCGAGTAGGGGTAGTACGCTTTGTGCCTTTCGAGAAAGCCTTCGAGCCGACGGTTTTCGAGGGTGTTGACTGGCAGCAAGGGAACTCCCCGCTCACTCAAGAGTTTACCATCCGCGCTGACATGGAGGATCGGGGCGTTCGATTCCCCCCGCGCAAGCGCTGGGGGCAGCACTTTCTCGCGAGCCCCCGCATCGCGGAGCGGATCGTGGAGGCCGCGGCGCTTGGGGCCCGGGATACCGTCATCGAGGTCGGCCCCGGGGAAGGCGCCTTGACTCGTCCCCTCTCCCGACGTGTCGCGAAAGTGCTTGCGATTGAGATCGATCCGGCTCGGGCACGCGCTCTCGCCGAAGAATTCGCCGGAATCGAAGCCGTCCGGATCCTTCAAGGGGACGCACTGGAGAAGAGTTTCTCGGCGTGGCTCGCGGCGGCAGGCTGGAGCGGCCCGGCGGTGCTGGTCGCCAATCTCCCCTACAACGCGGCAACCCCGATTTTGAGGGCGGCTATCGAAGAGCCTCATGCGATCTCGCGCGTGGTCGCGACCGTCCAGCGCGAGGTCGCGCGGCGGTTCGCGGCGCGCCCGCGGCAGGACGGCTATGGATACCTATCGATCCGGACAGCCGCCTATGCGCAGGCCCGCGTGCTCTTCGACCTTCCGCCCGGAGCATTCCGACCGCTGCCCAAGGTCGTCTCAAGCGTGCTCGAGCTGTCACCTCGAGAGGATTCGCTCGAGCCGGCGCGGCGCCACCGAGCGTTGATCGTGGCATCGCTCGGATTCCGGTCGCGCCGGAAGACTCTCGCCAACGCCCTCGCGGCGCTGGCGCCGAGGGCCTCATGGGAGAAGGCTCTCACCCGCATTGGAAAGAGCCCGCGCGCTCGGGCGGAGGAATTGGGGCTCGAAGATTATCTCGCTCTGGCCGAGCTCGTTCCATGACCGTCGAGCTCGTCGCGCTGGGCGGCCTGGGAGAGTTCGGCCGCAATTTGTTGTGGCTGCGGTGCGGCCGCTCGAGCCTCGTCGTCGACGCGGGCCTCTCCTTCCCCGACGAGACCTATCCCGGCGTCGACCGAATTGCCCCCGACCTCTCTGCCCTCCGCGACGCCCGGGTGGATGCGGTTCTCCTGACTCACGGGCACGAAGACCACATCGGCGCGCTGCCGCTGCTCGCGCAGCTCGTGGATGCCCCCGTCTACGGCTTCCCTTTCACGCTCGCGCTCGCGCGCCGCCGCCTGGAGGAGACTGGCCGTTCCTCCGTCCGGCTCGTCGAGGCCCGTCCCCGCGAAAGCTATGAGGCGGGCGAGTTCCGGTTCGCCTTCTTTCGCGTCTCTCACTCCGTACCCGACTCCGCGGCGATCACGCTCGAGGCGGGCGGCCTGCGCCTGCTTCACTCCGGCGACTTCAAGCTCGATCCGGATCCTCCCGATGGAGAGCGGACGGACCGGGAAGGAATCCTCGCGTCCGCCGCCGGCGGGATCGACGTGGCCTTAATCGACTCGACCAACGCCGAGAGACCCGGCCGTGCTCTCTCCGAGCGAGTCGCGGGTCGCGGCCTCGCCGCCGCCTTCGAAGGGGTTGACGGCCGGATCCTGCTCACGACGTTCTCGAGCCATGTGGCCCGGATCGCCCAGGCAATCGCGGCCGCCAGGGATCGGGGACGCCGGGTGGGGCTGCTGGGGCGCAGTGTGCAGACCGTAGCGGAGATCGCGGAGCGCTTCGGGCGGCTGTCGCTGCCGGCCGGGCTGCGCGTTCCGGCAGCCGATCTTGCGCGCCTGCCCGCGCAACGTCTGCTCTGCGTCGTCTCCGGGTCTCAGGGGGAGCCCTTCTCGGCCCTCTACCGGCTCGCGCTGGACGAGCATGCGGACTTGAAAGTCGAGGCGGGAGACCTCGTGATCTTCTCGGCGCGCACGATCCCGGGGCACGAGCGATCGGTCAACCGCGTCACAGATCATCTCGTGCGGCGCGGGGCACGAGTCCTGCGCAAAACCGAGCCTCCCGTCCACGTCTCCGGACACGCACACCGCGAGGATCTTTCGGACTGGCTCGGTTGGATTCGTCCCCGGGCGGTGATCCCGATCCATGGGGAGCGTCGCATGCTCGTCGCCGCGGGGGAGGTCGCCGCCGAGATAGGCGTCCCGCGGAATCGAATCTATCTGCTCGACAACGGCGACCGCCTCACCCTCGATGGCAGCCAAGCGCGAATCGATCCGGCGGCCGTCCCGGCGGGCCGCGTGTACTTCGATTCCCGCCCCGAGCTGGTGGAGCCGGCCGTCGTGCGCGACCGGCGGCAGATGGCCGAGGAAGGGTTCGTGGTCGTCCTGGTCTCCTCGGCGCGGCGGGACGCAGAGATCTCCGTCGTATCGCGCGGCGTCGCGGGAGATCCGGAAGAGATCGCGGAGGAGGTGCGCCGGGCGACTCGCGCCGTGCTCGCGCGCGCCACGCTCGAGGAGCGAGAAGATCCGGAGTGGCTGCGCGCGGAGATCGCTCTCGCAGCCAAGAGGGCCTGCCGCCGAGTCTTTGACATCCGCCCGGTCATCGTGCCCGTGGTGATGTGAGAAGAAAGAGTCGACAGTCGACAGTCGACAGGTCCATCGGTCCATCGGTTCCTCTGCCCGCGTCGAGCATTCACCGGGCGTTCACCCGGTTCGCTTGCGGGTCCGCTCGTTCCAGCGGCGGGCGTGGGCGACGCCGAGGCGGATGACCCCATAGACCAGCACACAGCAGAGGAAGTCGAGCAGGAGGCCGGCATCGAAGCGGATCGGCAAGCGGTCCCCGGGGCGAGGCGGCAAATGCTGGAGGCCCCGCGGAAGGGCGGGGTACAGCAGGAGGAAGTAGATCGCGTTGCCGGCCAGGATCGCGCCCGTGTACTCGATCCATCGGCGCGGCGTCATCCCGCCAAGGAATCTCCGGTCGCGCACGAGAGCATTCTGATTCGCGGCGCGACTCCCAAACAACACTTTTTCCCGGCGCGGGGAAGCGCGACCGGGCGAAATCGGATGCCCGTCAGCCGAGCTCGAAGTAGATCTTCTTGTGTCCCGGGCTCCCCTCGTGGCCGATCAGGAGGCGTGTGATCGGCTCCTCGTCGGTCACAGGAGTCGGGGATGCGTCACGTCGGCCGGGAGCTCGAAGGCCAGAACGGTCGTGTAAGACCCTCCCAGCCGAGGGGAGTCGTCAAAGGTCTCGTCGGAATCCGCGCCGCAAGCGCCGGCAGGCCCTCGGAAGAGGGAGCGTAGCGCCTGCCGACGCCGTCGACCACCATGACTTTCCGCGGATTCGGAGTCAACGGCCCGTTTCCGCGCCGAGGGGATATCGTGCGCTCGTCGAACCACCTGCGCAGCAGAACGACAGTCCAGGTCTTACTCGACTGCTTGCCAGTGCACCGTAACGCTTGAATTTGATAGTGGAGGTATCGGAGCAGGGCGGGATGATGGGCGAAGGCGCCCGGAGTCGCCGTCATTGCCCTTGGCGGCACGCGGCGGCCGGGCCGCGACGCAAGCTCCTGGCCGCCGCTCCGGTCTCTCGGGCA
>Ga0070707_100003329_pt1 | contig 15175 bp, 12 predicted proteins | sample KBSK5502metaG_FD_65468 | JGI IMG/M metagenome (GOLD analysis project Ga0070707, IMG submission 65468) | Corn, switchgrass and miscanthus rhizosphere microbial communities from Kellogg Biological Station, Michigan, USA - KBS K5-50-2 metaG | ecosystem: Host-associated > Plants > Roots >... | reverse complement strand
CAAGCCCGAGTCGTCGCCATGGGCCATGACCAGCGCGCCGACCAGCCGCGTGCTGATGCCCCACGATGTCGAATAGCACAGCTCCCGCTCGTTCTCCTTGTTCGAGAACGAGATGTCGTAAGCGCGCGCGAAGTTCTGCCCGAAGTAGTGCGAGGTGCCCATCTGGAGCGCGAGGCCATCCTTCATCAAGCCTTCGACGGTGAGGGTGTGTACGGCGCCCGGGAAGGTCTCGGCCGGTGATTTCTTGCCGACGAGCACGGGGACCGCGAGCCAGTCCTCCGCGATCGAGCGGTAGTAGTCCAGGATCATCGAAGCCTCGTCGATCGCTTCCTGCGCGAAGGCGTGAAAGGTGTGGCCTTCCTGCCACCAGAACTCGCGGCTGCGCAGGAAGAGGCGCGAGCGCATCTCCCACCGCACCACGCTGTTCCACTGGTTGGTGAGCTTCGGCAGGTCGCGGTGGCTCTGGATGTAACGCTTGATCAGCGGGCCGATGATCGACTCAGAGGTGGGCCTCACGGCCAGCGGCTCTTCGAGCTCCTGCATGCCACCGCCGGCTCGCGTGACCCACGCGACCTCGGGGGCGAAGCCCTCGACGTGCTCGGCCTCCTTCATCAGGTACTCGCGTGGGATCAGCAGCGGGAAGGCCCAGTTCTCGTGCCCGCTCTCTTTGATCATGTCGTCGAAGGCGCGCATGATCGCCTCCCACATCGCCCATCCATACGGGCGGACGACCATCATGCCGCGGATACCAGACCAGTCCGCGAGCTCGGCCTTGCGGACGACGTCCGTGTACCAGCGGTCGAAGTCGTCCGACATCTTGGTGAGGTCTTTCACGAAGTCCTGCTGCTCTTCGGTTTCTTGTTTCACTGGCAGCGACTAGGCGGGGAGCGCGTGCTCGGCAGCGATCGCGTCGATCTCGGCCAAAAGCACTGGAAGCAACTCCTCCTGAGGCACGGTCCTGTAAAGGCTACCTTTCTTGAAAATCACGCCCTTGCCGCGGCCGCCGGTCACCCCGATGTCCGCATGTCGCGCCTCGGCGGGTCCGTTGACCACGCACCCCATCACGGCGACGGTGATCGGCACCTTCAGCTTGGCGATGTAAGCCTCGACCGCTTTGACGGTCGGCACCATGTCGTACTCGAGCCGGCCGCATGTCGGGCAGGCGATGAGCGTCGGGCTCTCGTTGCGGAAAGCGAGCGTTTTCAGAATCTCGTGCGCGACCCGCACTTCTTCTCGTGGGTCGGAGGTGGCCAGCGACACTCGAATCGTGTCGCCGATCCCCTCGCTCAACAAGATGCCCAGTCCCACCGAGCTGCGGATGCTTCCGGCCTCGACGGGACCTGACTCCGTCACGCCGAGGTGGATCGGATACGGCCGGGCCGTGGCGAACTTGCGATTGGCCATGATGTTCGTCCACACGTCGGTGGCCTTGAGCGAGACCTTGATGTAGCCGGGGCCGTAGTCGAGGTCCTCGAGGATCTTGCAGTGGCCGATCGCCACCTCGACCATGCGGTCCGCCGTGCGCTCTCGGTCGTCGCGGTCGATGTGGTGCTGCTCCCGCAGCGTTTTGTGCACCTCTTCCGGCAGCGACCCGGCGTTGACGCCGATCCGAAATGGAATCTGGCGTTCCTTGGCCGCCAAGACGACTTTGACGACTTTGTCGCGGTCGGGAATGTTGCCGGGGTTCAGGCGGAGGCAATGCACGCCGGCCTCGATGGCCAGCAGGGCAAGCGTGTGGTCGTAGTGGATGTCGGCGATCACGGGGAGCGGCGATCCCTTGACGATCTCCCTCAACGCCTCCGCTGCCTCGCGGTCGGGCACAGCGGGACGCACGATCTCGCATCCCGCCTCCTTCAGCTCGTGGATCTGGCGCAGGGTAGCTTTGACATCGCGCGTGTCGGTCTTGGTCATCGTCTGAACCGCGATCGGCGCCGCGCCGCCGATGACCACACCACCGACATTGACCGGGATCGCCTTGCGGCGCGTGACCACGGCCATCAGCGCAGCCCGGGGAACTGGCCGGTGGCGATGCGCTGGATGTCGAGGAAGCTGATCACCGCCGCCAGCGCGAGCAGCGCGACCAGTCCGATGCGCTGGAAGTTGAGCTCGCTGTTCCGGTCGAACGGCCGCCGGCGCAGCACCTCAATCAGGACGACCGCCACGCGGCCGCCGTCAAGCGCCAGGAAGGGCAGCAGGTTCGTGAAGCCGAGGGCCACCGACAGCAGGGCGACGAAGAAGATGTAGGTCCCAGGACCCAGCGAGACCGATTGCGCCGCCACGTCGGCGATACCGATGGGCCCGGTGAACCCGTTCGGCCCCAGCAGCCCACCCGGAACCTGGCCCGTCACGAGCTGGCCGAGCCCCTGCACGATGTTGCCGATCGCGACGAACGGGAAGGACACACCGTCGGTGATCGCGCTTTGCCAGGTGACGAGCCTGCGCGGCATCCCGATCCCGATCTGGCACGGCTGCTGGCCCTCGCACTTCGGCGTGACCGTGGCGCTGAACGGCCGGCCGTCGGAATGGACGCCCGTGATGACCAGCGACGCGCCCGGTGCAGCGTCCTCCTCCTGCCGGATGAACCCGAGGGTGTTCACCGGCTTGCCGTTGACCGTCTTGATGCTGTCCCCGGTCTGCAAGCCTGCCGCAGCCGCGGGAGAGCCCTGGACGACGTTCAGCACCTTGCCGGGGTCGGTGTTGATCTGGGTCAGACCGAGACCGGAGACAAGCAGGATGGCGAACAGGAAGTTGGCCGCCGGTCCGGCTATGAGGATCAGGATCCGCTGCCACGCCGGCTTGTGGTGGAACCCGCTGGGGTCCTCGAAGTCGCCGGCCTCCATCCCACCCATTCGCACGTAGCCGATCACCGGGATCGCCCGGATGGCGTAGAGCGTGCCTCCGCGGGTCGTCGACCACAGCCGGGCGCCCGCACCGATCGAGAACTCGATCACCCGGACCCCGAACACCTTGGCCAGCGCGAAGTGCCCGGCTTCGTGAGGCGCGATCAAGAGCAGGAACATTCCCGCGACCGCGATGACTACCAGCAGGGCTTCCATGTGGGGCTCAGACTACCGAGTTTTCCCTGATGTAAGCCCTCGCCCAGCGGTCGGCGTCAAGGATCTCCTCGAGCGTTCCGCCGCAGCCTGGGAATGCGCTGAGAGCGCGCTCAACCACCCTGACGATGCCGCTGAAGGGGATGTCTCCGGCCAGGAAGGCGTTCACCGCCTCCTCGTTGGCGGCGTTCAGGACCGCGGGATGCCCGCCGCCCCTGGCAGCCGCCTGCCGCGCCAGCCGGACGCTCGGAAAGCGGCTCTCGTCCAGGTCGTGGAACTCGAGGCCGCTGAGCTCGCGCGGGCTCGTTGGCGGCACCGCGTCGGGCAGCCGGTCGGGATACGCGAGGGCGACGGCGATGGGAAGACGCATGTCCGGCCTGCCCAGCTGGGCCTTGAGCGAGCCGTCGACGAACTCCACCAGCGAATGGACCACGCTCTGCGGATGGATGAACACGGAGATCGCCTCCAACGGGATGCCGAACAGGTGATGGGCCTCTATCAGCTCGAGGCCTTTGTTCATCAGGGTGGCCGAGTCGATCGTGACCTTCGGGCCCATCGACCATTTCGGATGATTGAGCGCCTGCTCGACGGTCACCTGGTCGAGGTTGAGCTCGGGGTGGGCCCAGAATGGGCCGCCGCTTGCAGTGATGATCAGCCGCCGCACGTTTCGGCGCTCCTCTCCCCACAAGCACTGCCAGATCGCGCTGTGTTCGCTGTCGACGGGCCGGATACCGCGCTCGCCGGCGGACTTCATCACCAGGGCACCTGCCATCACGAGCACCTCTTTGGTGGCCAGCGCAACATCTTTGCCCGCGCGGAGCGCGGCCATCGTCGGCGCGAGCGCTCGAGCGCCCGGGATGGCGACCACGACCAGGTCGCAGCGCGGATCCGTGACCATGGCCTCGACCTCGGCGTCAAAACCCGGTTCGCCCGCCTGCCCGCGCACGAGGTATTCGGCCTTCCGGTTCGTGGACCGTGCCCCCTCGGTAAGCCCGAACAATTTGAACCGCGCAGGATTCCGGTCGATCACGTCGAGCGTCTGCCGGCCGATGGATCCCGTGGCTCCAAGGACCGCGATGTTGAGGGCCCGCATCAGAGCAGGTGGAAGACCATCACGTAGAGATACACGAGGATGGGCGGGAACAGGATCGAATCGATGCGATCCAGGACCCCGCCGTGGCCAGGGATGAGATGCGAGGAGTCCTTGACCTCGGCAAGGCGCTTCATCTGCGACTCGACCAGGTCCCCCAGCTCGGCGCTGACACCGACGAGGACGCCCAACACGATTGCGTGGATGGGATTGTGGCCGAGAACGGCCGAGACCCCGATCACCATCACGATCACCGCTCCGATCACGCCCGCGACTGCGCCCTCTCCGGTCTTGCTCGGGCTGATGTTCGTGAAGAAGGGATGGCGGCCGATTCTGCTTCCCACAAGCAGTGCTGCCGCGTCACTTGCGACGACTGCGAGGATCGTGAACAGCGTCCAGGTCAGGCCGTTGGGGTGCGACGTGTACAGCAGCAGGTAGTAGTTGAACGGCATCCCGACGTACAGCGCGCCCGCCAGGCCCATCGCCCACCGGCTGAGGCCCTGCCGCCGGCCGGGGAGGAACAGAAACGCGCCGAGGCCGCCGACGAGGGCGAGCGCCAGCACCAGCTCGACGTCGACCTCTTTGAGCACAGTGCCACTGAAGGCGAAGAACGCGCCCAGCGGGTAGAGCAGCCAACCGGGTGCGCGCGAGCCCATGCCTTCGGACAGCCCGTGGAACTCCCACAACGCGAGCCCGCCGAGAACCAGCACGAGCACGTAGACGCCGTAGACCCCCACGAACACGAGACCGATGACCGCGCCGAGGATGACCGACCCGCTGAGGATCCGGACCATCAAGGGGCTGGGCTTCCACCCTCCAGCGATTGGGGGATTGTTCGTGGTCATCCGGCCACCACCTCTTCGACGGGGCGCGTGCCGAAACGTCTCACGCGGGCCGCGTAGTCGACGAGAGCCGCCTTGAGGTCGTCCTCGCCGAAGTCAGGCCAAAGGGTGTCGGTGACGTACATCTCCGAGTAAGCGCCCTGCCACAGCAGGAAGTTGCTCACCCGATGCTCGCCGGCGGTGCGGATGATCAGGTCCGGGTCCGGGAGGACCGGGTTGTACATCCGCGACGAGATCGCTTCCTCGTCGACCTGGTGCGCGGGCACCCCATCGCGAACGAGCTTGCGCACAGCGTCGACGATCTCGGCGCGCCCTCCGTAGTTCAGGCACACGTTCAGCACCCCGTTGGTGTTCCTGGCGGTCCTCGCCATGGCCTCGTCGATTCGCTCGCGCATGCGGCTCGACAGCTCGTCGCGCCGGCCGCTGACCAGGATGCGCACCCCGCGCCGGTGCATCTCGTCGATCTCGCGCTGCATGGTCTCGTGGAAGAGGCGCATCAACGCCCGGACCTCCGCACGAGGACGCGTCCAGTTCTCGGTCGAGAAAGCGTAGATGGAGAGCGCGTGGACGCCGAGATCCTCACAGGCCTGGAGGACGCGCTTGATCGCCCGGACGCCTTGCCGGTGGCCAAAGCTGGCGGGACGGCCCCGGCCGCGGGCCCAGCGGCCATTGCCGTCCATGATGATCCCGATGTGGCGGGGGACTTGTGAGGCCACGGGCGAGGAAAGAGTACCGGGACGTCCCGAGTGCGGCGAAACCCCGGATAGTCCGGACTATCTGGGATCGGAATTGGGCTGACGCTCGGAGAGTCCGGACTATCCGGGATCGGAATTGGGCTGACGCTCGGAGAGTCCGGACTATCCGGGATCGGAATTGGGCCGATGCTCGGAGAGTCCGGACTATCCGGGGGGAGGGGAGGTCCTAGACCTCCATCACCTCGTGCTCTTTGCGGTTGGCCAGCGCGTCGACCTTCTCGATCTGGGACTCGGTGATTTTCTGGAGCCGGACGGACGCTCGCTTCGACTCGTCCTCCGCGACCTCACCCTGCTTCTGCATGTGCTCAAGGCGGTGCAGCTCGTCGCGCCGCACGTTGCGGATCGCGACGCGGGCGTCCTCGGCTTTCTGGCGCACCAGCTTGACGTACTCGCGGCGCCGTTCCTCCGTCAGTGGCGGGATCGGCACCCGGATGACCTGGCCGTCGTTCGCCGGGTTCAGTCCCTGCTCGCTCGTGCGCAGGGCTTTTTCGACAGCACCTATCTGGCTCTTGTCATAGACCTGGACGACGAGAAGTCGCGGTTCGGGCGCGCTGATCTGAGCCAGCTGGTTGAGCGGCGTCGGGGTGCCGTAGTACGGGACCATGACCTTGTCGATCAGGGCGGGATTCGCCCGTCCAGTGCGGATCGTCGCCAGCTCCGACGCGAAGTGATCGACCGACTTCGACATCTTCGATTCCCCCTCTCGCATGATCGGGTCGATCACGACGCACTGCCCACGAGCGTGCCGATCTCCTCACCGAGCACCACGCGTTCGATGTTGCCCGGCGTCAGAAGGTTGAAAACGACTATCGGCACGTCGTTGTCCATGCACAGCGTGAGCGCGGTGTTGTCCATGACCTCGATGCCCCGGTTGAGAACCTCGAGGTAGCCCAGGTGTTCGAACTTCGTCGCCGTGGGGTCGCGCTTGGGATCCGCGGTGTACACGCCATCCACCTTGGTGGCTTTGAGGATGACGTCGGCTTCGATCTCCACCGCGCGCAGCGCGGCCGTCGTGTCGGTTGTGAAGTAGGGGTTACCTGTGCCCGCAGCGAGGATCACGACTCTTCCTTTCTCCAGGTGGCGCACCGCGCGCCGCCGGATGTAGGGCTCCGCAACCTGGGGCATCTGGATCGCGGTCATCGTGCGCGCGGGGATGCCTGTCCGCTCGAGCGCGTCCTGCAACGCCAGCGCGTTGATGACCGTGGCGAGCATGCCCATGTAGTCGCCCGTCGCCCGGTCGAACCCGCGCTCGGTCGCGGCAAGGCCGCGGAAGATGTTGCCTCCGCCGACCACGACCGCAACCTGTACTCCCATCTGGTGCACACGCTTGACCTGCGCCGCGATGGTCTCGACCACCTCGAGGTCGATGCCGTAATCGCGCGATCCGCCGAGCGCCTCACCGCTGAGCTTGAGCAGCACGCGGTTGTACTTGGGTGATCTGTCAACAGCCATCATTTTCGTCCTGCGCGCGGCCGGCGCACGGTTACGTTTTGGATCAGGACTCCCTGATGTTAAAACGCGCGAAGCGGCGGACCGTGATGTTCTCCTGCAGCTTGGAGATGTTCTCCGCGATCAGCTGCTGCACCGTGCGCCCCGGTTCGCGGAAGTAGTCCTGCTCCATGAGGCAGCTGTGCTTCAGAAAATCCTCGATCTGGCCCTCGACGATTCGCGGGATCACCTGCTCTGGTTTTCCATCTTGCCGAGCCTTGGCCTCGTAGACCTCACGCTCGGTGACGAGCACGTCGTCCGGCACGTCCTCGCGCGAAACCCAACGCGCGCCGAATCCTGCCACCTGCAGAGCGAGCTCCTTGGCCAATTTCCGGAAGTCCGGGCCTTTGGCCACGAAGTCCGTCTCGCAGTTGACCTCGATGAGCACGCCGAGCTGCGGCGGGAAGTCGGGCGACGTGCTGTGCAGGTAAGCCTCGACGACGCCCTGGCCGGTCGCGCGGTCCGCGTGCTTGGCCGCCCTGGCAATGCCCTTCTCGCGCAAGATGGTGAATGCTTTCTCGAGGTCGCCACCGGCCTCTTCGAGTGCCTTCTTGCAGTCCATCATCCCGGCGCCGGACATCTCGCGCAGCTTCTTGATCAGGTCCGTGTCCACCGCCATCAACGAGCCTCCTCGTCGTCCGCGGTGCGTCCGATGAACTCCTCCTCCGATACTGTCGGTAGGTAGTCCTCCTCGTCCTCGAGGTACTCCTCGATCTCCTCGTACCGAGGCGTCTCGAGAAACTCGCGCTCTTCGACCTCGGGCAGGATCTCGCCCCGGGCCGCGGCCTCCTGGCGTCCTTCCTGGCACGCGTCGGCGATCTTTCCTGTCAGCAGCTTGACGGCGCGAATCGCGTCGTCGTTGCCCGGGATCACGTACGTGATGAGGTCGGGGTCGCAGTTCGAGTCGGTGATCGCGACGACCGGGATCTTGAGCCGGTTCGCCTCGGTCACGGCGATGTGCTCCTTGCGCGGGTCCACGACGTAGAGCGCGCCGGGCAACCGCTTCATGTCCGCGATCCCGTCGAAGTGGAACATCAGCCTGTCGAGCTCGTCCTGGAGGCGCTTGGCCTCCTTCTTCGGCATCTGCTCGAACTGGCCTTCCTGCTGCAGCTTGCGCAGCTCCTGCAGCCGCTCGATCCGCTTCTTGACCGTGCTGAAGTTGGTCAGCATGCCGCCCATCCAGCGCCGGTTGACGAAGTACATGCCGCAGCGCGCGGCCTCGGTCTGGATGGTCTCCTGGGCTTGCTTCTTGGTGCCGACGAACAGCACCGGCCGGCCGCTCGCCGCCACGTTGCGCGTGAACTCCCACGCGTCGTCGAGCAGCCTCACGGTCTTCTGCAGGTCGATGATGTGGATGCCGTTGCGCGCGGTGAAGATGTATGTCTTCATCTTCGGGTTCCAGCGGCTGGTCTGATGTCCGAAATGGACACCGGCCTCCAGCAACTGCTTCAAAGTCACTTGAGCCACGTCTGATTGCCTCCCTGTTCTACTTCCGCCTGGGAATCCGCCTCCGTATGGAGGACAGGGGCATGACCCGGGCGTGCTGACTCAGTCGGTTAGGACTGGCTCTGGGAGTATACCCAGACCGAGATAGAGCTAAGCCTCGACGGCTTTCTCGGCCTTCTTGACGCCCTTCGGGCCGGGGCACTTCGGGTAGTCCGAGCAGGACTTGAAGAGGCCGAACCGTCCGCGGCGCTCGACCAACGGCTTGCCGCAGATCGGGCACGGCTCGTCCAGGACTTTCGGGCCCTGGCGCGGCTTGCCGTCCTTGCCGATGTTCGCCCGGTAGTTGCAGTCGGGATAGCGCGAGCAGGCAACGAACGGCCCATAGCGGCCCGTCCGCTCCACAAGGTCCCCTTCCCCACACTGCGGGCACTTTTCGCCAGTCAGCTTCGACTCGCCCTGCGCGTCGCGCTTGATGTACTTGCATTCCGGATAGCCGGAGCAGCCGATGAACTCGCCGTAACGACCGGTGCGCAGCTGAAGCGGCTTGCCACAGTTGGGGCATGGCTCGTCCAGGAGCTTCGGCTGCTGCGCCTCGCCATCGACCGTCAGCGCGCGGCGGAACTTGCACTTGGGATAGCGCGAGCAGCCCATGAACGGCCCGAACCGGCTGGCCTTGTGCACGAGGTGGCCTTCGTGGCAAAGCGGACAGACCTCGTCGGTGTCCGCCGGCGTCGCCTCCTCGGCCGCGCTGAGCATGCGCTGCAGCGGACCGTAGAAGTCCTTCACCACCGGAACCCATTCCTGCGCTCCGCTCTCGACCTCGTCGAGACGCTTCTCGAGCTTTGACGTGTACTCGTCGTCGGAGATCGTCTTGAAGTGGTCGACCATGAGCGAGTTGACCGCCTCGCCGACGCGCGTCGGGTACAGCCGGCGGTCCTTGATCTCAACGTATCCGTGCGCCTTGGTGATCGTCTGCACGATCGGGGCGTATGTCGATGGTCGGCCGATGCCGCGCTGCTCGAGCTCTTTGATCAGCGTCGCCTCCGTATAGCGCGGAGGTGGCTGCGTGAAGTGCTGCTCGGGCTTCAGGCCGTGGTAGTCGAGGTCTTCGCCCTGCGCCAGCGCGGGCAGCTCGTTTTCGCCGTTCTCGTCCCGTCCCCAAACCTTGTAGAAGCCGTCGAACGTCAAGACGGAGCCGTTGGCGCGGAAGACGTAGTCGCCGCCCTCGATCTCGACCTGCGTCTGGTCGTACACCGCGGGCGCCATCCGGCTCGCGACAAACCGACGCCAGATGAGGTCGTAGAGCTTGTACTGGTCCGGGGTGAGGTGTGAGCGAATCGCGTCCGGCGTTCGATTGACGTCGGTCGGCCGGATCGCCTCGTGAGCATCCTGCGCTCCAGGAGTGGCCTTGGCGCTCCGCGACACACCGAGGTATTTCTCGCCATGTGCCTGCTTGATCCAGCCCTTGACCTTTGCGTCAGCGTCGGCCGAGATCCGGGTCGAGTCGGTGCGCATGTAGGTGATGAGACCCGTCGGTCCCTCAGCGCCGAGCTCGACGCCTTCGTACAGCTGTTGGGCCACGCGCATCGCGGCAAACGGGCGCATCCGCAGCCGGCTTGACGCGTCCTGCTGCAGGGTCGACGTGATGTACGGTGGGTTCGAGCTCTTGGTGCGGCGCTTCTGCTCCACGCCGAGGACGCGGTAGCTCGCGCCTTGCAGCTTGCGGACGATCTCCTGCGCCTCGGCTTCGTCGTGGACCTCGAACTTCACATCGGTATCTGTCGCCGCCGCGCCGACCGGGCGGTTGAGGCGTGCCATGAAATGGCGCTCGGATGCCTTCTGGGACAGCTCGGTGTCGATCGTCCACGACTCCACGGGGACGAACTTGCGGATCTCCTCCTCGCGGTCGACCACGAGGCGCAGCGCGACAGACGACACGCGTCCCGCGCCGATTCCCTTCTGGACCTTGCTCCACAGGAACGGGCTCAAGCGGAAGCCGACAAGCCGGTCGACGACGCGCCGCGCCTGCTGTGCGTTGACCAGGCGCATATCGATGTCGCGCGGCGACTCCAGCGCGCGGCGGACGGCGTCCGACGTGATCTCATGGAACTCGATTCGCTTCGGGTCGCGGAGTTTCAGGACCTCGGCGAGATGCCACGCGATGGCCTCGCCTTCGCGGTCGGGGTCTGAGGCTAGGATGACCTCGGGCTCGCCCTTGGCCGCCGAGCGCAGCTCGTTGATCGTCTTGCGCCGGCTCTCCACGACCTCGTAGTGAGGCTTGAAGCCGTCGTCCACCTCGACGCCCATCTCTTTTTCGGGCAGGTCGCGGACGTGGCCCATGGACGCACGGACGTCGAAACGGTCACCCAAGAACCGCTTCAGCGTCCGGGCTTTGGCCGGCGACTCGACGATGATCAGACCTTCTGGCACAGCTCTCTCTTTATCCCCAAACCTCGCCTCTTGTTCCCAGGCCGGGGTCTGAGGCGGGCATCCTACGCCCGTTCTTTGCCGCGGCGCAACGCCCTTACATACCCATCCTGGTGGCGTTTAACCGCCCCATCGAGCTCCAGGGCGGTCAGCCGCCCCAGGACTTCGGCGATCGGAAGCTGTAGCTTCCGGGCGATCTCGGCGGCATTCAGGGCAAGTACGTCCGAGAGGTGGGAAAGGATCCCGTCGCGCTCCCGGCGGAACCCAAAACCAAGGCTCTTCGGCGTCGCCAGAGGGTCGTCCAGGACCTCGCCACCGAGGTTCAGGGCGGCCAGCACGTCGCGGGCGTTCTGGACCAGACCGGCGCCGTCCCGGAGGAGTGAGTGGGTGCCCACGGACAGCGGCGAGAAGACGCTCCCGGGCACGGCCATTACCTCTTTATGTAGGTCGAGCGCCGCCTCCGCGGTGATGAGGGCCCCCGACCCTTCGGCGGCCTCCACCACCACTACGAGGTCGGAGAGCGCAGCCATGGTGTAGTTGCGCGCAGGGAAGTTGTGCCGGCGCGGCGCCGTGCCGTCGGGGAACTGGCTCACCAGCGCTCCACCGCCCCGCAGGATCGCCTCGGCGAGCACGCCGTGGGCCGACGGGTAGATCACGTCGACCCCCGTGCCCATGACCGCGACGGTCACGCCGCCGGCGTTCAGGGCGCCGCGGTGCGCCGCCGCGTCGATGCCCAGCGCCAGCCCGCTGATCACGACCACGCCGGCTCGGGCCAGCTCGAGGCCCAGCTGCTCCGCGACGGCCTCGCCGTAGGGCGACGGGCGCCGCGACCCGACGATGGCCACGCGCGGTCCCTCGGGCGGTGGCCAGCGTCCTCGCGTGCGCAACCGAGGCTCAGGCGGCGACATCCTGCAGCCGGAAGCCGAGGGCCTCGAGAACGTGGTGTTCTTCGATTTGCTCTGAGCCCTCGAGGTCCGCCGCGGTGCGAGCCACCCGCCACGCGCGATGAAAGCCCCGCGCGGTCATGCCGCGCTGCGCGGACCAGCGCTCGAGGGTGCGACGCGATGGAGGTGACAGCCAGGCCAGCTGGCGGAGACGGACGGGTTTGAGCTGAGCGTTGAGCGCCCCTTGGCGCTGGAGCTGGAGTTCACGCGCTCTCACCACCCGCTCTCGCACTGCCGTCGAGGTCTCGCCCGTCGGCTCGGAAGCCAGCGTTTCCAGGGGGACGCGGCGCACCGCCACCTGGATGTCGATCCGGTCGAGCAGCGGCCCGGACAACCTTCTTTGATAGGTCTCGACCGCGCCCGGGGTGCAGCGGCAGGTCCTCAGCCCGTCGCCCGCCCAGCCACACGGACATGGATTGGTCGCCGCGACCAGACTGAAACGCGCCGGGTACCATACGGATCCGCCCGACCGCGTGATGCTGACGCAGCCCGACTCGATGGGCTGGCGCAGCGCTTGCAGCACTGGAGTCTGGAACTCGGCCAACTCGTCGAGAAACAAGACGCCCATGTGGGCCCGCGAGATTTCGCCAGGCAGCGCGAGGCCGGCGCCGCCGCCGATGAGTCCAGCCGTCGACACGCTGTGATGTGGAGCGCGAAATGGACGCGCCCAGTCAAGCGGTCGTTCGCGCGGCAGCTCGCCAAGGAGGCTCCTGACCTGCGCGACCTCGAGCGCCTCCCAGCGCTCGAGCGAAGGCAGGATGCCGGGCAGGCAGCGGGCCAGCATCGTCTTGCCGGCGCCCGGCGGACCGCTCAGGAGCAGGTGATGCCCGCCCGCGGCTGCAACTTCCAGCGCGCGCTTGGCCTCCTCCTGGCCATGGACTTCGAACAGGTCGTGTTCGACGAGCGTCTGCGATATGGAGGCGTCAAGGCCGGGTGGCGAGGCGGAGACGAGATCGATGCCGAGCAGGTGATTCACGACCGCGCTGAGCGACGCGCAAGGAATCACCTCGAGGCCGTCCACCAACGCGGCCTCCGCGGCGTCCTCGGCCGGCACGAAGAAGCGCTCGTAACCGAGCCTGCGCATTCCGCGCGCGGCGACCAGGACGCCGTCGACGTGGCGCACCGAGCCATCGAGTGCGAGCTCACCGAGAAACGCGGAGCGCGGCGGTGGCGGCTTGTGCGCACGCGCCAAGGCGATCGCAACCGCTATCGGAAGATCGAGACCGGTGCCGTGCTTGCGCAGCTCTGCTGGAGCCAGGTTGACGGTTAGACGTGTCGAGGGGAATTCGAGGCCGCTGTTGCGGATCGCGGAACGGACGCGTTCCCGCGCTTCCTTCACGGTCGTCGTGGCGAGACCGACCAGCGAGAACGTGACCTCGCCGCCGCGCGCGATGTCCGCCTCGACGTGGACGCGACGCACGTCCAGACCCGCGAGCACGCACGAGTCGACGCTTCCGATCACGCGACCGAAGCTATCGAGATCGAGCCAGGGTTTCAGCCCAGGGTGTTAAGACTCCGGTTCGAGGAAGCCCGCGACCTCGTCGTGGAACGCCTGCGGCTGCTCGACGAAAACCATGTGACCGGCGTCGCCGATTATCACCTCGCGCGCTCCGGGGATGGCCTGGCTCATCTCAGCGGCGCACACCGGCCCGCATATGAAATCTTCTTCGCCGGTGATGACAAGGGTCGGCGCAGTGATGCTCGCGATCCGGTCGCGCAGGTCGAGGCTGGCAACCTCTTCGCCGAAGACCTTCAAAGCATCGGCATTGATCGTCTCCGAGCTGAACGTGTCCAGGTATCCCGCCTCGGCCGGACCGAATCGTGCGAAGTAGAAGGGCATCTGTTGAAAGACGATGTCACGCAGCTGTTCGTCGGTCATTGATGGGAGCGCGTCGTCCTCGATCACGGCGGCCGCGGCATCCGAGTACCACGGCTGGCCTGACCGTTTCTCCTTGGCGGCTTTGGTCGCCGCCTCCTGCTCGGGCCCGAACCGCGCTGACGTCGACGCCAGGACCAGGCGGCGCACATGGTCCGGATGTTCAGTCGCATAGGCCATCGCAACAAGGCCGCCGTGGGAGTAGCCGAGAAGCAACATCCCCTCCAGCCCTAGATGTTGTCGCAGCTCATCGAGATCCGAGACGTAGTCATCGAGGAGATACGCGCCCGGATCGGCAGGACGGTCCGAGCCATCGGTGCCGCGCGGGTTGAGGATCACCAGAGTGAAGCGCTCCCAGAGACCCGCCAGGTCACCGAGGTAGGCAGACGAGAATCCCGGCCCACCTGGATGGCACACAAGCACCGGCCCATGACCCAGCTTCCGGTAGGTCAGCTTGCGGCCGTCACGGGTGGTGAGACTCAAGCGAGGCGGGGTTCCGGACGCCAGCGGCCATTCTCTTCCAGATATCCGGCCGGTTGGTCGGGCTCGTGGCTCAGAACGACGAGCCAACGATGTTTTTCCGCCTCGTCCAGAAGGCGGCCCTTCTGCTCGAAGACGCGCAGCGGCTCGATGTCGGCGGCCATGTTCCAGGCAAGGCGCAGGTGAGGCGTCTGGCACACGAGGTCGCCCGTCACCGCGCACGCCAGCTCGCCGGATCGCAGGATAAGCACCTGGCTGCCCGGGGTGTGCCCGCCGACGTGGCGGATCTGCACGCCGGGAAGCACCTCGGCGTCACCGTCGAGAAACTCGATCAGGTCGTTGCCGTCCGCGAGCGGAGTGAAGTCATCGGTGATGTAGCTCGGCCTGCTCCGCACGTCCGGCTGCAGGGCGAAGTCCCACTCGCTGCGCTGGATGAAATGGCGTGCCTTCTTGAAAGTCAGCTCGAGCTCCCCATTTGCGTCGCGGCGCGTCAATCCGCCCGCGTGGTCCCAGTGCAGGTGGGTGGTGACCACCGCGTCGACCTCGTCCGGCGTGATGCCCAGGCGCCGCAGCGCATGCAGCAAGCCCTCCGGCTCGCGCAGTGCGACCTGCCGCGCGCGCTTCTCGCTCAGCTTGCTGCCGATGCCGGTCTCGCAGACGATGACGCGGCCGTTCTTGCGCGCGATCAAGCAGACGCAAGCGCAGTCGATCATGTTGTTGCCGTCAGGCGGCTTCTGCTTCTCCCACAAAACCCTCGGCACGACGCCGAACATC
>Ga0070707_100003327_pt1 | contig 15180 bp, 13 predicted proteins | sample KBSK5502metaG_FD_65468 | JGI IMG/M metagenome (GOLD analysis project Ga0070707, IMG submission 65468) | Corn, switchgrass and miscanthus rhizosphere microbial communities from Kellogg Biological Station, Michigan, USA - KBS K5-50-2 metaG | ecosystem: Host-associated > Plants > Roots >... | reverse complement strand
GCCGTCGATGAAGTGGGTGTGATTGTCGATGAAGCCGGGCACGGCCAGTCGGCCGTTCAGATTGATGATCCGCGCGCCGGCGGGCGTGAGTTTGGCGATCTCGGCATTCGATCCGACCGCCGCGATCCGATTTCCTTCGATCGCCACGGCCTCGGCCCAGGGCCGTTGCGCGTCTCCGGTCCAGATTTTTCCGTTGGTGAGAATCACGGCCGCCAATATTGTCGGAAGCATGCGGCGGATTCTACCGAAGCAGTTGCATCAAGTTGTCGGGAACCGAGCGCCCGCGATGGAGCAGACCACCGTTTGCCGACACCAATCGCCGAAGAGCGGCCAGAATCAAATCGCGATTCTCGCCATCGGGCAGCGATATCCACGTGTCCAGAAGAACAGGCCAGACCACCTCGTCGGGCACGAAATCCCAGATGCGCGCCGCTAACGAGGCGGGTAGCGCTCCGCCGATGAAATCGAGAAGGAGAAGATTGAGGCGTTCGACGGTCAGGAATCGGCGGATGGCGTCGGCCAGCGCCACGCGCTCGTCGGCACGCGCAGCCAGAGCGGCCGCGTCACGCAATCGTGTGAGCGCCTCCACCACGCCTGAATAATCGCGTGCCGCCCAGTAACGCTCGAGACCGACGGTGTCAGGCACTCTTCCAGCAAGCGTGATTGTACGCCGGGGCTCATCAAGGAAAGGTCAAACGAAATGGAACCGGTCCTCACACCTCACACCTAGGGCGCGACTTCAATCACCTCGAACGTATCGGGCAGAATCGACGGCCGTGGGCGGGGGCGGTCGGGTGTGGGGGCGGGGGGCGGGCCGAACTGGGCCGTCACCACGAAAACGCTGCCGGTTTTTTCGTCGACCGCGATCGTTCGCGCGCCTCGCGCTGTCGGAACAGTCTCGGCGATGTTGAACTCCGACGGCGAAACTTCGCGAACCACCGTGATCGTGCCGTCGGCGCCGTTGGATGAAAACGCCATCCGTCTCTTTTCGTCGAATGCGCCGCCGTCGACGCCTTTGCCGATCGCGACCGACGCCACGACCGCGCCGCTCTGATTGTCGATCACGACCATTTTCTGATTGCTGCAGACGCTGAAGAGGCGGTGATGTGCGCGATCAATCGCCAGCCCGCTGGGCTCTTCGCACGGCGCCAGCGGCCAGCGATGGGCAACCGTCAGATTCTTCGCGTCGATGTCGGCGAGCTCGCTCTTGTCCTCGATGTTGACGAAGACGTGGCCGGCGAGATCGCTCTGCGCAAATTCAGGTTTTCCGCCGAGGGGAATAGTGGCGATGACTTTGCCGTCGCCGTCCATGACCGTTGCGTTCTGACCGCGGCCGTTGAACGTGAAGACGTGTTTGGTGGCCGGGTCGTAGAGAATCGCATCGGGGTTGTCACCTGTCACTTTGACCTCGGCGATGGTGGTCAGCTTGTCGAGATCGAAAATCGTCATCGTGCCCGCCCGGCCGTTGCTGACGAAACCGCGGTGGAGATCGGGAGCGATCGCGATTCCGTGCACGCCTTCGGTCTTCGGAATCGTACCGATCACTTTCTGGTGATCGATGTCGACCACTTCCACGCGATCGCTGTGCGAGAGGTACAGCCGCCGCGCCGCGCTGTCGACGGTCAGGTAGTCCCAGCCTCCCGTGCCACCGATTTTGATGTGCCGCACGACGTGATAGGCCGCGTGGAGCTCCGCGGCAAAGGCAATGGCGAGTACAAGCGCGATTTTCTTCATGAACGCGAACGCTATCGCTCTTCTGGCGGCGTTCGCAACTCCGTTCACCGGCCGTTCATCTTTGTGAAAGCATGATCAGCCGTGCTGCTATCCCTGGTCCTTGCTGCGTCCGCTGCGGGCCTCTTCGGCAGTCTCGATCTCCCGCCATCGCAGCAGAGCATGCGTTTCATCGTGGCCGGCGACGCCGGAGCGACGCATTCGCAACTTCGTGCCGGAATGCTGCGCATCCAGCAGCAGCGTCCGATCGACGGCGTGCTGCTCGTGGGCGACAACTTTTATCCGTGCGGGGTCCAGTCGACCATCGATCCCCAATGGTCGAAGATCACGGAGCACTTTGGACCGCTGCACGTTCCGATCTACCCGGTTCTCGGCAATCACGATTACGGCGATCCGCAGATGCGCGGCGCGGAACTGTGGACGTGTGGACCGACCGATCCGCAGGCGGAGCTCGACGAAAGCGAGCGCATTCCGGAATGGCATTTTCCGGCGCGTAACTACACGCTGCACTCACCGCTCGTCGACATCATCATGATCGACACCCAGCCGATCGCCAGCGGATTCGAGCTGCCTTTTCGGGGCAGCGCCACGGCATCGCAGGAGCGGCAATTCCTGGAGAGGGAACTCGCCGGATCGCAAGCGGTCTGGCGCATCGTCGCCGGTCACCACACAATCTTTTCTTCCGGGATCCATGGCCGAACGAACGACAGTCTGCGCAAAAACATGCGCGCTCTACTGCCGATGCTGCGTTCGCGAGCCACCGGCGCCGATCTCTACATCTGCGGACACGACCACGATCTGGAATTGCTCGGAGATCGAACGGGCCGTGTTCGCCCGTTGTTTTTAGTGAGCGGCGCGGGATCAGGTTCCGGCACGATGAAGCGGCGGGTCGCCAGTGAGCCGCCCACCCTGTTTCCGTCTCCTCTCGAAACCTTCCTCGGATTCGCAGTGCTCGACGTCAGTCCGGCAGCGCTCACGATCACGTTCTATGACAAGCAGGGCACGCAGCACGGCCTTCCGCTCACCATCACGCGGCGAGTTCGCTGACGCTGGCAGGCAATGTCGCTTCGAAAATCGATCCGCTGGAGGTCGACTGCACCAGGCGCAAATCGCCGCCGTGTGCGTGAGCGATCCATCGAGCGATCGCCAGGCCGAGGCCGGCGCCGGAGGTCGTGTCGCGATCGCGCCCGCGGGCCGAGTCCGCGCGGAAAAAGCGATCGAAGATGTGCTCCTGCGCCTCGCGAGAAATTCCGGCTCCGCTATCGGTGACCTTGATGACGTAGTGCGGTCCGGCGCGATGGGCATCGAGGCGCACACGGCCGCCGCTCTCCGTGAATTTGATCGCGTTGTCGAGAAGATTCAGCAGCATTCTGCGAATCAAGCCGGTATCGCCCTCCATCGGCATCGGGCCGTCGATGAAGCACTTCAGGTCGATGCCGCGCCGCTCTGCGATCGTGCGAAGGGAGTGGGCGGTTTCCCGGACCACGTCGCCGAGGTTGAGCGGCTCCCGCGCGATGCGGAGCTGTCGCGCATCGGCGCGGGCTAGAAGCAGCACGGCATCGATCAGGCTGGTCAGATGCGCCGCCTCGTTGCGAATGCTGTCCAGCGCGCGGCGGTATTCCTCCGGCGAACGCTCGCGCGACAACGTGACATCAGTCTCGCTTCGGATGATCGTCACCGGCGTGCGCAGCTCGTGCGAGGTGTCGGCAAGAAGCTGCTTTTGCTGCTGAAACGCCCGCTCGAGCCGCTCGAGCAGGGCGTTGAGAACGGCACCTAGGCGGCCTAACTCGTCGGAAGGATTGCGAACGGCGATCCGTTCCGAGAGATTCTCCGCTTCGATGCGTGACGCGGCGTCGGTCATCTGCGCCACCGGAGCGAGGCTGCGGGCCGCCAGAAAATATCCGCCGATCGCCGCGATCACGAGCGCCAGCGGAATCACGATGGTGAACGCGTTTCGAAGGCGCAGCAGCGCGCCTCTGCGGCCCGCGAGAGATTCGGTCGAGACGAACACGAATTGCGAGCCCGGTATTGGCGCTGCGATCACACGGATGTCTCCAAAAGAGGTGTGCTGCTCATGGCCGCCGAATGCGCGATCAATCGCGATGCGGACATCCGGAATGGATCGGAAATCGGCAACCCGAAGAAGTCGCTGCGGCGATCGCCACACGATATTTCTCACGTTTGCGTAGATCAGCACGTCGTCTTCATCGTAATTTCGACCGACCTCTTGAAATGCCTTCTCTGCCGGCTCCTCGTTGATTTCGCCGGCATACGCGCTGGCGAATGATTCCGCACGCTCGCGCAGGATCCGATCGACGCTCTGCCGCTCCTCGGTCGCCACGAATCCGTACACGCCGGCAGCCACCGCGATCAACACGATCGTCAGGATCAGCAGGTACCAGAGCGTCAGGCGCAGGCGGATCGGCATGGTCAAATGCGAAGCATGTAGCCTTCGTTGCGGCGGGTGACGATGTGATGCGGCTCGACGCCATCGATCTTGCGGCGAAGACGATTGACGTAGACCTCGATGATGTTCGAGAAGGGATCGAAGTTTTCGTCCCAGACGTGCTCGGCGATTTCTTCGCGGCTGATCACGCGGCCCACATTGCGCGCCAGGTATTCGAGCAACGCGTACTCCTTCGAGGTCAGCGCGATCTCGTTCTCTTCGCGAAACACGCGATGGCTGGCGGTGTCGATGGTCAGATCTCCGACGTGCAATGTCGGCGCTGTGACCACCGGTACGCGGCGCATCAATGCGCGAATGCGCGCGAGCAGCTCCTCGAACGCAAACGGCTTGACGAGATAGTCATCGGCCCCTGCGTCCAGACCGTGCACACGGTCGTCGAGAGCATCGCGCGCTGTCAGCATCAACACCGGCGTCGACAGACCGGCGGTCCGCATTTGCCGGCAAACTTCGAAGCCGTCGGGCGGCGGAATCATGACGTCCAGAATAACAGCATCATAATTGTTGATGGTTAATTGATATAAAGCAGCCTTGCCATCGCGCGCGGAATCGACGGCGTAACCATCTTCGCGCAAGCCCCGCATCAGAACGTCGGCGAGTCGCGCGTCGTCTTCCACCACCAGCAGTCGCATCTAGACCGCCTCGTGACGTTCGTGGATCAACGCGTAAACAGCAGGAGTCACGACCAGAGACAACAACAGCGCGAAGAGCAATCCTCCCACCACCGCGATTGCCAGTGGCTGCAGCAGCTCCGAGCCTGATCCGATCGCCAACGCCAGCGGAAGCATTCCCAACATCGCCGCCAGAGATGTCATGAGTACGGGACGAAAGCGGCGGCGTCCCGACTTCATCAGGGCCATGTGCAGATCATCGCCCGCTCCGAGATGGTCCTCGACCGTGTCGAGCATCAGAATTCCGTTCTTGGCGACGATGCCGACGATCATGATCATTCCCATCAATGAAACCACGTTCAGCGTGGTCCGGGTGACGAACAGTGCCACCAGCGCCCCGGTCAGCGCCAGCACTGCGCCGGTCACGATGGCCACGGGATGTGCGAACGATCGGAATTCAATCAGCAGGACCAGAAAGACGAGCGCCACCGCGAGCGCCAGCGTGAGCGCCAGCTCACGGAAGCTGGCCTGTTGCTCCTGATACAAACCGCCAAACTCGAGCGTCATGCCGGCAGGAAGGTTGACATCCTTGGCGAGCTGCGAGCGGATCGATTTGATTGCAGATCCGAGGTCCACGCCTTCCAGCCGTGCCGTGACGGCAAGCGATTGCCGGAGGCCATCGCGATCCATTTCCGCCTGCCCGGGATCGTACTCGATGGTCGAAACCTGATTGAGATTCACGAATCCATTGGTAATCGGAGATCGCAATCGGAGTGATCGCAACCGGTCGAGCGACGTGCGGTAAACCGCCGGAAGCAGGACGCGCACGTTCAGCGCCCGGTTGCGCTCGATGATCGTCGACGACGCTGTGCCACCGAGTGCCGCTTCGATGGTGGCAGTGATGTCGGCGGCGCTGATGCCAAACATCGCGGCGCGCTGCGGATCGATGCGAAACGTCACTGCCGGACCGCTGATCACGATCCCATTGAAAATCTCGACGACACCTTTGACCTTGCCAATTGATTCTGCAATCTGCCTCGCTGTTCGATGCAGCGCCGTCGTGTCTTCGCTGAACAGCCGGATCTCGACGGGGGAGGGGGAGCTCTGCAGGTCGCCGATGAGATCGCTCAGAATCCCGATGAACTCGACGCGCAGCGCCGGCTCGGATGATTCGATCTTTCGGCGCAGCTCGCTGGTAACCTCTTCGCTCGCTCGATGCCTGGGGCGCAGTTTCACAGCGAAATCGCCGGTGTTGGGTTCGGTGACGCCGGCGAGGCCGAGCTGCATGCCCGTCCGGCGCGAAAAGCTTTCGACGTCCGGCGTTTCCTTGAGCAGACGCTCGACATGTTGCAGGATGCGGTCGGTCTCGGCCAACGACGCTCCGGGCGGCGCGACGTAATCGAGAATAAACGCGCCTTCGTCAAATTCCGGCAGGAACTCGCTGCCCAGAAGTCTGTAAACGAGGTAGGCAATCACGAGAAGTCCGGCGATGACCACCAGCACCCATCGCGTGTGTCGCAGCGCGAGCTCGAGAACGCGCTCGTAAAGTGCGATGCCACGTTTGAGGAAACGGCCGCCGTGCCCCTCGTCTTCAGACTTGCCGGGATTTTGTTTCGGCGACGCTGCAACGAATCGCTGCGCGAGAACAGGCGTGAAAAACAACGCCAGCACAAGCGACGTCAGGAGTGCCACCGTCATCGTCAGCGCCAGCGATCGAAAGAACACGCCCGTGACTCCGGTCAGAAGTGTGAGCGGAAGAAAGACGACCACCGGCGTGATGGTCGAGCCGATGATCGGGCCGGCGATCTCCGCCAGAGCATTGTGGACCGCTTGAAAACGAGTTTCGCCCGCAGCCACGTGCGCATAGATGTTCTCGACCACCACGATGGCGTCGTCGATCACAAGGCCGATGGCAGCCGCGACGCCGCCTAGGGTCATCAGATCAAAGGAGAGACCTGCGAGCCACATCACGAGGATCGTGACGAGGATCGTCACCGGGATGACCACAGTGGCCACAAGAGTGGTGCCCCAGCTCCGAAGAAAGCCCCACATGATGAGAACGGAGAGCACGAGCCCGATGAGAATTGCGTCGCGAACCGAGCCGACCGCGGCGCGCACGAGCAGCGACTGGTCGTAAAACGGCTTGATCTCGACGTCGTGCGGCAATTGCTTCTGCACGGCGGCCAGCTCCTGCTTGATGGCATCGGCGAGCGCCGCGGTGTTCGCCGTCGGCTGCCGCAAAACGTTAACCAGCACCGCGGGCTTCCCGTCGGCGCTGACGATCGTGTAACGCGGCTCGAACCCCGGTTCCACCGTTGCCACATCCGAAAGCAAGACCGGCACGTTGTTCACACTGCTGACGACGATGCGGCTGAGCTCATCGATCGTGGCTGCGCGTCCGCTGACCAGCGCCAGCTCGAGCTGATGATTTTCATCGATGAGTCCCGGCGACTCGATGACGTTGGTGTTCTTGAGCGCATCGACAACGTGCGGCACCGTGAGGCCCCGTGATTCGAGTCGCGCGGGATCGATCGTCACGTGATACTCGCGGATCTCGCCGCCCTGGATCGTCACTGTCGACACACCGGGCACGCGCGCGAGCGGAGGTCGAATGGTGAGCTCGGCGAGCGTGCGCAGCGTGCCGGGATCGCGTTTAGGCGAGGTCATGGAATACGCGATGATCGGGAAGACCGCGAATGTCAGACGTTCGACGCGCCGAACGACGGCGGTTGGCGGCAGTGTGGTCGAGAGCTGGGAGACGCGCGCCTGGACCATCTGCAATGTCTGCACGATGTCGACGCGCCAATCGAAGAAGAGATCGATCTCCGTCGCGCCCCGCGCAGTGATGGACTTGATGCGGGCGATTCCGGGCATTCCGGCCATCGCCTCCTCGACCGGCCGGGTGACGGTGATCATCATCTGCCGCGCCGGTTCTTCGCCGTTTTCGATCACGATGATGATTCGGGGGAAGTTCGTCTGTGGGAAGAGCGAAAGAGGGACGTACGCCATGGCGATCAGGCCGCCGAGGGCAAGCAGGAGCATGACGACGACGACGGCACGCCATTGCCTGTCGACGAGATGGCCGAGATTCATTTTTCCGGCGCGCCTTTGGCTTTGTCCGGCGCGGCGCCGGCGATCGCGACCTTCGTTCCATCCGGCAACCCGTAATTCCCCTCCGTCACCACCGTCTCGCCCCCCTTCAGCGCGGAAGTGATCTGCATGCGCGTGCCGGTGCGAACGCCGATCGTGACGTGCACCTCATGCGCGACAGACTGCGCGTCGACGACCATGACCGTGCCGCTGTTGCCGTTCGTGGCATCCAAAGTGACGGCGGAGGAGGGGACGACGACCGCGTTGTTGGCGGGTTGGGCGGCGATGATCACGCGTGCGATGCCGTTAGGCCGAAGCTGACCAGCAGGATTGGGAACGCGTACCCAGACCTCCACGCTGCGGCTTTGCGGGTCCGCCGCCCGGCCGACGAGACTGATCTGGCCGTCGAACGACTGGCCCGGTAGATCATCGGGAAGGATTTTGACGGCGTCGCCAGGCTTCAAAGTCGCAGCGACCTCTTCTCCGATCTGCGTCTTTGCGATGAGGTTGCTGGCGTCCGCAATGGTCACGAGCTTTCCGCCCGCACTGGCCATGTCACCCTGATACTGATACTGCGCCGTGATCGTTCCATCGAAAGGCGCGCGAATCACGGTGTAGCTGAGCTGCGCGTCGAGGCTCTTGAGGCGATTGCGAGCTTGCTGCGTCTTCGCCTCCGCCACCCGGATGTCGCCTGGATTCGTGACGCCTCGGTGTGCGCTGGTCGAAGCTTCGGCGAGATGAAGATCATCCTCGGCCTGCGTCACCGCCAGCGCCGCCGCTTCGAGGTCCTTTTTTGAAATGCCGCCCTGTTCATAAAGAATCTTGCGGCGCTCGTAGGTTTTCTGTTGGGTGTCGAGGTTTGCACGCGCGTCGCGAACCGCTTTGGCGTCTTGGGCATCGGTGATCGGCACCGCGCCGTGGGTCGTCGAATGCGCCGCCGCCTCCGCTTCGTTGACCGCCGCGGCGGCTTCGGCACGTTGGGCGGCCAGATCTCGAGACTCGAGAACTGCGATCGTTTCATCGGCGCGCACGCGTCGATTCGTGACCAAGGGCAGTTGGACGATTTGCGCCGCGATCTTGGGACTGATGGTGGCCTCGCGCTGCGCTGCCAGCGTTGCCACGGCACTCACTTCGTTCGCGATCGTTGCCCGCTCCGCCTTCGCGACCTGAACGCTGACGACAACATTCGCTTCGCCTTCCGCGGTTCCGGACCCTCTGCAACTTCGCCAGATGATGAAGACGACCGCAAGAATGACGATCGCTGCCCCGATGGCCAGGAATCTTCGCCGGCGCCACCACGCGCGCGTCCCGGGGCGAATCTGGTTGGGAGGCTCGCGTTCCGGTGAAATGTCACGAAAGACTGTCATTGTCCGACAGCCTCCAACAGGTGCGCCCGCGCCACCTGGTAGTCAAAGAGCGCCTGCTGCAGCGCGAGCCGTTGCGTCGCCAGAGTGTTGAGGGCATCGGTGACTTCGACGATCGGTGCCTCACCGGCGCGATAGCGCGCGATCGAGATTGAGGCGTTCTTTTCCGCATCAGCGACCGCGTTCCGCGCGTTTTCCACGCGGTCGGCCGCTGTCATGGCCTGCTGGCGTGCGGTCGCGTACTGGAGATAGAGATCGCGAATGACCAGCTCGCGCTGTAAGCGAGCGCCGCGCGCGCGCAGCTCCGCCTGACGCATGCGGCTCACCGTAGCTCCCCAATCGAAAATTGGAATCGTGACATTCGCGGTGGCCAGGATGCCTCGATGCTCGTGGAGCACATCCGGCATGAACGAGCTGGTGTCGAATCCGGTGTCGACCGAGTACGTGATGCGCGGCAGCAGGTCAGCCCGCGATACTCCGATGTCCGCTTCGGCGGCCCGCACTTGCGCTTCGAGTTGCACGAACTCAGGACGCCGTGGAACATTGGCTGCTGTCACTGGGTCGAGCTCGGTGACGTCGACGGTCTGCGGCAACGGCTCGATTTCAGGCGCGCGTGTAATTCCGAGTCCGATCAGCGTGCCGAGTGAAGCGTTCGCGATCGCCTCCGCCTGCCTCGCCTGTGCAAGATCGTCCCGCCGGGCGGCGGCCTGCAAACGCGCCCGAATGGCGTCGACCTCCGGCACCTCTCCGGCGCGATAATTCAGATCGGTCACGCGCTCGAACTCCTGTGAGGCCGCCAAACTCTGTTCGGCCGCCTTTCGTTTTGCAGTCGCGAGAGCCGCCCCGTAGTAGGCCTCATTGACGCCCCGAACCAGCGCGCGTCGCGCGATCGCCGTTCCCGCCCGAGCAGCCTGCAACAAAGCGCGGCTGCGACGAATCGCGGCCGTTAATCCGAAGTTCAGATCGCCTGTGACGCCGAGGAGATTTTGATATTCGTGGACGGCATTCTGGGCGATGAAGCTCGGATCGGGTGTTCCGCGCGAGCGCGAATTGTAGGTGATCGTGAAGGAGTCACGCGCTCGGGGCAGTAGCGCCGCCTCCGCCTGCCTCACATCTTCGGCCGCGATCTGCTGATCGATTTCCGCCTGCTGCAATGCTGAGACCTGCTGCATGGCCGCGGACAGAGCGCTGGTCAGCGACATCGGTGCGGTGACGGTTGCGGGAGTGGATGGTGCCGCCTGCTGTGGCGCGGGCGTTGATTGCGCGAATGCGGACCCGGGCAGGGCCGCGATCAGGCTGACAGCACCGATGAGAAAACGCACCTCTTCACACGCCTCACAGAAATCGCGCCTCTCCGGGACCGAGGCTGGGGCATGGTGCTTTAAGAAAGATGAATAGGAGATGAACGCGCTAGCCCGGCCACCGTCCCCGGCCGCTGCCCATCCCCCGCCCACCGCGGCGCGGACCGTAGTTCTGATCGCGCTGCGAACGCCTTTGCTGCAGTTGCTGCTGGAGCGTCTGCCACTGATCCTGGGTGAGGATCGTGCGCTCGGCGGCCAGCATCTGCACCTGCTTGTCGAACAGCGTGTCGCGCAAGCTGCGCAGGCGCGAGCCGGCGGCGACGATGTCCGCGCTGGACGGCTGATTCGATTCGAGGACCGTGCGAATGTCGCGCATGGCCACCATCATGTCGCGGTCGAGGCGCGCGATGTCGTCTCCCTGGTCGCGATAAACCTTGTCGAGAGCGGCCATCTGATCGCTGCTCAGCTTGACGGCGTCGGCAATCATCGGCTGATGCCACCAGTCGGCGGGCGGCAGCATGTCGAGGCCTCCGGCCATCGGCCGCGGTCCGCCGAAACCGCCGTCGCCGCCGTCCATCGGCGGCCGGCTTCGCGGCGAGTAGACCGGTTGGTCGTTGTCGGTGGCGGCGCAGGCGGCGAAGACGAGAGCGAGGGCGGCGATCGTCAGATGTTTCATACGACCTTGTACGCCGGCGGTGTGGGGATGTTGAAGGGGTCTTGACTCGGCGCGGCCTCTTTCATAAGCTTACGCCGATTAAGACTGAGACTCTGTCTCAATTGGACCGCGATGAAACACCGCGCAAGCCTGCTGTTGCTCGCCCTCGCCGTCGCCGCCCCGGTCGGGGCGCAGGAGACCCCCTACTTCGTCACCTACGACCATCACATGGAGGAGCCCGGCTACCTCGAGTTGTCTTTCAATCCGGTCTACGGAGTACCGAAGGGCGGAAACAAGTCGGTAGCCACCTCCATGGAACTCGAATATGGAACTCGAGGCTGGTGGACAACGGCGCTCTATCTCGATGGCCAAAAGACATTCCGCGACAGCACTCTCTTCACCGGCTACCGCATCGAGAATCGCTTCCGGCTGCTGATGCACGAACACTGGATCAATCCCGTCTTCTACGTCGAGTACACCGACGTCAACGGCGCCGACAAAATCATGAAGGAAATTGTCGGCTTCGACTCCTGGCGCGATCTGGTGGCTTCAAACAACGAAGCGCGCAGTGAAAAAGAGCGGGAAATCGAGACGAAGCTGATCCTCTCTCACAACGGACACGGATGGAACGTCGCCGGCAACTGGATCGCGGAGAAAAACCTCGCCGGCTCACCGTGGGAATTCGGATACGCGCTCGGTGCGAACCGTCCGCTCGCCCTGGCTGCATCGCCGGTTGAATGCTCTTTTTGCCGCGAGAACTTCTCCGCCGGCGTCGAGGTCTACGGTGGGCTGGGGGAGTCGCGTCAAATTACTGTGCGGGGCACATCGCACTACATCGCACCTTGTGTAGCCTGGAATTTACCGAACGGCTTGACGCTGCGTCTGAGTCCAGCGTTCGGCGTGACCGGCAATAGCAACAGAAGCATCGTCCGATTTGGGATTTCTTACGAGATGCCGGTGTTCCGATGATCTCGTCGTTCATCTTGTTGATGGCGGCGCTCACGTTTCGAAATGCGCCCCCCAACGCAGCTCTTTCAGCGAATCCGTATGCCGGCCAGGACGAAGCTGTGGCGGCCGGACGAAAACTTTTTCGCCAACAGTGCGCGCAATGTCACGGCGCGGACGCGTCGGGGAGTCGATCCGCCCCCCCTCTTCGATCGCAACACGTACGGGACGCCACTGCCGGCGAATTGTTCTGGTTTCTCACAGACGGCGATCTCAAACGCGGCATGCCTTCATGGTCTCGCGCACCGGAGCAGCGACGCTGGCAGCTCGTCACCTTTCTGAAGTCGCTGAAGAACTAATCGCGAATCAGCAGGCGCGCCGCGTTTCCGCCCAGGATCGCGGCCCTGTCGGACTCGGAAAGGTTGAGCGCGGCGATGCTATCGAGCATCCGGCGAAGACTTCCGATCTGATGCGGATAGTCGCTGCCGGCGAGGATGTGATCGGCCCCCGCAAAATCGATCGCGAGCTGCAGCGCGCGTTCATCGAAGTTGACGGAGTCGTAATAGAACTCCTTCAAATACTCGCTCGGCGGACGATCGATATTCGCGCGGCATTCTTTGAAAGCGTGGAAGCCGCGATCGAGTCTCTCCACCAAATATGGGATCGCGCCCCCGAGGTGTCCGAGGGCCCATTTGATACGGGGGAATCGTTCGACCACGCCGCTGAAGACGAGGCTCGCGGCCGCGAGGGTGGTGTCGAGCGGAAAGCCGACCAGCGGCATCAGCCAGTAATCTTTCATCGCTTCGACGCCGACGGGCGACGTCGGGTGGATGTGAATGACCGCGCCGAGGTCGTCGGCAACCTCCCACACAGGGAGGAAGCGATCGTCGCTCAGTGCCACACCATTGATATTGCTGAAAACCATCGCGCCGCAGAATCCGAGCTGACGGCACGCGCGCTCGAGCTCCCTGGCGGATGTTTGCGGATCGCTCAGCGGCAGCGTCGCGACCGCGGCGAAGCGGCCGTTCGATCCGCGAACGATCGCCGAGAATTCATCATTCACGAGCCGCGCGAGCTTTGCCGCCATCGCGGGCTCTTCCACGTGCGTCCCGGGCGTGGTGAGGCTGATGATCTGCGTGTCGACGCCGTGTTCCTTCAGGACGCTCTCGCGATACGCGATGTCGCGATGTCCGCGAACCGCGATGTTGTAATCGCCGGGGTAGTGCAGAACCGGATTGCCGTCGTTGTCGATCGTCACCTGCACGCGGCTGGCACCCGATCGAAGGGCGTCGAGGTACGACTTGGGATAGAAATGATTGTGAAAGTCGATGACCCGCAATCAATCCTCGGTGACCGCGAAGTAGACCGCCACCGGCGCCAGGATCAGCCACGCGGTGAACGCGAAGATCGGCACGGTGAGAATCGGACTGAAGTTGATCGCCGGCAGGGAAACGCCCTTCACGGCCACTGCGATGACGATCGCCGCCGCGACCAGCGCAGCCTGAATCAATGTCGCGGTTCGAACGGCAACCCGCCGGGCTTCCTGCTGTGCACGAAGATTTGCGCGCCAATAGACGAGACCGGATCCGGGAACGCGGGCGTTTTGAATCAACGCCCGGCGGTCATCGACAACCGCGGTGGCCACTTCGAGTAACTCCGCGCAGGAGCCGCATGACGCGACGTGCCGGCGAAGATCGTCGTCGACATGGCCGTTGCCGACGGCTTTCAAAACGTCGAATTCGAATTCACACTCTCGCTTACCCACGCAGCAACTCCGCCAGCTTGCGCCGGGCCCGAAACAACAATGACTTGATGCTCTTGCTGCTCACGCCGACGATCTCCGCGATCTCGACATGCGACGATCCCTGAGCGTACGCCAGCCAGAGGATTTCGCGCTGCAGCGGCTTGAGCCTCGACATCGCGCGAGCGAGATCGGTGCGATCGTCCGCAAAGTGGGCGGAGGCTTCCAGATCTTCGGGAAGTGGAACATCGACTCCGCGGCGCCGACGTCTGCCGTGATCGCGCGCCAGATTCGTGGCGATGCGAAAGAGCGAATTGCGCCGGTGCGATTCACTTTCGTAATCCGTTCCGGCGCGATAGAAGCGAAAGTAGGCTTCCTGCAGGAGATCATCGGCCAATTGCGAGTCGCCGGTCAGCCGCACCAGATAAGCCCACACCTGACGCGCCGTCCGTTCGTAGAACGCGCGGAAGCCGTCTTCGTCCATCCGAGCCGGTTTCGCGCTCGCTTTGGATTCGAATTCGACCGGCAGCGTCGTCTCCGGCATCAATGCAGTAATCGCCATCATTCAAATCATGTCATGATTCATTGGCCGCCGGCGGTGTTCCCCACAGGCCGAACCGCCGCGACAGCACGTAGAAGATGACAGCAGAAATCACGAGAGCCACGCCGACGAGCAGCCCGATCATTCCGATGCCGTAAAGCGGCTCGGAAGCTCCCGTCGGAACGCGCATGCTCACGAGGTCGAATCCGATGCCGATCGCGATCATCACCAGTCCGGCCTGAAGCGACCAGAAGATCCGCCCGATCGGGGCGCTGATGGGGCGAGGACCGGCCTCGAGCGGAATCGGCGCAGATTCGAAGAAACGCCTGCCGGCGGGAGTCTGAATGTAAGCGAGCAGCTCTTCGTTCGTCGAGAAACGATCCAGCAGCTTGCTGTGAATCTCGGTCTGCACCTTCGAGAGCCGGCTCCATCGGCGCTGGTCGATCAATGTCTTGACCGCCCAGACCAGAACGGAGGTCACCACCAGAAAGACTGTGAAGCCGGCGATGTCACCGATGATCCCCTTCCACATGCGCATTCCCGGCGGATCGGACTCGTAGTGCTCACCCGGAAGCTCGACGAACTCGAGAAAATACGAGGGGTTGTGCGCCACTTCCGGGTGCTGCTTCACGAAGGACGCTAAAGCGGGGTAATTGAGAAGGTAAGTGTCATTTCCGAACAACGTCGGATCGAGTTTCAGGACCTCGCCGAGGTGCGGTGGGTAGCGCCGCATCAGC
>Ga0070707_100003326_pt1 | contig 15181 bp, 16 predicted proteins | sample KBSK5502metaG_FD_65468 | JGI IMG/M metagenome (GOLD analysis project Ga0070707, IMG submission 65468) | Corn, switchgrass and miscanthus rhizosphere microbial communities from Kellogg Biological Station, Michigan, USA - KBS K5-50-2 metaG | ecosystem: Host-associated > Plants > Roots >... | reverse complement strand
CCAGGGCTCAGGCGAGCTGCAGACGTTGACTGGAGTCGAGCTCATCCGTTCGCACCATGAGTCACGCGAGCAGCAATACCGGCTCGGCGTGGGCCTGCTTGGCGCGGAGGCCATGCTGCGCCTGTTCACGGAGCAGGAGACGAACCCGCGCGCGTTTCAGGCGCTCACACGTTTCCTCGATCTCCTCGACGGCCTCGAACCGCTCGCCACGCGCACGTCGCTCGAACCGCTGGCGCTCTCCTTCCAGCTGAAGCTCCTCTGGCTCTCCGGCTATCTACCGCACCTGACGAGCTGCGCCGACTGCGGGACCGAGAGCGAACCGCTGGTCGGCTACTCGGCGAAGGCGGGCGGAGCCGTGTGCGGCAACTGCTCGGCCGGCGGCTCGCTCGCCCTCTCGCCTGCAGGCATAGCGGGGATCGAAGCGCTGCTCGCGCGTCCGCTCGCGGAGGCGCGCGACGCCGGCCTGGCGGAACGTTCGACGCGAGACGCACTCACCGTCATCACCGCGGCCTACGAGTACTTCGGGAACTTCAGGCTGCGCACTCTTCGCACCGCCTAGTTGCCTTTCGGCGACTTCCAGTCGCGCTCGAGCGCATCCTCGAGCCAGCCGCCGACACCGGCGATCGGGAGGCGTTCCTGTGCGAGTGAGTCCCGGTCCCGAACGGTCACCGAGTCGTCCTCGAGCGTCTGCTCGTCGACGGTGAAGGCCCACGGCGTGCCGATCTCGTCCTGACGGCGATACCGGCGGCCGATCGCACCGTTGTCGTCGTACTCGACGCTGTGGCGGCGCCGCAGATCCTCGTAGAGGGAGCGTGCCTTCGCCACCATGTCGTCGCTCTTGCCGATCAGCGGGAGGATCGCCGCAGTGACCGGAGCCATCCTCGGATGCAGTCGCAGCACGGTTCGCTCGCGCTCTCCGACGACCTCCTCGTCGTACGCGTCGACGAGCAGCGCGACCATGATCCGCTCGATGCTGACGGCGGGCTCGATCACGTAAGGGACGTAGCGCTCGCCGTCCTGGCCCACGTATTCGAGCTTCGTCGACGAGTACTCGGTGTGCTGAATCAGGTCGAAGTCGCCTCGATTCGCGATGCCCTCGAGCTCCGACCAGCCGATCGGGTACTCGTACTCGATGTCGCTGGTTCCCCGGGAGTAGTGCGACCGCTCCTCCGGACCGTGCTCGCGGACCCGGAGCTTGCTGTCGCCCAGCCCGTAGCGCCGGTACCAGTTGAGCCGCTCGTCGATCCAATAGCGGTACCACTTGTCCGCGTCGTCCGGCGGCACGAAGTACTCCATCTCCATCTGCTCGAACTCGCGCACGCGGAAGAGGAAGTTGCCGGGCGTGATCTCGTTGCGAAACGACTTGCCGATCTGCGCGATCCCGAACGGCGGCTTGCGCCGCGCGATCTGGAGCACGTTCTTGAAGTTGATGAAGATGCCCTGAGCCGTCTCGGGCCGCAGGTACGCCCGCGAGGCTTCTTCCTGGAGCGCGCCGACCGTCGTCTCGAACATCAGGTTGAACCGGCGCGGCTCGGTCAGGTCGCACTCGGGAGTCTCGCCCGGGTGCTTGCTGGGCTTGCGGCCGCAGCTCGAGTCCTCGAGCTTGTCAGCCCGAAAGCGGAGCTTGCAGGTGCGGCAGTCGATGAGCGGATCGGTGAAGCCGGCGACGTGTCCCGACGCCTCCCAGACCTTCGGGTGGAGGATGACGGCCGAGTCGATCGCGACGATGTCGTCGCGGTTGCGCACCATCGCCTCGAACCAGCGTTCCCTGATGTTGTTCTTCATCAGGACGCCGTAGTGCCCGTAGTCGAAGGTCGAGCCCATGCCGCCGTAGATCTCGGAGGACGGGAAGACGAACCCGCGCCGGCGGGAGAGGGAGACGATCTTGTCCATCGTGACGTCGTCAGGCATGGCCAGGGACGTTATCCGCGATAGCGTGGGCGGGTTAGCCACCATGAGCCGCCGCTCGCCGAGTCGCGAAGAGAACAGCGGCCTTCGCGGGCTCACGGTGGCTTCGGTTCGCGCCCGCGACGGGCGTCGCGCTGATTCTGCTTACCCTCGCCCGCGGCGTCTGCGAGAAAGCGAAGGCGGCGACCGTGAAGGCGGCTGGCGGCGCGCGCAGGCTACGGCTCGCTTGACGGCAAGACGTCGGCGAGCGATAAGGTCGGTTGGCAGGAAATACGGCTCGTCTGCGGCTGGCTCATGGCGAGCAAGAGAGTAGGGGAGGATCAGGATGTTGCGACGTTTTCGCCGGGCCGTGCTGGCTCTTACAGTCATCGGCCTACTTGCGGTGGCGGTTGTCGCTAGCTCTGCGTCGCCTGCGCTTGCCTACGGCAAAGCGAATTGGCAAGTTGCAATTAACGGGACCGCCAATTTCCCGAGCACCGGTACGGCGTTCGGCTTCTGGGGGTGGTGTGAGTTCGCCGGTGGAGTCACTTCCGGCAACGATGGCGACTGTCAGTTCGCGCAGTACTTCCATGCCCCAGCAGGCTCAGGGTTCACATGCCATCTGAGTCTTAACGTCTCGAGTTGGAACGCAAGCGGCGGCACCTTCGTCATCACGGGCAGCGCAGCCGTGAATCCCACCAGCCTGACGGGGCCGTGCCTTGGGATCTTCCCGGGCTCGGCCGACTTCAAGGGGGTGGACACGGGCATCCCCGCCGCTGCCGGCCGGTACCACCCGGGTGTGAGCGCCCTCGCGCCCGGCGCAGTCGGGGAGTTCAACATCACCGTGACACAGATCCCGTAGCTCGGAGCCGAAGTCGGGAAGCGGGCAACACTTCGCTCGCTTCCCGACTCGGCCGTGACCGCCTTCGGCCCGCCGGCTGTGCGCTGGCCCGCCGCTAGAGGCGCATGGTTGCGGCGGCGCATTTCCCAAACGCTTTTCCAATGCCCACCACGCGGGCGTAAACCCGCCTGATTAGCGGGTTTCCGGAGTGCTGCGAACGTTATCCGCGACAATATGGGCGTGACGGAGCAGCCGGCCGTCGAGCTCCACATCGTCTCCGACTCCACGGGGGAGACCGCCGCACGCCTCGTCCTCGCGCTGGAGGCCCAGTTTCCCGAGCAGGCCTTCGAGGAGGTGCGCCACACCCGAGCCGAGACGGTCGACGACCTCGAGCGGGCCGTTGCCAGTGCCCGCGGCCACGCGGCGGTCGTCATCTACACGCTGGTCGACCCTGAGCTGCGAGACGCGATGCGCCGGCTTTGCCGCCGCGCGCGCGTGCATTACTGCGACCTGCTCGGTCATCCGATCGACGCCGTCGCACGTGTCTCGGGCCAGGCCGCGCGCATGACGCCCGGCTCACGGGCACCGCTGACTCCCGCGTACTTCCGCCGCATCGAGGCGATGGAGTTCGCGGTGAAGTACGACGACGGAGTGGGGGCGGGCCTCGACGAGGCGGACATCGTCCTCGTCGGCGTCTCGCGTACGTCGAAGACGCCGCTCTCGATCTACCTCGGCTATCTCGGCCACAAGGTCGCAAACGTGCCGATCGTGAAGGGCATCGAGCCGCCGAAGGAGCTGTTCGAGCTCGACCCCGCGAAGATCGTCGGCCTCACGATCCACGCCGACCGCCTCGCCGAGATCAGGCGGGCGCGGGTGCGGAATCTCGGCGCCAACAACCGCCGCTACGCCGAGCTGACCGAGGTGTACGACGAGCTCGACGAGGCGGCTGCGGTGCAACGAAAGCTCGGCTGTCCCGTGATCGACATCTCGGAGCTGTCGATCGAGGAAACGGCGCAGCGGATCCTGCGTACGGTGGAGGGCCGGAAGGCCGAAGCTGCAGAGGTCGAGGTCTCGTGAAGCCGAAGCCGCCCGTGCCCTGGTGGCGCTGGGCCATCTGGTGGAGCATTCTCGGCGTCGCCCTCGTCGTCTTCTACGTGCTGCTAACGCCGGTTTGGCTGGGCATCCGGGGACTCGCGTGGCTGGCGGAGTTTCGCGCCAGGCGCCGTCGCGGCCGCTGAGCCGGAACCGGCCGCGCCGCGGGTGTGTACTAGCCGTGTATGCGATTGCGGATCGCGATTCTGTGCGCGGCGGCGGGGCTTGCCGCGGTGGCCGGGGCGATGGCGACTGCCGTCTCGGCGACTTCGGGGCGAACTGTTCCCTGCGGGGAAAGCATCGACGTCAAAAGGTTTCCCTTCCTCGGCGACCGTCGTCCGGGGTATCGCTATCGCCTCGTGCTCGGCGCCGTCTCGGTTCCGCCCGCGTACCTTGCACAGGTCGTCCCGACGGGCGAGACGCCGTGGGCCTATTGGCGCAAGGCCGGGCTCGTCGTTCGCGCCGGCGGCCGCGCAGTCTCGATCAGTGTCCCGCCGGCCTGGCGGGGACGCGTCGCCATCGCGTGGGGTAACGGCGGCAACGGCGTCTTCGACTCGCTGCGCATAGCGAGCTGCCCTGGCCCTGTGGACCGCGGATTCGCGTACGCGGGCGGCTTCTATCTCCGCTCCAAGTCGGCCTGTGTGCCGCTCGTCTTACGCGTGGGCAAGCGGAGCGAGGTCGTCCGCTTCGGTATCGGCCGTCGCTGTCGAGGCTGATCTAGCGTGGGGATTCCAGCAGCCGCGTCTCGAGCGGCCGTTCGCCGTCGGCCGCTACGCGATAGGCGGCGGCTCCCTCGCGCGACGTGACGACCTCGCGGAGCTCGGTGCCGATGTAGCGCAGCGCGACGTCGTCGTCGGCCGCTACGCCGGGCGCGAGCCCTTCCGCGACGAGTTGCGTATACACGGGACGGCGCCGCTCCTCACCGTCGTAGTGCGGGCACGCACTCCCCGGGAGAAACCCGAGGCACTCGATCGGCCCGAGCTCGGGACCGAACGAATCGGTCACGCCCTGCTCGAACCAGCAGATCATTCCCGCGCTCCAGCCGGTCAGCAGGACGCCGTGCTGCCAGGCTTCGTGGAGGATCACGTCGAAGCCGTGTGCACGCCAGACCGCAACGGCGTTCGCCGTGTTCCCGCCTGTGACGAGCACGATGTCCTGGGAGAGCACCAGGTCACGGAGCCCCGAGGGGGGCCAGGGGAAGAAGTGCAGGTGCGTCATCTCGGCGCGCCCGTGCAACCGCTCGTACCACCAGACCGTCAGGGCGGGATCCTCCATCTCGGCGGTCGGGACGTAGAGGAGCCGCCGTCCCGGCGCGACGCCGAGTACGTATTCGAGGAGCATTTCGTCGGGGGCTCCGCCCATCGCCACGATCCTCGGCTCAGGCATAACGCGGAGTATTGCAGGGGATTTGTGAGAGGATCCGGCCTTGGCCGACCAGCGCTACGTGTACGGCTTCGACGAGCCTTCCACGGGAGGCCGTGACCTACTCGGCGGCAAGGGAATGGGCCTCGCCGAGATGACTCAGATGGGCGTGCCCGTCCCCGCCGGCTTCACGATCACGACCGACGCGTGCCGTGCCTACGTTTCGAACGGCAAGGAGTTGCCTGACCGGGTGGCGGAGGAGATCGAGCAATACCTTGGCGCGCTCGAGGAGAAGACAGGCAAGCGCTTCGGTGACACCAGCGACCCGCTGCTCGTGTCGGTGCGGTCGGGTGCGGCGGTGTCGATGCCCGGCATGATGGACTCGATCCTCAATCTCGGGTTGAACGACGAGGCGGTCGTCGGCCTCGCACGGGCGACCGGAAACGACCGGTTCGCCAACGATTCCTACCGGCGGCTGATCCAGATGTACGGCGAGGTCGTCGACGGCATTCATCCCCAACGCTTCGAGGGCGCCCTTGCCGATCTGAAGAAGTCGCGAGGCGCAGCACAGGACGTCGATCTGTCCGCCCACGATCTGGCCGAGCTGATCGATACCTACCGGGTGATCTATCGCGAAGAGACGGGGCACGACTTTCCGCAGAATCCGCGCGAGCAGCTCACGCGTGCAGTCCGGGCGGTCTTCGACTCGTGGGATTCGCCGCGCGCCCAGGTCTATCGCCGCACGTACGACATCGCGGACGACCTCGGCACGGCGGTCAACGTCGTGCAGATGGTGTTCGGGAACAAGGGCGAAGAGTCCGGAACCGGCGTCGCATTCACGCGCGATCCCTCGACCGGCGAGCCGGGGCTGTACGGGGAGTTCCTGGCGAATGCGCAGGGAGAGGATGTCGTCGCCGGCATCCGCACGCCGGAGCCGCTCGCGCACATGGAGCGCAGGCTTCCGGCCGCCTTCGCCCAACTGCTCGACACGATGCGCCGGCTGGAGGAGCACTACCGCGACATGCAGGACATCGAGTTCACGGTCGAGGACAACGACCTGTATCTCCTGCAGACCCGGTCCGCCAAGCGCACAGCGGCGGCGGCGGTGAAAGCGGCGGTCGACATGGCCGCCGAAGGATTGATCTCGCGCGAGGATGCGGTTGCGCGGATCGATCCGGCGCAGCTCGATCAGCTCCTGCATCCGATGATCGACCCGACTGCGGACTGGGAGGTGGCGACGAAAGGCCTGAACGCCTCACCCGGAGCAGCCTGCGGCGCGATCGTGCTCGACGCCGACACAGCAGAGGAGCGCGGCAAGGCGGGCGAGAGTGTCATCCTCGTCCGCTGGGAGACGACCCCAGACGACATCCACGGACTGATCCAGGCGGCGGGAATCCTCACGGCGCACGGCGGCATGACCTCACATGCCGCGGTGGTGGCGCGCGGTATGGGCAAACCGTGCGTTGCAGGCTGCGAAGGGCTGTCGATCGACATCGACGCGCGCACGATCACCGTGGGCGGCCGGACTCTTTCCGAGGGCGAGCTGCTCACGATCGACGGCGGTACCGGAGCGGTGATCGTGGGCGAGGTGCCGCTCGTGGCGCCCGAGGTGAACGACGATCTCCAGACGATCCTCGGCTGGGGCGACGAGCACCGGACGCTGAAGGTGCGCGCCAACGCAGACACCCCGGAGGATGCGGCGAAGGCGCACGAGTTCGGCGCCGAGGGCATCGGGCTGTGCCGCACCGAGCACATGTTCATGGCCGGGGACCGGCTGCCGGTCATGCGCGAGATGATCCTTGCCGAAGGCGAGGAAGGTCGCCGTCGGGCACTCGACAAGCTGCTGCCGATGCAACAGGCCGACTTCGAGGCGATCTTCGCAGCGATGGCCGGCCTGCCGGTGACGATCCGCCTGCTCGATCCACCGCTGCACGAGTTCCTGCCGCCGCCCGAGCAGGTGACCGACGAGAGAACGCGCCGGCGTGTGAGGCAGCTGCAGGAGTCGAACCCGATGCTCGGGACACGTGGCTGCCGGCTCGGGCTGCAGTGGCCGGAGATCTACGAGATGCAGGTGCGCGCGATCATCCGGGCCGCGCGCGCGGTCGACGAGCGGACGGGTGAGGCGCCACTTGTCGAGATCATGCATCCGCTTGTCGGCTTCGAGGAGGAGCTGCGCCGGCTGCGCGAGTTGACCGTCCGCGTGGCGAAGGAAGAGGCGCCCGAGGTCGAATATCTCTGCGGGACGATGATCGAGCTGCCGCGCGCATGCATCCGCGCCGACGAGATCGCAGAGCACGCAGACTTCTTCTCTTTCGGGACGAACGACCTCACGCAGACAGCGCTGGGCTTCTCGCGGGACGACGCGGAGGGGAAGTTCCTGACGCACTACCTCGAGGACGGCGTCCTGGAGCAGAACCCGTTCGAGACGCTCGACGTCGACGGCGTCGGCGACCTGATGCGGATCGCCGTCGAGCGTGGGCGCTCGACGAAGCCCGAGCTGAAGCTCGGCATCTGCGGCGAGCACGGGGGAGAGCCGAAGTCGGTGGCCTTCTGCCACGGGCTCGGGCTCGATTACGTGTCGTGCTCGCCCTATCGCGTGCCGCTCGCACGGCTCGCCGCGGCGCAGGCGGCACTGGCTTCGAGCGGCGTCGCCGCGTATGCGGCGGCGGGCGGCTGATGGCGTACACGATCCTCCTCGACGGCGAGCGAGTCGCGCGCTTGAGCTCCGACGAATCCGTCCGCGCCTGGATCGCGAAGTACCGCGAAGATCACGCGGAGGACGACCCTTCGGCTGTTCATCTCCAGATCATCGAGCGCGGCACGCTCGCCTGGCTCGGCGGCGGCAAGCTCGTCGACCGAGAGCGGTTTCTCTAGCTGCAGAGCGTCTCGTGGAACGAGGTTCGCGCGCGGCGCCTTGCGCGTAGCTCCCTCGCCGAGCGCGTAGGCGCAGACCGCCTCGTCGAGGTGGTGCACGAGACAGGTGGCATCCACGCGCAGGTCCAGGCGTCGGCCGAGCTGCAGCTCGCGGCGCGCATCGCGGGCATCACGCAGCAGGACATTCGAGACGCGCTCTGGGACCGCCGTGAGCTCGTGAAGGCGTGGACGCTGCGCGGCACCCTTCATCTCCACCCAGCTGCGGAGCTGCCGCTGTGGTACGCCGCCCTGCGGGCGGTGTCGCCGGCCGAGCCTCAGGCGTTGGAGGCGTGGATCGATCCGAAGGGGGACCTGCACCCGGCGCTCGGGCACGATGACGTCGAGGAGATAGGCGCCGCGGTCCTGGCAGCGCTCGACGGGCGCTGCCTGCTGCGCGAGGAGCTGGCGACCGAGGTCGTGCAGCACGTAGGACCGAAGGCACGAGGCAGGCTGCTCTCCGGCTTTGCGTTCTTCGGCGGCGCCCACCTCTGTCAAGGGCCGCCGCAGGGAAACAAGATCACTCTTGCCCGCCCGGACCAATGGGTCGAGCAGTGGAACGAGGTGGACGAGCAGGAAGCACTGCGCGAGGTCTGCCGCCGGTTCCTGCGCACGTACGGTCCGGCGACGCCGAAGGACTTCCGCGAGTGGTTCACATCGCGGCAGTTCACGCCGGCCGACGCGCGAGCTCTCTTCGACTCGATCGGGAACGAGCTCGAAGCGGTGGACGTCGAAGGACACCCCGCCTTCGTCCTCGCCGGTGACACCGAGTTTCCGCAGCCGGAAGCGAGCGTACGCCTGCTTCCGGAGTACGACGTCTACGTGATGGGCTCTCGCGAGCGCGACCAGCTCGTGCCGGAGGAGGCGCGTCGCCAGGTCGCGGCACACGGCCGAGGCAAGTACGAAGGTCCCGCCGGCGTCCGCTTCCTGATGATCGACGGCGTTGCGGCCGGCCTCTGGGAACGGAAGAAGCGGGGCAAGCGCATCGAGCTGAGAATCACGCCCAGCAGGAAGCTGACGCGGTCTCAGCGCACAGAGATCAGCGCCGAGGCCGAACGCATCGGGGCCTTCTTCGGGCTGGAGCCCGCGCTTACGGTCGAATGACGACCGGCGTGCCGAGCGGGACGGTGCGCATCAGGTAGTGCAGGTCGGAATCGCTTGCGTGCATGCAACCCGCCGAAACGGCCCGGCCGAAGTCGCTCGACGAGAGCGTGCCGTGGATCGCGATCCGATTTCCTCCACTCCAGCCCGCCGGCAGATTCGGCTGTGTCGCCGAGAGCGCGAGGATGCAGCACCCGTACGCGGAGCTGAAAGCGGCACCCTTGAGCTTGTCGGTGACGGCGAAGGTCCCGGTCGGTGTCGGCGAGCCCGTCCGACCCACACCGATGCTCACGCGGCGCTCCACTGCACCGTCGCGCCGAACGACGAGCGTGCGGGCCGAGAGGTCGACGTCCAGCTCGAGGCGCGTGCGGGCATATCGCAGCCCACCGGATCTGGCGTCGACCCAGACGACGCGATTGTGGCCGACACCTGCCTCGGTGACGGCAAGCCAGCGCCTGTAGCGCGTGGCGACGACGCTGAGTGCGCGCTGCGATCCAAACTGGGTCGTCGGGCCCACACGTGCAAGGACGCGGCCGCCGGGCCGGCTCCGCAATGCGAGCGAGTGCCCTGGCTGGACCTCGGCGATCAGGTGCGCTGGTGCGGCGCGGCGTGGTGCAGGAACCTGCACCCAGCCCGTGGGCGATGCAGGCTTCTCGACCGCGACGCGTCCGACGGCGGTCGTCGGAGCAAGCGCGGCCGCGCCGGCGCTGATGCAGACGACCGAAACGAGGGCAAGGAGAGACCGAGGCACACGGTGTGGATCGGCATGGCCAGCCGATGGTCATGACTCCCTCGAACGAGGGACTGCGCAGGGTCTCGGGCCGTCTAGGTCTTGCGGAGCTCCTTCGCAAAGGAGCCACCGCCGATGATGCGCTCGGCGTGGTCACGGACGCGTTCGCGCAGCTCGCGGTCCGAGGTCACCACCCAGACGGGCGGCTCGAGCTCCGTGACGAGGCGCGCGATCTGATCGTCGCCCGACTCGTTCGTTTCCCAAACGACCTGAACGTCGTGTCCCTCTTGCTCGCCCCAGGCCTTGCCGCGCTGCTCGAGCTCCTCGCCGGGCATGTTGGGCCAGAGCGAGCGGCGGACATTCTCTGCGTCGACGAGGACTGTCGCCATGCCGGACGAGGCTCCGCCTCTTAGATGCTGTAGCTCGTCACTCGCCAGTAGGCAATGGCCACGGCCGCGACGCCGACAATCACGATGGTGGCCACGCCGAGCACTCCAGGACGACCGTAGGCGGCGTGACCGCGCCCGAAGCGGGTCAGGCCGAGGGCGCAGAGAATGCCTCCCACGAGACCGCCGATGTGCCCACCTTTCGAAATGCCGCTGATCGAGAACGTGAATACGAAGTTGATGACGATGATGCCGAGCGCGCTCCCGCCAAAGACGTAGTCGCGCTGCCGCTCGAGAACGAACCCTGCTCCGAGGATCCCGAAGATCGCGCCCGAGGCACCCACGGTCGGCGTCAGGAAACCGTTCGACCAGAGCAGGGCGCCGGCAGAGCCCGCGAGGCCGGAGACGAGATACAGCAAGAGGTACCGGCCCGAGCCGATCCGTTCTTCCAGAAGAGACCCGAACCAGTAGAGAGCGACCATGTTCAGGAGCAGGTGGACCGGCCCGTAATGCAGAAATGCCGCCGTCACCAATCTCCACCACTCGCCCTGTTCCAGCAACGGACCGAAGAGCACACCCTTCACGTAGATCGTGCTTCCGGTGCCGTTCACTCCGCCGCCCGTCGCCAGTTCCGCGACATACACGGCGACGTTGATCCCGATCAGCGCCTTGGTCACCTTTGCGCCCGTGCCCTCGAAGGCCGCGCGGCGGACTCCCTTGGTCACCCGCTGGACGCCTTGCGGCTTCCCCGAGTGCTCCGGACAGCGAATCCCGACGGGAGCCATGGTCATGCACTCCGTGCAGATGGGCCGGCCACACTCCGTGCAGGAGAGGCCGGTCACCCGGTCAGGATGCCTGTAGCAGGTCTTTTCGACGGGTTCGGCCATGTGCGAAGTAGCGTAGTCGGATGGGCATTCACGTCGCTTTCACTCCCGTCGAGACCGGTCCTGCCCCGATTGGAGTGGTGGTCGACGTCCTCCGGGCGACGTCGACGATCGCACAGGCACTCGCATCCGGTTATCAGCGAGTCCTCTGCTGTGCCGAGATCGAGGATGCGCTCGCGCTACGCGCGCAGATCCCGGATTCACTCGTCGGCGGCGAGCGCAAGGCGGTTCAGGTCGAGGGCTTCGACGTCGGCGCCTCGCCGCGTGAGTTTCTGGAGCCGCGCGCAGAGACGTTGATCCTGTCGACGACGAACGGGACGCGGGCGATCCTCGAGACGGCGGAGCGGTGCGAGGACGTCGTGCTCGGCAGCCTGCTGAACCTCGACGCTGTCGCGGGGGTTGCCGGGAGCCGGGACGCCGTGATCGTGTGTGCGGGGTTCCAGGACGCGTTCGCGCTCGACGACGCCTACTGTGCAGGCCGAATCGTGCAGCTAGTGCAGTCCGAGCGAACGGACGCGGCGATCGCATCCGTGCTGATCGCGAGCGCCTTTTCGAATGCGCTCGATGCGCTCAACGCGCGCACGTACGGTCCGCCCGGCCTGGAAGAGGACATCGCATTCTGCGCGCGCGAGAATGCGCTCGCTGTCGTGCCGCGCCTCGCCGGCATGGTCGGGCCGGCCGCGGAGATCACGGCCTCGTAGGGTCCACAGCTAGCCGGTGAGTTTCGCCGGCGGGAGGGCGCCAAGCGGATCGACCGAGGCGCCGCGGATCCGTACCTCGAAGTGCAGGTGGGGGCCGGTTGCCTGGCCGCTTGCGCCGATCAGCCCGAGGCGAACTCCCTGGCCGACCCACACGCCCAGACGAACGTCGATCCTCGAGAGGTGCGCGTACATCGAACGCTCACCGCGTCCGTGAGCGACGACCACCAAGAAGCCCCAGCCGCCGTTCCGCCAGCCCGCCCACACGACCTGACCCGAACGCGCCGCGTAGACCGGTGTGCCCATCGGCGCCCGCAGGTCGATGCCCGAGTGCCACCCTGCGCCCCGCGGACCGAAGCGGTCGCCGAGCACGGGGGCGGTCAGCGGCCAAGCGAGCGGCAGCGGGATCGTCGGAGGTGGTGCCGTGAGCGCGCCGAGCGTGGTGGGGCCCGCAACTCCGTCGGCCGCCAGCCCGGCCCAGTCCTGAAAGCGCCGCAGTGCGCGACGGATGTGAGGACCGAAGATTCCATCGAAGGGCCCGGAGGGGAAGCCGTGCTCGGCGAGCTCGAACTGCAGCGCCGCCACGTCCCAACCCGCCTTCCCCAGCCGAAGTTTGCGGCTGCCGAGCCGGTGGCGTGCGAAGCGGCCGAGTGCACGGCGTGTCTTCGGTCCGACGACGCCGTCGACCGTGATGTGGGCTCTCTTCTGGAGGCGGCGAATCGCCTTCGCGGTGCCACGTCCGCTGATTCCGTCGATCGGGCCGCGGTAGAGCCCGTGCGTACGCAGGCCGACCTGGAGGGCGGCGACGCCCGCATCGGCCGCCGTGGCGCTGGGTGTGACGGCTGCGGCGGCAAGGATCAGGGGCAGAGCGAGAAGCGCCCTGGCACGCATGGGTTGACCGTTTTCGCCGTGTCCTGAGGGATCCCTTGACAAGCGAACAGGTGTTCGTGTAGAACAGACGTTCCCATGATCGCCTGCATCCTCATCCCCGGCTTCGAATTGCGGGCGGCGCTGCGCAAGCAGCCCGGCCTCGCTCTGCGGCCTTCCGCGCTGTCGCCGGTGGCCGGCACGGAGCCTGTGCTCGGCCCGGTCACGGCCGAGGCGGAGCGGCTCGGCGTCCGTCCGGGGATGCGGCTCGGCGAGGGGCTGGCGACCTGCCCTGAGCTCGTCCTCGTCGAGCAGGACCCGGCCGCGGCCGAGCAGGCGTGGGAAGAGATCCTGCGTGCACTCGAAGACACGGGTTTTGCGGTCGATCCGGCCGAGGTCGGCTGCGTCTACTTCGAGACGCGTGGGGTCGAGAGGTTGTACGGCGGGCTCGAGCCTGCGTTGCGGCGCGCGCTCACCGCCGTCGGTACTGCCTGGGATCCACGTGCGGGCGCAGCGCAGCGCCGGTTCGCAGCTTTGGCCGCAGCGAACGTCGCGCGCCCCGGGCAGATCTTGGTCGTCTCCGACGAGCGGTTGCGCGACTTCCTCGCGCCGCTTCCGCTCGAGCTCGTGCCGATGGAGCCGCGCCGCCGCGCGGAGCTGTACGAGCTCGGGGTCAAGCGCGTCGGACAGCTTGCTGGGCTACCAGGTAGCGCCGTGGCCGAACGATTGGGGCCGGACGGCCGGCGCGCCTGGGGCCTGGCGAGAGGTGGGAAGACCACGCGCGTTCGCGGCCGGCGTCCGCCTGCGGAGATCGTCGAAGCGCTCGAGTTTCCCGAGGCGATCGGCAACGAGCTCACGTTGCGGCGCGCATTCGGCGCGCTCGTCGAGACGCTGCTGGCGCGGCCTGAGCGCGGGGGAAGGTTCGTTCGCAAACTGGCACTGTCGGCGCGGCTCGTCGGCGGGGGCTCCTGGCGGCGAAGCGCGACCCTGCGTGATCCGACCACCGAGATCGATCGCATCAAGGCTGCGCTCGGTCCCAAGCTCGCCGAGCTGCCGGCGCCCGTGCTCGAGCTGCGGCTCGAGCTCGTGGAGCTGACCAAGCACGACGGCCAGCAGCTCGAGCTCCTGCCGGCAGCAGGTGGAGAGCTCGACGTGCGGTTACGGGAAGGCCTGCGTCAGGTGCGCGCCAGCACCGGCTCGGGATCGGTCAACCAGGTCGTGGAGGTCGCACCGTGGTCGCGCATTCCGGAAGCGCGCGCGTTGTTCGTGCCGCGGGACGACTGCTAAGGCGTCGCTTGCGATGCCGACCATAAGAGGCCGTGCGCGCTTCGCGGGCACGGCCAATTAATTACCCCCGCGCGGCGGTCGTCGAGGCTCGCGTCGACGGAACGCCGGTGCGGGTGAATCGCCTAGCGGTGGAGGTGGTTCGCGAGGAGTGGCGCGTAGTGGATCGGTGGTGGACGGAGGAGCCGGTGTCCCGGCGTTACTTCGAGGTCGTGTTGCAGTCAGGGGAGAACGCCGTTGTCTTTCGCGACGAGAAGCGCAGCTGCTGGTTCACCCAGCGGGGTGCATAAAGAGGGATCAATCGTTTGCAGAACCCGCCAGGATCTCCCGAGCTCTGGCGAGATCCTCTTCTGCGACGACGATCTCCTTCGGGCCACCACCCGGCAAGCCGTCCATCATCCCGACGCCGAGGTTCGTCGACCGCAGATCGCAGGTGAGCCCTTCCGTTCGCAGAAGTGCGCAGAGCAGCTCTGCTTCGTAGGCGTTCGGCACGACCGTCAGGTGGACGAGCCCGACCGTCATTCAGCTCATCCTGCGCAGAGCGTCGTGAAAGCCACGGCTCGGCGCATGAATGTTGAGCAGCCGCGCGCGATCAGGGCCTGGGTTCGAAAACGTATGCACGACGCCGATGGGCGCGGCGACGTACGAGCCGGTTCCGAGGCGAAGACCCTCGTCGCCGGCGAGAAACTCAGGCTCGCCTTCGAGCACGTAGAACGAGTCGACGTGATCGTCATGGGTGTGCGGGTCGGGCCCTTCGAAGCCGGGCTCGAGCTCGAACTCGATCAGCGAGAGCTCGTCGCGGCCGATCTTGATCGTCGCGATCCGGTTCTTGCCCTCCAGACGTTCGCCTTCCCCGGGAGGAAGGAAGACGGCGTCCGATCCAGGAAGGCCACTGCCCGGTGGAGCGTCGAAGCTGTCGAAGCCGCCGGGCTCGCCGCGATCCCGCTCCTGCAGACTCCGCGCGAAGCCCCCGCCCGGCGTGTGGAAGTTGAGGAACCGCGCACGAGAAGTGCTCCGGAACCCATGCACGACCTCGGGCGGAGCGCAGACGCACGCGCCGGGAGACAACAGCTTTTCCTCGTCGTGGACGAGGACTGCGAGCCCGCCCTCGAGGACGTAGAACGAATCCGCGTGCTGCC
>Ga0070707_100003325_pt1 | contig 15181 bp, 15 predicted proteins | sample KBSK5502metaG_FD_65468 | JGI IMG/M metagenome (GOLD analysis project Ga0070707, IMG submission 65468) | Corn, switchgrass and miscanthus rhizosphere microbial communities from Kellogg Biological Station, Michigan, USA - KBS K5-50-2 metaG | ecosystem: Host-associated > Plants > Roots >... | reverse complement strand
ACCCTCTGGATCCTAAGTCCAGCGCGTCTGCCAGTTCCGCCACTCTCGCACGCGGATCACACAATGCGATGCGCCGCGCCGCTCGCCCAAGCACAGCACCCACCTCAAATGGTGCCGCCGGGGGGCGTCACGGTGCGGGAAGACTCGGCCACGCTTGGTTGGCGCCCGCCGGGGCCGAAGGCCCGGGCGCGCAGCCGCACCCAGAATAACACAGGCCCGCGCGCCCAGGATCGCCCGACTTTGGGCGCCGTTCTGCGCCCGCTCGGCGCTTCGCGTGCCGCCTGGCTTGCTCTTGACAGGGCTCCCCGGGGCGGCGATAGTCCCACTAAGCGCTCCGCCCGGGATCAGGCCCCGCCGGAGGGAGCGCGGCAGCCGTTGGGGGTACCGCCGAGCGAGCAACCAGCGGTCAGGTGGATGCCCGAGGAGGGATGAGCAATGGCCCGCTTCCTTTATGTTGTGGCCCGCGACCGACTGGATCTCTACGACCGCCTGCAATCGGAGTTCTCCCGCGAGGACGACGTCAGGGTCGTGGTGGATCGGCGGCGGACCGAGCGGCGGCAGACCGCGAACCCTCACGAGCCCGACCGCCGCCGGCTGGAGCGGCGCATGCGGCGCGATCTCGATATGGAGCTGCGGTCGGTGGGGTCGTTCATCACCCAGCTGGAGGATCGGATCGCCGCGCGCTGAGCCCCCGGCCCTCAGGCCGCGCCCTTCTTGAGCCCCACGACATTGTAGGTCGTCACCGGCCGCCGGAAGCCCTTCAGCGTCAGCTCCCCAACCGGCTCGACTTCGACGAGCTCCTCCACCGTGCCCAGCAGCTTCTGGGAAATCAGGATCTGCCCGGGCTGGGCTTCGCCGCAGAGACGGGCGGCGAGGTTGGTCACGGTGCCGATCGCGCCGTAATCCCAGCGCCCCTCGAAGCCGATGGCGCCGATGGTGGCGTAGCCGTCGGCGATCCCCACGCCGAAGTCGAGATCGTAGCCGCGCTTCCGCCATTTGGGCACGAGCCCGCCGACCCGCTCCCGCATGACAACCGCCATGCGGATGGCGCGTCCCTGGGGGTTCGGCACCTCTACCGGATCGTTGAAGAAGATCATCATGCCGTCGCCCGCGAAGCGCTCGAGCGTGCCCTCGTGGGCCATGACGACTGTGCCCATCTCGGCGTGGTACTCGCGCAGCACGCTCATGACCTCCTCGGGCTCCGCCGTCTCGGCGAAGGCGGTGAAGCCGCGCAGGTCGAGAAAGACCACGGTGATCTGCCGGCGGTGGCTCTTGAGCGGGTCTTCGGCGTCACCCGCCACGATCAGCTCCGCCAGCTGCGGCGAGAAGAAGCGCTTGAGCCGGCCCAGGCGGTCGAGCTGCGCCACCTGCTCGAGGACCCGTTTCTCGAGCGTGGTATTGAGCTCGCTGAGCTCGGCCGCCTGGGCCTGGACCGTGTCGTAGAGCTCCTTGATCCGCAGCAGCGAGCTGACGCGCGCTAGCAGCTCGGCCCGGTTGACCGGCTTGGTGAGGAAGTCGTCGGCGCCCACCTCGAGCCCCTTGATCCGCTCCTGGGAGGGATCCAGCGCCGTGACCATGATGACGGGCAGGACGCCGTTGGCGGGGTTCTCCCGGATCTTGGCGCAGACCTCGTAGCCGTTCATGCCCGGCATCATTACGTCGAGCAGGACCAGATCCGGCCGCTCGCTCTCGATCTGCTCGAGCGCCGCCTGCCCCGAGGTGGCCGTGACGACGGCATAGCCCTTGGCGGTGAGCAAATCCACCAGGAGCTTGACGTTGTGGGGGGTGTCGTCGACGACCAGGATCTTGCGCATCGTCATGCGGAACGACGCTACCCCGCAGGTCTCATGGTGTCAAGCCGTCGCGCCTTGACGCGCCCCGGCGGCCCTGATAGCCTACCGCGTGCATTCACCCCGCCATGCGTCCGCGCGAGGCCGGCTCTCCTGGCGTCCCGAACGTCGCGCCCGCGGCGTCAGCCCAGGGTGTGGGCGAAGACATCGCGCTCTGGCTGCTCACCCGCACCCCGCTGGGCTCGCTCGTGCGGGCGGTCGCGGCGATCCGCACGTCGGTGCACAAAAAGCTCCTCGCGGCTTTCCTCCTGGTCGTCCTGCTCGTCACCGCCATGGGATTGCTCAGCCTGCGCACCATCGCGAGCATGTCGCATCAGAGCGAGCTCATGCACGCCACCCACAAGCGCGTGGACGCCTCGCGGCAGGCCCAGCACGCGCTGGCCATGCAGATGAACTTCACCGCGATGGCGCTGCTGCTGCGGGACGAGGCGACCATCGCGCGCATCCTGCGCGAGAACAACCGCTTCAACACGATGCTCGCCCAGATCGAGGACGCGGCGCCGCCGGACGAGCGGGAGATCATCCAGAAAATCCGCGACAACCAGGGCGAGGCCATGGCCACGGTGGCCGACGTGGCCAACCTGGTCCGCGACGGCAAGGTCGACGAGGCGATGCGGCTGCAGCTCAGCGCGGGCTATCCGATCTTTCAGCGCATCGAGGGGCTGGTGGACCAGGTCATGGCCACCGAAGAGGCCGGGATGGACCGCATGCGCGCGAGCACCGCCGCCGCCAACCGCAATGCGATCTACCTCATGGCGGGGCTCGTCGCATCCTCCGTCGGGCTGGCGCTCCTCCTCGGCTTCGTGATCTCCTGGTCCTTCATCCTGCCCGTGCGCGAGGCGGAAGGGTTCCTCGGGCGCATCGCCAAAGGAGACTTCAGCACCACGGTGGACGTGCCCAACCGCGATGAGTTCGGCACGCTGGCCGCCCGGATGAACGTGATGAGCCAGGAGCTCCACCGCCTCTACGCGGACCAGCGCGCCGCCGCGCAGCAGCTCGAGGCGCTCAACGCTCAGCTCAAGCGCGCCAGCCAGGCCAAGTCGGAGTTCCTCGCGAACATGAGCCACGAGCTGCGCACGCCGATGAACGCCATTCTCGGCTTCACCGAGATGATCCAGGACCAGATCTACGGGCCGGTGCCGGAGCCCATCATCACGCCCATCCAGGACATCCAGACCTGCGGCCGCCAGCTCCTGGGGCTGATCAATGACGTGCTCGATCTGTCCAAGATCGAGGCGGGCCGCATGGAGCTGTCGCTGGCCGAGTACTCCATCCCGCAGATCCTCGAGACGGTGCGGCTGTCGCTGCGCTCGCTCGCCGCCGAGAAAAGCATCGAGTTCGTGGTGGAGAGTCAGGACGACATTCCCACCGCCGTCGGCGACGGCAAGCGCATCACCCAGTGCCTCACCAACCTGGTCGGCAACGCGCTCAAGTTCACCAAGCAGGGGAGCGTGACCGTGCGGGCCGAGCTGCAGGGCGACGAGGTGCGCTACAGCGTGGCGGACACCGGCATCGGCATTCCCCGGGACCAGCTCGCCCACGTCTTCGGCGAGTTCCGGCAGGTGGACGCGAGCATCAGCCGGGAGTTCGGCGGCACCGGCCTGGGGCTGAGCATCACGAAGACCTTCGTCGAGATGCACGGCGGACGCATCTGGGTCGAGAGCGAGCTCGGAAAGGGGTCCACCTTTTACTTCACGATTCCTCTGCGCGTCGCGGAGGCGGAGCACACATGAGCGCCAAAACCATCCTGCTGGTGGAAGACAATGAGTTCAACCGGAAGATCGTGCGCGACCTGCTGGCCCGCACCACGTACCGGCTGGTCGAAGCCGTGGACGGGGAGGCGGGCGTCGCGGCGGCCCAGCGCGAGCACCCCGACGTGATCGTGATGGACGTCCAGCTGCCGAAGATCTCCGGGCTTGAGGCGACGCGCCAGCTGCGCGCGATCCCGGCGACCGCGAAGACACCCATCATCGTCGTCACGTCGTTCGCGCTGAGCGGCGACGACAAGAAGGCCATGGAGGCGGGAGCGACCGCATACCTGGCGAAGCCCTACAGCCCCCGCCAGCTGCTGGACACCATCAAGCGCCATGCCGGGGACGCCTGAGCGCTTGCGGCGCACGTCCCCACTCACCCACGGGAGGAACGCCATGATCGATCCCAGCGCGCGCCCAACGTTCCGTCTCTCGATCGCCTGCGGTCTGGCTCTCGCCCTCATCCTGAGCGGCGTGGCGGTCCGGCCGGCGGCCGCGGGCCAGGAAGAGCAGTTCACGCCCGAGTACAAAGCGATGAAGGGCACCTTCGACGCCAAGCACACGCCCAAGTTGACGGCACCGGATTCGGTGAAGCGTGGGCAGTGGTTCGACGTGACGATCTCGGTCGGGGCGGGCGGCGACCATCCCTCGCTCACCGAGCACTTCGTGCGTTACATCGCGCTGTACATCAACACGGCGGAGATCGCCCGGGTGTACCTGCACCCGGTGTTCTCGGCACCCAAGGTCACGTTCACCGTGGCGCTCGACGAGGGGGGCGTGCTGCGCGCCGTGGAGGAGCCCACGCACTCGGCGGCGTGGGAGGTGTCGAAGAAGATCACCGTCGCGCCCTGACGGGCGGGGCGGCTACTTGCCCATCTCGATGGTGACGCTGGCGGCGCCCGAATCGGGCACGACCACTTCCCGCATGGTCGTGCCCAGCGTCTCCTGCCAGATCTGCAGCGTGTAGCGCCCGGGCGGCAGGCCGTCCAGCGCGAACTCGCCGTCCGGGCCCGTAATCGCGTAGAAGCGGTGCTCGGCCACCACGACCCACGCGCGCATCCAGGAGTGCAGGTCGCAGTCGATGCGAACGATCTCCGGCTTGGTGAAAGTCATCGAGACGGTCCGCCCCCGGGGCTGGGTGCGGTTGAACGGGGCATTGTCCTTGCTCACGCTGTGCAGGTTGTGGAGCAGCCGGTCGCTGTTGAGAAAATCCACCGTGCCGCCCACCGGCACCACGACCACGCGCGGAGCGTAAACACAGCCCACCTGGTCGAGCTGCGCGGGCTTCTGGGTTCCCTCCCACTTGGCCCCGGCCGGCGGCGTCTGCAGCGACACCACGGCATTGCGGATGCCCCGCTTGGGCGACACGACCAGCTCCTCGCCGGGTTTCTGGTTGCCGCAGACGTACTGGTCGATGGTCACCGGCACGCTCTTGGGCGCGACCGCGGGCCCGTTATAGAGGACGGCGCCCTTGATCGACCCCGCCGAGGCGGGCTCCGCAGTGGCCAGCCAGACCAGGGCCGCCAAGCCGAGGACGAAAGGTCGCAGCGCCGCCAGTGATGTGACCATGAACGGGTGTGCCAAGAGTAGTCCGGCCCCGCGGACCCGTCAATACCCCGCGGCTTGACCCGCGCGGAGGGCTACTCTACTCTCGACCGGTGCGTCGTGCTCAACCCGATCGCGCGCTGATCTCACCGCTCGAGACCTGGTTCGAGGGCGAGGCGGCCGCGGCGCGCTTCAGCGACCGGCGGCTTCGGGGCGGACCCGCCGTCTTCCCGCCGCGCAACCGCGACTGGCGCTCGATCGTGCCGGAGTTTCCCGACGCGATCAAGATGGCGGTCTCGGGGCTGCCAGTCCAGATCGCGATCGAGCGCCGCTACGAGCGCACGCCCACCTCTATCCGCGTCAGGCACGCGCTCGATGAAGGCGCCACGGTGTTCCTGCCCCAGGTCCATCAGGTGCTGCCTCGGGTGATGCGGCTCATGGTCGCTCTCCGCGCGGCGCTCTTCGGTCCCTGCCGGGAGGAGTGCTCGTTCCTCTTCGTCGTCCGTGGCGCGGGCCGTCAGGGCATGGGCCTTCATCACGACGGAAACGTGGAAGCGATGTGGCTTCAGCTCGACGGCCAGCGCACGGTGACAACGGGGCCGCCGGCGCCGTCCGGCACGCCCGAGGATCTCGACGAGCGCCTCATCAGCCGTCTGGGAGGGCAATGGACGACGCGAGACCTCGGGCCGGGCTCGCTCTTTTATCTGCCGCCGCGCATCCCGCACGGCGTGGTGTGCCACGGACGCTCGCTCGCGCTCTCGCTGACCTGGAAGCTCCGGGGCTCGGCCGTGTCCGAGCGCCGTGCCGCCCGTGGTCTGGCCGAGTGGGATATTGCCGCCGGGCAGGCCGAGAGCATCCCGCCGGCGAGCCGCACGAGACTGTGGACTCAGGTGCCAGCGGCCCCGGGTCCACTCGATCGCAAGCGGAAGCGCTTCACCCTCTGGACGGGCAATGGCAAGCTGGTGCTTCCAGCCGAGGCGCGCTCGCTCGCGAGCCGGCTCACCACCATGCCGACTGTCAGTCGCGCCGCGCTCGGCCGCTCCGCCGCGCCTCTCATCGGCGCCGGCCTGCTCGGCCCGCGCGATCTGCCTCAGCGAATCCTGCCCAAGCGCCGGCTCGCGCTCGACGGCTGGCGGTTCGCCTGATGGCCCCGCGCGATCCTAGCCTGCCGCCCGGCGCCGACATGGAGGCCTTCGTCAGCGAGCAGATGGACTTCGTCGGCTTTGGCGAGGCGGATGGCGCGCTGATCCGGCTCTCGGCCCCGCTGGTGCTGGCGCACGAGCGCACCTTGACGACGGCGCTCTACGACCGCTTCCTCGACTTCCCGGCGACGGCCAAGTTCTTCCTCAAGGAGGACGGCACGCCCGACCGCGAGCGGCTCGAGCGCCGCAAGCACAGCCTGACCCGCTGGCTCCGCGAGACGGCCGAGGTGGCGATGAGCCACGGCTTCGTGTACTACCTGCTCGGCGTGGGCATCTCGCACAGCCATCGCGAGTACGGCCCCGGCGGCCGCGTGCCGGCCGAATTCATGGTGGGCGCGATGAGCCTGGTGCAGACGGCCTTGGCGCGGCTCTTCCAGGAGGAGATGGACGATCCCGCGACGGCGCTGGCGGCGGCGGTGGCGTGGAACAAGCTGCTCCTGGTCCAGCTCAATGCCCTGCTGCTGGGCTATTTGCTCCCGCCGCTTCCGGAGAGCAGAAAAGCCGAATGACCGACGGTCCCCGCGTCCTCGACGGCATCACGGTGCTGGATGTGGGCAGCTTCATCGCCGCGCCGTCGGCATGCACCGTGATGGGCGACTTCGGCGCCACCGTGATCAAGATCGAGCCGCTCGGAGGCGATCCGCACCGCCGGCTGCGATTCCTTCCCGGCTTCCCGGTGACCGAGCACGACTACTTCTGGATGCTCGAGGGGCGCAACAAGAAAAGCCTGGCCGTGGACCTCAAGCAGCCTGACGGGCGCAAGATCCTGCTCACCCTGGCGGCACGCGCCGACGTCTTTGTGACCAATCTGCCGCCGCCCGTCCTCTCGCGTCTTCGGATTACCTGGGGAGACATGGCGCCCGTCAACTCGCGGCTGATTTACGCCCAGCTCACGGGCTATGGCGAGGTCGGCGAGGAAGCGAGCAAGCCCGGCTATGACATCAATGCCTGGTGGGCGCGCTCGGGGCTGATGGACCTGGTGCGCTCGGCCGGATCTCCGCCGGCCCGCTCCATGCCGGGCATGGGCGACCATCCCACGGGCATTGCGATCTTCGGCGCCATCATGCTGGCCCTCTACCAGCGCCAGCGCACGGGTCGCGGCGGCAAGGTCTCGACTTCCCTCATGGCCAATGGCGCCTGGGCCAATTCGAGCGTGCTCCAGGCCGTGCTCTGCGGCGCCACGATTCCCGAGCGCGAGCCGCGCGAGCAGACCCGCAACGCCCTCATCAACCTCTATCAGTGTCGTGACGGGCGCTGGTTCATCCTCACGGTGCTGCGTGAGGACAAGGACTGGGCGCGCTTCTGCACCGCCATCGGCCGTTCCGACCTCCACATGGATCCCCGCTTCGCCAAGACCGAGGACCGCCACGCCAACTCGGTCGCCCTGCTGCGCCTGCTCGACGAGGTCTTCGCCGCGCGCGACTGGGCCGAGTGGCGGCGGGCGTTCGACGCCCATGCCATCCCCGTCGCCAGCATCAACCGCGTCGAGGATCTCCACGACGACCCGCAGATGACGGTAACGGATACCTTCGTGCCCCTCGAAGATGCTCCCGGATTGCGGACGGTGACGAGCCCCATTCATCTCGGCGGACAAAAGAAGGTGCCGCCCGGGCGGGCGCCCGAGATCGGCGAGCACAGCGACGAGATCCTGCGCGCGGCGGGGTATGACGCCGCGGCCATCGCGGAGCTACGCCGCCGCGGCGTGATCGGCTGACTGCGCACCTCCCCCTCACCCTGCCCTCTCCCCCTGCGGGGGCGAGGGAATCTCACAAATCTCCCTCTCCCCTCTGGGGAGAGGGCAGGGGTGAGGGGCGAACTTACTGAATCACCCGATCTGCCCGCAGCAGCACCGATGGGGGGATCGTCAGCCCGAGCGCCTTGGCGGTCTTCGCGTTGATGACCAGCTCAAACTTGGTCGGCTGCTCGACCGGGAGGTCGCCGGGCTTGGCGCCCTTGAGGATCTTGTCGACGTACACGGCGGCACGGCGAGCCAGGTCTGAGAGATTCGGCCCGTAGGCCATGAGACCGCCAGCTTCTGCGTCTTCCTTGAGAAGATAGACCGCGGGCAGCCGATGCTTTGCAGCGAGATCCACGATCCGACGTTGGTCCCGCAGAAATGTTGGGCTACCCATGACGACAAGCGCACCCGCGTGGTCCTTCGCCATCTCTGTGAACGCTCCGTCAAACTCGGTCGATCGTCGGGCCTCGACGAACTGGAGCCGCATACCGAGGGCGCGGCCAACATCCTGCAAGCCCTTCGACCCTTCTGCGACGGACTCCATACTCGGATCCCACAGGACGGCGACGCGGCTCACCGTGGGCAAGAGCTGCTTGAGCAGGTCCAGCTGCTTCGCCATCAAGGCCGACGCCAGGAGGGCCACCCCAGTGATGTTGCCGCCCGGACGTGCCAGGCTGACCACGAAGCCGCTCCTCACCGCGTCGCCGCCGCTGAGCATCACGATCGGGACTGTTTTCGTCGCGCCCTTCGCCGCTTGGATCGCGGGCGGAGAGGCAGCCACAATGACGTCCACGTTCAGTCGGACCAACTCCGCCGCAAGCGCTGGAAGTCGATCGGACCAAGCGTCCGCCGAGCGATCCACGAACTCGATGTCCCGCCCCTCCACATAGCCCATCTCCCGTAACCCTTGCCTTACGGTTACGGTACCAAGGGCGGGCGCGAGAGAGAGATAACCAACTCGCGGCACTTTCGCCGCCTGCTGCGCCTCGAGGGCGAGCGGCGCGGTGAGAGCGCCGAAGGCGAGCGTGATGACGAGGCCGAGTGTTCTGTGCCTCATGGCGCGGCAGTATCCCACACGATCAGCGCCCGGCACAATCTGCCGCCGCGGCGTCATCGTCTGACGCCGCGCTTTCCCCCTCACCCTGCCCTCTCCCCCGAAACGGGGGAGAGGATAAAGGTGAGGGGGCAGGGGTGAGGGGGCTCGTTTCGTGCGCTAGCCGTACATGATGCCGATGTTCTCGGCGACCATGGCGGGGCGCTCCTGCCCTTCGATCTCAATCACGCTCTCGTAGGTCACCCGCACGCCATTGTCCGGTACGTCCTCCACGTTCTTGATCGTCTGGCGCAGCCGGATGCGCGAGCCGGCGGGCACGGTATTGGTGAAGCGGATCTTGTTGCTCCCGTAGTTGATGCCGCGCTTGCGGTGCTTGACCTGCAGCAGCATGGGGTGGAGCCGCGGCAGGAGCGACAGCGTGAGGAAACCGTGGGCGATGGTCGTGCCGCCCGGCATCTCCTTCTTGGCGCGCTCCACGTCCACGTGTATCCACTGATGATCGCCCGTCGCCTCCGCGAACTTGTCGATCATGGCCTGGTCCACCGTGATCCACTCCGAGGGGCCGAGCGTCTTGCCGATGTGCTGCTTCAGGTCCTTCGGGTGTTCGACGATGAGCATTGGGTCTCCTTATTAAGGGATACGTGAGCCTCGGCCGCCGATTATGCCGCATCCTGCGATACACTCAAGCGTCATGACCCCCGTACGCTTCGATCACATCGCGATCGGCGTGCCGCGCATCGCGGAGGTGCCGGCCTTTCTCGAAGGCACGCTCGGCGGCGTGGCGAGATACGGCCGGTCCACCGGCGGCGCATTCATCTGGACCGTGTGGCGCTTCGAGGGCGGCGGCCGCATCGAGATCCTCGAGCCCTTCGGCAAGGACGGCTTTCTCCATCGCTTCCTCGCCCAGCGCGGCCCCGGCATCCACCACGTGACGTTCAAAGTGCCGAGCCTCGACGAGATCTGCGAGCGTGCCCGCAGCCACGGCTACACGCCCGTGGGCCGCGACGATTCCGATCCTTCCTGGAAGGAAGCCTTCCTCCATCCGAAGGAGGCGTTGGGCATCGTGGTCCAGCTCGCCGAGGCGCATCCCCGCGCGCCCGGAACCCGCCCCGATCCCTGGCAGCCGCCCGCCGGCCCGGCCAATCCGCCGCCTGCCGCTACCGTGCTCGGTCTCAGGATGCGCGCCTCGAGCCATGAGGGGGCCCGGCGCCAGTGGGAAACGGTGCTTCAGGGCCAGCCTGGCGAGGGCCCGAAGGGCGAGCTTATCTACCGCTGGCCCGGCTCCCCCATGCATATCGCCGTCGAGGTGGACCCGGCCGGACCCGAAGGGCCTATCATCATCGAGGTGGCCAGCCCGAGGTCCCTGGATCTGCCGAAAGGTCCCCATCCCACGCTCGCTACCGTCTTCCGCCAGGTGGGCTGAGGCCGCGAAAAATAAGGTTTCCCGTCGTAGGGCAAAGCAGTACAGTGTTTGGGTATGTTTTTACACCGCCAGATGGGGGTGCTTACTGTGTTCGCGGTCGTGCTGGGCGCAGCCTCCGGCGCCTGGGCAGGCCCCCCAACCGACCAGCTCCGCGGCGCCTTTGGGGAAGTCAGCCGAGTGCTCGAAGACCCCGAGACCGAGGGGAATCTGCCCGAGCGCCTCACGGCGATCCGGCGCGTCGTCCATCAGAACTTCGACTTCCGGCGGGCGGCCCAGCTGGCGCTAGGACCTGCGTGGGAGGCCCGGACGCCCGCGGAGCGGGACAAGTTTGCCCGGCTCTTCGGAACGCTGCTCGAGCGCGCCTATATCCTCGGGATAGTCTCGCGAGCCGGAGGCGGGGGCGTCAATGTCAACTATATCGACGAGGCCGCCGATGGCGACTGGGTCACCGTCAAGACCACGGTGGTGAGCCGCGACGGCGATGTCACGCCCTACACCTACTGGATGACCAAGCTGAGCGACCGCTGGGCGGTGTGCGACGTCGTGATCGACGGCTTGAGCGTCGTCGCCAATTACCGCTCGCAATTCACCCGCATCCTCCAGACCGCTTCCTTCTCCGACCTGCTCCAGCGGATGCAAGCCAAGGTGAGCGAGGCCTCAGACATCTGGATGGCGTCGATCGACGGGCCACCTCGCGCGGCGAGCGCCGCGCAGCCGGCGGCCGCCGCGGCGCCACTCCCCGTGACGTCCCAGACTCTGGTGCTGCAGCCGGTAACCTCGCCGAGAAGCGCTGAACCCAAGGTGACAGCCCAGCGAGTGGCGGTTGCCGCGCCGGTCACGGCGTCGACCGCGATTGCGCCGCGAGAAGCATTGACTCGCCCAGTGAAGACCGCCGTCGCCGCGTTGAAATTGTACTGGGTGCAGGTGGGTGCCTTCTCGAGCCTCGAGGCGGCCAAGCGTCTGGCCTCGCGCCTCCAGGACTGGAAGCTGCCGGCTCGAACGGGCGCGCTGATCAAACCGGAGAGTCAGCCGAAAGCCGTGCCGCTCTCGCGCGTCCGGGTCGGACCCTTCGCCGACCGCGCCCAGGCCGAAGCCGCCCTCCGCGAGCTTCGCAGCCGCGGCTTCACGCCCTATATCGCCGACCACTGAGCCGCGCAACGCCCGCGCCCCGCGGGCGCCTCTTCAGCCGCCTCCGATGGTATATTTGAGCCAATATGAGTAGCCCTCAGCGCAGGAAGACCGTCCTGGTGGACGTAGGTGGCGTCAAGGTCGGCAGCCAGCGCCCCATCGTCGTGCAGTCCATGACGAACACGGATACGGCCGACATCGCCGGCACCGTGGCCCAGGTCCAGGCGCTGCACGCCGCCGGCAGCGAGCTCGTGCGCGTGACAGTGAACAATGAAGAGGCCGCGCGCGCCGTCCCCGAGATCGTCCGCCAGGTGGAGGTGCCCGTCATCGGCGACTTCCACTACAACGGCCACGTGCTGCTGACCAAGTACCCCGCCTGCGCCCGGGCACTGGCCAAGTACCGCATCAATCCCGGCAACGTGGGCGGCAAGCATCATGATGAGAACTTCAGCGCCATCGTCAAAGTCGCCATCGACAACGGCAAGCCCGTCCGCATCGGCGTCAACTGGGGCAGCCTCGACCAGAACCTCCTCACCGAGATGATGGATGCCAATGCGCATCTGGCCGAGCCGCTCGAGGCGCGCGAGGTCACCATGAACGCCATGGTGGAGAGCGCCATGCGCTCGGCCGAGCTATCCGAGCAGACCGGCCTCTCCCATGACCGCATCATCCTCTCGGCGAAAGTCTCCGGCGTCCAGGATCTGGTTGACGTCTACCGCAAGCTCGCACCCAAGAGCGATTACCCGCTCCACCTCGGCCTCACCGAGGCCGGCATGGGCGCCAAGGGCGTGGTTGCCAGCAGCGCCGCGCTCTCGATCCTGCTGCAAGAGGGCATCGGCGACACCATCCGCGTCTCCCTCACCCCCAAGCCCAATGGCGACCGCACCGAAGAGGTGCAGGTGGCCCAGCAAATCCTCCAGTCCCTGGGGCTGCGCTCCTTCAACCCCCAGGTCACAGCCTGCCCCGGCTGCGGCCGCACTACCTCCACCTTCTTCCAGGAGATGGCCGAGGAGATCCAGGGCTACTTGCGCACCCAGATGCCGATCTGGAAGGCCAAGTACCCGGGCGTGGAAGAGCTCAAGGTCGCCGTCATGGGGTGCGTGGTCAATGGCCCCGGCGAGAGCAAGCACGCCAATATCGGCATCTCGCTGCCCGGCACCTTTGAGGAGCCCAAGGCTCCCGTCTTCGTCGACGGCGCCCTCAAGCTCACCCTCAAGGGTGACACCATCGTCGCCGAGTTCCTCCGGATCCTTGACGACTACGTGGAGAAGCGGTACGCTCGGTCGCGCCCCGTCGCGTGATTAACCCGCCACCTCAACCCCGACAGCATTTCCGGCTCAACGGACATGCAAGCTATATGCTGACGGCGGCTCAGCGTAGCTGGCGGTCCCGCGCGTAGCATGCGAGAACGTCGTCAATAGCAGCGACAGCGCGACTGAGCCTTGCCGACTTCCCGAGGAGCTTTTCGAAGGTGCCCTGTTGCTCGCTGTCGGGTACCCCCCTCAGGAGGATCGCAATGATCAGCTCCCCGGCAAACTTGTAGTGGATCTTCCCTCTGATTTCTCCGAGTTCTAAGAGTCCTTCGCGCCCGGGGTCCATCTGATCCAGTGCGCTCTGAACCACTGCTCCATCTAGATGAGCCCCAAGGGTGTTACGAAGCTCTTCCAGGAAATCCCGCGAGGTCTCGTTTAATTCCCTCTTTAGACTCTAAAAGGCCGCTCGTACCTCCGGAGGTTCAAGCGCCAATGCCTTTCTGAAGCTCGGCTGCGCATTGATCTTGTTAAGGCTGTGCTTGATTTCCTCAAGAGTACGGAGTGAGTTTCGCCAAAAATACATCCGTCGGAATTCCGCCGAGTTGTTATCTATGTTCTCGAATCTAGCCCCAACAATTCCGTACAATTCTAGGGAAAGATCCTCCCGGAGGATGCATAGGCGGGCGACCGCACCAGCCACAGGGTCCCCAGGCGGGAACCAAGAACGTAGCTTTATCGCCTTGATGCGAATCACGCCCACCCTTCCTTGAGAACCGCAGTTGGCCGAAAGCACCGGCGGCCATCGGGTTGACGGCCACTCCTCTCGGGAACTATCGGCTCCCTCACTCAAACTTGTCAACAATCTTACTGTCCTTATTCCGTTCTCTACGCAGTCGCCGTCCGACACAGTCCCCTGTTGGGCTTTATCACTTTTCGCGATACCATGCTGTGCCGCATGCCCCTCGGGCAAACTATTATCCCTGAAGGCGGTGAAATATTTGAGCGCAGTCCGAACCACGACTCGACGTCCCGAACTAAGGGTGGTCTTTGATAGCAGCGCCATCTACACCGGAACGGCGAGCGACCTGCTGCGCCAGGATCTCCGTGTCCTCATTGAAGCGAATGCGAATCATCGTGATCTCGCCATTCTCTGGTACCTCCCAGAAGTCGTCGTGCACGAGAGACAGTTTCAGATGCAGCGTAAGGGCCGAGATTTGCTTCCGGCGATTCAAAAGCTCGAGAAACTCCTAGGTCATTCCCTCGGAATAGACGCTAGCATCCTCGAATCGCGTGTAAGTGAAACCGTCTCTAAACAGGTGACCGAGTACGGATTGACCATTCGACGCCTCGCCATAGAGAGCGTCGACTGGAACAGGCTTCTTCTCGACGCTACTTACCGCCGCCCGCCATTCGAACCAGGCGACCAAGAGAAGGGCTTTCGCGACGCGATCGTCGCGGAGACCTTCTTTCAGATTATCGAAGAATCTCCGTCTACACCTAAGGTCTGCCGGGTCATCCTTGTAACACAGGATAATCTCCTCGCTCAAGCAGTCGAGACCAGGGCAGCTGGGCAACCCAACGTTTACGTCCTCAGATCTCTCGAGGAGTTAGCAGGCCTCATTAACACCTTGGCTTCCACCGTCGACGAGGAATTCATCAGCCGTCTCAGGGGCCCGGGCTCCGAGCTCTTCTTCACGCAAGGTCAGCAAGATACCGTGTTCTACAAGGAGCAGGTAAAGAAGAAGCTGTCGGAGAAGTTCGCCGACCAGCTCAAGAGTCTTCCGGCCGGGGCAGACGCAAGGCACAACGGAACCTGGTTCATCTCCAAGGTGGAGTTCCAGAACAAGTCCGGCCAAAGGATCAATTGGATAAGTCGAGTCACAGTCGAGGTGAAGGCAGTTAAGTTTGAATCTCCGGCGACAGAATCATCGCAGTTCGGTCTTGGGGACATTGGCGCCAGCGGAGCCACTTCGGTTCCCGGTCTCATCTTTACGTCAACTGGGGAGAAACTTCCCGTCGCCTCTACCGCTACAACCATCCCCGGTGGACTCTGGTCTACAGGCTCAACCATTCTGACTGGCGGCACTCTTGGAGGTGAATCAGTCCTCTCTAACCTTTCTTGGAAACGACTCGAGCGAATTGTTGCAACTGGAAAAACAATTTTCGACGTTGCTTGGAGCGTCTCGGTCAGTACAACTGGACGCCTTTCGAGACCCAGAATTGAAGACCTGAAGTTT
>Ga0070707_100003319_pt1 | contig 15194 bp, 9 predicted proteins | sample KBSK5502metaG_FD_65468 | JGI IMG/M metagenome (GOLD analysis project Ga0070707, IMG submission 65468) | Corn, switchgrass and miscanthus rhizosphere microbial communities from Kellogg Biological Station, Michigan, USA - KBS K5-50-2 metaG | ecosystem: Host-associated > Plants > Roots >... | reverse complement strand
GTCCCTCGATGCGAACGGCGATTTTAATGCCGAGCCTTCCTATCGCGGGGTCGTCATCGGAAACCTTAATCAAAGAAATGGAAACCAGATCTGGAATCCGGCCGCGTTTGCGCTTCCATCCGTGGGAGCAGATGTCTTCGATAATCCCCAAGTTGCCAAGAGAAATCTATTGCATGGTCCAGGCACTTGGGGCATCAACCTTGGAGTCCATAAGGATTTCAAGGTCGGCGAACGTTTAACCGCTACGTTGGGGGCAGACATCGACAACGTCTTTAATCATCCGCTTTTCTCGCCAGACAGCGATTACGGCGGCGGTGGTGGACCCTTCGCACTACTCGGCGATTTCCTTGTGGGTGTAGATCCGAGCACGTTCAAAGTAGTCATTGACCCGAACAATGTAATCCCAAATCCCGACTTCGGAAAATTGATCAATACGTTTACTCAGGAAGGCGTGGATAGCCGGCGCACGGTGCGTTTGCGCGTCAGGATCACGTTCTAGGATTAGAGCGCGAGATGTCAGGTCTCAGGTGTCCGTTAGCGAGGCCGCAAATGTTTTGTTTTCACTGTTGCGAGGGCGCAACGTTAACCAACACCTGAGGCTTGAGACCTAGAAAAGTTAGACCTGACATCTGAAACCCGACACCTGATACCGAACACCCTAAGACTGCGTCGCCGAGTAGCGGCGTTCCCGTGCACGGTGCTTCAACGATCAAAAATATGAAGAGAGAAAAAAGGATCCGGACTGGATTCGCCTGGCTTCGTGCTGTCGTCACTTTCGTTTGCGTGAGTAATGTTTTCGCCGCACGGCCTGGTGATTTTCGTGTCATCGGTCCCGGTGGCGGCGGAGCGATGTTCCATCCCACCATCAGCCCGCACGATGTCAACACCGTATTGATCGCTTGCGATATGACAGGCGCTTACATCACGCATGATGGAGGGCGTTCCTGGCGGATGTTTAATCTGCGGGGAGTGGTCAGCTTCTTTGTGTTCGACCCCATGGATCCCAAGACTATGTACGCACAAGCCACCGGCTTGTGGCGCAGTTCCGATGGCGGAGAGAGTTGGAAGTTGGTGTATCCCAAGCCCTCGAGCGTCAAAGGCGTTGCCATGAACTCCGATCACGCCGACGAGGATATTCTCGCGGAGCCGGATCCCTTGGGAATGATTTCGGCCTTGGCCGTCGATCCCGCAAATTCTAAGATTCTCTACGCGGCGGCGGGAGACAAGAACAACTCCGCACTGTTTATCTCTCGAGATTTCGGAGAAACATGGCAGCGGGAAGCGAGTCTTCCCGAAGCGCCTCGCCAGATTTGGGTAGATCCGCATTCGTCTGTGGCGTCACGAACATCGTTTATCGGAAGTCCACATGCAATTGCGGTGAAGACAGCTTCCGGAATGCAGAAGCGTCCAGCGCCGGAGTCCGTCACATTCAATGACCTCTCATTGGGTTTCGGTTCTGCCGCTCAACCGGTCGTCTACGCGACTTCGGATCAAGGCGCGTTTGTTTCAAAAGATGGAGGCGCCACATGGCAAAAATTGAGCCTCCCCGGAAATGGCGGGGAGTTTCGTACCATCGCCACCAGTTTGCGCCATCCTGAAACTGCGTATCTCTCCTATAGCCACCTAAAGCTGGATGGAAAAGAGTGGCTGGGTGTCGCCAAAACCACTGACGCTGGAGCGCACTGGGGGTTGGCGTGGAAAGAATCGGATAGCGCGGGGAACAATGTGCACGATGCGTGGATTACGGAGCGCTTCGGGATTGTCTGGGGTGAGAATCCGCTGAATCTAGCTGTAGCCGACCAAGACGAGAACCTCGCCTATGGAACCGATCTCGGAAGAACCATGCTGACGACGGATGGAGGCGCGAACTGGACGGCTGTGTATTCCCGCAAGGCTTCTGCCAACGGATGGACAACTACCGGACTGGATGTCACCAATGCGTACGGAATACATTTCGATCCGTTCGATCCGAAACGCCAGTTTATTACCTACACGGACATCGGGCTTTTTCGCAGCGAGGATGACGGAGTTTCGTGGACAAGTTCCACATCCGGTGTTCCCAGCGAATGGGTGAACACGACTTATTGGATCGTGTTCGATCCCAAAGTACGCGGGCGCGCCTGGAGCGTGAACAGCTATACGCATGACTTGCCTCGTCCGAAAATGTGGCGGCACAATTCCGTGACTACATACAAGGGCGGTGTCTGCCGTAGCGAGGATGGCGGAAAAACCTGGAGCAAATCAAACAGCGGAATGGAAGAGACCGCAGCGACTCATATTCTGCTCGATCTCACCAGCCCGCCTGATGCCCGTGTGCTTTACGTGACAGGATTCGGCCGCGGCGTCTACAAGAGCTCTGACAGCGGCCAAACCTGGACATTGAAGAATGAGGGAATCACTCAGAAGGAACCATTCGCCTGGAGATTGGCTCGAAGCTCGAATGGAACACTGTACGTCATATTGGCGCGACGGTCTGAAAACGGCAGCATTGGCAACGACGGAGACGGTGCGATTTATCGCTCGACCGATGGCGCGGAACATTGGCAGCCAGTTCATTTGCCTGCCGGCACCAATGGACCGAATGGACTCGCCATCGATCCACATTCTCCCCGCCGTCTTTACCTCGCGGCCTGGGCGCGCTCGCAAGGAGTGCATGGCGAAGGCGGAGGAGTTTATCTCTCTGAAGATGGTGGAGAGAGCTGGCGGCAGATATTTGATGGGGATCAGCACGTCTATGATGTGACCATTGATCCGAACGATCCCAATATACTTTATGCGGGTGGCTTTGAGTCCTCCGCCTGGCGTTCGACCGATCGGGGCCAGCACTGGAAGCGAATTCCAGGATTTAATTTCAAGTGGGGCTATCGCGTAATTCCTGATCCAGAGGACCGAAATAAAATCTATGTCACAACTTTTGGGGGAAGCGTGTGGCACGGATCGCTGAACGGGGAAGATCGGCCCCTCGATATAGCGACGCCTGCACTTGAGGCTGGACGATAGTTGTCAGAGTAAGAAACAAGATGAAAATGAGAAGGCGCGAATTTGTGGCCGGTTTAGCAGCTTCGGCATTATTCGCGCCGTTATGGACGCACGCCCAAGACGGCCGTCGGAGGCCGCTACTGCTGATTGCGGAAGAAGATCCCTTCACCGGATTGGCGTTGCTGAAAACTCGCTACGCAGCCGGACATCGTCCTTCCGACGACATTCTAGGATGGGCGCTGTCATGGCGATTGACCGGGCAAAGCACTTTCGCGGATCGCGCCGTTGCTGAGATACGTTCCAAACGCCTGCCTGCTGGGGGCAAGGCGTCTCGAACCTGGGTGGATTATGCTCGCTGGTCGCTGGTGTTCGATTGGCTTTTCGACTATGCAGCTTTCGATCGTGCTTTGCGAGACCGAATTGCGCACGAGTTGGTAGACGGCGCGTCGGCAATTTTGGCGTCTCCCGCTTTCGCCGATCCCAGCCAGGTGCAGTACCACAATTATGATCTGCGGTATTTGGCACTGGCTGCGTTTCCTTTGGCCGCGGTTGAGGGTTATCCCGATTTTGATGAGCGCTGCCGGCCTCTGCGCGCCAAGACCGAAAAAGCGTTCGCAAATATTCTCGAGGTTACAAACCTCGTAACCCCCGAGGGCAGTTATCACGAATCGCTGGACTACATGCGGATTACATGGGCTTCGTTGACATTACTGGCCGAACTCCGGCGGACTGCTCACGGCGTAGATCCTGCCCATCACTTTTCGGTGTTCCGGAATATTGGTGACACCTATCTTTACAAATTGCTACCCGATGGCACCCCCTCGCGCGAGGGTGACAATGAATATCCGATTCTGGATTCTCGAGATACCGCTTTACTGGGCTACGCCGTGAATCGGTTCAAGGATCCTTACAGCGCGTGGCTACTACGCAAGAGCGGTTTTTTCAGCAAGGACTGGGTGTTGCCGGTTCTGGAATTTCTGTGGGACGACCCGGAAGTCGCGCCCCGGGACCCTGCTCTTGCAAGTGAAAGCGAGTTGCCGCACCAACGCTATTTCCCGGGAGTTGGTCATCTGGTAATTCGAAACGGCTGGAAGCCGGATTCTACTTGGATTGAATTCGATTGCGGACCGTATTTCTCCAAGCATCAGCATCTCGATCAAAATCAATTTACGATCTATCACAAGGGATACCTGGCCATCGACAGCGGCGCGGATTACACCGACACCGAGAGTCCGCATTATTTGAATTATTACCGGCGCACTGTGGCCCACAATTCCGTCCTGGTCTTCGATCCTTCCGAAAAATTCTTTTGGTCCGAAAATGTGCTTCCCGCCGCGAACGATGGAGGCCAGCGGATGGATTCCGCGCGGTTTTGGAATACGGTGCGAGGCCACGAAGACTGGGATCGCACATATGATCTATGGAATGTGGGCTCCATGCGTGTAATTGACTACGTCCCCGACCAATATCACTACGCGATGGGTGATGCCAGCAGAGCGTATTCGCCCAGGAAACTCCGCCGCTTCACGCGTGAAATTGTTTATGTGCCTGGCCCGGACGTCTTTTTTGTTTTTGATCGTGTAGTCAGCCAGAATCCCACCTTCCGGAAGGCGTGGCTTCTCCATGGAGTGAATCAACCCAGTGTTGATCAGAACGCACGCACGTTCCGTTTCAACGACGGTGCCGGAGAAGTGACTGTGCACTCTCTTCTGCCGCGTGACGCCGACATTACACCGCGAGGTGGTCCGGGAAATGAGTTCTACACACCCGGCGATGCGCAGGGTGGACAGTGGGGAAGCGGACAGAATTGGCCATCGGAACCTCCGCAAGGCGGACCTTTGCCCGATGATCCCGAGTTGCGCCACATGTGGAAGACTTTTTGGGGCGACGATTTTTCCCAGATTCTTAGTTCCAACCACAAGAATGTTGTGCCCGGGGCTTGGCGGGTGGAAGTTTCGCCCAGCAAACCTGCTGAGGAGGATTTCTTCCTCCACGTTTTCGAAATCGGTAATCAAGGAATGACCGGCCACAAGCGGGTAAAGCTTCTCGATGGAGCCAACTTGTCCGGTGCGGCATTTGAGAGTGGGCCAGCGGTAGTGTTCAGCACCACTGATTTCGAAATCACAACAGGCGAAGTTTCCTTACCTGACTTGGGATGCGATTCATTGCTGATTACAGGTCTTCAACCTGATTCAGTTTATGAACTCAATTTCGCTGGTTTGAACATTACGCAATCACCTTCGGCGGTCCAGCCCGGCATCCCGGTAAGCACGCTTCGAATCCGAAGCAATGAAAAAGGTATCGTGCGAGCGGATGTGCGTCGCCTGGGAAACTTGCGTCTACGAATTGCGCGTGTGTAAGGCTGGCTCGATAGAACGCAACCGCTCGAATCTTCAAACGCCTTTTCGCCATCCACTGTCGCTGTCATTCTTCACGTCTATGGAAATGGATCCATCTGGATTCAGGGGTTGCTCACATGCCCAGGCGACGGGCCGTTTTACATCCGGTCGAACTTCAAGCTGAGCAGAAAGGTTGATTTTGCCGGTGTAGCCTCTGGGAAGTAGAAACGATGCTTGCCGAATCCCGCCACCGTAGGGCTGTCCTGCATCCAACGCGCCGCGCAGTTTCAGCTTTCCGTCGGGGCTTTCGAGGTGCAGCCATAACACGCCCGGAACTCCAGCGACACCACGGTTGGAAACGCCCACGATCAATTCCGAAGTTCCATAGCGTTTACGCTGCCATACCCAGGATGGCCGCAGTCGATATCCGATATGGGTTCGCAGACGCTCAAATCCACGCGGATAAGCTTCGTTGTAATGGCGGAGATTATCGCTTTCCGTCCAAAGTGACCAGTAATTTGCTTTCAAATCGAGGACGTGAAGCATGTAATTTTCAAGAACATTAATACCGGCTGGATCGCGCTTCAACTTTTCTGTTTCGTACTGGCGAAAATATCCGTCCTCAAGAATAGCGGCCAGCCAGGGTGGCCGGTTGGCGAGTTCTTCAATCTGAATCGGTTCTTCAACGATAATGCTATCGGAACGAAGCCATGCGCCGGCGCGCACGGCCATATCGATCACGGTGCGATTGCCCACATTGCTAATGTCGGGCTGGGTATTCACCGCAATCGGAGTTCTTTTCCAAGTATCGAGCTGGCGGGCTGTCATGCTGACGAAGGTTTGCTCCGCAGTCACGTAATCAGGAAATGGATTCGGGTACTTACTGGTGTGCCCCTCCCCCCAGAATCCGTACTGCATCAGGTCCATCCACTCCACCAGAGGATTTCCTTCGAACTGCTGCGCTAGCAGATCGTTCAGCTCGGCGAACGCTTTTTGGAATTCAGGGTGGTCGTATCTGGGCTCGGTGTACTCCGCGTCTCCGCGGCCTGGAATCCGCCCGATTTTTACCAGCGGAACACGATCCCGCAGAAACGCGGGAAGCGCCAGTTGTTCGGGTTGAAAGGAGGTGTTCGAAAGCTGCAGCCGGAAGGCGACTCGAAGTCCTTTACGTTTGGCGGCATCGAAAGTAAGGTCCCACACGGGATCGAGATCGAGCTTTCCCGGTCGCGACTGAACGTTGCGCCAATCACAGCGAATGTAGAGTACATCCACAAACGGCAAACTCGACATCTTCTCGACATGTTGTTCGAGCGTTTCCCGTCCCGCTCTCACTGCCAGCGACGGACCACTTTCCTCCCACGCATATCCCACGAGCCCTAGACCGGGATTGCGAAGTGGCTGTTCGGATGGCGTAGTGAAGAGGATCGTCTGCCATCCCTGATCCTGATCGATATCAAAAGGCCCCTGGTTGAGACGCTCACGTACGGGTGGCCCCGCGCCGAATTCGTATCCTTGCCAGAGGTGTGCCGGAACATCGCTGGCGGCTGCTACTGCCGGCAATAAGGCGGCTCCCTTGAGAAGATCCCTTCGATTCATGGTTCCTGCCATTCCGAAACCCAGGAACAGTACAGAAAGAAAACCAAACAATCAAATGCTCTTGCCGTAGTGGCCGGGTAACGCTTCTGAGGCCGCACGTTTTCGTATGATTCCGTTCGTTTCTATATTCGTCATCTCAAATCCATCCAGAATCCGGAGACCATCCGTTCATCGAAGCAACTCGTCAACGATTACCTCGACGTGAATCTCAGTCGTATCGAGAAATTGGATATCCGCGCTCTCGGAATCCCGCAACAGAAGTGGAAGTTCTGTTCCTGCCAGGATCATAGCCTCCGTGCCCTCTTCGACTTTCATCCGACGCGCGATCCGGAGCAACTCCGCACGGGTCGCCGGCAAGAATTTGCCGTTCAGAAGTTCATCAAGGTACTTCTTGTGAATGAAATCCTGTTCGGATTCCTTCGGTCGGACAACGGCGATCCCCGCTCGCTGGAACGCATCGGTATAAAAGGTCGCTTGCATGGTGAATCGGGTACCGAAGAGGCCGACATTTTTCAGCCCAAGAGCCTTGGTACGATCACAGGTTGCTCGCACAATACTCAGTAGAGGAATCGCCGACTGCCGCTGAACCTCGTCGAACACGATGTGGGGAGTGTTGGCCGAAAAGAAGCCGAACACTGCACCGGCGCGCACAAGGCTCTGGACCCCCGCCGCCAGGTAATCCGCTAGTTCGCTGAGCCGCCCGGTATCGACCAAATGAAGTCCCTTCGAAAGATCGAGGCTATTGATAATGAGGGATGGGTAGCTTCCATCCGGGTTTCGGATGCGATAGCGCGCGATGATGGAGCGGTAGTAGTCGACCGTGGACTCAGGTCCGAGGCCGCCGATCATTCCCGCGGTTTTCATGCCAATGAACGACGGCTGCCTCTCATGTGTGAGTGTCTGTACCACGCTAGCGAAACACAACTTCAATCGTCGTATCCACTTCCACGGACTCTTCGGTAACGATGTATTGCCACCACGTAACAGCATCTATCGCGGCTTGCGCAAGGAGCGGCGGACCAGACAAGTATTGGAGTTCACGTGCTCTGCCATCCCTATTAATGACTGCGTGGAGAACCACGGTACCCGAGACATTCGCCACTTGGGCTTCGTGCGGAATCTCGGGCGTCTCGCGATAGACGAGGGACCTCGCCTGTACCTCACCATCAACGTGGATTCGACGGATCTCCATGGACGATGCAGATGGCGCCTGCAAAATCTCGGGTGCTGAACGGCCCGAAGAGGACGTCTGTTCCGCCAGGGGCGTGACCCAAACGATGAAGCTTAGCTCCTGATCTCTGTAGTGCCCTTTGATCTCCCAACAACCGAACACAGGTATCTCGATGCCACCCATGATCATTGCGTTTTCATCGTCATCAGGGAATCCGCCGCCGCCCAAATAAGTCTCTGTGAAAGATGGAGCGGGGCCGTCCAACCTTTTTCCCGTGATCGTGAGTGGCCCATCGTTCAGCGAAAAAGCGGGATGAACGCGAAACCATGGGAGTTTGTCAGAGTAGGCGAAATCTCCGAGCTTGCTGGGAATCGGACCCCGCCAGATTCCGTCGTTCGGCAGCACCGTCCATAGCTTTTCCGTGCCAAACTTACCATCGGCCACAAGCCCGAAATGGGCAGCAGAACTCGTGGGGACAGGATACGGGGGCACAAAACTCTCCTCTGAAGGCAGCGTGACAGGGCACCTCGGAGGCGGCGCATCTTGCACAGCCATCTTTTTGACACCTCGCTCTTCATGGAATTCTTGAGACCATATCTGGGAGATGTTTTGCGTGAAGAGCAGCCCGACGAGGGCCAATGCGATGACACTTGCGGACCGTGAAAGGAGCATGGGTGGCCCCTCTGATTGATTTTCCAGAGTATATTGCAATAGCTCTGCAATATCTACTTCACGCCCTTCTCCGGATTCCAGGATCCTTGCAACTTGCGAACAAAAATGATCTGCCCTACGTGATACGCATTGTGCGTGCCGATGTGGGCGATGTCTGAAGCCCAGGCCTGCAGCTTGTTGTCATCAACAGTTTCAACAAGCTTTTCCAACTCGATCATTACCTGGTCGAGCTGCTTGACCGTATCGCCCCATTTTTTGCTGTCAAAGTTGTTGAAGGTTTCGTCATTGTTGCCGCTGAATTTCTCCTCCGGCTCGCCCCTGAACTTGACCAACTCCCGCTTGTTCCAGAACAGCAGATGATTGGTCAGCTGTCCAACGGAGTGGTTCCCGCTGCCATCCTTCCAACTGGCCTGCTCCGCCGTAAGCCCTTCCACGGCTACGCTGATAGGTACGAACCAATCTTTCTCGTTGTGGGTAGTTCGCAATTGCTCCAGCAGGATGCTCCGCAACGTCGCTGGCTTAGGATTTTGCGGGTAGGCCTGAAACGAGAGAAACAGAACTAGAAACGTAACAATGATTTTCATATTCCGCATCGTCCTCCAGTACGTTGTAAGAAGGTTAGACGTAAGCGGCACGTCCCGGCTAGCATTGGTTGCACTGCTTCCGCCGGATTGCTATGGCAAACCGGCGATCACAGCAGGTACTTCAGTTTCTGCGTTGCCACGACTCGATGCTAAAATGTTGCGGTAGATTCTGCATTAATCTCTCGCTCCGCTTTTATTCCTGATGTCATCGCATCTAGCCGGACCACCGCGAACAGAAGCGCGATAAGTCTGCTCCAAATTGTTTAGAATTCAGATCAGGAACTGTTTAATGCAAAAAGTCCTTCAACTTGATCCCAGAGATAACGTGCTGATTGCTTTGACAGACCTGAAGCAAAATGAGGAGATCGAGTTTTCAGGAGAGAAATATTCTGTGGTTTCAAATGTCCCGGCCAAGCACAAGTTCGCAACCAAAGATCTGCCTGCCGGCTCGCACGTGATGATGTATGGCGTCCTGGTGGGCAAGACGTCGCAGGGTGTTCGGCGGGGGCAACTGCTCAGCCTCAGCAATGTCCGCCACGAGGCAGCGGAGTATCACGAAAAGTCAGAAGAATTCACATGGACGCCGCCGGACGTCGGCCGTTGGAAGGTACGTAAATTCCTGGGTTATGAGCGGCCGGATGGGCAAGTGGGGACTCGAAATTATTGGGTTGTCGTCCCGCTAGTGTTTTGTGAGAACCGGAATGTTCTCAATCTCAAGCAAGCATTCGATGAGGAACTTGGTTTCGCACGGCCTCCAGTGTATCGCCAACAAGTCGCGGAACTGGCCAGACATTACAGAGAGGGACGAAGCACGGAGTTCGAGCCTGCGCATGCGGCAGGCAATGGAGAAGCCGCAGCATCCAACAGAATTTTCACAAATGTGGACGGCATCCGATTCCTGCTGCACGAGGGTGGTTGCGGCGGCACGAGAGAAGATTCCCACAACCTTTGCGGGCTGATAGCCGGCTACATCAATCATCCGAATGTTGCGGGCGCCACAGTACTCAGTCTCGGTTGCCAGAATGCTCAAGTTGACATTCTGCGCGAACAAATTTACCGGCGTAGTCCGAAGTTTGGCAAACCGCTGGTTATTCTGGAGCAGCAGAAGAGCGGATCAGAATTCACCATGCTGTCAGACGCGATCCAGAGAACGTTCGCCGGTTTGATTCAAGCCGATGAGGCTGAGCGAGTCCCGGCCGATCTATCTCATCTGTGCGTTGGCCTGAAGTGCGGCGGCTCCGATGGTTTTTCGGGAATTTCGGCGAACCCTGCTATCGGTTATACGTCAGACGTGCTGGTGGCATGCGGCGCCCGAACGATTCTGTCGGAATTCCCTGAATTGTGCGGCGTCGAGCAGGAGCTTATCAATCGTGCTGTTAACAAAGAAGTGGGAGACAGATTCATCAAGCTCATGAGGGATTATGCCAGCCGCGCCCATGCCGTGCGTGCCGGTTTCGACATGAACCCTTCGCCGGGTAACATGCGCGATGGTCTGTTCACGGACGCCATGAAATCGGCTGGGGCAGCGAAGAAGGGCGGGACCTCGCCGGTCACCGCGGTGATAAATTATCCCGAATACTCCACCGAACCGGGACTGAATCTCCAGTGTACCCCCGGGAACGACGTGGAGTGCGTCACCGCGCAGGTTGGCGCAGGAGCGAGCGTGGTTCTGTTTACGACGGGCCTGGGAACGCCGACGGGGAACCCGATTGCTCCAGTTATCAAACTTTCGAGTAATAGCGATCTCGCGCTGCGTATGCCTGACATCATTGACATTGATACGGGCCCGATCATCTCTGGAAAGTCCACAATCGAGCAGATGGGCGAGGAGATTTTAGATTTGATCGTTCAGGTTGCCAGCGGGCAGTTTCGTACCAAAGCCGAACAGAAGAATCAGGAAGATTTCATTCCCTGGAAGCGAGGGGTTTCCCTCTAACCGCCAATCTATACATGTAAGTCAGTTTCTGCAAAACTGCGACCATCGATCTTTTTGTTAAACAAAAATATGAAACTAATTGCAACAAATGCAACAGCGGAGACGATTTGGCCTAACGTTCTATCCCACGTGGGTGAGAAAGAAAGGTGCACAACGCTTTGACCCGCCTCGATTGGAACCACTACCTGACCACTGGCCCCGCTTTCAGCTTTGACCAGGCGCCCGTTCACTTCGACTTTCCAAGCAGGATAGGTGAAAAGCCGGAATGCCAATTTCGCCGGTTGGCTCACTCGAGCGGTAATCATTTTCGACTCGGCCTCCCACTTTTGCACGTTAGGCCATGCCTGGCCGCCGCTTTGCAGAACAACTAAGCCAGTGCTTTCTTGAACGTTCAAGACAGCCCCTATCGGCACATATTCAGGCCGACCTTTGTACCCCTCCCCACTTCGCTGGCGATCCGCAAGACGAGCTATGTCACTACTTGTGTCCTTCCAGGGTCTTTGAATGTGCCAGGCGCCGAAGACGAGTATTCCGAGCATAGCGACACAAATCACAACCCGTACAGCATTACTTTTGCAGGCCACCGTGACCAGTAATGCGAACGCTACGTTCAAGCACAGCAGCCACCGCCACGGAAATTGCAAGAATTGTAATTTGGGAAGATGGGCCCATAAGAGGGAACTGGCGGATGTCATCAGTAATGTTGCGACTGCAGCCCAGGCGACCAAAGCCGATGAAATATGTTTGCGACCACGTGATTGCCAGTGGCGGGCGAACACCAACGCGACAAGCATGGTTGCGATCTGGGCTACTGTGAGCAATGAGAGGATCCGGTTGAAGGCATCATGACCTGCATCACCGACATTGGTGAATAGAAAATTGTCCTGAGGACGCAGGCCTTTCCCAAGGGCTTGGCCAATGTTGACCCAGGCTTGTTCGTACGCGGCAGGCAGCAGGTAAAACGCTGCGAGAGCCGCGCCCAGGAGCGACGCCATAAAGCCGACGGCCAGACTGCGCAGCGAGCGACGGGTTACCGCAACCACCAAGATCAACACAGCCAGTGAATAATTCACTATGACGCCCAGCGGTGCATTAGTCAGCCATGCCGCAGCGACAATTAAGCTTAGGAATATTATGGGCTTGCTGCTCTTCTCATGCGCTTGTAAACAGAAAAGTAGGAGTAATGGCAGAAGTGCGCCGGCGAGCAGTTCGGCAAAATCGCTTCGCCAGTAGACGATTACCCAATAATATGGATTGATGGCGTACAGCGCGGCCGCGAAGATCGCATCCCGCGGCTTTAGCCAGGTCCGCGCTAACAAAAACATCGAACAACCGGAAAGCGCAAGCGCAAGCCATACAAACGTCCCGGGAACTAATCTCCAAGGTAAAAAACTCCCCAGCGCGGCCCCTAACACCCAGGAGCCTGGCGGGTAGAAAATGAATCGTGGCTCTCCGTAGCCATACTGTGCCAATGCCGCCCAACGAGGATAGATAATTCCTTGCCTCCATTGAGTGAGCACTTCCATCCAGGAGTTCAAATGAAATGCGAAGTCATGGCCAGCCAGAACCCCCAACAGAAAAAAAGGGCAAACGACCGCGAAAGCAGCCGCGCTGACGATGAGGAATGGGCGTGGGAACAGAGGTACGACCGGAAAGGATTGGTTTAACTCGCTATTAAACTGTGAATCTCGCCCCTCCATAATGCCGTGGCTCGATTCTGTACTGACCCGAATCGGTTTCCAGATCGGAGTTAAGTACGTCTTCAAGAGTGCCCAGCGACGCTGTCCCGCCTGCGATAAATGACTGCCTGGTTGTCCTGATAAATTTGTTCCCATCGTGCATTGTTGGCCAGAAAATAAGCCAGGGGCGTATGCGTTGGATAAACAATATAGGTAATCTTGTACTTATCCAAAAGTTTTTGTGAATCACTGAACGTGCTGATTGCAAAGTAGTCTCTTAGCACACCTTTGTATTCAAAGATGTCAGTCCGGCTGTCTATAAACGTCGGCACTTGTGGCAGATTCCACTCCAGGAATCCTCCCCATTCGTACTGGTTGAAAATATTTCCCTTCTGCGGGTGGCTGTTGAGAAAGCTGACTGCTCCCACAGGAAATAACGCGCTCACTTGAGTATCAAGCACTTGCTGAGTAGGGAATCCAGCGATCAACATTGCTGCCACGACCGTGATGATGATTGCGTTCACGATCCGCCGCTCGTGGGCTGGATTATAAGAGCTCACATTTCCAATCTGGTTTACAAGGATTGGAGGCAAGACAATGCCAGTCAGTACCAGAAATCGGATATGGGAGAGGCCGCAGTACATTACAAAAGCGGTGAGGATTACATCGTCGATTCGCCACTGTTTACGAGGCAAAAATGCCGTGGCAAACACCACAGCGAGCATAATGATAACGAATACTCCGCGCGAATCGTTGAAGTTGACAGACGCCCATTCGTCACCCAACGCCACATTGAGTTTTTGACGGAGCAAGACATCAAAGGGATATAGAACGAGTCGCCAGCCGAAGGGATTAATAAAGAGGGCTGCGACCGAAAGTCCCGCGGTGACAGCTAGCTTTTTTAAGTCGCTAGCACGCCAAGGGTCTGCAGCAAGTTGCCCGATATCATTCTTGATCAAGCCCGATAGAAGCATAATTGCAAATAAGACTATGCCCATCGGCCATCCGGGGTGACAGTTGATCCAAAGGCAAAACAAGGGCGGTATTAACCACAAGGGAGCTTCTCTGGCGCTTCTGAAGCGCAGCAAGATGGCGAAAACTGCAACGAAGCACAACCACCCAAAGTTTTGCGCTCTTGGAGTGAAACCCACCATCGCCAACAGCCCGCCCAAAATGGTCATGACCCCGGCAGCGAAGGGGTCGCGGGTGCGTTTCATACACAAGAAAAAAGTGACGATGGTGAGAGTGGCAACTGCCAGGGTAAAAATAACAAATACTCCCCGCAGGCCCAGTGTACGGTACGCAGAATAATAAATAACTTCCGATAGCCAGGAATGATCGATCCATGGTGAACCGGCGGCGGTAAAAGAATAAGTGTCCGTTGTCGGAAGACTGCGGTGGGCAAGCATGTACTGGGCATTCCGAAGATGCCACCACAAATCTGTATCGGCGATCCGGTCTCGGCACGTCCAGAAAGCTTTGGCGACTAGAATCGCTAGAATTGCAGCCGGGAAAGTGAACAATCCACGAAAAGCCCTTCGTAACCAGTTTTCCTGTCCCGCAGCACGACCTGGTACGGGTTCCGTGGCTGTAGCGGCACTGGTCATCTTGGCCCTATGTTCACTCAAGTCTAAAAACGGAAGGGTAGCCGGTGGAGGAACTCTATCCGATTGGCGGCAAGCAGTGTAATCATGGGCAACGTGGCCAAAATTCATGATTTGAAGCAGGGCAGTGTTTCAAGAGGTTTGGTGAGTGCACTCGACCCCTGATTCCTCTAAATCCGACTGGACCCTCTTTTTCGCTTCGTAACGTTCAATTACAAGTTGATCCCCTACTTCGGTCCGGCTCCTGAAAATCGTATGGGCAGGCAGTTCAAGCACACTCTCGGCACGAAAGTTAGGCCGCGTAATCTTCAAGGGTCTCACTAATTCCCTTGTGCCGACCACTCGGAACTCTTTGTCGATCAGCACCAAATCAAAGGCAAAGAGCATGCCGATTGTATGCACCGCATTTGCAGGCACAATCCAAAGACCGCTATCCGGATTAAGCGATTTCTTTCCCAACAAACCTGTCATCCGACCCAAAACAGTGTCAGCGACCTTAACCCGAAAGGCGAGAAAAGTCTCTTTGGTCTGGTTGTACACAAATACGTGACCACGATCTTTGCCCGTCACGATTTCCTCACTATGCAACTTAGTTTGACTTCGTCCAGCTCTATGCAAATGATTTCCGCTCATC
>Ga0070707_100003316_pt1 | contig 15205 bp, 13 predicted proteins | sample KBSK5502metaG_FD_65468 | JGI IMG/M metagenome (GOLD analysis project Ga0070707, IMG submission 65468) | Corn, switchgrass and miscanthus rhizosphere microbial communities from Kellogg Biological Station, Michigan, USA - KBS K5-50-2 metaG | ecosystem: Host-associated > Plants > Roots >... | reverse complement strand
AACGAACTGATTCAGCTTTACTTCGAGCGCTCGAACGCGATGCAGCAATACTGGAACCTCTACGTCATCATCGTTGGCGGTGTCCTTGCGTTTTCCTCGCTGCGCAAACAGCCGGCTGCAATTACCACCGCGCTGGTCTGCATTTTATTCGCCCTGTTTGCCTATAAGAATCTTGATGCAATGAAAGACACGACCGCGCAACGCTTCGCCACGATTGAAGCGATCAAACAATTTGATTCTGGTGTCGTCGCCGCCACTGCTTCGAAGCAAGTGCGCGACCTGCTCGAGCCGACTCTTACGCCGGCCACCTTTGGAAGCGTAAAGGCCACGCACGTCATCAGCGACCTGCTTACCATCGCCGCGCTTTGCGCGATGGAGCTTCGAAGACGAAAGCTCAAAGCGACTCCGAGCACGCCCTGACGCGCTCGATCCCGAGACCGCACGCGAAATTCAACGACGAAAATTTGCCGCGACGTTTGCTTCGGGGATGCTCTTCAACGGGCGCACGCGTGCAACGGCAATCATGATTTGTCCCGAAACAGTTCGTTCAGGTCGGCCGACGCTGCCCCATTGGCCAGAAGGTTGAATGTGCCGTTTGTTTTGATGTCTTGCGCCGCGCGCTGGAATGCACCCCAGGCAGCCAGGGCGAGGCCGGAACCAACCGAGATGCGGCGTACACCAAGATCGGCTAATTGGGAAAGTGAAAGCTGGTGGTTAAATCCTGAGACAAGAATGTTCACAGGCTTTGGAGAAACGTTCTTCACAATCTGCGCAATCTCGTCAGGTTTGCTGACGCCGGGCGCATAGAGACAATCGGCGCCGGCTTCTGCATAAGCAGCGAGCCGGTCGAGAACCGTATGGAACGGATTGGGGTCGTGGACCAGCCAGGCTTCGCAGCGTCCGGTTAAAACGACGCCATTGCCCGAAGCGTCAATCGCCGAGCGCGCCGCTCGGATACGATCGATTGCCAGTTTTTTCTCATAGAGTGGTGTGTCCGTCCGACCCGTGTTGTCTTCAACTGATAAACCGGCAACTCCTGTGTCGACACAAAGTTGCACATTCGCTGCGACGCCTTCCGGTTTATCAGCGTAACCAGCCAGGAAGTCTGCGTTTACCGGCAACGACGTTGCTTCCACAATTTCCCGGATGTGCGCGAGCATTTCATCGCGCGGCACTGCGCCATCGCGTTTTCCACGCGAAAAGGCGAAGCCTGCCGAAGTGGTGGCGAGTGCTTCGAAACCGAGATTCTCCAAGTAGATCGTTGTTCCGATGTCCCATGGGTTTGGAAGCACGAAGCATCCTGACTCGTGCATCTTCCTGAACTTTGCGGTGACAGAAGTTTGTTTCGCTGAAGTCATCTCGAGAACTTATGCTGTGTTGGCTCACGCGCGAGAATGGAATGGCAAGCGATGCGCTTGGCCTACAATTTGTTCATCTCCCCGGCGAATTACTTCGAGATTGCACCAGCGTCTTTCCAAATTCGCCGTAACGGGGCCTTTGGCTCCGTAACACGCAATTATTTATGTCTTGGCCTCTTTGCTCTAGACGATCGAACGGAGCACACCGCCTTCCACGCGCAAAGCCGCGCCGTTGGTAGCGGATGAAAGAGGGCTCGCCACAAACGCAACTAACGCGGCTACTTCCTCGATTGTGGCAAAGCGTTGCAGGAGCGAGCTCGGTCTTACCGTCCTAAAGAAATCTTTTTCTATTTCTTCAGGCGCGATCCCCTTTGTTCTTGCAACATCGGCTATGAATTGCTCGACGCCTTCCGATCGCGTCGGGCCGGCGAGGATTGAATTCACCGTGACGCCGGTGCCCAATGTCGTCTCTGCCAGGCCGCGGGCCAGTGCTACCTGCATGGTTTTGGTGACACCGTAATGAATCATCTCGACAGGAATGTTCACGGCGGACTCGCTGGAAATGAAAATGATGCGACCCCAACTTGCCGCCTTCATGCCTGGCAGGTAATGCCGGCACAAGCGCACCCCGCTCATAAAATTTGTCTCGATGATGGCGCGCCAGTCGTCGTCGGTGATTTTCTCGAACGGCTTCGGCTCGTACACGCCAAGATTGTTTACAAGAATATCCACTGACGGCACAGCTTCGATGCATTTCGCGCAGCCTTGTGTTGTTGCGAGATCGGCAGTGATGCCGGTGACGTTTGTGTCGCCGACTTCTTGTTGAACTGTTTTGACGGCGGCATCGACCCGATCTTGAGTGCGTCCAGTGATAACAACGGACGCTCCTTCGCGCGCCAGGGTGCGAGCAATCGCAAAGCCGATCCCCGCCGTCGAGCCCGTGACCAACGCTTTCTTTCCTTCTAGTTGCAGATTCATAGATTCAATGAGCCTTAGGCCTCCGTGCAAAACGTCTTCGCAAACTCCGCGTTAGCAAGCCGGTAATAATGTCCTTCCAGAATTAGTTAGGGTTGCAACTACCTGGACATCACTCCGCACGCTCAGGGCGACGGAACTGGAGGTGAGCACCCTGAGCAGCGCCCACCACCATTTATGTCGCGTTCCCGCGTAACGAAGGGACGGCTAATATGATCATCTGATTCCCAGCGATTGAAGCGTAGCCGCGTCAACAGTTCCCGTAACACTTAGATCGCGATCTTCCTGGTAACGGGCAAGAGCGGCCTCTGTTTGGTCGCCAAGACTCCCGTCGATCTCGCCGTTATAGTAGCCAAGCTTCGAAAGCTCCGATTGAACCGCGCTCACGGTTGCACTGGGTGAGGACTGACCCGACGCACCGTAAGGCGATTGGTCGTCATTGTTGTAAGAAGAATAGTTATAGTAACCGTAGGGGTTGCCAGAGTAGTCGTAGGGATACCCATAGTTGTAATCGTACGGATTAGAGCCGTAGTCGTCAGCTGGGTAGTAGTCATAAGCGTAGTACGGATAGAACCAGGGATCCAGGCCCCACCAGAAGCCATTGACAAAGACAAAGACCTTATGGTTGTGGAAGTGTGAATGGTGCCGGTCCCAGTCGCGGTGCCAGTTCGCATCATGCCTCTCGGAAGCATGATTTCTGACGAACGACTGACGGTTTGCCGGAGTCTGTCGGTTTGCGGCAGTCGACGTCCGCGGATCCGAAACCCGGTTTCGCCCCGCAACTGAGCTTACGCGATTCGGCTGACGATTTGTCGCGGTCGAAATCCGCGGATCTGTGGCACGGCTAGGGGCTGTGATTGAGCTTGCTCGGTTTGGCTGCCGAGTAGCTGCAGCGGACCTGGCGACATACGGCCTCGTGGACGGACCAACTGAGCGGGCGAATCCCTGCGGCCGCACGGCAGACATGCGAGTACCACCATAATAGAATCGAGGTGCGACAGTTGGTCTGCCAACACTTCTGCCGGTAAAGTATGCACCCCGGAAAGCCGGCGCTGCTCGAAAGCCGCCACTGTGGAAGGCTGGCGCGGCGCGAGAGCCCCCACCAGCGAAGCCGCCGACACGGCCGCCACCGCCAGAGTAGCCACCGCCACCGCCGCCTCCGCGCGGACCTGCCCATGTTGGTTGAGCAAGACTAAAAAAAGCGACACCCATTAAACCCAATAATGTAGTTATTTTCATAAATAAAAGTCGGCGCCGGACCGCTCCCCTGCCATTGCGATTCGGTGGGATTTTGCGATGCTACCGAAGAGTTGCTTCGTGGTCTCTCTTTAGAGAGATGGGGCTTACCCAAAGGTGCGCTGGTCCAAAGTGACCCGCCTTCACCAAGGCTTCGCCGTGTTAAATCGTTGAATCGTTAGAAACAGGGCGATTTAAGCCGCCTGAGGCGGGTAACGACCTACCAATCACGCGGCGCGATTTAGCCGACGCCTTTTGCGCGGGCGGGCACATGCCCTTCAATGGCCTTGATTAACTCTTGAATATCGATCGGCTTCGCGAGAGACGGATGTTCGTCGATGCGGAGACCAGTGCTTGCCTCCGCTCTCGTGACGAGCGCTGTGAGAAAAATGATTGGCGTATATTGCAGCTCAGGATCCGCCCGGATTTGTGCCGCAATTTCGCCACCGTCTCGGTCGGGCATGACTACATCAAGGAAGATCAGGTCCGGCCGAAAATTTCGGGCGGTCTGATGAGCCCGGGTAGAGTCGTTTTCTTCGAAGACCACATAGCGACCTGTCTTTTCGAGAAGAATTTTGACCAGATGAGTCGTGTTCTTGTCATTATCAACAATCAGAATCCGCCGCGCGGAATCGCCAATTGAATCTAGCCAGGAAAAAGCGACATCCGTCTCCCTGGGAAGAAAGTCTACTTCGATTACCTTATTCATACATTTATTCCGGCGTTGCTTTGGAGCCGGTTTCTAGCTGGTTAGCCAGGTGACAAACCAGGCGCCAAGGAATCCGAGTATTAGTCCGATCAACGGGCTGGAGACGGCGAACCAAAGCGGAATAGCCTCGCGCAACGGCAGCGAATTTCGTCTTCGGATATGCCAGCGTGCACTTGAGATTGTTGAGTGGCCGGCTGCTTCCTGCGGTAATAATTGATCAAGGGAGTGACTCGATTTCATGACTTGAAGTGTCGATGATGATGCCGTTCCTGCTAATGCGCGTGTGTGGGATTTTGCGATGCCACCGAAGAGCTGTTCAACACTCCCTCTTTCGAGTGACAGTTTGTTTGAGAGATATTTCAATCTCAAGCAGGCCAGGCGCATTCAGCCCACGAATCGCAGGAATGAAGAAATGTGGAGGCATGAATCCTTAACGGCGGAGGAGTGACGTAACGCGTTACTCGAAAAGATGTGAATGTCTCAGCACGTTTGTTCTTCTTTCGGAAGGCTTATGCAGCCTGGTCAAGTTGAAACCGTTTCCGAAATTGACTGTCGAACATCCGCTCTGGAGCGAACCGGTGTAGCCTACTCAGCATTACGCCTTCACCTACCGGATAGTGCAAACGCGGTGACTTGGCAGTCACAGCGGCATAAACGACTTCGGCGACAGTGCTAGGATCATCCCCATTGGCAATTTCTTTCTCAATGATCTTGGTCACCCGCTGCTTTTGGTCCGCGTAGGCTGGAATAGCTGCTTCCACAGTTTTTTCATTGTCGGCGATTTTGGTCTTCGTGTAGACCGGTTCCACTAGCATCGCACGGATCCCGAACATCCTTACTTCGTGATCCAACGTTTTGGTGTAGCCCTCCAGCGCATGCTTGCTCGCGACATATACCCCGCGGTAAGGGCCGGGAAGAACGCCAAGCATGGAGCTGATGTTGACAATGCGACCGTAACCATGGTTGCGCATAGAAGGGAGAACAGCTTGGGTGACCCGCAGCACACCAAAGAAATTGGTCTCAAACAGAAGATGAGCTTCTTCAATGCTTGTTTCTTCCAATGCCCCGGCTATCGAGTAGCCGGCATTGTTAATCAGGATGTCGATCTTTCCCGTCTTATCCAGGACTGACTTCACGGCGTTCTTTACGCTCTGGTCATCGGTGACATCCATGAGAACGAACTCGGCCCTGGCGATGGGAGCGATGCGACTCGGATCTCTTACCGTTCCGAATACGCGCGCTCCGCGCTCGGCCAGAAGTTGCGCTGTCTTTCGACCGATCCCCGAAGAAACACCGGTGATCAATGCGACTCTGTTCGCAAGCATAAGCCCCTGAATTCTGGCTGTCTCGATTAGCGAAGGCCGCCCGCAATCACCAGCGTTTCGCCAGTAATCCAGGCGGAATCCTGAGAGGCGAGAAACACAGCGGCAGGCGCGATATCGTCCGTTCGTCCGATACGGCCAAGAGGGGTCTGGGATTCCAATTGTTTCCGGAAATCACTCTTGTCGAATCCGCCCGCGACCACTCCTTCGGTAATCACCATTCCAGGATTGATGGCGTTAACTCGAATGTTGCGCGGTCCAAGCTCCTTGGCCAGCGTCCTCGTTATAGCGTCGACCGCCGCTTTTGTAGCTGAGTAAACCGACGTATTAGGCGGAGTGAGCGTGCTGGCACCCGAACTGATGTTGATTATACTCGCGCCCTCCGGACCAAAATACTTTGACGCCGCTTGTGATGCGAGGAGCAGGCCGAGAACATTCACGTCGAAATGCTTGTGGAAATGTTCCTCCGTAACGTTTTCGAGTGGACCAAACTCGTAGACGCCAGCGTTGTTGACCAGAATGTCGAGCCGGCCGAACGCCCTTTTCGTTTCAGCGAAAAGGCGATCGATGTCTTTCTTCTTCGCCACGTCGGCCTGCACGGCGATGGCTTTTCCGCCGCGCTTCGTAATTTCGTCAACGACTTTGTCCGCGCCTTCTTTGGAGGAGGAATAGTTGACAACCACGGCCGCGCCTTCGGCGGCGAGATGTTTGGCAATACCAGCTCCGATTCCCTTCGACGCGCCGGTCACAACTGCGACTTTCCCGTCTAGTTTTTTAGTGTTTGAATTCATATTTTATACTGTTCTAATGGCGTTTGATCAGGCAGCCGAACGGTGTTCGGCCTGTGGAGAAATGCTGAGCAATTCCGCAAGGCGCGATTCGTAGGATTCGCAAGTGGGACAATCACCATTCGGTTCAACCCAGTCCGGATGCTGCACACGCAGCGCATCGTGTATTTCTTGCTGAAGTTGGGCGTAAGCTCGAACCTCATCAGACGCGGTTGAAAGAGTGTTCGTTTTCATCGCTAGATCGATCGACGACGCTCAGTCCAGGCGCCATTTCGCGTACGCGGGATTTTGCAGTACTACTCACGAGGCCATTCCTGATCCCTCGTTCGAGATAGAACCAAAGTACCGTTGATTCGGGTCGTCTTCGTTATTCTTCATTCGGGTTTCGTCATGCGTTGGCTAACTCTTCCATCGTCGAATCATCAAGATCGAGCAAAGCTGCGGCAGTGTTCTCTTCAAGATGTTTTAGCTTTGAAGTTCCAGGGATCGGTAGCATCACAGCAGATTTCTTGAGTAGCCACGCCAGCGCTACTTGCGCAGGCTGAGCGCCCAGCTGCCTGGCGATTCTTGTTAATGCGCCGTGAGGTTTCGCGAGGTGTCCGGTCGCCAGTGGAAACCACGGGATAAACCCGATTTTTTCTTGCGTGCAATAATTCAGAACATCTTCGGAATCGCGGTTCGCGAGATTGTATTGATTTTGCACGGTCGCGACGGTAACGATGCGACGCGCTGCCTGGATCTCGGCAACGTTGACTTCCGAAAGGCCAGCGTGCCGGATCTTGCCTTCCTTCTGGAGATCTCTCAGCGCTCCAAACTGATCGTTAGCTGGAACCTTGGGATCGATGCGATGCAATTGGAACAAATCGATCCGCTCGACACCTAACCGTCGCAGGCTCATCTCACATTGCTGTCGGAGATATTCGGGTCTGCCCAGAGGAATCCACCTGCCGGGACCAGTCCGAGCAAGGCCGGCCTTTGTGGCGATAACAACTCCTTTTGGGTAAGGATGCAATGCCTCGCGAATCAGTTCTTCACTCACATACGGACCATAGGAATCCGCCGTATCAATCAGGTTGATACCAAGCTCGATTGCACGACGTAAGACCGCGATGGCTTGCGCTCGATCGGCTGGCTCGCCCCAAACGCCGGGACCGGTTAGTTGCATTGCACCATAGCCCAGCCGGCGAACGGGAAGGTCGCCGCCGATCGCAAAGATGCCGCTCCTTGTGGCAGGGCGCTTATGAGTGCTCGTAGCAAGAGTTGGCTCAGTAGGCCCCATGTGATGTTTAATAGCCTCAATAGTTCTGCTCATAAATCCGCCTGTTGTCTCTTACTCTTCATGCCGGAGCTTCGTACGTCCCAGGGCTGCTCGGAGTAGCGCGCCACTCCGGTTTGCGCTCCTTGCTCGCTTTCGCTAGGGCACGTTGCACACCATTGGCGTCAAGATCTGTGGCATAAACCGGCGTGTCGGGTTGTTGCCGCCAGGATTCATCCAGTCCACCAGCATCCACGCCATCAAATCCAAGTTCGTCGATCAGACGCAGCACAACCGCCTTCGCCGCGGACCCATCACCCGCGACCGGTAAGGCAATGCGCCCGGGGCTCCCTGGCGGCCGCCCCAATTCGTAAAGGTGCTCTGCATAAATGTTGTTGAACGCTTTGACTACCGGCCGACCCAACTGCTTTTCGACCCATTGACTCTCAGTCAATCCATCTTCGATTTCTTTAATCCGACCATCGCGTTGCCGGGGATAGTAATTGCCTGTGTCCACGACCACAACATCCTTCGGGTTTTTTGCGAATAGACCGGCAGGCAAAGAGGAAACGTTCTTTAAAGGGATCGTCACAATAACCACGTCCCCACTCTGGGCCGCTTGCTCGACCGTGACTGGAGTCGCTCCACTCTCCGCAGCCAAATCGGTCAGCGTTTCGGGTCCTCTCGAATTCGCGACAAAAACTTTGTGGCCAAGTGCGCTAAAACGACGGGCCAACGTGCCGCCGATGTTGCCCGCTCCAATGATTCCGATTTTCATAACTGTTTTGTCTCTTACAACTTCGTTTTGGCTTCGCCTCACAGATGCTCGGCTCGGGTGGATATTGCGCCAAATGCGCGTGCGAGAGATTTTTCGCTATCCCATTTTCGCGCCATGACGCAGGAGCGAAGGAGCTTTTCATTCGTCGGGGAAATTTTACCTTTACAGTTTCTCCATTTTTGCGGCGCCTGAGAGGTGGGATGGCCGTTCTGTTGGGACCGATAGCTGCGGTCCACGAATCGCTCGCGTAGCTTGCTCAAGTAGCTCGGTTCTGACGTTGAACTTAACTTGATCAAAGATGAGAACCTCGGTGGCAATGAGCCAGATTGTGAAACAAACCATGAGCGTCCGGAACGGGAATAATCGGCGGTTTAAGACTGCCGCTCCAGTGTCATCGGACGCGATCAGAGACTCACTTGTATTCATCTTGTAAGTTAGATCCGCCCGAGAAAGCGCCGCTATTTCGCGTTCGCAAGATTTTGTACTACCACTGGGGAGGCTGTTCTCAATCCCTCATTCGAGATAAAGGTGGAAACCAGCCTGGCGTCGCGGTTGGCCATCGGGGCCAAGCGCCTCTTCGAGCGAAACAGGTGTAAGGTACCTGTGCCCCGATCAGCCGCAGGCACTGGGCGTCAACTCGCAGGCTCTCGCTGAGGCTTGGTTTGGCTAACTTGCGGCGCAGTCGTTTTTTCTTTGCGCCCGGCGAAGAGCCGCTCAATTACGTAGAACGTCATCGGGATAAGGAAAGTCGCGATAGCCGTTGCGGCGATCATTCCTCCAATTACGGTTGAGCCGAGGACACGGCGGGCGACGGCACCGGAGCCGGTGGCAAACCAAAGTGGCAGAAGGCCGAAAATGAAAGCAAAGGAAGTCATCAGGATCGGCCGAAGACGCAGGCGCGCGCCTTCGAGGGCGGCATCGAGGAGGGGTTTGCCTTTTTCGTATTCATCCTTGGCAAATTCGACGATCAGGATCGCGTTCTTGGCCGCCAGGCCGATTAGCATGATCAGACCAATTTGCGCGAAAATATTGTTTTGGATTCCGCGTAACCAGAGTGTCGCAAACGCGCCGAACACTGCGACCGGTGTTCCGAGCAGCACACTAAAAGGCAACGACCAGCTCTCATAAAGTGCAGCGAGAATCAGGAACACGAAAATGAGCGACATTCCGAAAACGACAGTCGGGGATACGCCTTCCTGCGCCTTCTTTTCCTGAAACGACAGGCCGAGATAGTCGTAACCCATCTCGCGTGGCATTGTTTGGCGAAAAGTTTCCTCGAGAGCGTTCATCGCCTGGTACGAGCTATAACCCGGCGCGGCGGAACCGTTGATCTGGGCCGCGCGGTATTCGTTGTAACGCAACGTGAATTCGGGACCGGCGATGTTCTGGATAGTTGAAATGGCGTCGAGTGGCACGGAATCGCCGTTCGAATTGCGAACGTAGAATTGTCCGACGTTGTTCGCATTGTCGCGGTAATCGCCCTCGGCTTCTATGTAAACCTGCCATGTTCGCCCGAAGCGGTTGAAGTAGTTCACAAAAAAACCGCCCATGAACGTCTGAAGCGTCTGATACACCTGGCCAAGATCGATCCCTTGCTTGATGGCCTTATCGCGATCCACCTTTACGAATACCTGTGGGACGTTCGGCAAAAACGTTGGAATCAGTGTGCCGAGCTCGGGCCGTTTGCGTGCTGCATCTAAAAATGTCTTCAGGTTTTGCGCAAGGAACCCGACATCTTTGCCCGCGCGATCTTCGAGCATAAACGTGAATCCACCAGATGTGCCGACGCCGGGAATCGCCGGCGGCGGAAATGCAAACGCGATACCTTCGGTGAGAGTGGATAGGTATTGATTTAATCGCGCCTTGATTGCTGCGTACTGTTCTTCCGGCTTGGTTCGTTCGCTCCACGGCTTAAACGTGACGAAGAAAAACGCGCTGTAGGTATTTTGCACCAGACTCAGGAGACTGAACCCGATCACGCTGGTGGTGTATTTCACTCCGGGCGTTTTGCTTAAAAAGTCTTCGATCTTGCGACACGCCTGGTCGGTTCGTTCCAGCGACGAAGCATCGGGCAATTGCAGCGCTAGATAAATGTAGCCCTGATCTTCCTCGGGTAGAAAGCTGCTCGGTAATCTCGATCCAAAAAGGCCGGCGCCGATTGCGATCACAGCCAGCAGAAGAAAACTGAGGACGGTTTTTCGAATCGCGAAACGCGACAAACTCACATAGCCGCGATTTGCGCTTGCAAAGACACGATTGAATCGATCGAAAAACCAGCCAACCGGACCACGCGTTTTCTTTCGGGGGCGAAGCAGCATGGCTGCAAGCGCCGGGCTCAGCGAGAGCGCATTGAATGCGGAGAAAATGACGGAGATAGCAATCGTGAGCGCGAACTGTTGGTACAACCTGCCGGTGATACCTGGAAGAAATGCGGTGGGAATGAACACGGCCGAAAGTACGAGCGCAACGCCGATTACCACTCCTGAGACTTCGCGCATCGCCTGAAGTGTCGCATCACGCGGAGACATTCCTTCTTCGATGTGACGCTCAACTGCTTCGACAACAACGATGGCGTCGTCAACCACAAGCCCAATGGCGAGCACAAGTCCGAAAAGTGAAAGCGTGTTGATCGAGAATCCAAACAACGGGAACACCACAAACGTGCCGATCAACGACACCGGCACTGCGCACAAAGGAATCAGCGTCGCGCGCCAGGTCTGGAGGAAAATGAAAACAACGAGCACGACGAGCGCGAGCGCTTCGAACAACGTCTTTAGAATTTCGCGAATACCTTCGGTGACGGAGAGCGTTTGATCCAGCGATACAGCGTAATCCATATCGGAAGGAAACCGCTGCTTTGCTTCCGCCATTAATTTGCGGACGCCTTCGGCGGCTTTAACGGCGTTGGTTCCGGGCAATTGATACAAAGCGATAATCGCCGCAGGTTCTCCGTTAAGCCTGCCTCTCAAGTTGTAAGTTTGCGCGCCGAGATCAATCCGCGCGATGTCCTTCACGCGCACAAACGATCCGTCCGGGTTCGCCCTAACGACGATCTCACCAAACTCTTCCGGCGTTTGTAACCGGCCCTGCGCGCGCACCGTGTATGTAAACATCTGTCCGCTCGGAATCGGCTCACCGCCAATCTGTCCGGCAGGATTCACTGTGTTCTGCTTTTGCACTGCGGTGATGATGTCCGGCACAGTAATGCCAAGCTTCGCGAGTTGATCCGGCTTCACCCATAGCCGCATCGCATACTGTCCCGCGCCGAAGACCTGCACATTGCCAATACCTGGGACTCGGGTCAGTTGATCGACGAGATTAATGTAGGCGTAATTGGCGAGAAAAATATTGTCGTAGCTGGATTTGGGCGAATAAAGCGAGACCAGCATCAGTGGTGCCGTTGTCGATTTCTTAACGGTGATGCCGTAGTTAATAACATCGGCCGGCAACTGCGATTGCGCCTGCGACACTCGGAGCTGCGTCAGGACTTGATCGATGTTCGGATCCGTCGCGACATCGAAGTCTACGATCAGTCGGATGTCGCCGCTATTGGCGTTGATCGAGTACATGTAGTTCATGTTGTCCACGCCACTCATTTGCTGCTCGATCGGCGCCGCGACTGATTGCTCAATCGTCAGCGCATCCGCGCCGGTGTAGTGCGTTTGCACCTGAATTTCCGGTGGAGCGATTTGTGGGTATTGCGCGATCGGCAACGCGAGAATGCAGACGCCACCGATGAGCGTCATCAAAATCGCGATGACTATCGCGACAATCGGACGCCTGACGAAAAACTCCGACATTAATTAGTGCTCCTTGGCCTGATCGGATTTCGAAATCAAAGCATCGGCCGGACGCGACCACTCTTTCACGGTGACTGCCGAGCCTTCGCGAACTTTTTGCACTCCTTGAACGACGACTTTTTCGCCGGGTTTCAAGCCCTGGGTCACTTCCCACATCGTACCGATGCGTTCGCCCATTTGTACCGGGCGGATACTGACCTTGTTGTCATCGCCAACAACGGCGACTTGATAACTGCCCTGCAACTCTGTGACAGCCTCCTGCGGAATGACCATCGCGCCTTTTTTCATGTCGGCGACGAAACGCACCTTACCGAATTGTCCGGGCCGCAAATTATCTCCCGGATTTGGAAACGTCACTTCGTAGCGAATCGAGCCAGTCCTTATATCCAGACTGCGATCGAGTGCATAAAACTTTCCTTTTTGGGGATAAACCTCGCCGTTGCCGAGAATCAATTGAAACTCAAGGCTTTTGAGATACGCGTCGCGCTCCTTTGGATCGGGATGTCGCGAAACGAAATCTGTGAAGGGGCCTTCGCCGGTAGTGACGATGGCTTTGATGGGATCGATTTGTGAAACCGTGGTGAGCACTCCGCTGGTTGGGCTAACGAGATCGCCAACCTGTGCGTTAGCAAACCCTGACACACCCTCTATCGGCGCGAGGATCTTTGTATATCCGAGATTGAGCGCCGCCTGTTGCACGGCCGCTTCATCGGCTTCAACATTCGCTCTGGTAGACTGTGCAGCTGCAGTGGCTGTATCTCGTTCCTGATCGCTGATGACTTGCTTCGTGAATAAATCGAGAGCGCGTTTTTCGTCCGCGTCTGCTTTTACCTGGTTAGCTTTGTCTTTTGCGAGCGTTCCCTTGGCTTGCGCCAATGCGGCTTCAAACGGGCGCGGATCGATCTGAAAAAGGAGGTCGCCTATCTTTACGATGCTGCCTTCGGTGTAATCCCGCTTGACGATGTAGCCTTGTACTTGCGCATTGATGTTGGCGTTGATGAAGCCGTCCAGTGTGGCTACGCGTTCCAGTACACGTGGCACATCTTGCGGCGTGACAGTTGTCACTAGGACTTCCGGAGGAGCCGGATCAGTCTGCGCTGCCTTGCGGGAACAACTGCAGGAAAGTGAGATTACGATCAGGAGTGCGGCAAGAACATGAAGCCGTTTCATCAATTTCATTATCGCTAATTGCAAACTGAAGAGTCGAGTCCAGATACAAACAACTCGAAAAATCGACGCTCTTGATATTTTTAGCCATCATGAATTCATGATCGGTACTGTCGGCTCCGCGCTCGTGGGTCATCCAGGCGTTCAAGTGAATATTCTCGCTTTCGTTGGAAGCACTGGGTTCAGCGCTGTGGAGCGGTGCGGCTAAGCCAGTCCGCGAAATGGCAGGAGCCGAGCAGCGCATTCTCGTCAGGGACGAGGCTGCGCTTCTCAAGCGTCGTGCCGAAATAGGGGGCCTGCTCGTCCCTCACGACCGTGCGGGGATCGTGATGCGCCACGAGGTATTGGCGCACGACCTCGTCAAACGGGAGAGCGTCGGGGCCGGCCAATTCAGTGGTTCCATTCAACGGCTTCGCAGCGGCGATTCTGGCCACGTTCGCGGCGAGATCGTCTGAGAAGATTGGCTGAAATAACGCGGAGGGTAGGTGAACGGTCTGCCCGCTGGTCGCCTCATCAGCGATGCGCCCAACGAACTCAAAGAACTGCGTCGCGCGGACAATCGTGTAAGGAATTGGCGAAGCCTTGATCAGTTTTTCCTGGGCCACCTTCGCGCGCAAGTATCCGCTCGAGGGAAGCCGCTCGCTGCCGACCACAGAGAGCGCGACGTGGTGGCCAACGCCGGTCTTCGCTTCGGCGGCGAGCACGTTGCGGGTCGAGGTTTCGAAGAATTCCAGTACGGCCTTGTCTTCGAACGAAGGAGAATTCGTGACGTCCACGACCACCTGTGCTCCGGTCAGTGCCTCAGTTAAACCTTCTCCGGTAATCGAATTGATGCCGTGCGAAGGAGATGCCGCAACGACTTCGTGGCCGCGTGCACGAAGGAGGTTTACCACTTTGCTTCCAATGAGGCCGGTGCCGCCGAGGACGACTATTTTCATATTTTTGGTTTCAGATGTTTTCTCTTTCATAATGACGACATCATAGTCGCGTTACGACTGTCCGTGTAGTCACGGTGGTTAGGATTACGTTTCTAGAATCTTTACCTGCCAGTCGCGGCCTTCCCAACGCTGATCACCTTTCCAAAAGAATGTAAATGTGAGCGTTGAACCGGCTGGCCAATCTGCTGTCCGAAAATCTGCGAACCATAGGCCCAATTTGCTCTCATGAATTGTATCCAAAAGGTTGGTTTGTGCTCCGCCATCGGTTGACCAGGCAACCGTTGCTTGGGCAGCAACAATAATTCGCAAAATTTTGCCGCGAGACACGCGCCGCAACGGATACCGAAAAGTCCAAATCTCGTAATTGCTCTTCACCGGGTGCAACACGTACCGCTGGAATGCCGGTCCGACGCAGTCGAGACAAACTCCGTCATGGCAACTGCGCACCAGCGCAATGTATTCGGCGTGCGACCAACATAGCGGCATTGCGGCACCAGTCGGGCAGCCCCGTTTCATATGTGCACCCGGCTCGCCGGTGGCGGACAAGTCAGGTCCGTCCCACAACTGTTCGGTGAGCATACCGCCCTGGTTCGCAAAGTTCTCGATCGCCGTAATGAAGGGCTTCGGATCGCGTCCGGCCGCCAGTTCGTAATGACCGCGTTCTCCTGTCAAAATCGGCCAGCAACGTCCAACGCCTGTTCCGTCGAAAGCGCCGCCATCATCTTTTTGCCCATAGCCGTCGTGATTATAACGGCGCCAGCCCGGACCCTGTGGCAGATCATGTTTGAGCACGCGATCGATGACTTCGATTGAATCGCGAATGATCGGATCGTTCGCGTCGCGAATCCCGAATCGCACCAGATGCAGGAAATCTCCGCC
>Ga0070707_100003312_pt1 | contig 15212 bp, 12 predicted proteins | sample KBSK5502metaG_FD_65468 | JGI IMG/M metagenome (GOLD analysis project Ga0070707, IMG submission 65468) | Corn, switchgrass and miscanthus rhizosphere microbial communities from Kellogg Biological Station, Michigan, USA - KBS K5-50-2 metaG | ecosystem: Host-associated > Plants > Roots >... | reverse complement strand
AGGCGCCGGGAGAACTACGTTGAGGTCAAAATTGTCGCACGGGCCGGGTGGACAGTTTGCTTCGATGACGCTGATGTCGACCACCGTCACGCCCAAGACCGGCGCGAAGTCCCAGGACACCGTTCCCCCGCCGCTGATGCTGCCAGAGGGCGGCGTCGCGGCTCGCATGCGTTTGCCGGGGACGATCACCAAGACGGCAAGAAGGATTACCCCGAAAAGAATCAACCTTTGTCGTCGATCGGAAACCGAACTGACTCGTGTCATCGCGATACCCCCTGCGCGGTTGGACCGCATTACGCTGAGAACGGCCTCGCGAAGGGTGCTCACTCGGGAAGGCAGCGGCAAGGCGCGGGGGCGCACGTTTCGCCCAATGAGGTCCTCACGCTTTGTTCGGGAGGAAACAGGCGGCTGGACGGATGGACGAGAAATTTGATGCCGCGTTCCGACTGGCTGTAGGTGATTCCGCGGACGTCTGTGCGCTTGCGCGCCCTAGCGAGCTGGAGCGGAGTGCGCGGCTGACCCGAAGCGCTGAGTGGCGTATCCGACGATCAAGCCCACCGCTGCACCGGGAACGATGATCTCCACGTAATACGGGTTGCCAGCCAGCACCACCAGGTACGCCAACCCGGCGCCGACTGCGAGGCCGAACACGATGCCGAGGGGCAGCGAGTGCACCTTGCGCGCGAAGAAGCCGATCAGCGCTCCGCTGAGCAAGCCCTTGACGGTTGAACCGGCGACGATCGCCAGAATCTGCGGGCGCGTCTCCGGCGCCGAAATCAGCGCGGTGAGACCGTCGAAGACCCCCAGTACCGTCCCCAGAATCACGCCCAAAAGTATCTTGTTCATCGCATCTCCTCCGCTGCGCGAATCCCTCTGCCCATTCCATTCAACGGCGCGGGCAATTCCTTTAATGCCGGCCGAAGAGCAGCAGCGCGACCCTCATCAACAGGTATGCCGCGACCAGGGCGATCGCGGTGCGATGCTTGGAGGCGAAACGCTGCGCTCGCTCCAGCGCCGTCTCCGCGTGCGCCTGGACGCGGGAATGAGAGAGGAACCGCGCGACGTCCGTAGAGAGCTCGGCGACGGTTGCGTAGCGGTCGCGCGGCTCTGGCGCGAGAGCCTTGCGGCAAATCGCTTGCAACGGGCGAGCGATGGGCTGATTCCACGAGCGCGACGCGACGCTGGCCGCGCCATTTTCGCGGTGCTCGGTCTGGGCCGCCTCCGGCGCTTCCCCGGTGAGAAGGACTCGAAGAAGCGCGCCGAGAGCGTAGACGTCCGCGCGCTGATCGAGCTGGTCATGCTCGCCGCGGGCCTGCTCGGGCGCCATGTAACCCGGTGTACCGAGAACCACGCCGTCAGCCGTGACCTCGGGCCGCAGCGAGATGGGAGGAGCACCTTGCATCGAGCGAGCGGCGGACCCGGCTCGCAGCCTGGCCACGCCCCAATCCAGGATCAGCACCTCGCCGAACGATCCCACCATCACGTTCTCCGGCTTGAGGTCGCGATGGATGATTCCGTGAGCATGGGCGAAGGCGATCGTGTCGCAGATCCGTTCGAACAATCGGAGCGTCTCCGCGACTGACTCGAGTCGCCGGGCGTATTCATCCAGCCGACTGCCGCGAACGCGCTTCATCGCGTAGAACACGCGACCGTCGCGAAGCCGGCCGGCGTCGTGGACCGGGATAATTCCCGGATGCTCGAGCCGGGCGAGGATGCGGGCCTCGGTGAGCAGGCGCGAGTCCGCGCTGGCGTCGCCGTCGAAGGCCTTCGTCACCTTGAGCGCGACCTCCCGTTCGAGCTCGCGATCGTAAGCGAGATAGACCGTTCCCATTCCACCCGCCCCCAGCCGATCGACGATCTCGTATCGGGTCCCGCTGAGGTCAGGCCAATCCGCGATCCGGCGCAAGTGGTCGAGCGTGGAATCGGACAGCGCGCTCATCTCGGATCGACTCCCAGCAGATCCCGTGCCTCCTCTCGAAACTCCTCTTCGCTGCCACACAACTCTGCCAGCCGCTCCAGGACCACGCGACGAAACTCGCGCCGGGCGAACGCCAGATGGTTGGTGACCTGGGAGGTCGGAATGCCGAACGCCTTGGCGAGATCGGCGTAGGTCAGCTTTTCATGCGCCCCGTGCGCGTCGAGGTCGTAGCGCTCGAAGATCGCGAATTGCATGGCCTTGCCGGCCGCGTTGGCCTCGGCTCGGAAAGCCTCCACCGCGACGCCGAAGAGGCTGCGAACCCACTCCCGATGGAAGTAGGCCTCCATGTCCAGGCTTTGCGCCGTCCCGTGTCGCTGCAGCTCCTCCTCCGCGCTCTCCAGCGAGAAGGAGACCTTCTGTGCATCGCCTCCGCGCTTCAGACGCAGCGCCGCCTTGAGCTCGTTGGCGACCAACCGATCCAGGCAGGTCCGCAGGAAGGTCCGGAACCTGGCCTGGGCAGGATCGTATCGATCGATCAACCGCTGGATCGAATGCGGGAGGAAGAAGCTCTGCGTCAAGTCCTGGGCATCGTCGACCGAGGCATGCCAGCGCACCCGCAGGTACTTGTACACGGGCTTCCAGTAGGCAGCGAGCAGCGCCTCCAGCGCCCGCGCGCGCACCGTGGAATCCGGGCTCCGCGACCGGATCACCAGAGAGTGGCGCGTGGTCGGAAACGCGTCTCGCGGCCTCGCGGCGTCGTTGATCATCGTCGCTCCCCTACTCACTTCTCCGCTGCCAGCTCGCAAACGGACTCGTAGGCTTTGCGGACTCGATGCGCGTATTCCAGCAACAGCGGCAGGTGCTCCAGGCGCAGCGCTTGAGCACCATCGCATAGAGCAGTGCGCGGTTCCGGGTGGAAATCGACTAGAGCCATGGAGGCTCCGGAGATGAAGCCCTGCCCAATCACGTGGAGGATGTCGAACAACTGATCGGGTGCGCGGTCCAGGCGACCGACGGAATGGGAGGGATCGACGCAGACCGGCAATCGCGTTTGCCGGCGCACCACCGGCACGTGGGCGAAGTCGACCAGATTGCGATGGGGATCGCCCAGGTGGGTCTTCACCCCGCGCAAGCAGAAGATGATCTTGGGATTGCCCTCGCTGGCGATGTACTCGCAGGCGTTGAGCGATTCCTCCAGGGTGATCCCCATCCCGCGTTTGAAGAGCACCGGGAAAGTCTGCTGCTGACCGAGCTGCTTGAGCAGCTCGAAGTTCTGCGCGTTTCGCGTGCCGACCTGGAGCATCACGCCGGTGGCGTTTCCGCTCGCTTCCAGCGCGGAGCGGATCTCCTCGATGTGGCGCGCGTGGGTGGCCTCCATGGCGATGATCTTGATCCCGTACTTGCCGGCCAGCTCGAATGTCCAGGGTAAGCAGTCCCGCCCGAGCCCCTGGAAGTCGTAGGGGCTGGTGCGCGGTTTGTACGCTCCCATTCGCGTGGTGGTGATGCCGTGCCCCTGGAGCGCGGACATCATCTTCCCCACGTTTTCCCGCGTGTCCACCGCGCACAGCCCGGCGAAGATGTGAACCTGCCGCTCGTTGAAGCGGACGCCGTTGTACTCGAATCCGGGCGTCTCGTGATTTCCGTGCCGGCCGATCAACCGGTAGCGCGTCGAAACCCGGACTACGCTGCGCACTCCGGGGAGATCTGCGAACAGCTTCTCCGGGATGGTCTGGATGATTTCCGGCGGGGCCAGCAAGTGAATCTCGGTCACCGTCTCCGTCGCGCCCTTGTAGGTGTGCTTGCGGGGCGTGACCTTGGGATGGCGGGCAACGACTTCCAGGATGGTGTTGACCGCCTCGGGCGGCGCTTCGGGATCGAGGGTGATGATCATGCGTGAGCCGTTTTACCCTGAAGTTCCTCCGGGCGGAGAGCTGGAACCCCATCCTCGCTGCTCGCCCTGCACCTGCCTGAGCGTCCGCGCCTCCTCCAGCGCCTGCTCGAGCTGCCGTTCGTCGAGGCTCGAAATCCGCTCCAGCTCATGGTGCAGCCGCTCGATCGTCATCCGCACGTTGTCGCGGTTGAGGGAGAGGATCTGCCTCCAGAGCGCCGTCGGGCTGAGCGCGACGCGGGTCGCGTCGCGGAAGGCTGGGCCCGCGCATTCGGTGCCCGGCGCGGTCCGGGTCAAGGCGATGGAGAGCAGGTAGACGAGGTGGCTCACCGCCGCGACCTGGCGATCGTGCTCCTCGGGCGTGAGCTGGAGAACGCGCATCCGCAGCAGGTGACCCAGCTCCTGGAGATCCCGCAGCGCCGATGGATCGGTTCTCGAGCTTGGGGTGAGGACGAGCGGCGCGCCTTCGAACAGATCTGCCCTCGCTGACTCGATTCCACGGCCTTCGTTACCGCACATCGGATGCATCCCGAGGAAACGAAGCGAAGGCGGCAGGAGTCGTTCGATTGCCAGGGCGATGGGAGCCTTCACGCTCCCGACTTCCGTGAGCAGGCAGCCGCTCTGCAAAAAGGGAATCGTCTTTTCGGCGGTGGGCGTGATCTCCTGTGGCGGAACGCAGAGGATGACCAGGTCGGCGGCTGACAGGTCTCGCGGATCCCGGGTGCCCTTGTCGATCGCGCCGCGAGCGCCCGCTGCGGCGAGCGCCGCCGGATCCAGATCGAGCCCGATCACCCGCACGCCGAGAGCCCGCAGCGCGAGGCCGAGCGAGCCGCCCATCAGACCGACTCCGACGATTCCGCATTCGGTCAACCCCACGTTTGCCTCAACCTTTGCGGTCCACAGTCAGATCCCTCCGCAGCACCGCCGCGCCCCGGAGGTAGAGGTGCGTCAGCTGGTCGCTTCGCTTGTTGGTGTTCACCAGGATCAGCACGCGCACACAGCGCTCCGGAGCGTCCGGAACTTCCATCTCCTGGCTGCACATCAGCGGCACGTTCACGTAGCCCATTTCGCGCGCCGCCCGGGCGGGAAAAGTGGCATTGAGATCGGCCGTGGCGGTGAAGTGGATCGCCGCGATCTCTTCGATCGCGATTTGGTTGACGGACACCAGCCGACGGAGCAACTCACGGGTGGTTTCGAGGATGCTCGTCTCAGTGTTGTCCTCGGCGGTGGTGGCGCCGCGAATGCCCCTGCATCGCACGTCCATTATCGCGGCCAACCTTACCCCGGGCGCGGCTTCTCCGCATTCCCGCTCGCCCCGAGCGTAAGGCGAGCACATGCGAGCCTGAAGTCGAGGGGCCGCCCTCGACTCCGCCCGGGCTGAACGGCAACTCCCTCGGCCCAACGGCGCGTCGGCTGAACGGCGAGGACAAAACCGATTAGTGTGCGGGATAGCCCAGGAGGGCACGTTGCGAGCATCGAGAGGCTCAGACCAGTTCCGAATGCCAGCCGAGTGGGAGCTGCACGATGCATGTTGGCTGGCCTGGCCCTGCGCCGAGGATCTCTGGGGCGACGATTTGGCGGAGGCGCGGGAATCGTTCACGGCGCTCTGTCACGCGATAGCGTTCGCTCCGAGCGGTGGCAGGAGCGAGGGGCTCCACATTCTCGTCCCGGACGCGCGGCGCGAAGATCAGGCTCGCAAAGCGCTCGGTGAGGTGAGCGCGCGGTTCTTCCAGATTCCCTTCGGAGACATCTGGCTGCGCGACATCGCGCCGCTGTTCGTGGAAAACCGAGTTGGAGAGCTGGTGGCGGCCCTGTTCCGGTTCAATGGCTGGGGAGGCAAATACGTCCTGCCGCACGATGATCAGGTTGCCGCACACATCGCCGAAGCAGCTGGCGCCAGGACGGTGCAGTTCGACTGGGTTCTCGAAGGCGGGGCGATCGAAGTGGACGGCCAGGGAACCTGCTTGACCACCCGCCAGTGCTTGCTGAACCCGAACCGAAACCCGCACCTGGATCGCGACGCGGTCGAGCGGAAGCTAGCGGAGGCGCTTGGCACGCGGAGGGTCCTCTGGCTCGAGCGGGGACTGGTGAATGACCACACCGATGGGCACGTGGATACCCTCGCGCGCTTCGTGGCACCGGGCACGGCGGTGTGCATGGAGCCCAGCGACCGCGATGATCCCAACCGTGAAGCACTCCAGGCCATCGTCGCGGATCTGGAGCGCTTTACGGACGCGGAGGGGCGCCGGCTCGAGGTGCGGCTGATCCCGTCGCCGGGACGAGTTCTGGGGCGCTCCGGAGACGCGCTCCCAGCGAGCTACGTGAACTTCTACATCGCCAACCATTCTGTTGCGGTGCCCACCTATGGCGTTCCCGCCGACGGCCCGGCGGTAGCGGCCATTGCCCAGCTTTTTCCCGGTCGCCGAACGGTTGGTATCGCGGCGCGCGCGCTCCTGGCCGGAGGCGGTGCCTTTCATTGCATCACGCAGCAACAGCCCGCGCGATCGATTAGATCCCCGGCCGGGTGACAGATGGGAAACGACTCAACCCTTGCCGTTGCCGCCATTCAATCGAGCTTCACCGACGACGTGCCGACGAACGTGGCGCGAGTGTCCGAGCTGGTCCGCGAGGCAGCCGGGAAGGGAGCACAGGTGGTGCTGCCGTCCGAGCTGTTCGAGGGCCACTATTTCTGCCGCGAGCAGGACGCTCGCAACTTCCGGCGGGCCCGACCTGCGCAAGACCATCCCACCCTGCGGCACTTCCAGCAGCTCGCGCGGGAGCTGGGAGTGGTGATTCCCATCTCCTTTTTCGAGCGGGCCGGACAAGCCCACTACAACAGCGTGGCGATCGCCGACGCGGACGGTTCGCTGCTCGGCATCTACCGCAAGAGCCACATTCCGGACGGCCCTGGCTACCAGGAGAAGTTCTACTTCCGTTCCGGCGATACCGGATTCAAGGTCTGGCCCACGCGCTTCGGCACCATCGGGGTTGGCATCTGCTGGGATCAGTGGTTCCCCGAGTGCGCGCGGGCCATGGTGTTGATGGGAGCGGACCTTCTGCTCTATCCCACCGCGATCGGCTCCGAGCCGCAGGAGCCGAACCTCGACACCAGAGACCTGTGGCAGCGGGCGATGATCGGGCACGCCGTCTCGAATGCAGTCCCGGTCGTGGCCGCCAATCGGGTGGGAACGGAAGGCGGGCAGACGTACTACGGGTCCTCGTTCATCGCCAACCATCGCGGAGAAAAGATTGCCGAGCTCGGCAGGACGGAAGTCGGCGTGGTCACCGCAGCGCTGGACCTGGACCAGGTCCGACGCGATCGGGCTTCCTTTGGCTTCTTTCGCGATCGCCGTCCCGAGCTGTATCAAGCTCTGCTCACCCCGGACGGACAGAGCCCGATCACGGCAAGTCCTGCCCGGCATCGCCGGCGCTCGGCCAAGCGCACCCGAGCGCGCAGCCGATCATAAACCCCGCTCGCCCCGAGCGTAAGGCGGGCGCACGCGAGCCTGTAGTCGAGGGGTCGCCCTCGACTCCGCTTCGCTACGCTCGGGCTGAACGGTAGGGGTCGTCCTCGACTCCGCTTCGCTACGCTCGGGCTGAACGGTAGGGGTCGTCCTCGACTCCGCTTCGCCACTCTCGGGCTGAACGGAGTGGCTACGCTTGGGCTGAACCGCGGTCCGGATCTCCTCGGGCGCTCGGCTTGAGGGGCCGCAGGGGGAGCTCCACCACGAAAGTGGATCCCACGCCGAGCTTGCTCTCCACGCGAATCGCGCCCTGGTGCGCCTCGACGATCTTGCTCACGATGTACAGACCCAGGCCGAGGCCGCCAATGCCGGGGGTATAGCTGCCGCGCTCGAACGCCTCGAAGATGATTCCCTGCTGCTCCTTGGCGATGCCGATTCCCTGATCCATCACCAGCAGCGTGGCCGCGTACTTGGAGGAGTGCACCGAGATCCGGATCGGCTTTCCGTTCCCGTACTTCATCGCATTGGTCAGCAGATTGGAGACGACCTGCTGGATGCGCATGCGATCCCAGACGCCGTGCACTGGGCGCTCGGCGAAGATCTCCACTGTCGAGTGCGTCTGATCGAGCTGTTCCTTGAAGGCATCCACCGTCTCGCGCACCAGGGAACCCAGCTCGATCTCCTCCGGCTGCAGGGAAAGCCGGCCGGCGCTCACTCTGGATACGTCCAGAAGCTCGTCCACCAGCTTGACGATCCGATCGAGCTGCTTGTCCACTTGGTCGAACTTGCTGGTCAGCTCGTCCGGCGCGAGGGTGGCGCTCTGTTGGGCGTGCCGGCGCAGCAGGTGCAGCTGGAGCTTGAGCGGAGTCAACGGCGTGCGCAGCTCGTGCGAGGCCATGGACATGAACTCATCCCGCACCTGAAGCGCCCGGTGCCGTTCCGCAGCAGCGGCGCCGAGCACCAGCGAGGTCAGCACAGCCACCGCCATGAAGATTTGAAGCTGGAGCAGGCTCTCGTTGAGAGTCGAGGCGATGAATGGTCCGCGACCTTCGATGGTGGCCCAGGCGGTGAGGCTGGAGATGACGAAGTTTGCCGAAGCCGCTCCCCGCATCCGGAAGCGAAGGGCAGCCCAGATCAAAGTCGGAAAGACGATGTACGGCTGCTGCAACAGCTGACCCTTTGGAAGGGACACCAACCCAAATGCCACCGCCGTCGCGAGGATCACCACGGCGCCGAGGGCAACGGTCTCAGCGATGCGGTACGGCGGCTGCTTTCTCCGTCCACTGCGGGTGCCCCAGATCATCCACAGCGGAGCGACGATCAAGTCGCCCATCAGATCGCCGAACCACCACACCCGCCAGGCGTTGGCGATCTCCGCATTGCCGATCACCCGTCCCGCGAGGAGGCTCCCGGTTCCGATGGTGGCGCTCACCATCGTGCTCACTCCGGCAGCGAGCAGGACCAGCAAAAGGACGTCTCGAACCCGGTCCATCGCGTGCTTGAAAGCGAATCGGTGAAGCAGCTGCGCGCCGAGCAGCGCCTCCAGCGTGTTTCCGGTCGCTATGCCCACCGCGCTCAGCAGCGGTACCCCGGGGGTGAAGGCATTGACGAAGAAGGCGCCCAGGGCAATTGCAGGCCAGAGCCGGGTTCCGAAGAGGAGCAGCGATGCGAGGGCGATGCCGGTCGATGGCCAGATCAGCGTGACGCTCCGCCCTACCGTGGCGTAGCGCAGTCCCAGCTTTGCTGCCGCAAAGTACAACCCGGCCAAAACTGCGATCCTAAAAAGGTACCGGAGAATGCGTTGCGCCTCGGAGCGTTCGGGTGGGCTGGTCGCCACCACTTGGCTCAGCGAGCGATCGCCGGCGTTCGCCTCGGACCTGAAATCCCGACGTCCCTCTTGCAACTGTGCGCTCATTCGAGAACCGCCAGCAGATCCCCGGCCTGAACAGTGCTCCGGAGGCTGGCGAGTAGCTCCTTGAGCGTGCTCGGCCTCGGAGCACGGACAACTGTCTCCATTTTCATCGCTTCGATGGTGAGGATTGGCGCGCCCGCATCCAGGCGATCGCCCAGCTTGGCTTGCAGCGATATCACCGTACCCGGCATCGACGCAGCGATGTGGGCGGGGTTTTCGCGATCCGCCTTGCGGCGCTCCTGGACGCCGGACGCCAGAGCGCGATCGCGCACCGAGACGTGGCGGCCGTGTCCGTTCAGCTCGAAGTAGACGGTCCGCATTCCATTCTCGTTGGCATCGCCGACTGCGGATAGCGAGATGACCAGCGTTTTCCCTTGCTCGAGCTCCACCCAGATCTCCTGCCCGATCTCGATCCCGTAGAAGTACGTGGGCGTGTCGAGGATCGACACGTCCTCGAAGCGCGCGAGCTGCTCCCAATACTGATCGAGCACCCGCGGATAGAGGACAGCGCTGATCACCTCGTGGCGCGCGATCGGCCGGTGGTGTTTCTTGGAGAGCTCCGCCGCCGTGCGCTCCAGGTTCACCGGCGACATGCTGTCGCTCGGCCGCCGGTTCCAGGTTGGAGCGCCTTTGAGGATGGCCTTGCGCAGAGCCTCTGGAAAGCCGCCCGGCGGCTGACCGATGAGCCCCTGAAAATAGCCGGTCACGCTGGAGGGAAAATCGAGCCGGGGCGCTTCCTCGATCACCTTCGCCTGCGTCGCGGCCACCGACTGCTCGAAGGTTTCGCGGCGGACCAGCAGATCGTTCTTCAGCAGGAAGATGGCGAAGTCGCCCACCATCTTGCTGCTGGGGGTGACCTTGGGGATGTCGCCCACCAACTGATTGACCAGCGCAAAGGCATCCTTGACGTCGTTCCACCGGTGCAGAAGGCCCATCTCCGCGACCTGCGGGCGCAGGTTGCTGTACTGGCCGCCGGGGATCTCGTGGTAGTAGACCTCCGAGGTGGAGCTCTTCAAGCCGCACTCGAACGGGCTGTAGTATTCGCGCACGTCGTCCCAGTAGTTCGCCAGCGGCTGCAGCTTCTTGTTGGTGATCAGCGTGTCCCGCCTGTTGCCCCGCAGCGCGGACACCAACGCATTCATCGACGGCTGACTGGTGAGCCCGGCCATCGAGGCGAGCGCCGCGTCCACGATGTGCACGCCGTGATCGATCGCCACCAGCAGCGCGGCCACGCCGTTGCCGCTGGTGTCGTGCATGTGAAGGTGGATGGGAAGCTTGACCGTCTCCTTCAGCCGATCGATCAGCATCCCCGCGGCACGCGGGCGCAGCAGCCCTGCCATGTCCTTGATGCACAAGAAGTGGGAGCCCATGTCCTCGATGCGCCGCGCGAGGTCCGCATAGTAATCCAGCGAGTACTTGGGGCGCTTCGGGTTGGCGACGTCGCCGGTGTAGCAGATGGCCACCTCGGCCACCTTGCCGGTCTTCAAGACGCGCTGGACCGCGACCTTCATCGTGTCCAGGTCGTTGAGCGAGTCGAAGACGCGGAACACGTCCACGCCCCACTCCGCCGCCAGGTCGATGAACTCCTCGACCACGTTGTCCGGATAGCTGGTGTAGCCGACGGCGTTGGCGCCGCGCAGCAGCATCTGGATCAGCAGATTGGGCACGGCCGCCTTGAGCTTCCGCAGGCGGATCCAGGGATCCTCGTTGAGGAAACGATAGCAGGTGTCGAAGGTCGCTCCACCCCATGCCTCGAGGCTGAACAGCTCGGGCGCCAGCCGCGCGGTGGCGGCGGCAATTTGCAGGATGTCGTAGCTGCGCATCCGCGTGGCGAGCAGGCTCTGGTGCGCATCGCGCATGGTGGTATCGGTGATCAGCGGGCGCGTCTGTTGGAGGACCCACTTGGCTAATCCGGCTGGCCCTCGCTCCGCCAGGATTTGCGCCGTGCCCGGCGACGGCGGCGAGGGCGCCACCGGAACTCGAGCCGCAGTGAAGCTGAGCGGCGATCGCCGGTGCTCCTTCTTGATCGTCGGGTGTCCGTTGACGATGACCTCGGCCAGGTACTGCAGCAGCTTGGTCGCGCGGTCGCGGCGCGGCGCCAGCTGGAACAGCTCCGGCGTCTCGTCGATGAATCGCGTCCAGGTCTCGCCGGAGAGAAAGGTCGGGTGCTGAAGCACGTTTTCGAGGAATGGCAGATTGGTCTTCACCCCGCGGATCCGGAACTCGCGCAACGCGCGCAGCGCTTTCATCACCGTGCCCTGGAAGGTATCGGCGTAGGCGATCACTTTCACCAGCATCGAGTCGTAGTGCGGCGAGATGTACGCGCCGGTGTAGCCGTTTCCGGCATCCAGGCGGACTCCAAATCCGGAACCGATCCGCCAGGTGTGGATGAATCCGGTGTCCGGAAGGAAGTTGTTGGCTGGATCTTCGGTGGTGACGCGGCACTGCACCGCGAATCCGCGCGGTTTGACGGAGGACTGGTCCTGGATCCCGATCGCCGCGGACCTAAGCGCGTGTCCCTCGGCGATCCGCAGCTGCGCGTGGACCAGGTCGATGCCGGTGATCTGCTCGGTCACCGTGTGCTCGACCTGCAGCCGGGCGTTCACCTCGATGAAGTAGTGGTTGCTCCCGGAGACGAGGAACTCCACCGTCCCCGCGCTGGTGTAATGGGAGGCGCGCGCCAGCTTCAGCGCGTCCTCGCAGATCTGCTCCCTCAGCTGGGGGGAAAGATTCGGAGCGGGCGCTACCTCGATCACCTTCTGGTGCCGCCGCTGCACCGAGCAGTCGCGCTCGTAGAGATGAACCAGGTTTCCCTCCAGATCGCCCAGGATCTGCACCTCGATGTGTCGCACGCGATCGAGGAACTTCTCCAGGAACACGACCTCGCTGCCGAAGGCGAGCTTGGACTCGGAGCGCGCCTGGGCGATGCACTCCTCCAGCTCGGAAAGCTCTCTGACCACTCGCATCCCGCGTCCGCCGCCTCCGTGCGCTGCCTTGACCAGGATGGGACCGTGGGTGGCAAAGAAGTCTTGCGCGCGCGCCAAGACCTCCGGCCCTCCCTCGAGCGTCACGCCTGGAATCACCGGCACGCCCGCTTTGGCCGCGACGCCTTTGGCGACGACCTTGTCCCCCATCAGCGCCAACACTTCCGCAGTCGGCCCGATCAGGCGGATTCCTCGCGCGGCGCAGGCGCGCGCCAGCTCCGGATTCTCCGAGAGAAAACCGTAGCCGGGGTGGATGGCGTCGGCCCCGGCTCTCTGAGCGACGTCGAGGATCTCCTCGATGCCCAGGTATGCGTCGACCGGCCTCTTCCCGCGACCGACGAGGTATGCTTCGTCCGCTTTGTGGCGGTGCTCGTGGACGCGGTCCTCTTCGCTGTAAATGGCCACCGTGCGAATGCCCAGCTCGTTGCACGCGCGGAAGACCCGGATCGCGATCTCTCCGCGATTTGCGCACAAAACCTTCCTGAGTGGAGCGATGGGCATGGGACCAAGCATCCTAGACAGCGCGGCGCGGCCGCACCAAGTCGGTCGTGAGCGTCCGAGGGTCCAGGGCTGGTCGAGGGTCGAAGGTCGAAGGTTGATACTGAACGGTGAAGGTCCCTGTTCTGCTGAAGGTCCCCGATCTATTGAGTCGCCAGCGCCGCGGCGAGCGAGCGCTCGATGGAGGTGGCGATCAGCGCCGCGCCCTGTGGATTTGGGTGATGATCGCCGTCGATCAGCAGCTCGCGCGGGAGATCGAGCACCAGGAAGGGGAGGTGCTGCTTTTCGAAGAGAGGTCGCACCAGCCAGGCCTCGTCGTGCGCCTCCAGCGGTCGAGGAGGGCCGTAGCTCGGGATCAAGAACAGCGGCGTCGCCCCCCGGGCGCGCGTTCGCTCCGCCGTCTCGCGCAGAATCGCCGCCGTCAATGCCACCGACCGTTGGATCGCGCTTTCACTTGAGTATGGAAACTCGTTCCAGAAAAATTGCCGGACGCGCAGATTCGCCAGCAAGCCGCTCGCCGCGGGGACCAGCTCCAGCGCTCCAGACGAGCCGAGGACCAGCCTGGCTTTGTCGTCCAGGAGATTTCGGCCGATCTGCACTGGCAGGAAGACGGTCACCGTGGCGATCAGCCTCTTGAATTGAGGCATGGCGTCCGCCAGCCGCAGATACGCCTGATCGGCTCCGTACGCATTCACCGCCAGGTTCACCGACTGCACGCCAAGGTGCGCGCTGATCAGCGCCGGATACGTCTCGTCGTACTCCAGCCCTTTGCCCGCCGCGATCGACTCGCCGGTGAACAAGATGGTCGGCGCGCTCGGGTCCAGCTCCTCATCCGGGGAGCGGACCCGGATCCCGTCGCGATTGAACGTCCACCGCGACGTTCGGCGGCCCACCCGCTCGGGGGCGCTGTAAGAGGGCTTCCAGATCCATCCGTAGCGCGCGTGACGAATGCCCAGAACCTCGTGGGTGGGCGGAACAGAAGGATGGGTTCTGTCTTTCCAGCGCAGAAAGACTTCGAACATCGCCAGCGAGCAGATGACCGCCAGCAGGACGCGGGCAGCCGGGGCCGCCCATCCACCCGCAGAAAAATTTCGCGCCGCGCGCTTCAGAGCCGGCCGGATCCAGGTCACCACGGCAATGCCGAAAGCAGCGGCGACGCCTCGCACAGGAAGGATGAGCCTCTCGGGATTCCACTCGGGCCAGTGGTGCAGCTGGGTGACGTGGCGCAAGACCCATTGGCGATCAACCCGCAACGCAAAGGCCAGGCAGCCGGCGCTGAGCAACAAAGCCAGCAACTCCACGGCCATCGCGAGCTTGGAGCTCGCTCTGCCCGGCTTCGGTACGGACATGAAGCGGCGAGCCTACACCAGGCTGTCGAAGGCGTGTTATGCGAGATGGACGATGGAAGGCGTGCGACCCTCGCGGCTGGATTCATTTCTTCGCCCGGTGCATCGCTGGGTGTGGCGAGATCCGCTGCGTCGGGCTCGCAAGCTCTTTCGCTTCGCCGAGACCGAGGCGGATGGCGGCCGCGATCTTTCCCGCGCGGCCGAGCTCACCGCGGATGCACTCCTGCGGCGGCTCTATCTTCGGCACGCGCTGGACGAGCAGCGGCACGCGGTGCTCTTCCGCCAGCGGGGACGCTCTCTGATGAACGGCCTCCCCTCTGCCGCGCACGACGGTTTCGAGGCGAACTGGTTGGCCCCGGGCGAGCGTGGCCTGGACGACTTGCACGTGGACGGAGCGCGCGACGGTTCGCTTCTCGCTTTCCTGCACCTCTCCGAAAAAGCGGCGGCCGGGCGGTTTGCCATCTACCAAGAGGTGCTGGGCAGCGACCCAGGCACTCAAGCGATCTTCTCAGAGATCCTCCGCGACGAGGCATTCCATATGCGCTACACGCAGACCCAACTGGTCCGGATGGAGCCGAACAAACATCGGCTGCGCCTGTGGCAAGCCCGGCTGGGAAGGCTCGGCAAGGCGTATCTGCGGGCGGCGGCGGCCATCGCCGGATTGCTCGGAACGCTTCTGCTGCTTTTGCAATACGCAGTTCTGCTCCCGCCGTTTGCGCTGCTGGCCAAGCGCGCCGCACGACGCGAGCCCAAGGGCTGGACGGTCCGGCGACAGACCAGCTCGATGAAGAGCCAGTACTGATGAACATCCTGGGAATCTCCGCCCACTATCACGACTCGGCCGCCGCGCTCCTGGTGGATGGGATTCCAGTCTGCGCGGTGCAGGAGGAGAGGCTGTCCCGGCGGAAGAACGATGCGGCTTTTCCGCTGGCCGCGATCGAGTGGTGCCTGGAGCGCGGCGGGCTTCTGCCCGAGCAGCTCGACGCGGTGGTGTTCTACGAAAAGCCGATGCTGAAGTTCGAGCGCATCCTCTCCAGCGCGCTGCGCTCCTTCCCGAGATCCTGGCGCAGCTTTCCGCGATCGATGAAAAACTCGCTCGGGGAGAAGCTGTGGGTCAAGGGGATCATCGCTTCGCATCTGGGCGTGAGCGGCCGGAAGATTTTCTTCGCCGAGCACCACCAATCTCACGCGGCGGCAGCTTT
>Ga0070707_100003311_pt1 | contig 15212 bp, 10 predicted proteins | sample KBSK5502metaG_FD_65468 | JGI IMG/M metagenome (GOLD analysis project Ga0070707, IMG submission 65468) | Corn, switchgrass and miscanthus rhizosphere microbial communities from Kellogg Biological Station, Michigan, USA - KBS K5-50-2 metaG | ecosystem: Host-associated > Plants > Roots >... | reverse complement strand
GATCGAACAGAGTCAGGGCAAGCTGTTCGAGGAGTAAGCCGGTAACAGCCACCTTCCAGGGGCAACGCGCGTCAAGCCACCGCCTCTGGCGGTGGTAGTTGACTCCGGGGGCTATGCCCCTCAAGGCTCACCTTGAGGGGCGCAGCCCCTGAGAAAACAGTGCAGCTCACGGTCAGTCAGAGACTGACCGCACATCGAGCGGCACAGCCGCAAGAAGGTATGACAGCCACAAGAGGGTAGGACTGACAATACTGCCTCGCTTACTTCGGCTGCGCAGCGCTGGCGAAATAGAATTCACAGAGCGCTTCCGCAAATCTGATCGGCTTGGGAGGGCTGCTAGGATTGTTCGGATTGTCGTCCGAATTATCCAGATAGGCTGTCACCTCGACCCGCGTGCCTTTGGGCAGCGCGACGGGCTTTTTGAAATAAAACGCCGGCTGCCAATCGTAACGGTAGTTCCTGGCCCAGATGAGCACCTCGGCCGTGCCGTCGGGGCGGTAGGCCGTGGCTTCGAGAGATTTGCCGAACGGGTAGAGCAGTGGACGGATGGCGATGGCCTCGGTGCTCTCCGGCACTGTGTAGGAAGCCTGGATGCGGTGCGCTGCGGCGCCGGGCGGGACTGCCGTGTCAGGCGCGGTGATCGCCACACTGCGCAGTTGTTTCGCCGCTTGACCTTTCGCGAAGTAGAGTCCGAGTGAGCTGCGGTCGCTCACTGTCTCGCCGTTTTTATGGTAGTGGATTCTCAGCACTACGCGAGAGCCTGCCGGCAGCAGTCGAGCCACGCCTGCGGGCAAGCGGGTCACCGCCTGGCCGGGCACCCACTCGCCAAGCCGGTCAGCCGCCGGTTCGCTCCCCTGCGGCCCGCAATCTCCCGCGCCCCGGTCCATCGCATCGAGCATCCGCAATTGCGCCGTGCGGTCGATCGCGAACGAAGCGCAGTGCACGACTGTGCCGTTGCCCGGATGAAAATCTACCGCCTCCACCAACCGATCTTCGCTGAGTCCGGTCGGCAGGACGAAGCAGCGGTACTCATCCTCGCCGTCGGCTGAGATTTTGACTTCACTCTTCGGTTGCAGGATGAGGTCGGGCTGGCCGAGCGCCCATTCGCTTTTGCCTTTCAACTCGCGCGGCAGGTCTTTGTCCTCGCCCTTCGGCGCCCCGCCTTCGACCCAGGAGACGATGAGGTCAACGTCTCTTTGCGGGAGAATGTAGTCGTGCTGGAAGCGGCCGTACCCTTTGACGGCTTGATAGGGCGGCATCCGCTTCTCCAGGACCTCTTCCTTGATCGCCTTGGCCCAGGGGCGGGCCTGGTCGTAGGTGGCGAGCTGCACCTGGGTGATGCTGCCGGCGCTGTGGCAGGCCAGGCAACTGCGCTGGAAGATGCGCACGATCTCTCTATTGAACATGACCTTAGTCGTGATCGGCTCGTGTGAGCTTCCTTCGGGTGGCACAGCGAGGAGGATGACCAGGCCAGAGCAGAGGAGCAGTGTGAATACCGTTGCCCGCTTCGCTATGTGTCGCGAGATTCTTCCGCCGGATCGAGTAGCTGGTAGACGCATCGCTCTCAATTTACACCATCGGAAAAAACAATTGAAGGGTCGTAAAAACAATGACGAGTGACAAGCCGGATCAACTTGTCACTCGTCATCCATCACTCTTCACCGACCTATGACCTTGGCTACTTCTCGCTGACCTGGCCGGCGCCGGTGGCTGCCTCCGCCGGCTTCTGCGGCTGCGGGTTATCGTAGTAGTAGCTGAGCCAGCCGATCATCATCTCTTCCCAGGTCTGATCGCCCCAGCGGACCTCTTTGGCGGGGTCGGGGTTGAACCGGTTCTTGGTCGAGTTGTCGAAGTGCGCGGTGCAGTCGATCTTCGTCCCTTTCGGAATCGCCACCGGCTCCTTCGGCACGTAGTAGGTCTGCCAGTTGAAGTCATACTTGGGGACCGAGAGGAGAATCTTCGAGGTGCCGTCGGGATAGGTCGCCTTGATCTCGAAATCTTTGCCGCGGAGGTGCATGTGCGGCATGAAGCTGGTGATGTGCGAGTCCTCGGTGAAAGTGTAGGTTGACTTCACCTCGTAATTGGGATCACCCGGCGGAATGGCGAACTTGGTTTGCAGGACCGGGCGCGTGAAGACGGCGTGTTTGACGGGCTGTTTGGCGTAAATCAAACCGATTGTCGTCACGTCCTTGGTGGCCGTGCCGTTCGGTGTGTAATGCATCTGGAAGACGAGTTTCGAGCCGGCTGGGATCCGCTTGCCGTAGCCGGGCTGGAAAGTAGCCGGTTGCTCGCCGGGCGCCGTGCCCCCGAGCAGCCGCTGCTCGCCTTGGCGACCTGGGGCATTCGGCTCCATGACGAAGACGATCACGTGATGGACGGCGGAGCGGCCGGTGCTGCGAATCTCGGCGGCCGTGATCCACTTGTCCTCGGTGAAGTTCGTCGGCACGGTGAAGTATTGATACTTGATCACGCCTTCGGCCGGGACCGGCTGTTCGGGGATCGAGAAGGTCTCGTCAGGGTTGCCGATGCGCCACCCTTCGGTGAACTTCGGCGTCGGAGGCAGGTCTTTGGGATTGCCTTCGACGGCTCCGCCGTCGGCCCACGCGACGATGGTGTCGATCTCCTGCTGCGAGAGGCGGCGGTCATTGAGGAACTGGCCGTGGTTGGGGTCCGCATGCCAGGGCGGCATGACCCGCTCGACGACCTTCTCGCGGATCGCCTTCGCCCAGGGGCGTGCGTCTTTGTAGGTGAGCAGCGACATCGGCGCGATCTCGCCCGGCCGGTGGCACTCGGCACAGCTCTTGAAAAAGATCGGCGCCACGTCCTTGCTGAAGGTAACGTTCTTTGCCGCTTTGTCAGTGGTCACGGCGTGGCTTGTGGGTAACATCAACAGCACCGCGGCCACAAAGCCAGCCAAGGCGATGGCGGGAATCAATCTTCTTCTCGTCACGGGTCAATTCTCCTTCGATTGAGCGCGGGCGGTTGGCTTATCGTTGCCCAACGCCTGCGGAGACATCCTTGATCTTTTTCCAATGCGCGGCTCGGTCGTTCTGCTCGAAGAGTATCTCCACCACTTCACCTTTATCGTTTTTGATAAAAGTTATCCGGACTTCGGTCTCAGGGACGAAAAACTTGACCTCCGACTCAGGGAAGAGTTCACGCCTAGGGTTCCCCGGCGCCTGGACGAAAAACCGATTGCCGTCCCTGGTGACGGTGTAGATGCGGTTGTTGCCCATGTCGTACTGCCCCACGTAGGCGTCGAAGATTTTCGGCTCCACCTTCGCGAGCGTCGCGGGCTTTTCGGCGACGTAGTCCATAAAGCCCATCATCATCTCGTCGTAAGTCGGCTCGCCGTGGCGCACGCTCTTGGTCGGGTCGGGGTTGAACTTGTTCTTCGCCGAGTTGTCGAAGTAGCCCGTGACCACGATCTTGCTCCCCGCCGGGATGCGCACCGGCGCTTTGGGGAAGTAAGAGGTCTGCCAGGCGAAGCTGTAGTTGGGCACGCTCAGCAAGACTTCAGACCGGCCGTCGGGGTAGGTGACCTTGTATTCCATCGCCGCGCCGCGGTAGTGCATGTGCGGCATCAGCGAGTAGACGGTGACGTCGGTTTTCGGCGTCCAGACGCCCGTGACTTGGTGGCGCTCGGAGTTCGGCGGGATCTGGAAAAAGACGTTCGACACGGCGCGCGTCCGGATCAGTCTTGCCGGCGGATCCTTGGCGAAGACCAAGCCGACCATCGACCGGTCTTTCTGGACCGACCCGGCGACTTTGGAGTAATGAATCTGGAAGCGGATGGTGGCCCCGGCCGGAATCTTCTTGACGATGCCGGGCTTCCAAATGCCGTAATTGCTGCCGGGGGCATAGGCGGTCAGGAAGTCATCGACGTTATTGAACCCCCGCAAGTTGAGCGGGATTTCGTTTCCGTCGTTGTAGACCGGCTGATCCGTCTTGGTGCGGATCAAGAAACCGTCGCGGTAAAACGGCGTGGTCTTCAAGGACATTTCGACCATCTTATCCTTCATCTCCTTCGGCACCTTCGCGAGGCTGGGATTGCCTGGCGGGACGATGAAGGCGATGACGTGATGGACGACCTTGCGGTTGCCGGGCCGCGCCTCGGCCATCTGCACGTACTTGTCTTCGGTGAAACCCGTCGGCACGTCGAAGTACTGATATTCGTCAGGCCCATTCGCGTCGAGCGTGTACTCTTCAGGTATCTGAATCACTACGTCCGGCTTGCCGATGTTCCAGCCTTCGGCGAACTGCGGAGCAGAGGGCAAGTCTTTCGGGTTGCCTTCCTGTGCCCCGCCATCGACCCAGGCGACGATGGCCTCAACCTCGGCCTGCGTCAGGCGACGGTCGTTGGCCCACTCGCCGACGTGCGGGTCGGCGTGCCAGGGCGGCATCTCGCGGGAGAGAACTTTCTCGCGGATCGACTTGGCCCAGGGGCGCGCATCTTTGTAGCTCATCAGCGACATCGGCGCCGCTTCGCCAGTTCGATGGCACTCGGCGCAGCTTTTGAAAAAGATCGGCGCCACGTCTTTATTGAAGGTGACAACCTTTTTTTCCTTCTTGAGGCTGTCGGCGCTGCTCGAAGGCAGGGCGAATTGGCCAGCGGTCAGAAAGGCAACTGAGGCGAGGGAGACAAACAAACTTCTTTTCATGGCGAGGGACCCGTCCTTGAATGAGGAGGGGGTGGGACATTGCCCACCCTCTTGGTTGATGACTCCAGCGGCCCTTACTTCTGAGTCACATTGCCGCTGCCCATCGCCGCGGCCGGCCTCAGATGCTGGCTGTCTACCGTATACTCGATCCACCCGATCATCATCTCGTCGTAAGTCGGCTCTCCCCAGCGGACGTCTTTGGCCGGGTCGGGGTTCGACTTATTCTTCGCCGAATTGTCGAAATGGCCCGTCACCAGGAGTTTGGTTCCCTTCGGGATCGCGATGGACTTCTTGGGGCGATAGACGGTCTGCCACGAGAAGCTGTAGTTGGGCACATCGAGCAGCGTCTCGGAGCGGCCGTCGGGATAGAAGGCCTCGAAGCGCATCGCCTTCCCGCGCACGTGCATGTGCGGCATCATCATGCTGAGATGGATGTCTTCCTTCGTCGTCCAGCAGGAAGTGACCTGATGGTTGTCGGCGCCGGCCGGAATCTTGAAGTAGTTGTTTGAAATCGGGTGCGTGATGTTCAGCTTGTCGGGTGGCTCTTTGGCGAAGATCAGCCCGACGATCGAGCGGTCTTTCTGGACCGAGCCCGCCTGCTTGGAGTAGTGCATTTGCAGGACGATCTTGGACCCGGCCGGGATCTTCTTGACCTGGCCCGGTTCCCAAATCTGCGGGTCCATGCCTGGGGCGAAACCCGCCAGGAGTTGACCGCTGCCGTCTTGGCCGCCGCCGTCACGCCGGGTGCCGCCGCCACCGCTCGGCATCGCGCAGCCGTCGTCATGGACCGGCACGTCCGGCTTGACCCGCATGAGGAAGCCGTCCTTGTAGAGGATTGAATCCTTCTCCGCCTGAGCGCGGCGCTTCTCGATCTCCTCCTTGGTCAGCTTGGGTTGCGGCTTCCCGTCCTTCGGCGGCGGTTGGAGGAAGGCGATGATGTGGTGGACGATCTTGCGGTTGCCGGGCCGCGCCTCGGCCGCCTGCACGTACTTGTCTTCAGTAAAGTTGGTCGGGATCTCGAAGTACTGGTACTCGTCCGGCCCCGTCGCATCAAGGGTGAACTCCTCCGGCATCTGGAGGATCAGATCCGGCTTGCCGATGTTCCACCCGTCAACGAATTTCGGCGCGGGCGGGAGGTCTTTCGCCTCGCCCTCTTTGGCGCCGCTATCGACCCAGGAGACGATCGTGTCGATCTCGGCCTGCGACAAGCGGCGGTCGTTGGTGAACTCGCCGTAGTGCGGGTCAGCATGCCAGGGCGGCATCTGCTTGGTGGCGACCTTCTCGCGAATCGACTTGGCCCACGGGCGAGCGTCTTTGTAGGTGAGCAGCGACATCGGCGCCGCCTCGCCGGGCCGATGGCACTCGGCGCAACTCTTGAACATGATCGGCGCCACGTCCTTAGTGAAAGTCGGGGCGCGCTTCTCCTTATTGGCGCTGTCGGCACTGCTCGTCGGCAGCATGAACAAGCAAGCAGTCAAAACGGCGACTGAAACGAGGAGGGTGAATGTAGTCCTTTTCATAGTGGTAACCTCTCCTTAGAATGACGACAGGCTGAAACATCGCTGCCCGGCCTATCTCTATAGCCCTTACTTTTGAGTGGCACTGCCGCTGCCCATCGCCGCAGCCGGCCTCAAATGCTGATTATCAACCGTAAATTCAATAAAGCCGATCATCATTTCATCGTAAGTCGGGTCGCCCCAGCGGACCGCTTTCGTGGCATCCGGATTATATTTGTTCTTGGCCGAATTATCGAAGTAGGCCGTCACCAGGAACTTGGTCCCCTTCGGGACCGCGACAGATTTCTTGAGCTGGTAAGTGACCTGCCAGGCGAAGCTGTAGGTGGGGACGTTGAGCAGCGTCTCGGAGCGGCCGTCGGGATAGAAGGCCTGAATCTCCATCGCCGCCCCCCTCAGATGCATATGCGGGGTCAGCGAGAGGACGTGGATGTCGTCCTTGGTCGTAAAGCAGGAGGTCACTTTGTGATGCTCGGCGCCCGGCGGAATCTGGAAGTATGGGTTCGCTGCCCCAGCCATAAAGACTTGCTTGTCGGGTTGGCCTTTGGCGAAGATCAGGCCGACGCTCGAGCGATCCTTCTGCACGCTGCCCGCGACCTTCGAATAATGGACTTGGAAAACGATGCTCGAACCCGCCGGAATCTTCTTGACGGTGCCCGGCTCCCAGGGCTGCACGATGTTGCCCGGAGCGTAACCGATCAACCATTCGCCGGTCCCTTCCTGGCCCTGGCCGCGGCGCTTTTGCAGCTCCTCCTTCGGAATCGCACAGCCGTCATCATAGACCGCCGCATCCATCTTGGTCCGCCTCAGGAAGCCTTCTTTGTACTGCATGGAGTCTTTATCCGGGGCCTCATCTTTGAACTTGGCGAGCGGCTTACCGTCCTTCCGCGGCGATCTGATGAAGGCGATGATATGGTGAACGATCTTGCGGTTGCCGGGCCGCGCCTCGACCGCTTGCACGTACTTGTCTTCAGTGAAGCCCGTCGGGATCTCGAAGTACTGGTACTCGTCCGGCCCCGTCGCATCAAGGGTGAACTCCTCCGGCATCGTCAAAACTAGATCGGGCTTGCCAATCGTCCAGCCTTCGACGAATTTCGGCGCGGGCGGGAGGTCTTTCGCCTCGCCCTCTTTGGCGCCGCTATCGACCCACGAGATGATGGTATCGATCTCGGCCTGCGACAAGCGGCGGTCGTTGGCGAACTCGCCGTAGTGCGGGTCGGCATCCCAGCGCGGCATCTGTTTGGTGACAACTTTCTCGCGGATGGCTTTGGCCCACGGGCGGGCGTCTTTATAGCTCAAGAGCGACATCGGCGCCGCCTCGCCGGGGCGATGGCACTCAGCGCAGCTCTTGAAGAGAATCGACGCCACATCCTTATTGAAGGTGACGGTCTTCGCGCCGCTCCGGCTATCGGCGCTACTGGAAGTGGCAATCGCCAAGCCCGCGGTCAGACAGAGCAAGGTGGCAATGGTGACCGAGTGGGTCTTTTTAATCCGCATCACAGGTTCTCCTACACAAGGTGGGGTCAGACTACTTACAGCGCCACAGGCGGTTAATAATTTATGGCGAAAGTTGAGCCGTGTCAAGGATTTTGCTAATCATCTCGGCCATTTCTGGCGGCCGTCCGAGCTTTCAGGCGCAATTAGTTGACCGGTCAGACAATAAGGCTCACGCCCCGCTCCCTGATTTTTTTCGTTACCCCCGCCCCCCTCATACGAGATCTGGTGAGGGTAGGGTTCACGATTTTGGCTCTGCCCCGCGGTTTTACTGCTTTAGAATAAGTCTCCGCGAGGTTCTTAGCTCCCTGGCTGCCCACCGCCGCCTCGAAGCTCATCGAGTGAGACAGACTCCATCATGACGCCTTTTCGGTCTGCTGCGAGTAAAGACGCTGGCGAGTCGAAGAACGTTAACAGGAAAAATTCTGAGGGGCGGAGCTGTCGAGTGGAGGCGTGCGAAATACCGAGAGCGCAGAAGATGGCCGACACCGGCTGCGTTCATCGTCATGGTCGAAAGGGCCTGGTTTACTGAGATGCCATTTTCGCGTTGTGGTAGACACGCACCACCGGCAGCAGAATCCGCGAAGGGTGCGCGCGGTCATGATGAATCGTATTGGTCGCAACTCGCGTCTCGCCGTCGGCCCGCAGTGGCTTGCCCGTGTTCGGGTTCGGGTCGAAGCGCGAATCGTTCGAGCTCGTGACGTGCACCGCCAGGCGGTGGCCCCTGTTGAAGATGAGGCTCGTGGACCAGAGGTCGATTTTGAACTTGTAGACTTCGCCCTTCTTCATCCACACTTCGTGGTCGAAGCCCTCGCGGAAGCGCGCCCGCAACGCCGAATCGAGCACCAGGCGTTCGGTGCCGTCCGGGTAGACGTCGACGAGCTTCGCCATCCAATCCGTGTCCGGCGCGTCGGACTCGGCCCATAACTCGACCGTGACCGGGCCAGTGACTTCGAGCGGCGCTTCGAGCGGCGCGGTCACATACTTCAGCACATCCTTGCGGTCGCCGATGGCGCGTTGATCCATCGGCCCCTTCTTGAGGAAGAGATTGCCGCCGCCGACAGTCGGCACCGGATTCTTCGGATCGTACTGGTAAGTGTCGACGCTCTCCTTCTCCCCTCCGATCTTCTCGCCCAATTGTCCGTTCGGCCCGAGGAAGAAAGAGGTCGTCTTGGCCGGCACCGGCCAGGCGGCGGCGGTCCGCCATTCGTTGCCCGGCGCCTTCGGATCAGTCACGTCGCCCATGACGTAATACCTCACCGGCGGTTCACTCATGATCCCGTTGTCGATGCCCTTGAGCCAGTAATCGAACCAACGCTTCGCCGCGCCGGGGTCGCGGGCGGAGTTCGCCGGGAACTTCACCTCTTCGAGCTGGCCGTGGGCCCACGGCCCCATCACGAGCTTCTGATTGCCGGCCGCGAGCCCGCCGCCGCCAGCCTGGAGGCCGACGAAATTATCGATGTTCCCCTGGAGGAAGATGTCGTACCAGCCGCCTTCGTTGTAGACCGGCACCCGGACCTGCTCCCAATGCTTCCGGCCCTCGCGGATGTCCAAGTAGCCGTCCTGCATGTAATGCTTCAGCGTCAAGGCGAGCACGTCGGTGGCCTTCTGGCTCTTCAGCCAGTTCTCGTTCATCTCCTTGCGGAAGACGCCGCCGGTGTAGACCGCGTGCTGGTAGGCGCTCGCCGGGGCCACCGTCACGTACATGGCGACGAGGTGCGGTGGGGCAGTGATCGAGGCTTGGTTGGCCGTGATGCCCATCGCCGAGCCGCCGATCATCCCGACCTTGCCGTTCGACCACGGCTGCTTGGCAACCCACTCGACGGTGTCATAGCCGTCGAAGTGATCGTCCATAAACGGCAGGTACTGGCCCTCGCTCTTGAACCGGCCGCGGCAGTCTTGGGCTACGTAGGCATAGCCTGCGGAGGTCCACGGAGCGCTCTGACCGCGCTGGGTCTTCCCGTAAGGCGTCCGCATCAGGACCACCGGCCACGGCCCGTTGCCCTCGGGCAGATAGACATCGGTCGCGAGCTTCACCCCGTCGCGCATCGCCACCATCTGCTCGCTCAGCTTCGGCACCGCCGTGTCTTGAGAGAAGGTAGGAAGAGGTACCGCCAGCGCGAGGAGGACTAGCAGGGCAGGGAAGAGGAGTCTCGATCTCATGGTTATCCCCCATTTCGAAGGTCATTGAACTGCTCTTTTCTTTCGGCCGCGAGCCTGGATCGGGCCGGCCTCACCGGACGGAGCATACCCTAATCAATAAATATTGGAAAGTAGTCGGGCGGCAAGGCGTGCCTGAAGCGCCTCGCGTAGGCACGCGAGGCGTGGTTTGGCTAGGACCAAGGGGATCTCCCAATTCGTTTGTCTAATTCAAAGATTTACATGAACTTTAGCTCTTTTTGCGTCAGCCCTGATCAAAGTCTTGGTCGATGAGCACCATTTTTTTAGGCGCAGGTGGAAATAATTGATGTTTCGGAATTTAATCTGAGTGTCTGGAGGTGTCTCAGAAGCACTTCGGGCGGGCCAGGTCCCAGCAGTTCTCCCGGCACTTCCCAGATGCGGTTTCATAATCTATTCAATCTTAAGCATCTCTGCCGAAAAGGAGGGGTCCCCTGCTCGGCGCGTCCCCGCCCCCTGACCGGAAGAAGAACACGGTAGCCGCCTTTTTCGCGGCCTCCCGCAGCCGTTGCGGGTAAAGATCCGGGACAGGCGTACCGATATGTATGATGGCTTCACCAGCGCGGCGAAAGAGGATCTGCCGCGGGTTGAAATGGTGATGGACCATTCCCAGATCGCTTGTCTGTGCCAGGATGGTGCCGATCAGTTGCCGGATGGGGAGGGGCAAAAGTGGGCTGAAGTGTTTTGAGAAGTTTCTTGGCAGCCTCGAAAACTGGCTCGGAGAGCGAACAAGGAGCACACCATGGCTGTACTCCCACAAGCCTCGGATCAAGCGGTTACCGCCAAATCATTTCAATATTTGTCCGAACTCGACCCTAATTCTGACAGCGCCCCGGCCCGGACCCTGCGGCTGGTCGGCACGGACAAGCGCGTGCTCGAGTTGGGGGGCGCTGTCGGGCAGATGTCCAAGCTCTTGCGCGACCGGGGCTGCCAGGTTGTCAGTCTCGAAATTGGAGCCCCAGCCGCCGCGCTCGCCAGCGAGTTCTGTGAGCGCGTGATCGTGGGTGATCTCGATCAACTCGATCTGGCCCAGGAACTCGGCGACGACAGCTTCGATGTCATTCTTGCCACGGACGTCCTGGAGCACCTCAAAGACCCGCTGGCCACCCTCTTGAAGGTCAGGCAGCACCTGCGGCCGGAGGGGTACGTCGTCGCCTCGCTCACCAACATCGCTCACGGCAGCGTCCGCCTGGCCCTGTTAGGCGGCCAGTTCCAGTACGCACAGCAGGGCCTGCTAGACGCGGCCCATCTGCGATTTTATACCCGGGAGACGATGGAACAACTTTTTGAGGATGCGGGTTTAGTCATTGGGCACCTGGAGCGCGTCGAGAGGAAAATTGAGGAGAGTGAGGTGAGGTGGGATAAGGCAGCCGCCCCCCCGGGTTTGGTTGAAACGCTCTCGCAGGATCCGGAAGCGCTCACCTACCAATTCGTCATCGTGGCTTACCCCTTCGCGCGGTCAGAACTCCGCCTCATCCGGCAGCGCATGCAAAATCTCATCAAAGCGAAGGAAGAAGCTGAGAGCCGCGCCCGCGCCCTGGCCGCAGAGTCCGAGGCCGCCCAGCACCAGCTCGGTTTGCTCAATGAGCGGCACGCGGCAGACGAGCGACAGATCTGTGACTTAATCGAGAGGCACGAGGCCCAAGCGCGCCGCCACGCCTTGGCCGAACAGGAACTGGCTGGACTGCGGCAGGTCATCGCGGAGCAAGGGGAGGACTTGCAAGCGCTAGCTCAAGCCTTGGCCGCCCACGAGGCCGAATTTCGCTCGAGGCTCTTCAACGTGCATGAGCAACTCGCCCACCGGGATGATGAATGCCTGCGCCTTCAGACTGAACTGCACCAGGCCCAAGATAAGATTCAGTGGATAGAGGCTGCCAAGGCTTGGCGGCTGGTCAACTGGTTCTGGCGCACACGCCAGCGCGTAAAAAGTTTTTTCTCTCCCTAGTCGCATAGCTATGACTACTTGCTCGATCATCATCCCCGTCTATAATCACGCGATGCTGACTCGTCAATGTGTCAACACTCTGCTCACGCAACCTCCGCGGCAGGCCGAGCAAGAGATCATTATCGTTGACGACGGCTCGCGTGACCTGACCCCGCAACTGCTGACCGGTTACGGCGGACAGATTCGCGTCGTCACCCATGCTACCAATGCCGGCTTTGCTGTCTCCTCCAACGACGGTGCGGCGGCTGCCATGGGCGATTACCTGGTCTTTCTCAACAACGACACGATTCCTATCCCCGGCTGGCTTGATGCCCTGGTGGACTATGCTGAGAAGCATCCCCGTGCGGCCGCCGTGGGCAGCCGATTGCTCTTCCCTAACCACACTGTCCAGCACGCCGGCGTCATCATCGGCCAGGACCGTCAACCTCGGCATCTCTACGCCGGCTTTCCGGGCGATCACCCGGCGGTCACCAAGTCGCGGCGCTTTCAGGTGGTCACCGCCGCCTGCGTCTTGATCCGGCGCCGGGTGTTTGAGGAAGCCCAGGGGTTCGACACCGCCTTTTGCAACGGCTTTGAGGATGTTGACCTCTGCCTGCGCCTGGGCGAACTGGGCTACGAAATTCACTACTGCCACGAGAGTGTCCTCTGCCACCTTGAGGGCCCCACCCGCGGGTTCAACAAGACCGAAACCGGACATAATGTCCAACTCTACTGCGATCGTTGGTATGACCGCGTGCGGCCCGACGACGTGCAATACTATATCGAAGACGGTTTGCTGCAATTTGACTATCCTGATCGCTATCCTATCCACCTGTCGGTTGATCCGCACCTGGTAGTTATTAACCAGGGCAAGCGCGAGCGTCAGACCGAACGGCTGATCGAGATGCGCGCCCGCCAGGTGGCGGACTTATTGAAGGAGAACGTCCGCCTCGGCGTCCGCCTGTACGATACCGGATTGTCGGCTCCCTTCTCCTCTGGGGAGGCTGTTTGTCTGCCCTCGACTGAAGCACAAGGTCCAAGCCCAGGCTCACAGGATGCCCTGGGCGCTGCTCTTTCACCTGAAGAACTACGTCCGGTGGATCTCGCACTACCCACCTCCAATGGTTTTGGCCACCTGATCAAGGAGATCTCCCCCAACGACGAGGTGTTCGGGGATCAGAACGTGGATCACTATCTTCGAGCTGGCTACTCAGCCCTGCGGTGCATTCGGCTGGCGTTGCTCGCGGCGGAGAAGGAGCCGCCTGGCCGGATTCTTGACTTTCCGTGCGGACATGGGCGAGTGACGCGCATGCTCAAAGCCGCCTTCCCCGACGCCTACCTCACCGCCTGCGACTTCAATCGTGACGGGGTTGATTTCTGCGCCCGGACCTTTGGCGCGACCCCAGTCTACGCGAAAGATAATCCAGGGGAAATTGAGATGGAGGGGCAGTTCGACTTCATCTGGTGCGGCTCCCTGTTTAGCCATCTCGGGGCTGAACGCTGGCCTGACTTTTTATCCCTCCTGCATTCTCTGCTGGCTCCGGGGGGGCTGCTCGTGTTCAGCACTCACGGCCGTGGCGTCGAGCGCCGGATCGGCACCGGCAACTGTGATGGGATCGAACCAGATCAGGCGCGAGTGATGCTGGCGGACTACCAACATTCCGGTTTTGGTTACCAAGATTACGGCGTTTCTCCGGGCTATGGGATCTCCTTATCTTCGCTGCCATGGGTGTTGACCGAGCTAAATAAATTGCCCCACCTCCGGCTGGTGATGTGCCAAGAGCAGGGTTGGGACAGTCATCAAGACGTGTTGGCGTACCTCCGACGAGAACCCAACCTATAGACAAATTGAGACCTGGCCCAGTTGAGCAACTTTATCAGGAAGATCGTCGCTCGCTGTTTTGTTATTTACAACATTTTCCGGTTGAGTGTTCAGGAGGGAACAAGGAATAGACTGCGGATTGCGCGGATGCAGCGGAGCAGCGCGGATATGATTTCCCGCTGGACGACCAGGCCGAGATCGTACTCGCCGCGACCTTCGAGGCGACGACAATCAAGGGCACGTGGTCATTGCGCCCTAAAGGGCAGAATAGTGAGGTGGCAGGCGGTTCATGGACCGCAGCCAAAAAGTAAGGATCATTTTGATTGGTGGAGTAATCGATGGCAGAAGTAAACAATAACTCTCCCAAATTCGATGAGCGCCCTTGGGGGAGCTTTACAGTGCTCGACGAGGCGGACGGGTATAAGGTGAAAAGGATCGAGGTCTTGCCCGGCAAACGGCTGAGCTACCAAAAACACGCGCGACGGGCCGAGCACTGGGTGGTCGTGGCGGGCACGGCCAAGGTCACGCTCGACGGTGAGGAAATCATTTTGCGCCCAAGCCAGGCGGTCGACATCCCCGTCGGCGCCGCGCACCGCGTGGAGAACCCGGGGGAAGAAAGGCTGACTTTCATCGAGATTCAGCGCGGCAGCTATCTCGGCGAAGACGACATCGTGCGCTTGCAAGATGACTTCGGACGAATCAAGCAGTGATGCGTGATGAGTGCAACCATTGCTCTTTCTTTGCGCCTTAGCGAGAGACTTTACCTCTCGCTAAGGCGCAAAGGACGCAAGCCAGTGACATTCGCTGGATATGGGCTTACCTGGATTTCTGATCTTCCTGGCCCTACTGTTTCAGCCGGTGGTAGAACCCCCTCTTGCCCACAAGCCGACAGGGAGATTCTCAGAGACCAGAAAGCTCTTGCTTGAAATGGAGAGAGACGCTCGCAGCCAAGCGCTCAAACGGTTGTTCGAGGAAGGCGAGGAGAGGATGCCAGACCTGATTCAGGCCCTCTACGACCCGGAGAAAAAGGTCAATCTCAACGCCCAAGTCGTCATCAGGTATTTGGCTGACTCCGGAGGGATGACCGCGCTGGAGAAGTGGTATGAATCCAGATGGCAACAAGGGAAAGAATACTGGATGCCTAAAATCGAGCCCCTCCCGGACGACAGCGAAGAGAGCAAGTTTCTAGCGACCAGCAGGTTCGGTTTATCTTCCAGCTCAGGCTTGGGAACACTTACTTTCCTGCTTAGCTGCTTAGCAAAAATGGATAAAGTGGAGGCGAAGTCTTCCATTTTGCAAAAGGCGAGTCCCGGTGCTACACTCGCGTCTCATTACGGATTACCCAGGCACGAGGTGCTCGTTAGTAAGGAGGGTAACTATTCTTCATGCAGTCATTGATTTTGGCAGGCGGGAAAGGCACTCGCCTGCGTCCGCTGACGATTCATACGCCGAAACCAGTCGTCCCGATCGTCAACCGCCCATTTCTGCTTTATCAGATCGATCTGCTCAAGCGGGCCGGGATTAAAGACGTCATCCTTTCGCTCTCCTATCAGCCCGGCAAGATCGAGGAGATTTTAGCCGACGGCCAGGACTACGGCGTCCGCATCCGCTATGCAGTC
>Ga0070707_100003308_pt1 | contig 15219 bp, 8 predicted proteins | sample KBSK5502metaG_FD_65468 | JGI IMG/M metagenome (GOLD analysis project Ga0070707, IMG submission 65468) | Corn, switchgrass and miscanthus rhizosphere microbial communities from Kellogg Biological Station, Michigan, USA - KBS K5-50-2 metaG | ecosystem: Host-associated > Plants > Roots >... | reverse complement strand
ACCACGACCATGTAGAAAAAAAGCGTCACGTCGATCCTCCACATCCGCAACCAGTGAGGACAGCCGGATACCGTTAGTCTTCGTCTGCAGTCCCTGGACGTCAAGGTGGCGCGGTCCGGCTCGCGCTCGACGGGCCAATAGGCGAGCACCCCTTTTGAGATAGTTACTAAGTGAGAGGCACGAGCAGCGCACCAGCTTCGTGGTTCAGAGTCGGACGATTCGTGGACAGCCTCGGCGTCGCTCAGCAGACTCATCTCTTAGCCAGATCGACCATTGAGGGAGAACTTGCACATCTTTTAGGACTTTCTAGTTACCCCTTTTGGGGGTAGGCCGTTCGGCCTATCGCGTCGATTTCTTCGGACAACAGGGGATATATGGATTCGCGGCGCCGCAGTCGCTTGAGTCCCGGGAAGCTCGCCGCTTCGCGCCATCCCTCTCTCAGCGAAAGGGCGGTTTCTCCAGCCGCTCTTTCGCACGCCCAAGGGGCGGCGTCGATGGCTCACGCCGCAGCTCGACCACCAGGGGAGACATCGGGGCCGAGGTAGTCCCCTGGGCATCTGTTCAGTTCGTCAGCAGTGCGCGGCCGCCTCTCCAAAGCTTGCTCGGAGCGCTGAGGATTCCTGGGCACGGTGGACTTTCGTACACAGGAGTCGTAGCTTCGGTTCATGGCCGCATCGGTCGTGCCGAGCCTCGAGGCGGGAAAGTTCACTGACCAGGCCGTCAGCGAGCTTCGCGAGAGCGCGTTGCGCTCTCGGTTTTGGCAAACGCGGTTCGGCGACTGGCTGCTGAAGAAGTTCTGGAAGAGCTGGCTGGGGCTGTGGTTTACGAAGCACTTTGGCAAGGCGACGCCGGAGGAACTGCACGGCTACGCCTATTGGGGTCCCGTCGCGTTGGCGATCGCGGTGACCGAGATTCTCGGCGCTCTCTCCAAAACGTTCCGAGACTTCATCCCGTGGCCACGATCTCAGGGACGGTCGGTCATCTGGAGGATCTCAATAGCCTCTGGTCCGTTGCTGTTGTTGCGGTGATCGCGATCACGGCGTTCGATGCTGTTTCGCGGGACGACGTGTCGAGAGCGACCAAGCCGGTGCTGAGGGTCAAGGGATTCAAGTCCACTATGGCTGGCCGCTGGTTTTCGTCGCGACTGCGTTGGTCGCGCTGATCGTGCGTGGCTTCACCGAGGACAAGTTCCACCTTGCCTACGCCATCTATGGCTCCTTTGCTGTCGTCGGGATCGCCCTACCGCTGATCCTGATTTGGCGCAAGAGCGATCTGGTCGTCTTTCCCGGACTGTTCTTCAGCTCTCGACTGCCCGACGCCCGTCGATCTCAGCGACGCTGTCCCCCTCCCGTCGGGCCACTCCCACCCGCAGTTCATTGTCGATGAACGTCTCCTATGGGATCGGGAAGTAATAAGTGTCGAAGGAGAGCGGCGAGCTCGGGCCGGCCGTCATGTTCGAGAAGAGCCAGCTGTGGCCGACTCTCCGAAGTGCTCCGGCCAGGAAGGTGTCGTTGATGATCGTCTTGACGGCCAGGTCGTCGAAGTGGCCGGTGGCGAAGTCGCCGATGTCGTGGCACTCGAAGTAGAGGAACGCGTCGTGGCCGTGAACCTCGATCTTCGTCTTGTACGAGGGAACCAGCGAGAACCGGTGGTGCGTAAACGAGCCTGAGCCCTGCCAGAACGCCTTGATCTGGTCGAAGCCGACGTAGGTCGTTCCTGTGCTCTTGTTGGAGAAGGTGGCGTCTTCGGCCCAGAGAGACATCATCAGATCCAGATCCTGTGTCGTCTTCGCTCGGTGGAAGGCGGCCTGTAGCTGATAGATCCTGCCCACCTGGCTCTCCGGTCCGCTGACTCCGTCCGCCAGGCGTTGCGCCAGCGCCACCTTAGGAGCGGCTAGGGCTGCCGCACCGATCGCCGTTCCAGCCATTCCCTTGCGCAACAAATCGCGTCTGCTGATGGCCGCGGTTGTCATCGTCTGTTCCTTTCGTTTGCAGTAATCACGTCTAGGCCCGGAACGCTCGCGATCAGCCCAATGTCTGGATGGCTTCTCGGAGCGTTGTGCACCTGGCTGTTCTCCCGGCGAGCGTGACCGTGATCGTCGATGCTCTGTCGGGTGTCCACCGGGCCTGCATCAGGTGGCAGGTCGACGTTCCATTCCTTTTGACCGTGTACGAGCACATGTACCGACCGGCTGCGGCCTGGACGCAATGTGCATCGCCTGCCTGGACCGTGTCTCCGTGCTCCTTCGCGTACTGGTTCGTCACACCGATGAACTCGGCGGCGAACGTTGTTGTCGACGGGGTTGCCGGCGCCGACACGCGCGATGCCCCATTCGCTCCCGCTGCTTTGTGCGCGCTACCGCCCGCGAAGAGGACGATCGCAAGCATTGGGACGAGGGCTGCTGTGGGAAGGGCCAGAGCCCTTTTTACTGTGATCATGCGCCGAAGCTAGGACGCGGCCTTCCCGAACCATTCCCAGTTCGCTCCCGAAGCGTTACCGTCAGCGCATGAGGGTGGATTTCCGCATCCTCGGCCCGCTCGAGGTAGCGGGTGACGCAGGGGCCATCAAGCTCGGCGGGCCGAGGCAGCGCGCAGTCCTGACCATCCTTCTGCTGCGCGCGAATCAAGTCGTGCCGGTGGAGCAGATCGCGGACGACCTGTATGGGGACAGCGTTCCGGCAACGGCGGTAGCGCAGGTGCAGGATCACGTGTCCCAGCTGCGCAAGCTGTTCGGGCAGAAGCGCGGTGTCCAAGCTGGTGAGTCGATCCTCGAAACCCGTGCGCGGGGATACGTGCTCCGGGTCGAGCCCGATCAGCTCGACGCCTTCCAGTTCGAGGGCATGACGGAGGGGGCCTTCGGGGCGCTCCGCCGAGGCGACGCGGCCGCGGCTGCCGCCCTGCTCCGTCAGGCGCTCGCGCTGTGGCGCGGGCCGCCGTTGGCGGACTTCCTTTACGAGCCGTTCGCCCAGCCAGCGATTGCCCGCCTGGAGGCGCTTCGGCTGGGAGCGCTGGAGCGTCGGATCGAAGCCGATCTCCTCCTCGGGCAGGACGGGCAGCTGGTCGGTGAGCTTGAGGAGCTCGTGCGTGAGCACCCGTTGCGCGAGCAGCTGCGCGCGCACCTGATGCTCGCGCTCTACCGGTCGGGGCGACAGGCGGAAGCACTCGAGGTGTACCACGACACGCGCAAGGTGCTCGGGGAAGACCTCGGTATCGAGGCCTCCCCGGCGCTTCGTGAGCTTGCGGGTATGGTGCTTCGCCAGGAGCCAGCTCTTGAGCCCTCGCGTGTAGCGCCGCCGCAAGACGAGGCAGGCTCGGATCTGGCGGCGAGGCCGACCCGGAACCCCTACAAAGGGCTTCGGGCGTTCGCCGAGGCTGACGCTCTCGATTTCTTCGGGCGGGAGACCATAAGCCGGCGACTGGTCGAGCGACTCGGGGAAGAGAGGTTCGTCGCAGTCGTCGGACCGAGCGGCAGTGGCAAGTCCTCTGTCGTGCTCGCCGGGCTCCTTCCCGCTCTGCGGCAGGGTGATCTTCCCGGCTCGGAGACGTGGCGGATCGCCGAGATGTCGCCGGGCGAGTTTCCGCTCGAGGAGCTCGAGGCGGCGTTGCTCCGCGTGGCCGTCAACCCTCCTGTAACGCTGATGGAGCAGCTGGAGGGCGACGAGCGCGGACTGTGCCGGGCCGTCAAACGCGTCCTGCCCGCCGATGGCTCCGAGTTCGTACTCGTCGTCGACCAGCTCGAGGAGCTGTTCACGCTGGTCGCCGGAGAAGACCGCCGGTCGCAGTTCCTGACGTTGCTCGCGCGCGCCGCAAACGACCCACGGAGTCGCCTGCGCGTGGTCGTCACGGTTCGGGCCGACTTCTACGACCGGCCGCTACGCTACCGGGAGTTCGCGGAGCTGCTGCAGGATCGTGTCCTCGCGCTGACGCCGCTGTCGCCCGAGGAGATCGAGCGGGCGATCTCGGTGCCCGCAGCGGCCGTCGGCGTGTCGCTCGAGCAGGGCCTGCTCGCCGAGATCGTGGCGGACGTCCTCGACGAGCCGGGTGCGCTTCCCCTCCTCCAGTACGCACTCACCGAGCTGTTCGCGCAGCGCGACGGGGCCACCATGACCCGTTTTGCCTACGGCAGCATCGGCGGCGTCTCGGGAGCGCTGGCTTCGCGGGCAGATGAGCTCTACGCTGGGCTCGGGCAAAGTGGGCAGGCTGCAGCGAGGCAGTTCTTCTTGCAGTTGGTGGCGGTCGGAGAGGCCGAGGCCGATACCCGACGCCCAGTCGCTCTTGCCGACCTCGCCTCTCTTGACGTGGATCAGAAGGCGCTTGCCGAGTGCCTCGACGCGTACGGGGCGTCACGGCTCCTGTCGTTCAACCGCGACCCTCGGACGGGAGCCTCGACGGTCGACATCGCCCACGAGGCGCTCCTGGTGGAGTGGGGACGACTGCGCAAGTGGATCGACGGAGCGCGCGGAGAGGTCCGCGCGCACCGTCGGCTGGCGGTGAGGGCGGCCGAGTGGGCGGAGTCCGCACACGATCCGAGCTTCCTTCTCCGAGGAACCGAACTAGCTCGTTTCGAGGCGTGGGCCGGCGAGTCGGGCCTCGCTCAGACGAAGCTCGAGCGTGAGTTCCTGCGCGGGAGCCTGGACGAGCGGGATGCTGTCCTAGCGGAGGAGGAATCGCGTCGCGTCAAGCAAGCGGCGCTCGAACGGCGGGCAGTGAATAGGCTCCGCGCGCTCGTGGCCGTCCTGGCCGTGGCGGCCGCCGTCGCCGCCGGGTTGACCGTCTATGCCTTCGACCAGAGCGACAGCTCGCACCACCAGACCCGGATCGCGACCGCGCGGCAACTCGCGGCGGCGTCTGTCGCGAACCTCGAAGTCGACCCCGAGCTGAGCATCCTGCTCGCGAGGCAGGCGGTCCAGGAGGCGAGCGTGAACGGAGCGCCTCTTCCCGACGCGGTCGAAGCACTTCATCGCGCGCTCGCGGCGTCCCGTGTCGTGCTCACGATCAGGACACCCGCGACTGCGGCGATCGCCCTCAGCCCCGACGGCTCTCGTCTCGCCACTGCAGGCTCGATCGGGATCGCCGAGGGCGTAACCAACTACGGCTTCGGCGGCCGGGTTCGCAACCTCAAAGCCGGCTCCGAAGCTGGCGCAACGAAGGCATTCGCCTGGGACACGAGAAACGGGAGGCGGCTGCTGTCACTCGCCGGCGCGACGTCGCCGATCCACGACGTCGCCTACAGTCCGGATGGGACGCGGATCACGACCGGAGCCGACGACGGAACCGCGACGGTGTGGAACGCAAGAACCGCCAGACGTCTCTTCGTCCTGCCCGATCCCGGCACAGGCGGGGGATTTATGGGGGTTGGCTTCAGCCCGGACGGGAAGAAGCTCGCTACCGCCGACGGCGTGGGCCGCATCCGGATCTGGAACCTCGGCACCCGCCGTCTCCTGCAGACGATCAAGGCCACCCAGCCAGTATGCGGAGTCGCGTGGAGCCCGCACGGCACGTTGGTCGGCGCCGGCCAGTGCGGCGCCTACAACTTCTCTGCGTCCGCTACGCGAGTGTGGAACGTTCGCAGCAGCCGTCTCGTGTTCCGGACCAGGGGTTTGGAGGCAGGCTCCGTACTGCGGTTCTCCCGAGACGGTCGCTATCTCGTGACGCCGACGTCCAGTGGCACAGCTGAGATCTGGGAGATCACGAGTCAGCGGCTGGTGGCCACGCTCACGGGTCATTCAGGGCAGGTGGTCGCGGTTGCATACAGCCCAGACGGCCGACTCGTGGCCACAGGCGCCACCGACGGGACGGCTCGCGTCTGGAGCGCACGGAGCGGAAGGCAGATCCTCGTCCTCCGCGGCCACAACGCAACGGTCGACGCCGTCCAGTTCACCCCCGACAGCCGCAGGCTGGTGACGGCGAGCGAGGACGGCACCGTGCGGGTGTGGGACATCACACACGAGGGAAGCCGGGATTGGCTGACGCTCGTCGCCCACGAGGGAGGAGTCGCCAGCGTCACCTACAGCTCCGACGGCAGCAGGCTGCTGACGGCAGGGGCTTGCGACGGGAAGACGAAGCTCTGGAATGCCCAGTCCGGATCGCTGATCTCCTCGACCGCCAAGCAGCGCCAGGCTAGTTGCACTGTACCGGCGACCGGCCAGCGTCTCTACCAGACGGTCGACGCCACCAGCCCGGACGGCAGCCTCGTCGCTCAGGCGACCGCAAACGGCACGGTGCAGCTTCTCGCCTCGACGTCAGGCACGCTCGTACGGACACTTCCCGGCGGTCACCAGGGTGTACAGGCGATCGCCTTCGACCGTAGCGGGAAGCGAATCGCAACCGGCAACTGGGACGGCAGCACGATCGTCTGGGACGCCGCGTCGGGACGGTCGCTGCAGACGTTCACGGGTCACAGCGGCATCGTCGAAGGCGTCGCCTTCAGCCCCGACGGCACGCTCCTCGCAACTGCCGGAGAGGACACGACTGCCAAGCTCTGGGATCTGAAGACCGGCGAGAGGCTCCTCACCCTGAGCGGCCATACCTTTGCACTGACGGGCCTCGCGTTCAGCCCTGACGGCACGCGACTCGCCACCGCTAGCGGAGACGGGACCGTCCGCGTCTACGTCCTCCCCGTGAAGGAACTGATGGCCGTCGCCCGCGCACGACTCACCCGCACCTGGTCCATAGCCGAGTGCCGCGCATATCTGCCCGGCGGGCGTTGCCCCGGCCAGCCGTAGCCCCGCAGCCACCAGCGCCTGGAAATCAGCGGCGCGTCGTCGTGGTCCCACGGTCCAAGACCTCCTTCTCGCAGCCCCCGCGCCGGGCGCTCTGTCTTGTCGCGTTTTGGCGGAAGTGCGACAAGAACTGCCGGGTTTCTCTCAAACGGCTCGACTCGGTCGCGCGACGAGCGCGCCGAGAATCCGGCCAGCAGGAGCTGCAGATCTGCGGGGAAGCGCCCCGAGCGGTGCCAGCCGCGGCGGCCGTGGAAGAGTTTGCTGCCGCCCGGGCGCAAGAACGGCAGGAAGTGCTCCGCGTTGATCACTGGAGAAAGTTCGCGACACTCCTCTGGATCGGAAAAAACCCTGGTATTCGCCCCTTTTCAACCGATAGCCACCCCCGCGAGAGGCGTCACTATTCGCTACTAATCGCTACTCGAAGCCACGGTTCGGTAAATGAACCTGCGACCGGCCTGGCTCGGGGCGCGGGCGAGCTTGACTCACCGGTTACGCAATTTCGAGGCTATCGGCGGCCGGGAACGATGGCCGACCCCGTTTGTGAGAGGGTCATTGCGTTTTGGTCGGATGTCGTACGAGGTGGTGATCGTCGCGGCAGTGATAAAGCCAGGACTCGACCCCGGCGCTTCCGCTTACAACGTCCAGCCGCCACGCCCGGGACCGCGCGGGTTTGAACCTGCGACCGGCCTCTCGCGGCGTCGAGTATGCCGTGTGGCCAACCACGTCTGCTTATCTGCCAGCGTTTGTCGAACATGACCGAAGCGTCGGCGCGTCGTACGCTTTGCCGGTGTTGACATGCGCGAACTGTGGCGAGCAGAACCCGGAGGGCGCTCGCTTTTGCAACGCGTGCGCGAGCCCGCTTCAGACTGACGAGCGTGCGCTCGCCGAGGAGCGGAAGACGGTCACGGTGGTCTTCGTCGATCTCGTGGGATTCACCGCGCGGGCCGAGCGGCTCGATCCGGAGGACGTCCGCGGAGTGCTGTCGCCCTATCACGCCCGCGTGCGTGCCGAGCTCGAACGGCACGGCGGCTCGGTCGAGAAGTTCATCGGCGACGCGGTGATGGCCGTCTTCGGCGCGCCGGCGGCGCACGAGGACGACGCTGAGCGGGCGGTGCGCGCAGCGCTTGCAGTCCGCGACTGGATCGCCGAGCAACCGGATCTGCAAGTGCGGATCGCGGTCAACACAGGCGAGGCGCTCGTGAGCGTGGGTGCTCGGCCGGCCGAGGGCGAGGGAATGGTTGCGGGCGACGTTGTCAACACCGCGGCTCGCATGCAGGCAGCCGCGCCGGTCGACGGCGTCCTCGTGGGCGAGACGACCTATCGAGCGACCCGCGACGCCATCCGCCACCGGGGTGCCCCGCCTTTGCAGGCGAAAGGCAAGGCCGAGCCGGTACCGGTCTGGGAAGCGGTCGAGCCGATGGCGCGGTTCGGGATCGACGTCGCCGAACGCGCACCGACGCCGCTCGTGGGCCGCGACCGCGAGGTCGAGCTTCTGAGTTCGATTCTCGCGCGCGTGCGGGAAGACCGCTCGGCACAGCTCGTCACGCTCGTCGGCGTGCCGGGGATCGGCAAGTCGCGACTGGTTCGCGAGCTCTTTCAGCTTGTCGACCGTGAGCCTGAGCTGATCGCGTGGCGGCAGGGCCGCTGCCTCCCGTACGGCGAGAGCGTGACGTACTGGGCGCTCGGCGAGATCGTGAAGGGGGAGGCGGGCATCCTCGAGACGGACGGCTCGCAGGAGGCCGAGCGGAAGCTGGGCCGCGCCGTGACGCGGCTCTCAGCCGAGGCGAGCGAGGCGCGCTGGCTCGTCGCCGAGCTGCGCGCGCTCGTCGGCCTGACCGGCCACGGCAGCGCCGCCGCCGGTGCGGAGGCTGCCACGGCGGCCTGGCGTCGTTTTCTCGAGGCGGTCGCCGAGCGTGGACCCGCCGTGCTCGTGTTCGAGGACCTGCACTGGGCGGACGACGGCCTCCTGGACTTCCTCGACGATCTCGTCGATTGGGTCCGCGGTGTTCCGCTGCTCGTCGTCGGCACGGCGCGGCCGGAGTTGCTGGAGCGCCGCCCGGGCTGGGGAGGAGGGAAGGCGAACGCGACGACGATCTCGCTGCAGCTGCTCGCGGACGACGACGCGGCCCGGCTGATCTCCGCGCTGCTGGATCAGCCGTTGCAGCTCGCGGACGAGCAGCGGACGCTGCTCGAACGCGCAGGCGGCAATCCGCTCTTCGCCGAGCAGTACGTCCGCATGCTCAGGGAACGGGGGGCGACCGGCGAGCCGCCGGAGTCGGTGCAGGCCGTCATCGCCGCCCGGCTGGACGCCTTGCCGCGGCGCGAGAAAGAGCTTCTGCAGGAGGCAGCGGTGCAAGGAAAGGTCTTCTGGCTCGGTGGGGTCGCCGCCGCCACAAGCGTCGATGAACGTGATGCGGAGCGCCTGCTGCGCGCGCTGGAACGGAAGGACTTCGTGCGGCGGGAGCGACGATCCGCGGTGGCCGAGGACACGCAGTACTCGTTCCAGCACGTGCTGCTCCGCGACGTCGCGTACGGCCAAATTCCGCGGCGGGCACGAGTGGAGAAGCATCGTCGGGCCGGTGACTGGATCGAAGGGCTCGGGCGCCCGGAGGATCACGCGGAGCTGCTCGCGTACCACTACTCGCAGGCGCTCGAGCTCGCACGCGCAGCCCATGTCGAGGACGATCCAACCCTACTGCAGCGCGCACGCGAGTCATTTAGGGCGGCAGGAGAGCGAGCGCTGGCGCTGTCAGCGTACGAGTCGGCCGCAGACTTCTTCGCCGACGCGCTCTCCCTGTCGACTCCGGACGATGCGCTTCGGCCGCGCCTCTTGCTCCAGCGTGCGCGTGCGCTCTACCCGCTCGATGGCTCCGGACTGGACCTCGTGCGCGAGGCGCTCGAGGGCTTCCGCACCGCCGGAGACGTCGAAGGAGCGGGCGAGGCCGCGACGATCGCGGCACGTTTCTCCTGGTTCGCCGGCGACCGAGCCGCCACGGACCGCCATATCACGGACGCGCTCGAGGCTGTCGCCGATCGGCCGTCGTCTCGCGCGCGGGCGGAGGCGCTAACGAGCCAGAGCGGTTTTCTGATGCTGGCCGGCCGCTTCGACGAGTCGATTCGCGTCGCAGCGGAGGCGATGCCGCTGGTCGAGGCCCTGCGCATGGAGGAACAGCGTGCTCGGCTCCACATCGTCGTCGGCACCGCTCGCTGCAGCCTCGGCGACGCTGGCGGCCTCGATGAGATCGAGGCTGGCATCGCGGTCGCGCAGGCCGCCGGCAACTTGGAGATGCTCACCAATGGCTACGCGAATCTCACCTCGGAGCTTCACCTCTTCGCCAGGCTCCGCGAAGCAAGGGACGCGTGGGGTGATGCCCTCAAGCTTGCCGACCGCTACCGCCTCGGTCGGCATCTCCGCGATCAAACAGCCGAAGCCGCGCGGTGGGCGTACCTCGAGGGCCGCTGGGACGAAGCGGTCGTCGTCGTCGACGATCTGATTGCAGCGGCCGATGCCGGAGATCGCCACTTCACCGATGCAAGCATGCGCGCGCTGCGGGCCTGGATCCGATTTGCGCGAGGAGACGCGGCGGAGGCCGATCGCGACAGCCAGCGGGCGGCTGAGCTTGCGCGCGCGTCTGACATCCAGGCGCAATCGGCGGCGTTCTGCGTCCGCGCCGCGGTGGCGTTTGCCTTCGGGCGTCGCGACGAGGCCGATGAGCTAGGGTCCGAGCTCGCCGCAATGGGGCCGACCCTCGTCGCAGCCCTCTGCTCGGCTTTTCCGACACTCGCAGACGCCGCCTGCGTCTTCCGCCACCTCGGCCGCGAGAGCGAATTCCGCGACCGGGTGCTTGACGTCGATCCGATCAAGAGCCCCTGGAACGACGCGGCCCGTGCGATCTGCGACGGCGATCTGGGTCGCGCAGCGGACGTCATCGACAGGATCGGCCACACTGCGGGCGCCGCGTACGGGCGGCTACGAGCGGCCGAGGAGCTGGCTGCCGCTGGCCGAGAGGCGGAGGCGGCCACTCAGCGCGAGCAGGCGGAGCCCTTCTACCTCAGTGTCGGTGCGACACGCTTCGTGCGCGAACTCGAATCACTTGGCGGCGCGTCGGGAGAGAGTCGGAAAGCCTCGTCGCACCGGTAGCGATCGCGCGCGACCTTAGACGGGCCACTCGACCACCAATTCATCGGCAATCGGGCGGTCGCTAATGACTCCATATCCTGCCCTCGCTCTGAACCTGCTGCTTGGTTCGTCTGACCACCTCTCGTTGAGAGAGGGGGGTCACATGCCGTTCAGATCGGTTTGTTCAAGCCGAAGTCAGCGTGCGACCGCGAACGTGCGGGGTTTCAAAATGCCGGTTCATGCTGCGGTGCGATGGTATTCGTGGATTAGTCCGCCGAGGTGGTCGCGGCGCTTGATCTGGCCGCCGGTCGTTGGGCGCGCCGCGTTTTTCGAGTCGGGCGGGAGCAGCGCGAGTGCGCGGTGAGGGCGCTCCCGGTTGTAATGGGCGGTATAGACGCGGAGTATTGACTCGAGGTGGCGGCGGCCGACGATCAGCAGCCAGTCGAGACACTCTGCGCACGGTGCGGACGAAGCGCTCGGCGTGGGCGTTTGCCTGCGGTGCGCGGATCGGTGTCTCGATCACCGTGATGCGGAAGACCTCGTCGAAGGCGCCGCTGAGCTTGCTGTCGCGGTCGTGGATCAGGAAGCGGATCCGCCCGAAGACGCCGGTGAAGCTGAGGTTGCGCGCTTGTTGGGTCACCCAGGCGCCGCTCGGATTCGTCGTGCAGCCCGCGAGGTGGACGCGGCGGCTTTCGAGTTCGATGAAGAAGAGCACGTAGAAGCGGCGCAGCGAGATCGTCTCGACGGTGAAGAAGTCGCAGGCGAGCACGCTGGCGGCTTGCTGGCGGAGGAATTCGCGCCAGCTCGGTCCCGAGCGCCTCGGCGCGGGCCCAAGACGGTTGGCGAGCAGGATGCGCCTGATCGTGCTCGGCGAGACGCGCAGGCCGAGCTTGCGCAGCTCGCCGGCGATCCGCGGGTAGCCCCAACCCGGGTTCTCGCGCGCAAGGCGCAGCACGAGCTCTCGCAACCGGCGATCGACTGGCGGACGGCCCGGACTTCGCCGCGGCTGCGCCCACTTGCGACGCACGAGTTCTCGATGCCAGCGCAGAAGCGTCTGCGGGGTCACGACCAGTCCGTGGCGACGCCGTCGCGGAAGCAATCGGGCGAGCGCCGCAAGCAAAGCACGATCGGCTGGTCGCAGCGAGGGACGCGGCTGTTGCCGGCTGAGCACGACGAGCTGATGTCGCAACACGAAGGAGCTCGGTCGTGTCGAAGCCCGTGACGTGGTCACGGTGATGGTCAAGAGCACGAACGGGGGCCGCAGCTGGCGAGCGATGAACTCCGGGATTGGGCGCGACAAAACCGTCGTCGACCTCGCTATCGATCCGCAGACGCCGACGACTCTCTATGCGGCCTCCGGCCGCGTCTTCAAGACCACGGACGGCGGCCGCAGCTGGCGCGCCGCGAACTTCGCGCTCGCAGACGGAGAATTCGCGGCGGCGCTCGCGATCGACCCGCGCACGCCGTCGACGCTGTACGCGGCTACCTCCAGCGGCGACATTACGGTCATCGCCGGCGGCATCTTCAGAAGCGTGGACGCGGGCGCGACGTGGCGGCCGTTCAACCAAGGCCTCCGGCCGCGCGACGTCAACGCGCTAGCAATCGCCTCGACCGGAAACCCGCTGTACGCAGGCACTCGCGGCGGGGGCGTCCTCGATTACAGGTTCTCGGGGTAAACGGCGACGGTCAAAGAGGCGACGCGTCGGTCAGCGGCTTTTTGATTGAAGGGCCGGGCAGGGTTGCGCCCGGCCCTTCTAAGTGTCAGTAGCCGGTGCCGAAGTCGATGCGCGGCACTGCGGCGAGCACCTGTTGTTGGTAGTAGATGGGGCCGCCCTCGTCGGCGGTGACGTTTGAGGGGTAGTGGGTCGAGACCATGAGCGCATAGATGTTGCCTGTGGAGATCGCGAGCCCGAAGTAGTCGCCGATGAAGCCGCTGCCAGTCGGGCAAGGATCCCTGGCGCCGGCACACGGATACTGCGAGAGACCGCCGAGATGTTGTCCCGGCTGCTCCGGATCCCAGGCGAACTGCGAGATGCGCACGTTCCCGCCGACGGGCACCGCTCCACCGCCGCTGTCTTTGTACGCCTGCAGGGAGGTGTCGATGCAGAAGTTCGTGCGCCCGACATCGGCGGGCAGAATGCTCGCGCCGCTGGGGCAGGGACGGCGGCGGTCGTAGAAAGCGACGGCGACGGCGCCGTTGGGGCCGGCCGCGACTGACGGCTGGAACTGGTCGGTGGGCGCGGCCGCGTCGACGTTGTCGTTGACGACGACCGGCTTCGACCAGCTGAAGCCGCCGTCCGTCGACTGCGTGAACTTCACGTCCATCTGCCGCAAGGTCGTGTCCCAGTCCTCGTAGGTGAGGTAGAGGTGGCCCGGAAAGGTCGGGCTCGCCGCGAAGTTCTCGGCGATGCCGGTGCGAAAGCGCGTGTTCGGCAGCACCTCGCCCGGAGCGATCGTCACCGTCGTGACCGGCACGAACGGGCTGAACGTCTGCGCGTCGTCGGTCGAGCGGGCGACATAGATCGTCGAGGAGGAACCGTTCGCCGGGAACGAGACGACGGCAACGTAGACGTTGCCAACGGCGTCGATCTCCGGATAGACGTACGTGGCTCCCGGGCCGACTTCGGACGGCGGCGTGATCGTGACCGCAGGGGCGAACGTCAGACCGCGATCACGGGAGACCGCCATGCGTACCTTGATCCCGCCGCCGTTGCCGTTGAAGACCGCCCAGGCCGCGTAAACGTGATCCTGGAACTTGTTGCCGACGATGTGGTTGACGGCGACCCACTGCTTATCCTCGACGTGCCCGAGCTGCTTGGCCGAGGCGTTGTTCGGCGGCTCGAGTGGCACACCGCCGTTGCCCTTCACCCAGTGGCGACCCATGTCGTCGCTGTAGGAGAGGTCGATCTCGCCGTCCGGATGCAGCCTCGTCGCGTCGAAGAATGAGTTGAACGGCAGCATCGTCTGGTAGACGCGGCCTTTGGTGTCGAAGTCCAAGGTCGGGTCGGTCGTGTCGGTCCAGCTCGGCGGCATCGCCTGCGTCCGTGTCGAGACACAGTCGTAACCCTGGACCTGGTTGTTCCCCGACGGGGTCCCGGCCAGGATCTGATAGGCGCCGAGGTAGAACAGGTAGAAGGTCGAGTACTTGTCGAAGAAGAACTTCGACGAACCGACCAGGTCCTCGGTGCCGGGCTTGACCGCGAGCCACGACTCCGAGTGGTTCGCGTTGAACGGCCCGGGACCGCAGGTGCCGGCGAGCGGCACGCGCGAGCCCGGCGGCACCGGGTAGCCGCCACCCGCAGTCGGCGTGCTGGCGACCATGTTCGTGAAGGCGACGCTCGCGCTCCATGGCGAGCCGCCGGGCGTGCCCGCGGCCGACCCGACCGCGAGCGGCAAGGCAGCAACTCCGAGCACGGCGAACACGGTCAAAAATCGCTTCATTGCTCTTGCTCCTCCTTCCCCTGCCCCCAGAAACCTCTGTGGTCTATCACGTCTGCGCCCGACACGAACGAGCATGCCAAAGACATGAGTCCGGCGCGATGGCTGCCGACGACGACGCCGCTCCACGCAGCCGGCGGCGGCTGTTGACGGACCTTCGATTCCGACCTACAAGAAGAAGGCTGCGGCGCGCTGTCCAGGTCCACTCGTGAAAGGGGATGACGTGGAGGAGTCGCAGTTCAGGGTCTCATCGACACTCGCCGGTGGGGACGAGTACGTGGAGTTCTGGCCCGCAGGGACTTTGGCGAAGGGCCAGTTCGCCTGTACTGCCTGCGGGAATCGCGTAACCGTCCACAATGTGCTGCCGCGCTGCATGGTGTGCGGCGAGCGGCTCTGGGAACGGGCCGAGTGGAGTCCCTTCGCACGGTCTGAGGCGCCGGGCTAGACGCTGTTGCCGCTGAGTCGCCGGGGCGCACAGGCGGCCGGACGCCTTCGCCCTGCTGATCTACGGCATCTCCACGACGCTTACCAACTCGACGTGACCTGCGAGAGCCTCATGCGGGGGGGCGCGTCGATCAACTGATTCAAACCGATCGTGGTGCGGCTACGAAGATTGGGCGAGGGGTCAGCGTCCATGGGCGGGGAGGCAGGCCCGGCCGCCCAAAAGGAGGTACTGATGGTATCCACCGACCGGGTCGAATCGGGCACAGACCGAAAGACCTTTCTGCGCCGGGCGACCGCCGCGGGAGCCGGCCTCGCCGGACTGGCCGCGTTGCCGGGCATCGCCCGCGCCGACGAAGGCGTCGGCGTCACGCCGGGCGACACCGACATCCTGATCGCGGCCGAGATCGCCGAGGCGCTCGCCGTGACCACCTACTCCAACATCATCGACACAGCCCCCTTCTTCCCGCGCCTCGCAAGCGACGACCAGGGCTACATC
>Ga0070707_100003306_pt1 | contig 15220 bp, 19 predicted proteins | sample KBSK5502metaG_FD_65468 | JGI IMG/M metagenome (GOLD analysis project Ga0070707, IMG submission 65468) | Corn, switchgrass and miscanthus rhizosphere microbial communities from Kellogg Biological Station, Michigan, USA - KBS K5-50-2 metaG | ecosystem: Host-associated > Plants > Roots >... | reverse complement strand
CGAGCGGTTCAGGACATTCTCAGGAATTTCCCACAGCCCTTTTGGGGCGCAATGCGTATCCATGCGTGCCGATGAAGGAGGCTCGTATGCACCCGAAGGCGACACGCCGGGCCACGACCGCATTCCTCCTGGGTCTCGCCGTGTTGATGGGCACGCGCTCGGCACAGGCCGCTCCCGGCCGCCTGAAGCTGACGATAGACAAGACCACTCTTCGAGTTGGCGAGGATGCCCGGCTCCGCGTGGGGTTCCTCGATCGCGACTACCGGCCGGTGGCGAACGATCGCGAGCGGACGATCTACTTCGAGACGCGGAGCGCCGGTCCGGCCGAGACGGGGTCGGGCGACATCGCTCCCCGCCAGGCCACCGTAGCGACCGCAGGCGCCGCCTCGAGCGGCTTCCGGGCGACCCGGCAAGGTCGGCTGCTGATTCGCGCGACCTCCGACGGCCTGGCGCCCGCGCAGGAGCTCGTGACCGTCGTGGCGGGCAGGTCCGGCCTGCTCGAGATCCTGGTGCCCGCGGTCCACGCCTGGGCGGACGATACGTTCGCCATCTACCCGAAGGATCACCTGCCGGTCCCCGTCAACGGCTCCTCGACCGCCCTGTTCACGGTCACCGTCGGGCGAAGGGTGGAGAAGAACGAGGTCGTTCGGGTCCGCATCGCGACGCGGCCAGCGGTGCCGGTGAGCTACGACGGCCGGGAAAGCCCGGGCTTCGCGGAGTTCGAGATCCCGGAGGGAAACAGCAATTCCCGGCAGATCGAGATCTCCTCGGAGAAGCCGCGGCTCGTCAGCGTCTCCGCGAGAATCGTCGAGGCGCGTCCCGCCGCGCGGCGGGGAGACGAAGACGTGGCGGTGGTCCAGTTCGTCCCCCCGCGCCCCGAGCGGGTGGTCGTGAGGCCCGACCAGACCGACGCATCGCCGCTCTGGCTGCCCTTGACCGTGGAGCTGGAGGACAGCGAGCACACCGCGATCACCGCCCTCGACCAGGCGCACACGATCGAGATGAGCTCGCGCCGCGGCGTGAGCTTCGATCGGAGGCGCTTGCAGCTCTCTCCGACGAAGCCCACCGGCCATGCGACGGCCCGGTTCGGCTTCTTCAGCTGGGGGGAGATGCAGATCGTCGCGACCGACGTCGAGAACGATCTTGGCACCGGCTCGGCGACGGTCAGGGTGCGCATCGCCGCGTCGATGCTGATTCTCTGCGCGGGCCTGAGCGGCGCCTTCGGCGCCTTGAGCCGGCACGTCTATCGGGTTCGGACGACCCGGCTCATGCCGGCGTGGGACAGGGGCCGGATGAAGCTGGGCCTCGTGGGCCACACGGTCTTCGGGATCGGCTTCGGCGAGGTCCTGTACCAGGCGGGGCGCGTCGGGCTGCTTCATCCCGCGCTGGTTCCGGGGGGCGGCCCGCCCGAGGACGGAACCGTCTTCGCGCTCGCGCTGCTGTTGGGAGTCCTGGGCGGGTTCGGCGGCGTGGTGATCCTGGACCGGCTGACGGAGAAGATCCTTCCCGCGCCCAAGGCCGCGTGAAGCGAGGCGGGAGGTCTATACTGGCCCCCTCATCGAAGGAGGCGGCGATGGACCCGTTACTCGCTCCGGTCCCGGGCGCGGATCACCAGGAGGCGGGCGGCGTCACGCTCGACGTCGCCCGGGCGGGAAATGGCCGGGTGAAACGCGCGGTCTACCCCCCGGGCTTCCGCTGGTCCAAGAACATGAAGCCGATCGTCGGGACCCCGTACTGCATGCACGCCCACGTCGGCTTTCTCGCCCGCGGGCACGTCAGCGGCGAGTACGCGGACCACTGCGCGTTCGACTTCGTCGCGCCCCGCGTGATCGTCATCGAGCCGGGCCACGACGCGTGGGTCGTCGGAGACGAACCGGCCGTGGTGATCGAGTTCGATTACGAGGGCGAGACGGCGCGCCGCCTGGGCTTACCCGCGACGCACGGTCACGCCTAGAATCCCACGGCGGGCTCCGCCGGACGGTTCAGCGGAGCTGCAGGTACGCGTACCCGACGCGGAGGTGTCCGGTGAGGGCGGGGTCGAAGCAGTAAACGACGGCCAGCGTGCAGACGGCGTGCGACAAGGCAAGGGGCACCAGGTTCGGGTAGCGGTCGTAGATCCAGCACCACACGACCGCGGCCACGAGCGTGACGGGAGCCAGGAACGGGTTGGGCAGGTGGAGGGCGCCGAAAATGCCCGCGGCCAGCGCCATCCCCTTCCCGCGCGACGTCGCCGCCTGGGCCTCCCTCAGCAGCACGGTCTGGAGCGCGAACTGTTGTCCCGCGGCCCACGGCACCAGGAGAGCCAGGTCACGCCAAGGGTGTGGCCGTCGCGGCAAGGGACCGAGGTGTGATCCCGCGACGTAGATGACGAGAACGACCGGCAGGGTGAACGCGGCCGCGATGCGGAGGGCAGGCAGGAACGCGGACCAGCGCACGCCCCACTCCCCGGTGCGGGCCGCCCGCCACGCCGACAGACCCAGGACGACCGCCGTGACGAGGTGGCCGACCCCGCGCGGGGCGACCCGAACGAAGACCCAGGTGTAGCCGGCGATGATCGCCAGCAAGGGGAGCGTGAACCTCAGCTTGCGTATCACTCAGGCCGCGCCGGATCGGCGGGCCGCCCGGATGAGGCCGACGCCCAGGGTGATGACGCCCGCGCCCAGGATCACCGCGCCGACGTAGGCGAGGTAGATGAAGCCGTTGGGCCGCGTCGCGGTTGACGAGGGCAACGAGAGGAAGAAGGCGGCGGGCACGAAGATCGCCGCCAGCGGCGCCGCCAGCCTCACGAAGCGCTTGGTCCCGGGGGAGAGATCGGCTTCATCGACGTACCGCAGCATCACGAGCGCGAGCACGAGATACACGCCGGCGTGCGCATGGCCCGCCCGCCACAGGTTTTGGCGCAGCGGGTTCAGCATGTATCCGGAGCCATCCGTGAGAAGGAGGGCGAGGAGGCTCGCGCCCCCGAGCATGACGGTCGGCAGGATGATGAGCAAGCTGCCCGCGAGCGCCCGCGATTCCCTGGTCATGATCAATTCTTCTCGTTCTCTTTCCTCTCCGGCGGGAGGGGGCGCGGGGCGTAGTAAGGCTTTCCGTTCAGCTTGGCGACTTCCTCGTTGAAGCTGGTGCCGTAGTCGCGCTTGGCGTCGGAGAGGGCCCAGGCCTGGCGCTTGTAGTTCCAGCTATCGGGGTTCAGGCGCTGGGCCTCCTTGAAATGCGGGATCGCCTGCGCGCGGTGGCCTGTCTTGTACAGGTATTCCCCCAGGGCAAACTCGGCGTCGGCCAGAACGTGGTCCGGGTTCCGGGGCGCGAGGCGCGCCCGCAGCTCCGCCTCGCTGAGGACGAAGGCGCTGCGCTCGCCCTCGGACACCCAGTTCCGGATCGCGGCCAGGTAGGGCGCCGCTTCCAGGCCGTGGAAGGGCTTGAAGCGATCGTCGGCGAACGCGACCTCGTTCGGGCGCACGATGCGCCCCCGCTCATCGATCCAGACGGCGGTGGGGACGTTGACCATTCCGTAGAGCCTGGTGACCAGGTGCGTCTCGTCTACGAGCACGGTGTAGCGGGCATGGGCGGCCGTGATCCACGGGCCGGCGTCCTTGACTCCACCCGTGTCCTGGGCGACGGAGACGATCTCGAAGTTCTTCGCCGCGAGCTCTTCGTAGAGGGCCTGCCAGCCTGGCAGGTCGAAACGGCACCCTCACCATGAAGCCCAGGTGACGAGGAGGACCTTCTTGCCACGGAAATCCGACAGGGAATGCCTCTGGCCCTCCATGTCCGGGAGAGTGAAATCGGGGGCTTGGAGCGAGATGAGGGCGGCGCGTTGCTGGTCCGGGCGCGGCCCGAAGTACCAGACGGAGACGGCCTCGTCATGTGCCATCGGCTGCTTCAGGAGCCGCGCGAAGGCACTGAGGTTGAACCAGGCCACCTTCGACTGCTCGGCAAGGAACTCCGCCTTCCGAGCCTTCGGGATGGGGAAGCACAGCTCCTCACGGCAGACGCCCTGCGGCTTCAAGACGAACCCGGTGGCGCGGGTGAGGTCGGCGGTCGTCACCCAGAGGTCCGCGGAGGCTACCGAGGCCGCGCGCACCTCGGTCGCCGTCTCGTCCCACAGGACGGTCCGGCGATCGCCGTCGACCCCCTGGACGGCCGCCGCCCACCCAAGGAGCGCGAACACGACGCCGAGGATCTTCTGGGCCACGCTCGATGATTGTACCTCCCCGCAACCGGAAGGCCGCCCGGTGGGCGGTCCGACGCGGCCCACATGACGTACGATCCCGGTGATGCCTCGGACCAGTGCCGGCTTGCTGATGTTTCGGCGGCGCGGGGACGTGCCGGAGGTCCTGCTCGCGCATCCGGGCGGTCCGTTCTGGGCCAAGAAGGATCTCGGCGCATGGACGATCCCCAAGGGCGAGATGGCGAAGGGCGAGGACGAGCTGGCGACGGCGCGGCGCGAGTTCGAGGAGGAGACGGGGATCCGGCCCGAGGGCCCGTTTCATCCGCTGGGTTGCGTCGAGCAGAGGGCCGGGAAGCTCGTCTACGCGTGGGCCTTCGAGGGGGACTGCGATCCGGCCGCCATCCGCAGCAACTCGTTTCGCGTGCCCTGGCCACCGGGGTCCGGCCAGTGGCAGACGTTTCCCGAGGTCGACCGCGCGGAATGGTTCGCCCTCGAAGAGGCGCGACGCCGGATCAACCCCGGTCAGGTGCCGCTGCTCAGCGCGCTGGAAGCGGTGATCGCAGGCCCGAGCGGCCCGTCATCACGCCAAGCGACTTGAGGAGCGCGCTCAGGCCGAAGTCACGGAGATGGCTCGCCCCTTCGACGTCAGCCAGCCACTGCTCCAGCCCATCATCTCGGTGCGAACACAACCCGCAAGGTCGAGGTCGGCGAGCACTTTCGCGGCCAGATCGTCGTTGCCGCCCAGCGTTGCCGTGGCGATTCGCCTCATGGGGAGCGTGGCGGAGAGGGCAGTCCGTTCAGACCACTCCAGCGCCTGGAGCACTCGAAGCGCTTCGCTGGTCACGTCAGCCTCCTGGGAATGTCCCAGGTCCAACATAACGCCTGGTCGCCAGCCGTCAAGGGGGTCGAAGAGAAAGTCTAGGTTTCCTTCGGGGGGTGATCGAGAATGGACTCTGTCTTCGGATCCCAGTAGAGCTTCCGGCCCTCACGGAAAGCGCGTGCGGCCATGATGCACGCGACCGAATGCGCGAACCCATGCTCGACCGTGGCATTGGGCGGCTTCCGGCTGCGCAGGCTTTCGAACCAGTTCGTCATGTGCGACGTGTCGTCGTCGCCGATGCCTGGCGGGGGGATGTGATCGTCGCCGGGGAGGGTGATGTACTTCTCCGCGCGCTTCACGTTGGGGTCGTCCTCGTGGGTGCCCTTCTCTTCCACCCACTTCCACCGCGGGCTTCCTTCACCCCCGATGTTGATGAGCGTCGCCGCCTTGCCCATGATGCGGGTGAAGCTGTCGCTGTCGTTGCCGAAGCTCGTGGAATAGCTCACGAGGAATCCCTTCGGGTACTCCAGCAGGGCGTGGAACGTGTCCGGGTTCTCCCGGCCATCCTTCCAGGCGAAGACGCCGCCGCTCGCCACCACCGATCTCGGGAAGTTGTCGTCCAGGAAGTAGTGCACGAGGTCGATGCCGTGGCTCATCCACTGGTCCGGGATGCCGCTGGAGAAATCCTTGTAGAGGCGGAACTCGAAGTACATCCTCGGATCGAACGGACGGTAGGGCTTCGTGAGCAGCCAGCGGCGCCAATCGGTGTCCTGCTCCCGGACCTGATTGACCTCCTCCCGCCCGCGCCACCGCGGCCCGTGATAGTTCCAGACCGTCTCCACCTTGCTGACTTCTCCCAGTGCGCCCGTCTTGATGAAGTCCCGCACGGCGTTCGGGTAGGGCTCGCTGCGGTGCTGGGTGCCGACCTGGACGATCAGGCTCGTCCCCCGCACCGCGTCGCGGGCGGCCTTGGCCTCGGCCAGGTCGTTGGCCATCGGCTTCTCGCAGTAACAGTCCTTCCCGGCCCCGGCCACCTGCTTCAGGTGGGTCGCATGCTGGAAATCGGCGGTCGAGACCAGCACCGCGTCCACGTCCTTCAGGGCCAGCAAGTCCTCCATGTATTGGAAGGCCCGCGGCGCTCGGCCGTAGGCCGTTTGGGCCCGCGCCGCCGCCGCTTCCCGGTTGATCTTCCAGAGGTCACAGACGGCGGTCATCTCCACGTTCTTCGTCTTGAGTCGCGCGACGATGTCGTCCAGCCCCGTGCCTCGCCGCCCCACCCCGATATGGCCGAGCGAGATGCGATCGTTCGCGCCGACGATCCGGCCGTACGAGAAGGCGGTGCTGCGGAGGGCGCCCGCTCCTATCGCCACCGCGCTCGCCTGGCTCAGAAACGACCGGCGATTCATCTGCCTGGGCTTCTTCATGACGGCTCCTCCATAGGGCTCACACCGCCGCCGCGCGCGCCGGCTCGCCGGCACCCGCGGGGGCGGGACGTCGCTCTCCGACCTGCTGCCGCCACATGGCGTAGTAGAGGCCGGTCCGATCCAGCAGCTCCTGGTGCCGGCCCGTCTCCACCACCTGCCCGCGCTCGAGGACGAAGATCCGGTCGGCGTGCATGACCGTGGAGAGGCGATGGGCGATGAGGATGCTCATGACGTCGCGGGACTCCGCCACGTCCCGGATGGTGTGGCTGATCTCCTCCTCGGTGAGAGAGTCGAGCGACGAGGTGGCCTCGTCGAAGACGAGCAGGTCGGGCCGCCGCAACAGCGCGCGGGCGATGGAGAGGCGCTGGCGCTCGCCGCCCGAGACCTTGATCCCGCCCTCGCCGATCACGGTGTCGAGCCCCTTCGCCGCCCGCGCGAGCAGGCTTTGACAGGCCGCCCGCCGCAGCGCCCCGAGGCACTCGGCGTCCGTGGCGTCCGGTCGCACGAAGAGCAGGTTCTCGCGGATGGTGCCGGAGAAGAGCTGCGTCTCCTGAGTGACGAAACCGATCCGCTCGCGCAGCGCCTCCATGTCCGCCTCGCGGCTGTCCACTCCATTGTAGAGGATGCGCCCCGCCTGCGGCCGGTAGAGCCCGACGAGCAGCTTCACGAGCGTCGTCTTGCCCGCGCCGGAAGGGCCGACGAAGGCCAGCGTCTGCCCCCGTTCGATGCGGAAGGAGATGTCCCGCACCGCCGGTTGTGACGCCGTTTGATGAGTGAAGGTCACGTTCTCGAAGGCCAGCTCCTCCAGCGAAGGCAGGGGCACCGGCCGCTCCGGCCGCGGCTCCTTCGGCGTGTCGAGGATCTGCTGGAAGTTCTGGAGCGACACTTCCGTCTCCCGGTAAAGGTTGATCACCGTCCCCATCTCCTGCAGCGGGCCGAAGATGAAGAACGAGTAGATCCACAGCGAAAAGAACTGGCCCACCGTGATCTGCTGCGCGTAGATGAGATACAGCATGAGGAACAGGATGGTCGTGCGTAGCGCGTTGACCGACGTGCCCTGGATGAAGCTCAGGCTGCGCAGGTAGCGCACCTTCTTCAGCTCCAGGTCCAGGATCCGCAGGGTCGTGCGGTTGAGGCGCCCCACCTCCTGCTGGGCCAGGCCCAGGCTCTTCACCAGCTCGATATTTCGCAGAGATTCCGTGGTCGCGCCCGCCAGGGCGGTGGTCTCGGCGACGATCACCTTCTGGACCGTCTTGATGCGGCGGGAGAGCGTGGAGCTGAGCCACCCCAGGAGCGGCACGGTCAGGAAATAGACGGGTGCGATCACCCAGTGGACGGTGAACGCGTAGATCGTCACGAAGACGATGCCCACCAGCGTGGTGAAGACGGTGTTGACGGCCGTCGAGATGAGCTTCTCGACGTCGGTGCGGACCTTCTGCAGCTTGCCCAGCGTCTCGCCGCTGCGCTGGTCCTCGAACACCGCGTAGGGCAGCTCGAGCGAGTGGTGGATGCCGTCGGAGTAGATCTCCGCTCCCAGGCGCTGCGTGATCACGTTGATGAAGTAGTCCTGGAAGTTCTTGGCCACGCGGGAGACGAAGGCCACCCCCACGGCGGCCGCGAGCAACAGGGTCACGCCGGACAGGAACTCTCCCGTCGTGTACTGGCGGAAGCGCATGGCGTAGCGGTCGATGACGAGGCGGAAGATCAGCGGGTCGAGCAGGGAGAAGATCTGGTTGACGGTGGCCAGGAGCAGGGCGAGGGCCAGCAGCCCACGATAACGGCGCAGGTACGACCAGAGGAGCCTCATGCTGACTCGCATTGTAGTGCGGAGCGGCGCCTCACATCCCCCGCGCGTGACGAGTGATCTTGACGGCTCGGGGGGGCGGCGGTAGCCTGACCTTGTCGCCTCGCCGAGACGGCTCCTCGAGTCGTCGGCGGCTCGCCGGCAGCCGCCGTTGAGGAGGCTTCGGATGACAGGCATCATCGGGCGGGGGGCGTCCCTCCTGACGCTTTTTCTCGCGGTGTTCCTTTCCGGCGGCGCCACGAGCGCCGCTCCACCCTCCCCTGCGGCGACGCCCGCGCCGGCGGTCTCATCGGCCACGCTGACGGCAACCGTGCGGTCCGTCGACGCGCAAGCCCGGGCGCTCGAGATCGTGACCGGCGTCGGTTACGCCCTGCGCGTCGTGAAGCTCACCTGGAAGGAAGCCCCCACGGTGAGGGCGGCGGCGGCAGGCACGGGCGTGGCGCAGCTCAAGCCGGGCGACTTCGTTCGTGTCGAATACGCGAAGGCGCCGGAAGGAAACGTCGTGAGAACGATCAAGCTCCTGCCGCGGCCCGCCCCGGAGGTGGCCCGATGAGACGCCCGCTGTCGTCGCTCGCGGTTGGAGCGCTCCTGCTCTCGGCCGCCTGCGCGAAGCCCCCGGAGCCCGGCGAACCGCTCGCCGGCCTCGACGCGGCTCAGCGAGACCAGTTCGACCGGGGGAAGGTCATCTTCAACCGCGTCTTCGAGCCCGAGACCGGCCTCGGTCCGCTGTTCAACGCCAAGTCCTGCGGGGAGTGCCACGAGAAACCGGTGGCCGGCGGCGTCGGCGACGAGGTCGAGGTTCACGCCACCGCCTTCCTCTCCAACGGCACCTGCGATCCGCTGGCGGACCTGGGCGGATTCGTCTATCAGCAGCACGTCACGCCGGCGCTGAAGAACGCGCTCGGGATCGACAAGGAGCCCATCCCCGCGAAGGCCACTGCCCAGGGTCGGCGCTCGTCTCCAGACGTCCTCGGCTTCGGCCTGCTCGACGCGGTGCCCGACTCCGAGATCCTGTCCTACGCCGACCCCGACGACCGCAACCACGACGGCATCTCCGGCCGGCCCAACCGATTCTTCGACGGCCGGCTCGGCCGTTTCGGGCGCAAGGCCCTGGTGCCCACGCTGGCGGAGTTCAACGAGGGGGCCTTCCCGGTCGAGATCGGCGTGACGGTCCCGGCGGTCCCGGACGAGGAGACCGTGGCCGGCCAGCCGATCCCGGCCGGTGTCGACCCGGTGCCGGACCCGGAGCTGGACGCGCAGAGCGTGGCGCTCGTCAACGCCTTCGTGCGCTTCTTGGCGCCGCCGTCGCCGCCCAGGTTGAAGGGGGCCTCCCGGCGCGGGCCGGAGCTGTTCGAGAAGACCGGCTGCGCCGCCTGCCACGTGCCGCGGCTCAGGACCGGCGACAGCGACGTCAAGGCCCTGGCCCATCGTGAGGTGGCCGCCTATACCGATCTGCTGCTCCACGATATGGGGCCCGCGCTGGCGGACATCTGCCTCGGACTGGCCAGCCCGTCCGAGTTCCGCACCGAGCCGCTGATGGGGCTCCGCTTCTCCGAGAAGTTCCTGCACGACGGTCGCGCCGGCTCGATCGAGGAGGCGATCCGGCTGCACGGCGGAGAGGCCGTGGCCTCCCGGGACCGCTTCGCGACTCTCCCAGCGGCGGACCGCGAAGCGATGCTCGCCTTCCTGAAGCAACTGTAGGGCCATGCCGGCCGCGTTCCTTGCCGGTGCCGTAGTAGACTGCGCCCGTGTCAGGCCACTGGCCGCCCACGCCGGGCCCTCCGACCGTCATGACTGTCTGTTCGAGCTGAAGCGGGAGACTGCGTGAGCCAGGCCGTCGTGGACTTGGCGCGTGCCTTGGACTTCGCCGCGCGGAAGCACAGAGACCAGCGCCGCAAAGGAGCTGCCGCCGAGCCGTACATCAACCACTTGACCGAGGTGGCCCGTCTCGTGGCCGAGGCCACCGGGGGGAAGGACGCGCCATCCGTCATCGCGGCGCTCCTGCACGACACGATCGAGGATACGAGGACGACGCGCGAGGAACTGGAGCGCGAGTTCGGTCCGGAAGTCGCGGCTCTCGTTTCCGAAGTCACGGATGACAAGAACCTTCCAAGGGCGGAGCGCAAGCGACTTCAGATCGCGAACGCGCCCCACAAATCGGAACGCGCGAAGATGATCAAGATTGCCGACAAGACCAGCAATCTTCGGTCGATCGTTACCAGCCCCCCCGTCGACTGGGATTCCCGCCGACAGCGTGAGTACTTTGAATGGGCCGCGAAGGTGGTGGACGGCTGTCGGGGCACCAACCGGAACCTCGAAGCGCTATTTGACGCCGCTCACAGGGCTGGGCTCCAGGCAATCGAGAAGGGGCGGTAGCGCTGCCCTGGCCAACGTCACCGGGACCTGCGGGTCACCCGTTGCTGCCGCCCGCCGACAGCCTCGATTGCAGCGTGGCAATCGCCTGCATCGCGCGCACCTGGAGCACCGCGCTCGGGCTCTCGAGATAGCCGTAGAGAGCGTCCAGGTCTTCCCTTCCGCCCAGTTGGGCGATCAAGAGCAGCGCCTGCCCGCGCACGGGATCCGCCCACGCGTCGTCGGCGGCGGTCTGGCGGGCGAACGCCAGGACGTCGGCATCCTGCTTGAGTCCCATTTCGAGAAACGCCTGCATGATCAGCGTGGGCACGCTCCCGCCGCCCTGGACGGGCCGGGTATCGCCCTCGATCTGGCTCAGGACCTGCTTGAGCTCGGTCTGCACGGCCTGGATGCGCTCCCGCTCCGCGGCCCGAGCCCCTTGATCGGGGCTTCGGCCGTCGATCTCCCTCGTCAAGCCGGCGAAGTCGGCCGAGAAGTAGCGCTCGAAAAGGTCTCCGGGGGGCGCGGCCGCCGCGCGGCGCGCCTCGGGGCTCACCTGAACGAAGCGCTGCAACAGCTTCGGCTTGGCCTGCGCTCCGTAGGAAGCGAGCGCCTTGGCGAGCGCCTGGTATTCGTTCCCGTTCCTGAGCAGCCCCGGCTCGTCACTCAAGATGCGCAGGAGCTGGTCGAGCGACTCGGGGGAGCCCGTGGCCTGCAGGGCCAGGATCCCCTGCACCTTCGAGGCGGGGCTCTCGGCCCGCAGAACCGCGTCGGCCAGCTGCTCCGGGCGGTCCACCTCCGGCCTGGCGAGCCGGAACTGGATCGCCATCGTCATCGGCGTCTGGTGGTTGCGCAGCTCCACGAGGTTGGCCGCGGCGAAGACCGCGACCGGAATGACGACGCCGCCCAGGACGAGCTTGACGAGGCGGAAGCGCGGGTCGGCTGGGTTGAGCAGCGGCCGGCTGCCCCTTTCCTCCCGTCGCCTCGAGGTGTAGCCGTCCACTCGGAGGCTCACGAAGAGGCTCAGGACGACGAGCAGCGCGCCGAAGGCGGCCAGGCCGAATGGGGCGTGCAGGTCCCAGCGGCGGGTATAGCCGGCCATGGCCAGCAGGAAGGCCGCCGAAAGCGCCACCGGCAGGACGAGCTCGATCAGGAGCCCGAGCAATCCGAGCGTGCGCCCCCCGCGAGCGGGGGCCTCCCTCGGCTCGTCGGCCGGCGAATCCTCGGATGGTTGGGCGGGGATCACAGCGTCCTCTCGCTCGCATCATATCAGCGGCCCATTCGCCAGCCGGCGATGCGGACCGCGCGGGCCCCGGTCGGCGGCTAGCGATCCCTCCTGAGCCGATCGACTTCCGCCCGCAGCCGGTGGACCTCGGCCACCAGACGCCGAATCAGCGTCGCCTCCTCCGGAGCCTCTTGCGCGAACGGATCCAGCTTTGGATGGGCAAGCTCGAGGAGGTCGCCGAGCTCCGTCTCGCTCAGCGGCTCGAGTTCGTCTGGACTCGGTGGATGTTTCATGGACCTCGCCTCACGAGCTGCGCCTGCTCTGTTTCGGTCGGCGGTCCAGGCGCGTCGCTCATGGCGCGCAGTCTACGACAGCGCCGCTGACTCCATTGTGATAGCGCTCGCTGAGGTCTCGCCCTTGCCCCGGTCCTTGCGCGACCGCACCGTCCCCCGCGGCTTGCGCGCAGTGGTGCCTACGTCCCACGACAGCGGAGGCTGGAAATGGCCCTGCTGGACGGACTCAGCATCCTCTACGTCGAGCTGGTACTGGGAACGACCGCCAAAGCCGGCGACTAGCGGACACCTCGATGCGGGTCCGTGCGACAATCCCACGCTTCTTCGCTGCGGCCGGCCTGGAGGCTTCAGAACCTCAGCCCGACCGCCAGCGAGAACAGCGAGTCACTCTTGATGATCGCCTTGAGCTGGACGTAGGGGATGACGGAGCCGGTGTGGACGCCGACCCCGCCCAGGAGGTTCGCGGCCACGTCGGTGTTCGCCGGCCCGCGTCCCTCCGGATGCACCCTCACCAGGGCCGGACCGGCTCCGAGCCAGACATAGGTCGAGCTGTGGGTGGGAAAGTCGTAGTGGAAGTCGCCGTTGAACGTCATGTAGGTGCCGTTGTCCACGAAGACGTACTCGAAGTTGGGGTTGAAGAAGAACCGGGGGGCTACGCGTACCAGCAGCTCGGCGCCCACGAAGGGCTTCTCCACCTTGGTGTAGTAGCCGGCCCTCACGCCGACCTTGAAATCGTCGTCGAGGGCGATCGCCGGCAGTGCCGCCAAGCACAGGGAGGCGGCCAAGATCGTTCGCAAGGAGCGAGTGCGTGTCATGACTCTCCGCCTTTCTGAACTGGAGTCGAAGGCCGCCGTGGAACTTGGCCTGCTTCAGCTTCTCGGGTCGCGGCTCCGACGGGCGAGCTAGTCAGGGCCCCGGCGGCCTCGGCGGCCGCCACGCGACGCGGTACTCCCTTTCAACGTAGGCGGCGAGACCGGCCCTGTCAAAGCCCGCTCAGTCGAGCTGTGATGGGGAGCACCGAGACGTTCCCGAGCCATATTAGGCGTGTGGCGTAGAATGGTGAGCACGAGGGCGGATCAGCGATGCTGAAGGAGGGGACGCAGAAGGGCTCGTGTCCGAGGTGCGGACGTCCCTACATTGCCGCCTTCCTGGTTGACGATGCTGCCGGCACCTTGACGCCGATGGTCACCGTCAATTGTCCCCACAACGCGGAATGTAGAGACACCTTCAAGATCGGAATCCCGGACGGAGCGGAAGAGAAAACGCTCAGCCTCCACACGCCGTTGGCGTGGGCCGAGCTGCGCAAGACCAAGGTACCGACGCCGCTGACCGCCCCGGAGTTCGCGCAGTTGGAGTTGCAGAACGACGTCACCGGCCTATCAACCGTCGACGTGCGCCGCCTGCTGGCCGACAACCGACGCTTGCGCCAACTGCTGATCGACGCCGAGTCTCACGTGGCGGCCAACGGCGGGACGCAGGCTGCGGATCTACGCGCGCGGCTGAAGGCCGAGATGGATCGTGGCTGAGCTGCGGGGACTTCCGCTGGATGCGGGCGGAGGCTCGTTGTGACCCACGTCACAGCCCGGGGGCTCGGGGCGGCTACTTTTCATTAGATAGGATCGGTTACCCCCTGCCCTGAACCCCTGGCCACGGCTGCCGTCGGAGGCAGCTTTTGCCGTGCGCGGCGGGCCGCCGGCGCACTCTCCTCGCCATGTACGAGAGCCTACGGATCACAGTCCTGGGATGGCCCTTCGCATCAGGCTGACTGAAGATCGGGAGGATATGGCCGTACGGATCTTCGTCGACGGACCGGACTCGGAAGAGCTGCGGCGGGCCGTGCGGGCCGCCCTCGGGCATCGGCCCGAAGGGGAGGCGTGGCTCGTGTCTGTCGTCAGGCACAGGGTCACGTGGGGAGCATGCGTGCTCGCCTCGCCCGAGGACCGCCTCGCGGACTGGAGCTTCCTCGGCCCGCGCGGCTCGATCGAGCCCGCCCTGAAGGAAGCGGTGAAGAAGGCCGGCCTCGAGAGGCTCGAGCGCCGAGTGCGCGACCTTCCCCACACCCCCGAGCGCCGAGGGTAGCATCAGCGATCGTCGTGGCTTTGTAAGTTGTGCGATTTGCATGACTCGTGAGATCGCAAGATCCACCCTTGACACAGGGTCAAGCAGCACCCAGCTTTGGGGTATAGCGACAGAAACACTCGGGACGTTCCTTGTCCCCTGTGAACGGAAAAGGAGGAGCCCGATGCGAAGGCTCATTCTCACCGTCGTGTTCACGTCGAGCGCGGGTTGGGCGATGGCTCAGGATCCTCAAGCTCAGCAGCCCACGCAACCCCAGCAACAGCCCGCCCCGGCGGTCACGGACACGAAGGACACGAAGGACACGAAGGAGATGACAGCGGTGGTCGTCGCTACCGATCCGACGGTCAAGACCATCACCGTGAAGCAGGAGATGGGATCGGCAGCCGCGGCTGCCCAGCCCGAGGCGACCCTTCCCGTGGCTGAGAAGGCCCTCACCAAGCTGAAGAGCATCAAGGTGGGCGAGAAGGTGAAGCTCGTCCTGAAGACGGATCCGATGACGGGCAAGGAGAGCGTCACCTCGATCGAGAAGTCCAAGAGCACGACCCTCGAGAAGTAGATCGTCGCTCTGACGAGCGTGTTACCTCTCGCGGTGCCGGCGCGCAACGCGTCGGCACCGCTTTTAATAGTCTCGGCGCCGCTCTTCGAGATGGATTCAACGCTGCCGGCCGTCCCCAGGATGCCCGGCCAGCTACCGCACGCTCTTCTCGATCCGAGGCACGACCTACGAGCGATTCCTGCCGCCGGAGCCGTTCGACCTGTCGTTCAAGAGCCGGCAGTTCGCACCGTAGATCGGCGCTGGTGGACGTGGCGGGAGCTCATGCGCGGCGAGTCGCGCAGATTCCAGAAAGCGCACTCACTGGCGGCGCCATTCGTCGCGCTCGCGGCTCATAACACGGCTTGGCCCGCGCCTGCGAGCGGCACGGAGATTGCACCGTAGTCGGCTGCGGCGGTGTTTCGGCCGCAAAGGCCTCACGCCGATCGCCGGGCAAACGACACGTCCAAGCCCCGGCGCAGCGGTAATCTCAAGACGCGAACAAGAAAGCGGAAGTCGC
>Ga0070707_100003305_pt1 | contig 15223 bp, 12 predicted proteins | sample KBSK5502metaG_FD_65468 | JGI IMG/M metagenome (GOLD analysis project Ga0070707, IMG submission 65468) | Corn, switchgrass and miscanthus rhizosphere microbial communities from Kellogg Biological Station, Michigan, USA - KBS K5-50-2 metaG | ecosystem: Host-associated > Plants > Roots >... | reverse complement strand
GCAGCGCATGCCACCTCTCTGGTGTTGAACGAAGCCAACCTACTGGCTGTGGGGCGACACAGCCTCGGTGCAAAACCGTAGAAGCCCCTTCCCTTTAGGGATGGGGAGTCGTCACTCTTCATCCTCATCGGCTTGCAGCTGCGCACACTTCTTGCCCTCATGCCGGGTGAATCGCCCGCCACCCTGCTCGGCTACGGCGCGCTCGTCAGTCTTGCCGTGATCCTCGTGCGTCTCGTCTGGGTCTTTCCCGGCGCCTACCTGCCACGTTTCCTCTTCCCCACTGTCCGTAAGCGCGACCCCTATCCCTCCTGGCACACCGTGGCGGTGATCGGCTGGATGGGAATGCGGGGCGTGGTCTCGCTCGCCGCGGCGCTTGCCCTCCCAGATACCCTGGCATCCGGCGGGCATTTCACCGCACGGCCGCTCATCATCTTCCTCACCTTCTGCGTCATCCTGGCGACGCTGGTAGTACAGGGTTTGACGCTCCCCACCCTCATCCGCTGGCTCGGAGTGGGCAGCGACGACAGCGCTAGGCGCGAAGAGCAGCTCGCGCGCCTGGAGACGGCACGCGCGGCTATAGCGCGTATCACGGAGCTAGAGGGCGCGGAGTGGGTCACAGCCGACTCCATTGCGTACTTGCGCTCGCTGCACGAACACCGCGGCCACCGCTACGCCAGCGATGGCGACCAGGAAGAGGCCGAGCGCGACCGTCTGGTCGACAGCGCCACCCGGCGGCTCAGGCGCGAGGTGCTGGAAGCCGAGCGATCCGCGCTGATTCGCTTGCGCGACAGCGGCGCCATCAACGACGAGGTGCGCCGGCGCATCGAGCGCGAGCTGGACCTGCAGGATGCCTGGCTGGAGGCATGAACGCACTCGCAGATACGGACGTCATTTCTTCAGCATCGCGCCGACCACGTTGTCCGCCGCGCCATAAACCTGGCTGACGTTCTTGATGCCACGGATCGCGTGGGCCGTCTTGGAAATGCCACCGACCACGGGGAGCAGTGAGATCGCGTTGAGCAGCATCCCTCTGCCATCGCCTTTCCCCCAGTTGGCGAGCAGATCGCGAAACGCGCAGCAGGAGCCGACGACAGGCACGAACCCCAAGGCCCCTTGCGTCACATAGCCGGGGACGCCGAGTCGCTTTGCGTAATCGCCTATCACCGCCCCTTTCAGCATATCTATAGGCCACACATCCGGTCGCCGCCGAGGCTGGTCGAGTGTGGCTATTGCCGTCTCCGGTCTGGTTTGCTCGCTCACGAGTGTTCTCCTCCTCATCCGCCGCCAGTCAGACCGATTCCATGCTCGCGCTGCCCGCGAACGCGGGCGCGGGCGAAATGCCCTTGCCCGATTCACTAGCTATTATACCCTGATAGCTTTTCTCTCTGTCTAGTTGATGCCAAGTCGGGCACAGCTGTTGTACGATGATGGCACGGGATGTCGCCTGCGCCTGGAACCGCACCTGCCGGTGGATGCGCTCGCGCCGCGCGAGTGGGCGGCTAACCGGCATGAGGATAAAGCACGGGTCACACTGAGAGTGGCAGGTAGATGCTTGCCGGCTTCTACCTGATTGCCTATCAAGTCTGCTCGCAGTGGAGAGCGGCCGAGCGCGAGGTTCATCCAGAAGGCCACACCATGAGTACTTCCAGCGGCCAGGTCAGCGTGCGCGAAATCGTGGCGCTGCTGCGTCGCTGGCAGGTGCGCTTGCTTGCGGGCGAGGCCGGCCTGGCGCGCCCCGTAAGCTGGGCCGCTACCATGCGCGCGCGCTTGCCAGCGTTTGAGGGCTTCGCGGGCGGTGAGCTGGCGCTGCTGACCCTGGGCACGCTGCGGGTGCTACGGGCGCAAGTGATGGAGCTGACGCTGCCTATCGTGGTGGAGCAGCTTGCCGAGATCGGCGTCTCCGCCATCGCCATCGGCGGCCTGAGCAAGGAGCATGCGCCTGCGGCCGAGGATGCGAGCGCCCTGGCGGAGGCGCAGGCACGCGCCGAGCGGCTGGCCTTGCCGCTGCTGGCTTTGCCCGCTGCGCATCTGGCCGAGGTCGAGAATGAGGTCATCGCCCACATCGTGGCGCGCCGCGAGCAGCTGCCCACGCCCAGCGAAGCGCCAGACGCCTATGCCGCGCGGGTGCGCGCCAGCCTGCGTGCGGAAGCGCTGGATGCCCTGCTGACCGGCACCTATGCCGGTGAGGCCGCGATGCGCGTGCGCGCCGCCCAGCTCGGCTACGACCTGACGCAGCCGCATGCTGTGCTCTGGGTCGAGCTGCCCCGCGGCGCGGCTGATCCCGCCGCTGCCGCCCATGTCGCTGAGGCGCTCGGCGCCGGCCTGGGTGCGTGGTCCGCCCCAGGCGAGGGGCAGGTGGCGGCGCTGGTGCCGCTGCCTGTGGCGGAGCGCCCGCTTGGCGACGTGGTCGAGCGGGCAGATCGCCTGCTCAGGCAGGTGCTCGGCAATGGCGCGGGTGATCCGTTGTGGAGCGCCGGCCTGGGCGAGCCGGCCGCCGCCCCCGCGCAGGTACACCGGGCGGCCACTGAAGCGCGCGATGCCGCGCGGCTCGGCCTGCTGCTCTTTGGCCCGCGGCGCATCGCCGTCCCCGCCGATCTTGGCGTCTATCGCCTGCTGCTCGCGCTGCGCGACGATGGCAGTCTGGCGCCGTTCGTCGAGCGCACGCTCGCCCCCCTATTGGCAGATACCCGCACGGGGCCCGCGCTGGTCGAGACGCTGGAGGCGCTCTTCGCCTGTAACGGTAATCTCTCGCAGGCCGCGCAGCGCCTGCATCTGCACCGCAACTCGCTGATCTACCGGCTCAATCGCGCGCGCGAGCTGCTTGCCCACGACCTGGACGATCCGGAGCTACGGCTGGCCTTGCAGCTGGCGATCAAGGGGCGCAAGGTGCTGGAGCTGTGAGTCGCCAGACCAGCGCACCTGGCTGGTCGGCACGTGCATGCGCAGGCGGGAGAGTGTCATCCAGCCAATTTGGGACCTTGCCTGTTGCGTGCCCAGGCGCGGAGCAGTATACTGGCGAGGCTGTACTCATCCGAGGAGGACCTGACAGAGATGCCGTCGAATAGCAGAGGCACGCGCACGCACACGCGTACCACACCGGCGAACGGCCGGTCGAAACCCCAAGCCACGTCCAGCACATCTGGCACGCCCAAGGCCCAAGGCAAGGGCACGTCAGGCGCCGGCGCTGCCCCCGTCGTCCGCGCGACAAGCACGGCGCTCACCAAGCGCCAGGCCCGCGCCGCGCTCCGCGCCGCCGAGCGCCGTCGCCGCACCAACATCGTTTCCGGCGTGGTGGCCGCCCTCGTCGTCATCGCGCTCGTCTTGCTGCTGAAAGACCACCTACCCACCCCCAGCACATCCGGGAAGTCCGGCGCTCACGCCACGGCTACGAGCTGCCCGGCAACGCCGACACCGATCGTCGGCCCATCCACCGCCCTTACCCCCGCGCCCAAGCCGCCGGCGCTGCCCGCGGACGCCAAGACGGTGAACGGCGATCAGGGCTTGCAATATGTGGACATCACCACCGGCTGCGGCGCCGCTGTCAAGTCCGGCGACAACGTCATCGTCAACTACACTGGCTGGCTGCAATCGACCGGCAAGATGTTCGACAGCTCCTTGAAGGCGGGCGGCCAGCCTTTCGAGGTGGATAACGTCGGCTCAGCGCAGGTGATCTCAGGCTGGAACCTCGGCCTCATCGGCATGAAGCCCGGCGGGACGCGCCGGCTTATCGTCCCATCGGCGCTCGGGTACGGTACGGCGGGCGCGCCGCAAGGCGGCATCCCCGCCAACGCCACGCTGGTCTTCGATATCACACTCCTCAGCATCAAGTAGGCGGCGTCGGGGCTCGCCCCCGGCCGCTCTCCGTCCGCACGGGGCAGGCGCCGCACGCCACCTGAAGCAGCGGCGGCGCGGGATTCCGCTTCCCCTCTCCCAAAGGGAGAGGGGTTAGGGGTGGGGGCGTACCGCGTCACCATCCATATGCTCGCCAGAGCGCGCCGACTGTGTCTTGCCGCATGCGTGTATGTAGCGCGCTCGCAAGTCGCGCGGCCAGGGCGGCCCTTGGGCGTGGCTGTGGCTGTGACACTATCATGGGGTGCGACTGAACGGGGGCGTGCCCGACCGGCGCCGACTGCGGGGCAAAGCCCAGCGTGCGTGTCAGGCCCAGCGCGTCCGGCGCGGGTACGCGCTCCACTGTGTGCGCCGCGCCTGTCCTCGTGTAGATCACGAGATCGTGCAGCAGGCCCATGCTGCGCAGGCGGCACAGGCTGACGCCCGTCACCTCCTCCCGCGCGAGCGACCAGGCGCGCCGGCGCTTGAAGAAGCGTGGCCGCAACGCGATGTGCTCGGCTGCCAGCTCGATCTGGCCTCCCTTGCACCGATACATGGCCGGCAGGGAAGGGCCTGGGTACCACTGTCTCTCGGAAGACTGGACGTAGCCGAGCAGCGCGACGGATTTCAGCGTATCTACCGGCGCCACGCCGTGTAGCGTGAAGCGGCGGCCGCCCTGCGTATGAATGATGAGCTCACAGTTCGAACCGGCGAGCTGGCTGCTCATCCCTGAGACAGTCGAGCGCGGCAATGTCCAGGTCGCGCGCCCGCGCCCCGCTCGCCCACGCTGCAGCGCCACTCGATCGCGCGTGATGACCAGCCGGCCCTGCTTACAGACCGTCTCGAAGAGTGTCTGGTCGCCCATGGTCGCTGCCTTCCTTCCCTAGCGTGTCGTCGCGGCGCGGGCCATGATTCCCCACTCGCCTGATGGAGTTGCGAGCATGCGCCGGCACAGGGTCACAGAGCATTTTCAATGCCGTGACACAGATCAGGTTGGCATTCCTGGAGCAATCGGTATCAAGCCTCCGCACTCGTCGCGTGCTCCGCGGCGTGGGAGGCGCCAGAGGTGGCGGCCGTAGCGGGAGAGGCAAAGGGAGGGACAGGCGGTGTGAGGCGGTGCACCGCCACGCGTACCGTGTCGCCAAACGGCGGCCAGGCGCGCTCGTAGATCGTCTCCGCATCATGCCACCCGCGCTCCTGAAGGGTGGCGACGAACGTTCGCGCGACGCTCCGGCCTGGCTCCGCCAGCCAGAATGCGCCAGTGGGGGAGAGCAGCCGCGGGGCGAGGCTCAGCAGGGGATTGAGGTCGTCGCGCTCGTACAGCACGTCGGCCGCCAGTAGCAGATCAAAGGGGGCGAGCGCCTGGCAGGTGTCACGTCCGGCCGGGGAGCGCCAGTCCAGCAGCAGTGAATGGGGCGTGCGGCCGCTGGCGCGTAGCGAGTTGTAGCCGCAGAACAGCAGCGCCTCCGGGAAACAATCCGCCGCCCAGAGCGCCGCCCCTGCGTCGAGTGCCGCCGCGGCCGTCACGCCCAGGCCGCAGCCGAGCTCGAGCGTTCGCCGGCCCCGCACGGCCGCCGGAGTGGCAAGCAGCGCCGCCGCCAGCGCCTGGCCGCTGGGCCAAGCCAGCGCCCAATATGGCATGCGCTCCCCGGAGGCGACAGCCGCGCGCGCCTGGTCCGCCGCGTGGGTCGCCGCGGCCTGGCGGTCCGCTAGCGCGCGGACTTGTTCTGTAGTCCGCGCACCAAGCACCGCGGCGAAGCGATCCAGCGGCTCATTGGGGTTGGCCGGCAGCGTGATGGTGTAGCGCCTGTCCGTGCCCGGCAGCGCGAGATCGAGGTCACGCAGCGGAAAGAGCCGCTCCATGCGCAGGCGCAGCGCCGCGGGTTTACGCATCGCGAGCGGCGGGTCGCGGCGTCGCAGCCGGCGCCAGCGCGCGCGCTGTCTCGCGGGCCGGCGGCATGGGTGCCGTCACGGGGAGCGCAAAAGCGAAGGTGCTGCCACGATTAGGCGTGCTCTCCTGCAGCCAGATATCGCCGCCCATCGCGCGCAGAATCTGGCGGCAGATGTAGAGGCCGAGGCCGGTGCCGCGGATCTGGCTGTCGTGGGCGGAGTCCAGCCGCGAGAAGCGGCCGAAGAGCCGGCGTCGCTCCTCCGCTGGGATGCCCATCCCTGTGTCGCTGACCGACACCACGACGTAGGGGATTTGCGCCGCCGCGGCCAGCAACGCGGGCGCTGGCAGCGAGGGGTCGTAATCCGGGTCGTCATCATCGGCGGCAAGCTGGGGCAGCACAATGGTGGGGCGCTCCTCGATGGCGCCAAGCGCCGGCTGGAGTGGGCCGGAGGGCACGCCTGGGAAGGTGGCGGGCGCGCAGCGCACCGTTACCCGGCCGCCGCGTGGACTGTACTTGATGGCATTGCCTACCACGTTATCCAGCACTTCTTTCAGCCGCCCCAGGTCCGCGTGCACGTAGACATCCGCGCCCAGCTCGGCGTTCAGCTTATGCGTATTGCCCTGCGCCCGTTGCAGCTCGCGTATCGAGCGCAGCGTCGCCTCCACTGCCGTCCGCAGGCGCACCGGCCCCAGGTGTAGCTCCATGCGCCCGGTGTCCAGGCGCGAGGTCTGGAGCAGGCGCTCCGCGATCTCCGCCAGCTCTTGCGCCGACTCAGACGCTTTCTGCAAGAAGTCCACCGCCAGCGGCTCATCGCGCGAGCCGTGATAATCCAGCAGCAGGTCCAGGAAGCCCTGAACGCCCGTCAGGGGCGTGCGCAGCTCGTGCGAGGCCGTGGCGATGAAGTCGTCTTTCATGCGGTCCAGCTCGCGCTGCTTGCGGAAGGCCGTCTCGAGCTGGACGTAGGTGCGCGCGTTTTCGATGGCCTGCGCCGCCTGCGCCGCGAAGAGATCCAGCAGCCACAGGTCGTCGTCGGTGAAGGAGCGGCGCTGGGCATCGTCGAGCACATCGAGCACGCCGACCACCTGCCCGTGATGAATCAGTGGCACGGCGATGACGGCGCTGAAGTCTTCGTCGTCGTAGATCGCTGCCTGAAATGGATAGGCGCGGTAGTCGTCCACATACAGGCCGTGACCGGTGAGTGCCACACGGCCGGCCAGCCCCTCGCCGACACGGATGCGGCTGCCGGTATAGTCGCCGCGCAGCCCCTGGCAGACGACGACCTCCAGGTCGCCACGGCGCGGATTACGCACGTAGACGGTGCCCGCCCGCGCGTCTAGCAGCGCGATCGAGCGGCGCAGGATGTCTGCCAGCAGCTCGCTGGCGTCGGCGCCCAGCTGGCTGGCGACGGCAAGCGACGTGGCGTGCAGTGTCATCATCTGGCCGATGCGCTCCTGCGCCATCTCCGCGGCGTCCTGGGCGCGCTGGCGCGCGACAACTTGCCGTGTCACCTCCACCGCCGCGACCAGCACCCCGCCCACGTTCGTCGCGATGCCCGGCAGGGGTGAGCTGGCGACGTTCCAGTAGGTGACGCCGCGGTCGAGCTGGTGGATCGGTAGCTCGATCATCGCCTGCGGCTCGCCACCCTCGTAGACGGCGTCCAGCCGCAGGCTTGCCGATAGCCCAGGGGCACGGTCGTGCACGGCATCGAAGAGGCGCATGCCGGTCAGCGGGGTCTCGCTATCCAGCCCCAGCAGCAGGCTGAAGGCAGGATTGGCCAGCGCGAACATGTGGTCCGGCCCGCTGAGCACGGCGATGGCCACCGGCGCATGCCGCACCACTGTCTGCGCCAGCGCCTCCTGGCTGCGCGAGTAGCTGAGCAGGCGGTCGCGGTCCGTGGCTAGTGCGGCGAGATCGGCCAGCTCTTCGAGGGATGTGAGGTGGCGCGGCGCCAGACGCTCGCCGGTTCCCACCGCCAGGATACCGAGAAACTGCCCGCGCGCGCGCAGGGGAAACGCCGCCAGCGTGCCGATGCGTAGCGCTGGCGTGTCCGCGGCCGCCGGCACGAGATGCACCCACTCGCTGGCCAGCGGATGCTCGCCGGGATCCAGCACGACCACTGGCCGGCGCGTGGCCAGCACTTCTTCGATCAGCGGATCGGGCCGCAGTGGCAGGCGCGGCAGCGGGCAGAGCACGTCGCCATCTGGCGGCGCCTCGATTGCCGGCTCTCGATAGGCGCGTGTGGCGGCGCGGCCCATCGCGCGCGGGCGCAGGCTGGGGATCAGCTCCAGGCCTCCGGCACGGGTTTGCTCACTTGCCCACGAGGCCGGGTCGGCGATCCAGAACTGCACGGCGGCCGGCGCCATCGTGCCCGCCACGCCCTCAGCGACGAGGCGCAGCGCGACATCCAGTGGCTTGTTCAGCAGCGCCTGCCGCAGCTCGGGCAGCGCCACGAAAAATGGAGCGGGCAGCGGCAGCGCCGGCCGTGGGTTGGCCTGCGTACGGACACGCTCGGCCAATCCGGCGACCCCGTTCTCGCGCGCCCGGCGCTGCCCGCCGGTGGTGCGCCGCTTGGAGGGCGTGGGCGGCTCGGCTACGGACGCGGTGGATGGAGTGGCTGCGGTGCCTGCGGTGGCCGTAGTTGATGGCGTGTCAGCGGCGACATCCACCGCCGCGCTCTGGGGTGTCGCGCGCCGGCGCAGGCGTGGCGCCCGCGCGATGCCGGTGGGCAGCTGTTCCCGCGCACTGGTGAGCAGCACGGGCTGGGCGACAGGTAGGCGCTGGCTGGAGTCGCGCGTATCGAGACGGGCGGATTCAGCCAGCACCACACGCGCCGCCGTCGCGGCGCGCCGGCCCGTCTTGCGCGGCTGTGCGCGGCTCGTCACATCTCCCTCGTTCGTTGCCATGGTCTGCCCCTCTGCGCGCGCCGACCAGGCTGCGGGCAGGCGGGCGTATATCCGTAGTGTACCCGCCGCCGCTTTCCTTGGTCAACGCATCCTGTGTTTGGCAACGGGCGGGCGGGTGAAAACGTCACGGGCATAGGGCAAGCGTATAGCAGAGCTCTGCTCTCAGCTAGACTTTGTCCATTTCGTGCGCGGCCGTTCATGCCCCCAACGGATGTGAGCCGGGGGCCGGAGACTTTTCCGATGTCGGTGTGGAAGGGCGATGTCGGAAACGTCTGCGACGACGAGAAGCCCCGCAGCGCGCCACCGGCTTGGCGCCGCTCTCAGGCTCGCCATCCTGCACCCGCCAGATCAATTGGATAAAGTTTAGCTAAGGATATCCATGTCTCTCAGTCTGGCACGCTTCAGTGTCTGCCTGAACGGAAAGCCCTCGCGGGGTGAAATCACCAACTGAGGAGGTTCTCTTGGATACACATGTCGATCTGGGCAAGGCCCGTTCGTAGTGAAGGCGAGAGGCGGGAAGTGCCTGCCCTCACGAGGAGGAACACCATGACACAGTACCTGTTGTCCGCCCACAGCGTCGAGGGCGAGGTCCGCGACCCAATGACCGTCGAACAGATGCAGCAGTCCTATAAGCAGGTCAGCACCCTCGAAGCGGAGATGAAGTCGGCCGGCGCCTGGGTCTTCGCCGGCCGCCTGCACGACCCCGCCACCGCCACCGTCGTGCGCGTGTCCGACGGCGAGGTGCTGACCACCGACGGCCCCTTTGTGGAGTCGAAGGAGCACCTCGGCGGCTTCTACATCATCGAGGCCGAGGACCTCGACGCCGCGCTCGCCTGGGCATCGAAGGTGAGCAGAGCCGTTAAGGCGCCGATCGAGGTCCGTCCGTTCGCGTTCACCGGTGAGGCGGACGCTGCCGCTTACGAACGCCTTGCCCAGGCGTAGGATGAACCCGAGGCCGGACAGCGTGCACGACGGCGACGCCGCAACGAACCTGGACGAGACCGTGATCGGCCGGATCTTCCGCGAGGAGTCCGGCCGATCAGTGGCTGCCTTGATCCGCGTCTTCCGTGATATCGACGTCGCCGAGGACGCGGTGCAGGAGGCGTTCGCCGTTGCCCTGCGCAAGTGGCCAGGTGACGGTCTGCCACCCAACCCGGGTGGCTGGATCACCACGACCGCCCGCACGCGTGCCATCGACCGCCTGCGCCGTGCGGCGCGTGAACGGGAACTGCTCAGCGAGGTGGCGGTGCTCTTGCCCGCCACCGACGATCTCGACATGCCCGAGGAGGTGGGACCCGTGGAGGACGACCGGCTGCGCCTCATCTTCACCTGCTGCCACCCGGCACTCGCCACGGAAGCGCAGGTGGCGCTCACCCTCCGACTGCTCGGCGGCCTGTCGACCAAGGAGGTCGCCAGATCCTTCCTGGTGGCCGAGCCGACGATGGCGCAACGTCTGGTGCGCGCCAAGCGCAAGATCAAAGCCGCCCGCATTCCCTACCGCGTGCCTGAGGGTCACGAGCTGCCCGACCGCCTACGTCCTGTGCTAGCCGTCCTCTACCTGATCTACAACGTCGGGCTGACCAGCCAAGCCGAACCGAGTCTCTGCTCAGAGGCGATCCGGCTGGCACGGCTCCTGGCAATGCTTATGCCCGACGAGCCAGAGGTGGCCGGCCTGCTGGCGCTGTTGCTCCTGACTGAGTCCCGTCGCGCATCGCGCACGCGGCCCGACGGCTCCCTGGTGCTGCTCGGCGAGCAGGACCGCAGACGATGGGATCGGTCCTTGATCGAAGAGGGGCAGGCGATTGTCCGCTGGTGCCTTCGCCGCAACCTCCCCGGTGTGTATCAGCTCCAGGCTGCCATCAACGCTGTGCATGCGGACGCTGCATCAGTCAAGCAGACCGATTGGTCGCAGATCGTCGCCCTGTACGACCAATTACTTGTGGTCGCCCCTACGCCGGTCGTGGCCCTCAACCGCGCCATCGCCATTGGCGAGGTGCAGGGACCCGCCGCTGCGCTGGCGCTGGTGGACGAGTTGGACTTGGACACCTACCACCCGTTCCACGCCACGCGAGCCGATCTGCTGCGGCGGCTGGGCCGGAACAGCGAGGCCACGGCCGCCTACGAGCGTGCCGCCGCCATGGCGCCGACGGACGCCGAGCGGGACTTCCTCAAGCTCGGTGGCCGAGCTGCGCGTTGAGCGAACCGTTGACTTCGCGTACCCGTAGGCTCCGACCCACCATCCTATCCCGGGCGAATACGCCAGCAGGGCGCTGTCGACAAATCTGTTGGCGCTAGCCACGCGAGCAATGGCTTGAACGCCCCGCCACCCGCCACCCAGTCGCGCGCTCAGAGGCTGTTGACGTCCTGGGTGACGTCTCGTGCAATACATTTGCCCTCACACCTTGCGCCCCCCTCCCGACGGGCAAATGGATACAAGTCTAGCTCAGAGACCGTCTGAAAGCGGGTACTCAACGGGAAGGCAGCGGCATCGGTTCGGCTGCGGAGCCTGATCCCCGCCACCTCGCTCACCGCGCACCGACCTCCTCGCGGACGCGGAGGGGGAGCGTTTGCGGAAGCAGTTAGGTGCCGCCGAAGGATACCGGCACTGGCCGCCCGCGCCGGCACCGCCAGCGCACACTCGTCAACGCCATCCTGTCTCTGTCTATGCTCCGCAGCGGCGGCGCCCTGCTACCTGGGCGAGAACTGCCGCGCGACCTCTTGCGCCGGCAGACTGTCTCTCACTCGTTGCGCAATTCGCACGTGGCGCGGGGCTGGCACCTGGGAGCGGATCCAAACGGCCCTGCTGCTGCGCTGTCGCCCGCGTGCAGCGGGGCCGCGACGGGGGAGCCGAGCGCCGGCAGCAGCGAGAGCCAATCGGTCAAGACCACCGGCATGGGCAGCGTGCGCGGGTAGGACTGATGACGGAGCCAAGCAACTGGTCGGGCGCAGGCGCCACGTCCTCGTGGACACCGAGGGCCTCGTCATCGCGCTCGCTGTCCATCTGGCCGACAGCATTGGGCGAAATGGACCGCGACGGCATCAAGCGGGTGCTCGACGTAGCGACCGACGCTCCCGCCGCTGCCGCGCATGCAGCTGCTCGGGCTCGATGCGGGCTATAACGGCCGCGGCAAGGGAGAGAGGGCAGGGACTGGGTCGAGCGCACCCTCGGCTGGCGGGTCGAGACCGTCAAAGCCGTGCACCGCTACAAGCGCTAGTGGGTGCCTAGCGCACGGGTGGCGGCATGAACTCGGCCGCGGGCACACCCAGCAACCCACAGACCCGCCGCGTGTCCTCGCGGTGCTGTGGCGTCCACTTCGCATATTCGAGGCACCACAGCAATTGGTAGAGGAGACGGCGCTGCGGATACTGCGGGGAGACGGCGCGCAGCGCCGTGTATGCCTCGCCGAAGCCCGGCCCCATCATGCCGCGCCAGAACTCCATCCGCGCCAGGTCGGACTCTGGGCAGCCGGCCCACGCGTTATCGAAGTCCACGATACCGGCGAGCTTCCAAACACCCTGTTCCTGGCTGAAGAGAACGTTGTTGGGGTTGAGGTCCTCGTGTGTCAGGCCCGGCGACACGTCGGTGAAGGCGGCGGCATATTCCTGCACCAGGGCGACGTAGCGCTCGGCGAGCCGGGAATCGTGGATGTGGCGGCGTGCCCGCACGAAGAGCGCCTGCGTATATGAGGAGCCGAAGGGCAGGGTCGCATCCGCCGCCAGCTCGCCGAATTCCGCGAAGGGAATATTGTGGATGCGCGCCACCGCGTCGCCCAGCTGGCGATAGGCCTGCTCGAGCTGTGCGGCATCGAGCGTTGGCCAGACCTCGTTCCAGCGCTTGCCCTGCAGGTGGGTCGCCACCATATAGCGCCAGGGATACTGCCGGTACGAGACATCCACCGCCACCACACCGAAAACGGGCACCGTCGTGTGGGTGCGCACGAGCCGGGCGATAGCCGCCATACGGTCAAACGGACAAGCGACGGGGGCGCGCGGCCCCGCCAGCTTGATGATGACCTCCAGCGCTGGCTGCTCCAGCCGGGCCAGCAGCACCACATAGTCCTCGGCGCGCGTCTGGTATGTCGTGTCGGCGATGCGGCAGGCCGGACCGAAGGTCTGGCGCAGGATCGTCAGGAGAGCGGCTTCATCCTGAGGTGAGAGCGTCGGGTTGAACATGTTCTCATCTTCTACCTGCGCGGGGGCGCGGGCCTGCGTTACCCTTGCGTCATGCCGTAACGGACGTTCAGAGTGGTAGCGGAACATGCGGCGAGCGAACTACCTATTGGTATCAACGGATGAAGGTGACACCCGTCATTGCAGAAAACACGCTGAACGCGTCGCGTTTGCTACTGTCTGTGTGGACGGACCGCGGCCAGCGGGGGATGATGCCACGTCAAGCCAGGGAAACGTTGAGTGGCCGCGGCATGGGCCGGCGCCCTTAGCGCACGTGGGAGGCGGCGAGAGTGAACACGCAAGCCATCCTGAGCGAGACGGCACATCGTCCCTATCCGCTGGCCAGCGGACCGTGGATCATGACGCAGGCGTGGCACACCTTGCTCTTCGCGCACTGGCCGCTGCCGGCGGCGGCGCTGCGCCCGCTCGTGCCGCCGGCGCTGCCGCTCGATACCTTCGAGGGACAGGCCTGGGTTGGCGTCGTGCCGTTCACCATGAGCGACGTGAGTCTGCGGTTCGTGCCGCCGCCGCCAGGGCTTTCGGCGTTTCCTGAGGTCAACCTCCGCACCTATGTCACGCTGGACGGCCGCCCCGGCGTCTATTTCTTCAGTCTGGACGCGACCAATCCGCTGGCGGTATGGGGCGCGCGCAGCGTCTTCCACCTGCCCTACTACCGTGCCCGCATGGCGGTGTGCACCAGCGCGGCCGGCGTTGCCTATGCCAGCCGGCGCGCACATTACAAAGCGCCCGCCGAGCTGCTCGTGCGCTACCGTCCCACCGGGCCGGCCAGCGGTCCACGCCCCGGCACGCTCGCATACTTCCTCACCGAGCGCTACTGCCTCTACACCACGCACCGCGAGCGCGTCTATCGCTGCGAGGTCCAGCATGGGCAGTGGCCGCTGCAGTCGGCGGAGGCGGAGTTCGAGGCCAACACGCTGGCGCTGGCGGCGGGCATCCAGCTGCCCACGATACCACCACTGCTGCACTATGCTGCGCTGCAAGAGGTGCTGGTCTGGCCCCCGCGCCGCATCGCCGGTTGAGCGCGTCTGTTACAGTGCCGTGGCGCCACTGCCCCACGCGCCGGCAGAATGCGCAGCCGGCTCCGACGACGCAGGATAGCGTTCAGCATGTAGTCGGCGTGAGATACAGCGGCCAGTGATGGCGTATCTCCCTGTAGGCGGGAATCAGCCGCGGCGGTCGCTCGATTGGACGCGGCGCTGTGCGCGTAGGCTCAGCGAGGCTTTCGTTCTCCCTCAGACAATTCTTGATGAGGAGCCGAGTGATGCGTGCCACGGGGCGGCGTCGAGCGATGGTGGTGAGCCTTTGTGCGGGGCTGCTGTTCACGGGCTGTAGCAGTCCCCACCTATCGGAGCCTCCCCTACGCGTGCTCACGCTGCCCGGCGTCAGACAAGTCACCGCACTTACTGACCTGGAGAGGCGAACTGGCAGCCGTCATCTTGACGGCTTGACCTCCTATACTGCCACGCGGCCACCGCATGACCAGCGCATCCTGTTCACCCTCGGCGACGCGCTCGATGATATCGGCGTCGAGACGACGGACGTGATCGAGCGACCCAGCTGTGGTGTGCCATATGCGGTGACCTCCGACGGGCATTGGGTTGTCTGCCGGCAGTTTGGCAACATTGCGCTGCTCGATCTCGCCACCGACAGCGGCCATCCGCACCCGAGCATGCAGGTGCTGACGTATCAGGACGGCGACGATCCACGAAGTCCTGCCTGGGGACCTGATGACCAGCATCTGGCCGTCCTGAGCCGCATGGATGGCGGCTGCTCGATCGCTATCTACCGTGCCACGGCCGACTACAGTGCAGTCGTGTTGACGGCGGTGTTGGCACTCACCAGCGCCATACTGATGACGCCGACAGGTGCCGCCTGCGATGCGACTGGTCTACGTTGGTCACCCGACGGCCGTTGGTTCGCCTTCGCCAGCGGGTTCCAAGGCGGCGGTCTCTACGTGCTTTTACTACAGACGCTCTGGCCGCAGATCCTGGCGGCAGACAGCCACCACGAGGTGCTGCACCGTCAGGTTGGGGCGGATCAGGTGACCAAACTACCAGTCAAGAGTAGTACGAGCTTGGCCTGGCAGCATGGCAGTCCGCCCACGCTGACCTTTGTTGGCTTTCCGGGAGATCACCTGCAGCAGATCGATGTCACCACCGGGGCGCAAGCGACGCTTTTCAAGACAGATGAGATCGGGCTGTTCAGCATCGCCTGGACGCCTGACGACCGACACCTGGTATTCGGCTTCGGGCGCGGTGGTGAGCCCTTGGTCACCCCGCCACCCGATCAACCTTCTTCCCGGCTGAGGGCCCCTGGCTTCAGCCATGGGGGTGAAAGCCGGGCCGTCCGCAGACGGCGACTGGCCGAGGCCGCTTGGCACAGCTGGCCTTCAGGTGGGATACTGCCTGT
>Ga0070707_100003304_pt1 | contig 15226 bp, 15 predicted proteins | sample KBSK5502metaG_FD_65468 | JGI IMG/M metagenome (GOLD analysis project Ga0070707, IMG submission 65468) | Corn, switchgrass and miscanthus rhizosphere microbial communities from Kellogg Biological Station, Michigan, USA - KBS K5-50-2 metaG | ecosystem: Host-associated > Plants > Roots >... | reverse complement strand
CGGAGCGCGGTGAGCACGCTCTGACCAAAGCCGGACTGCAGGCTCATTACCGCGACAGCGGAACGCGAGCCAGAATCCGCGCGCCGACCGTGACCGGGGTTTCGGCGACGCAGACGAGGACCGGCACAACATCCAGGTCCTCCAGGCCCTTGACCGGACCTGGAGGACCTGGATGCGCCAGAACGGGCTACGGACAGGTACGAGAAGGCAGCCGACGACTTTCTCCGTAGTGGTACCTCGCCCAAATCTGCAACCACACCATACTGGCTGATCTGCGTCCGAGCAAGGTAAAAACCCACTGAATCAGTAGATATTCCTACTCTCGGCGCTCGGAGCTGGCGTCAGCACCTGTGCTCGACGGTTACATCGGTGCTGGTCGACAGGAACGCGTGCTTCGTGCTGCCCAGGGACTTCCCGTTCACCGAGCCGGTTGCGGTGGCCGGGCGGTTCCGGCCGTGGAATGTGTCGTGGAAGCGCAGGCATCCGCTGCGGAAGTTGTCGACGCCGCCGTTGCGTGAGATCTTGCCGGTTCCTGACCAGTTGGCCACGATCCTCACCCTGAACGTCCGCGCCGGCTTTCGCGGAATGAAGGTGCGGAGCTTGTAGGTGGCGTCGAGGTGGGCCGCCGTCAGGTGCTTGCGGTCGAAGGTGAACTGCGCCGCGGTCAGGCTCCTGCGGAGCCCGGCCGAGTACGACACCACCCGGCACCGCTGGTGCCCGCTCACCACCTTGCACTTGGCCACCTCCTTGACGACCTGGCTGGCGGTGCCGCTGGAGGAGGTGAACACTCCCACGAACCAGGTCGTGAGCTCGAACCGCCCCGGTGACAGGCGGGTCTTCGACTGCCAGGCCGCGGTCACGTCCGCGCCGCTGAACCGGTGGTGGGGCCGCGATGCGGCCAGGGCCGGGCTGGCCGTCAAGCCGGCCGTCAGGCCTGCGACCACCATCGCGATGATTGTCCTTCGCATTTGCTGAACTTCCTTTCCCCCGGCTGGGCGCTGTCGGCCCGGCCGGCGCCGGGCCGCTGCGCTCATCCCTGAGACGCCGTGGGCCAGGCTGTGGTTGACCTAATTTCCGCTGGAATTTCCCGCACGAGTTGCGGCTCGACGAACACGGCGTCACGGTCCGCAATCTGTTCCGGACGCACCGGATCGCCTGGCCTGAGATCGATCGCTTCGAGGACGGATCGCGGTGGATCGGGGGAGAGACCCCTCATGTTTGGGCTCTGTGCGTCGCGCGCCAGGATGCGCGAGCCGTTACCAGCGCGATGGCCAGCCGCCCCCCTTTCTCGGGTCGCGCCGGGGCAATGACGGTTCGACCGCGGTGCCGGTCAGGGAGCCTGCTCTGATCGATTTTGGCTCCGATATGAAGACATTCTGTACCGGCAGCCGGCGGCTCGACCTCGGTCGGACTGAGTGCCAACGCGCCGGTCTCACTGGACGCGGCATGACAGTGCGTTGCCCAGGCCGTTTGCGGTGTGGCTAATGACCACCTCGCGAGCAGGTCGCTCGCCGGCCTGCCTGACCCACGCCCGGGGTGGGTCTGGAGGTTCCGGATGTAAGGTACACGCCTCAGAAGTCTCTGGCCCGTACGCCGGGGATGTCATAGCCGCTGACACGCGGAGGATGTCATGGCCGCCAAGAGAAAGCAGTGGAGCGATCTCAGCGAGCGCACTCGCAAGCTGATCATTGTCGGGGCAGTCGGCGAAGGGATTCTCAAAGCGGTGGCGCTCATCGACATCAAGCGCCGACCAGCAAGCCAGATCCGGGGCCCGAAATGGGTCTGGGCTGCACTGATGGCGGTCGTCGGCTCTGCGGGGATCTTGCCGATCTCGTACTTCCTCCTTGGACGGAAACAGCCTCCATCGCAGCCTGACTGAGCAGACGTCCGGCCATTGGCGAGCGGACCTTGCCAGCCAAGCCCCACCAGTTGCGGGACCGGCTCTCATGGCGGCATGAGCGGGCCATCGCGGTCGCCTGAACCCGGCGATGTCGGCGGAGCCTGGCGGATCAGGTCAGCGGCACGGACCGCCAGGCGGTGCCGTTCCAGTGCAGGATCACTGGCACCCGATTGCCAATGAAGCCGCAGCTGCTGCCGTCCCAGTGCGCCAGGACCGGCCTGCCCGGATAGCCGGACGTCCGGCCCACCGCCCAGGCGTCGCTGGCCGATACCCCCGTCACCCCAAACAGGGAGGCGGGCGCGGGACCGGTCGTGGCGATATGCGAACAGGCTAGTGTGACGGCCGGCGGCGGGGCCGCTGACCGCGTGACCGCTGACTCCGCCGCGGCGGGCGTGCAAGCCGCCCAGCACGCAAGCGCCCCCGCGGTCAAGACGACGACGCCCCCGCGATTCCCGCCAATCCCCATGGCCTGACTCCTGCCTGGGTCGTGCCGCCGACCAAGGCGGCGATTCATCTCGTAGGACGCGTGATGACCTTGGCTGATTGACGGCCGGTCCCGCCCGCGGGTCCGCCCCGGCAGGCAGCGGGTCGGCGGGGAGTCAGGTCAAGCGATGCCCTGCGTGCCGGGTCATGGGAGCGGCACCTTCTCGCAGCAGGATTGGGTGCGCCCGAAGTTAGTGGCCATCAAGGTGACCGCCGTGCTACCGCATAAGGCCCGCCGACAGTAGCCGCAGCTCTCGCGCGCTGCACGGCGGAGGAGCGATCACTGGCCTGGAGCTTGGCGTAGATGTTGCGGACGTGTGTATTGACCTTGTTCACCGAGACGGACAGCTCGCTGGCGATCTCAGGCCTGGACAGGTTGGTCGGCATGGACCGGTGCCGGCTGGACGCAGGTGGCGAGTCCGAGCAAGTAGCCCCTCAGGAGCCGAATACCTGCCGCAGGTAGGCGTTGCCGAACCTGCGCTCGGGGTCGAGCTCGTCGCGCAGCGCCACGAAGTCGCCGAACCTGGGGTACACGCCCCTCAGGTCGTCGGCGTCCCGCGTGTGCATCTTGCCCCAGTGCGGCCGGCCGCCGGCGGCCGTCATGATCGCCTCGGTCTCGCGGAAGTACTCCTCATGCGGTGACCGGTGGTAGACGTGGAACGCGATGTAGGCGCTGTCTCGCCCGCTGGCCGTGGACAGCCACAGTTCATCGGCGGGGGCCACCCGCACCTCGATCGGGAAGCTGATCCGCCAGTCCTTGCGGCCGAACAGGGCGCGTATCTCGCCGAGCGCGTCGGCCAGGTGCTCGCGCGGGATCGCGTACTCCTGCTCCTTGAACCTGACCCGCCTGGGACTGGTGAATACCTTGTACGGCGCGTCGGTGTAGGTGCGGGCGCTGAGCGCCCGGCTCGCGACCGAGTTGACCCGCGGTATGGCCGCCGGTGCCAGGTAGCCGAGGCGGCAGGTTGCCCCGAAGACCGAGTTGGACAGGAACTCGTCATCCAGCCAGCGCCGCCACCTCGCCAGCGGCATGGCCGGGCCCGGCGACCGGTTGTTGCGCTTGGTGAGGCAGCCCTCGCTGTGCGGGAACCAGAAGAACTCGAAGTGCTCGTTCTCGCTGATCAGCTCGGGCAGCCTGGAAACGACCTCGGACCAGCGCAATGGCTCCTCGCGCGCCGTGAGCAGGAAGAGCGGCTCCACCCGCAGCGTCACCGCGGTGACCAGCCCGAGCGCCCCGAGACCGACCCGCGCGGCGTCGAACAGGCCCTGCCCGCCGGGGGGCACCCCCTGCGAACCCGCCGAGTCCTGGCCTGACCCACCGGACTCCTCAGGGGCGCAGGTGACGACGCTGCCGTCGGCGAGCACGAGCTCCAGGCCAGCGATCTGCGCGGCCATGCTCCCGCTGTCCCGCCCGGTGCCGTGAGTTCCCGTCTGGGTCGCCCCGGCGACGGTCTGCACCTGGATGTCGCCCATGTTGGTCAGCGACAGGCCGTGCGCATACAGCTCTTCGTTCAGCCGGCGCAGCGGGCAGCCAGCCTCCACCGTGACCAGGCCCGCCGTCGCGTCGACGGACCTGACCGCGGTGAGCCCGTCCGGCTTGAGCAGGACACCTTCAGTGCACGCCGTCGGCGTGAACGAGTGGCCGCTGCCGGCCATCCTGACCGGCCGGTTCTCGCCTGCCGCCCTGGTGACCTCGTCGGCGACCTCGGCCGCCGAGCGCGGGGTGCGAACCCGAGCCGGACTGGCGGTGACGTTCCCTGCCCAGTTCCGCCAGTGCGCCGCATCACGACCGCTCATCGCGCTTGTCCTCCTTCACCTGGCAGCGTCCTAGTCTTCCGCTTCTTCCGCGGCTTCGTCCTGCTGCGGCGTCCTGAGCCTGGTGAGGCCCAGGACGCAGATCAGCACGCCCGCCACCCCGCAGCTCGCGGCGAACGCGAAGCTCCACCGCGCGCCGTGCGCGTCGATGATGTGACCGGCGAACGCCGAGCCCAGCGCCACGCCTACCGAGACCGTCGAGCTCAGCCAGGCCATAGCCTCCGTCCTCCGGTGCGGCTGTGCCTGGCGCTCAAGGATGGCGTAACCGGTCATCAGGGTCGGCGAGATCGCGAGGCCGGCGATGAAGCCGACCGCGGCGAGCGCGAGCAGGCCCGGCACCGCCCAGAAGGTCGACACGCCGAGCACGGTGATCGCCGCGGTGATCGCGAACCTGCGCTCGATCGGCGCCCGCCAGTGCCGCGACCCGTACCACAGGCCGCCCACGGCGCTGCCGAGCGCGTAGGTGCCGAGTATCAGCCCGGCCAAGGGCCGGTGCCCAAGATCGGCGGCGAAGGCAACCGTGCTGAGGTCGATCGCCGAGAACATCGCGCCGATCAGCAGGAAGGCAGGTGCGAGCGTCACAAGGCCGGCCGCGGGCAGCCGGGGCCCGGCGCGGCGGCGCGGTGGCCGCGGCTTCGCCATCGGCTCTGTCCTGCGCTGCATGGCGAACAGCGCCGTCCCCGTCACGCAGACCAGGCATGCGGCCCCGATGCCCGACGCCGGCGCCAGCTGGGTCGCGAGCAACGTGACCAGGGCTGGGCCGATCACGAAGATGAGCTCATCGTTGACGGACTCGAGCGCGAATGCCGTGTGCAGCCTCCGCTCGTCATCGCCGACGATGGCGCTCCACCTGCTCCGCACCATGCTGCCGAGCGAGGGCATGGAGGCGCCGGACGCGATGCCGGTGGCCAGCAGTGCCCAGAACGGCGCGCGCAACTCCGCGCAGCCGATGAACACCGTGCTGCCGGCGGCGAATACCGCAGCCTGCGCGAGCAGCACGCGCCGCTGGCCGAAGCGGTCGGCCTGCTGGGCGACGAACGGGCCGCACACCGCGTAGCCGACCGAGCCCGCGGCCGCGATCGTTCCTGCCTGGCCGTACCTTCCGGTCAGCAGCGCGATGAGCAGCACGGTACCCAGGCCGTACATGGACATCGACATGCGGCCGACAAACCCCGTCGAGGAGAACGCGAAGGCGCCGGGCGTGCGCAGCAACTCCAGGTACGGGTTGCGGGTGAAGCGGGAACGGCCGGAGCGAGGATCCTCATTGCCGCGCCTGTCACGCAGCTGCGTCATCGCCCGAACCTCCCCACCTGACCGTATAAGCCACGACGAGGTATTTTGTCCATGGGGTGCGGCATGACGACCGCCCGGGCCACTGCTGCCGGCCCGGTCGCGCGGCTAACATGGGGATGGACATGGGATCGTGGCTTGAGCGCGTCCGCCGCCGCGGCGGTCTCGTATTGTCTCGACCCGTCACGGCCGCCGATGCGGCGCGGCGGGCGGCGGCTGAGGCGGCCCGCACGATCCAGCGGGCCGGCGGGCGATTGCCCAGGTCCGCGCTGCTGGCGGGCGGGTCGATCCTGAGCGGGCTGGTCGTGATCGTGGCGCTGACCGCTGGCGGAGTGGCCGCCCATTCCAGCGACACCGGGCAGTCACGGGTCGTCCCGGTCGGCGGCGCTGGTCCGGCTTCGCTGCCAGCGCCGGCCGGCACGACGAGCCTGACCGGCGCGTTCAGCGGGATCGCGCTGCCCGACCTGCTGATCGTGATGCCGACGGGCCTGACCGGCGCAGACGTAGCCGGGCTCCGCGCGATCAGTGGCGTGCGGAAGATGATCACGTTCGACGGCGCGCAGATCACGCTGGCCGGCAGGTCGGCCAGCGTGATCGGGGTCAATCCCGACCGGTTCAGGTCGTGGGTACCGCTGCGCGCGGCGTCGGACCAGGCGCTGTGGACCAGGATCGCCGACGGCCAGTTCATCGCGTCGCGGCAGTCGGCCACATCGTTCGGCCTGACCGAGGGCCGCAGGTACGTGCTCGCTGCCGGGTCTGTCGCCAAGGTCCGGTTCGCTGGCTCGGCCTCGCTGGATATCGCCGGCGTGAACCTCGTCGTGGACCAGGCCGTCTCGCGCAAGCTCGGCCTCGTTCAACGGGTCGCCGCGCTGATCAGCGCGCCGGGACCGAGCATCGCCACGCTGACCGAGCAGGTGCGCGAGGTGCTCGGCGCGGACGCGAGGATCGTCGACCTGCGCGGCGGGCGCCTGCCGGTCAGGAGCGTCCAGCCCGCGCATATCACGAGTTACCTGCAGCTATTCCAGGCCTCGGCGGCGAAGTACTGCCCGGCGATGTCGTGGACCATCCTGGCCGCCATCGGCCAGATCGAGAGCGCCGACGGGCAGAACATGGGCCCGTCGAGCGCCGGCGCGCTCGGGCCGATGCAATTCCTGCCGTCCACCTGGGCTGAATGGGGGATCGACGGATTCGGCCCGCCTGGCCCGCCCGACATCATGAACCCGTTCGACGCGGTGCCCTCGGCGGCGAGGATGCTATGCGCGGACGGCGCCTCCGCCGGAACCCAGGACGGGCTGCGGCGCGCGATCTTCGCGTACAACCATGCGGACTGGTACGTCAACGAGGTGCTGGCGCTGGCCGCGAGGTACGCGGCCGAGTACCGCTGAGGTCGCCCTGATTGGATGTCGGCATGTCGACAGACGCCGCGTTCCTGCTCGTCTCCTTCGGCGGGCCGGAAGGTCCAGACGACGTCATGCCGTTCCTGCGCAACGTCACCTCCGGCCGGAACGTGCCGGACGAAAGGCTGGCGGCGGTGGCCGCGCACTACAGCCTCTTCGGCGGTGTCAGCCCGATCAACGCGCACTGCCGCGAGCTCGTGGCGGCGATCGAGAAGGATTTCGCTGCCAGCGGCATCGACCTGCCGGTCTACTGGGGGAACAGGAACTGGCATCCGTATCTCGCTGACACGCTGCGGCGGATGGCCGCCGACGGCATCGCACGGGTGATCGCGTTCGCGACCTCGGCGTACAGCTCGTACTCGAGCTGCCTGCAGTATCTGGACGACATCGAGCGCGCGCGCGCCGCGGCGGGCGAGAACGCGCCGCGCGTCGTCAAGATCCGGCCCTATTTCCGCCACCCCGGCTTCATCGCGGCGTTCACCGCCGCCGCCGCGCGAGCCAGGGCGAGCCTGCCTGAGGCCGTGCGGGACGCGGCCGACCTGGTCTTCACCGCGCACAGCATCCCTGACTCGATGGCGGCGGCAAGCGGGCCATCAGGGGGCGCGTACCAGGCTCAGCTGGCCGAGGTAGCGGGCCGCGTCGCGGCCGGGCTCGGCACCGACACCTGGCGGCTGGCTTATCAGAGCCGCAGCGGGCCGCCCGCCGTGCCCTGGCTGGGACCGGACATCAGCGATTGCCTAACGGAGCTTGCGCGGGCAGGGTCGCGGGCGGTCGTCGTGGTGCCGATCGGGTTCGTCAGCGTTCACATGGAGGTCATGTTCGACCTCGACGTCGAGGCGGCGCGCACCGCGCGCGACCTGGGCCTGCCGATGGCCAGGGCAGCCACTCCCGGCACCGATCCGGGCTTCGTCGCGATGATCTCCTCCCTGGCCGCCAGATTCGCGGCTGGCCATCCCGTTGACGTGCCTGGCGGCGTCGCGGCGTCGTTGTGCGCCCCCGGATGCTGCGCGTGGGCCGGCGGACGGCCGGCGAGCGGGCCGGGAACGGGCCCGTGACAGGGACGGGCGCCGGCCACGCGGCGGGCGCGGCCTGGCCAAGCAGGCAGAGCCTGCTCGCGCTGGCGGTCACGGTGGCTTGCGCCGCCGGGCGGATGCTGGCCGACCAGCACGCGCGGCCGGCCGTGGTCGGAACCAAGACCAGCCCGACCGATGTCGTGACCGAGATGGATCAGGCGGCCGAGCGGCTGATCAGAAACCAGATCCTGGCCGAGCGGCCGCATGACGCGATACTCGGCGAGGAGGGCGGGCAGACCGGGGGAGACGCGCCCGTCCGGTGGGTGGTGGACCCGCTGGACGGGACCGTCAACTACCTGTACGGCCTGCCCGACTGGGCGGTCAGCATCGCTGCCGAGTTCGGCGGGAACGTGGTGGCCGGGGCGGTCTGCGCTCCGCGCAGGGATGCGGTATTTTGCGCCGTACTCGGCGGGGGAGCATGGCGGGCCAGCCTCACCGGCCAGCACGATCCGCCGGAACCAAGTGGTCCCGGCGGCCTGGACGGCGCCGCAGGCGTGCTGGCGGGCGCCGAGCCGCTATCCTGCAACGATCGCGTGCCGCTCGGGCGCGCGCTGATCGCGACGGGCTTCGGTTACGAGCCAGGTCGCCGTCAGGTGCAGGGCGAGGTGCTTAGCGCCGTGCTGCCGCGGGTAAGGGACATCCGGCGTAACGGAGCATGCGCCGTCGACCTGTGCTCGCTGGCCGCGGGGAACGTCGACGGTTACTTCGAGCGGGGCGTGCAGTACTGGGACATCGCGGCGGGAAGCCTGATTGCCCGCGAGGCGGGTGCGCTCGTCGGCGGGCTTGGCGGCCGGCCGGCCGGGCCTTCGATGACAATCGGGGCCGGCCCCGGGCTCTTCGCGGAGCTGCACGACCTGCTGGCTGGCCTGGATGCCGAGCGCGACGCCTAAAGCGGAGCGCGGCGCATGGCCGGATGCGGGTAGTTAACAGTGATCTAAGAGTAAATCGGTGCGACACGAAACCGCCGCTGAGGTCTGCTACGTGTACCTCGCACGGAGACGTGACAGAATTCCCCGCCGGATTCGGGCACAACTACGGCCTCGAAAGCGTTGCACTCGCGCGACGAGATATCGATGGAGGAGTAAGGCCAACATGGCAACCGACTATGACAGCCCGAGGAAGACTGACGAGGAGCTGACAGAGGACAGCCTGCAGGAGCTTCAGGCGCGGCGGATGGACAAGTCGTCGACGTCGATCGACCTTGACCCGGATGAAGTTGCGGAGTCCCTTGAGTTGCCTGGCGCGGATCTGTCGAACGAGGAGTTGTCGTTCCGGGTGATCCCCCGGCAGGCCGACGAGTTCACTTGCTCAAGCTGCTTCCTTGTGCACCACAGGAGCCAGCTCGCTGAGACACGCAAGGGCGAGCCGATTTGCCGGGAGTGTGCGGCCTAGCAGGCTTGGTACCCCATGCCTGCCGGGCGGTCGCCATGGCGCTGGCTTAGCGGGCTCTCGCTCGCGGGTCTGGCGATCGCCTGGTGCGCCGGCTGTGCCGGGCGGAGCACGCCCCCGGGGATCGGGGTGCAACCGACCGGTCGCGCGGTCAGGAGCCCCGCCGTTAGCAGCCCCGTCGTCAGCAGCCCTGTCGTCAGCGGCCCCGTGGTCAGCAACACCGCGCCGGAGGCCACCGGAGTACCCCGCCCGCGGCGCACGGTGGTCGTGATCTTCGAGAATCACGCGTACAGCCAGGTCATCGGCAGCCCGCAGGCGCCGTACATCAACGCGCTGGCACGGGACGGAGCGCTGTTCACCTCCTCGTACGCCGTGACCCACCCGAGCGAGCCGAACTACCTCGCGCTGCTGTCGGGCGGCACGCAGGGCGTGACCGGCGACCAGTGCCCGACCACGCTGCGCGCGCCCAACCTGGCCGCCGATCTGATCGCCGCCGGCCTCGGCTTCGCCGGATATGCGGAGGGGCTCCCGGCGCCTGGATCGCTGGCATGCGAGTCAGGGGAGTATGCGCGCAAGCACGTTCCATGGACCGACTTCACCAATGTTCCCAGGGCCGTCAGCGAGCCGTTCACCAAGTTCCCGCTGGTCGGCTACTCCCGGCTTCCCGCTGTGTCGTTCGTGATCCCGGACTTGTGCCACGACATGCACGACTGCCCAGTCAGCACCGGCGACGCCTGGCTCCGCGACCACCTACGCGGCTACGCCAGGTGGGCGATGACGCACGACGGCCTGCTGATCCTGACCTGGGATGAGGACGACAGCGGCCATTCCAACCACATCGCGACGATCTTCGTCGGCCAGCAGGTCCGCCCCGGCCGGTACGGCAGGCCGATCGACCACTACAACGTGCTGCGGACCATCGAGCAGGCCTACGATCTGCCGTACCGGGGCCAGGCCGCGCGGCACTACCCGATCACCTGGGTTTGGAGGTAGGCGCTGCATGCCGGAGCACGCGGACGTGATCGCCGACAACCGCGTGCTGGCCACCTACATGCAGGGCGAGGCCGTGTACCGGTCACCCGCGCTCGGCTGACCGCCCGGCAGCCGAGCGCGGGGCCGCGCAGGTCAGTTGCTCCCTACTGGCCCTTCATCAGACCGATGCGGTTGCCCGCCGGGTCCTTGAAGAACGCGATCGTCGGCCCGCCAGGGACGTCCATCGGCGGGCTGATCGTCTCGCCGCCCAGCTGTCCTGCCTTGTCCAGCGCCGACTGCAGGTCAGGAACGGACACGTAGAACACGACGCCATAAGGGCCGTCAGGGCCGCCGGCCACGCCGCCGCCGATGCCGCCCTCTGACGGCTCGACCATTCCGTAGCTCATCGGGTTGCTCGCGTCGATCTTCCAGTCGAACAACTGGGAGTAGAAGCTCTGCAGTGCCGCGCCATCCGGCCCTGTCACCTCGAACCATCCCACTGGATTCGCCATATTGCTGCACCTTTGCGTCCGGCTCGCCGCGACCGGCGAGCGCTGGCTAACTGACTGTGCCGGTGATTGTGGGCCGCCGCCACTCAGGCAGCCGCTTCCGACGCTACACCCGGCTCGCGGCGGTGCCGCCCGGGATCACGGAATCCGGCTGCCGCGCACTGTCAGCGCGCGATGACAAAATAGTCAGGTGCCGGATGCCGATAGCGTGGTGACCGACGGCGCGGCGCGCGGGTCATTCGCGAGCGACGCCGCCGACGCGGCGAGCGATACAGCAGACGCCGCGGTCGTGGCGGAGCGATGCACCGCCCAGCTGCTCTCCGGGCCGCCCGCCGCGTCGCCGCACGAGGTCGTGAGCAGGCTGCTGGCGGTGCAGGGCCAGGACCCGCGCGGCGCCAGGCTGGCCATCAGGGCCCGATCCGCCGGGCTGGCCGCCGCCGACATCGACAGGGCGATGACCGCGGACCGCTCGCTGCTGATCACCTGGCTGAACCGGGGAACCCTGCACCTCGTGACCGCCGAGGATTACTGGTGGCTGCAGTTGCTGACCACGCCGCCGATGAAGACCGCGATCGCGCGCCGACTCGCGCAGGAGGGAGTCAGCGCCGACGAGGCCGAGCAGGCAGTCGGGCTGATCGACGCGGCGCTCGCCGCCGACGGTCCGCTGACCCGCGCTCAGCTTGGCGACCGGGTCGCCGCGGCCGGGGTCAGGACCCAGGGCCAGGCGCTCGTGCACCTGCTCGCGCAGGCGTCGGTGCGCGGCCTGATCGTGCGCGGGCCGATGGTCGGCCGGCAGCACGTGTTCGTGCGGGTCGGCGACTGGCTCGGCCGGCCGCCCCCGCGGTTCAGGCCCGCCAGCTTCGACCGGGACGCCGCCCTGGCCGAGCTCGCCAGGCGTTATCTGGCCGGGCACGCCCCGGCCAGCGATCGGGACCTGGCCAAGTGGGCCGGCCTGCCGCTGGGCGCCGCGCGCCGCGGTCTCACCGCCATCGCCGGCGAACTGCGCGAGCGCTCCGATGGGCTCGCCGAGCTCGCCGCCGGCGGCGGCCAGAGGGCGGCCAGCCTGGCCGGTGCCGCGGGGCTGGGGCGGTCGGCGCCGGCGCTCCCGCCGCCGCGGCTGCTCGGCTCCTACGATCCGCTGCTGCACGGCTGGGTGGCCAGGGAACCCGTGCTCGGCGAGGCGAAGGGTGTGATCACCGTCAACGGCCTGTTCCGGCCGTTCGCCCTCGCCGGCGGCCGCGCGGTGGCGACGTGGAGGCTCGCGGGCGGCGCGGTGCGGCTGGCGCCATTCGCGCCGCTGCCGGCCGCAGTGTCGGCCGCGCTCGACGCCGACGCCGCGGACGTCCTTCGCTTCCTTGGCCTGTGAGGAGACGCGAAGGCCGCCCGGCCGGAGACGGCCGGGCGGCCAGGCGATGCGGCCCGCTAGCTGCCCGCGTACATGAGCGAGCCTGGCGTGGTCAGCAGCTCGCCGGTTTCCAGCCAGGTCTTCAGGCCGGACAGTATCATCGGCCAGCCGCCGTAGAGCTGGTCGTTCGCCCCTTCGCGAAGCTGGTCATGGGTCAGGATCAGCCGGCACGAGTCCTGGACCGGCTCGATCTCCCAGCTGACCCGGGACGTGCCCTCCTGCCTGACGTCGTCGCTCCACAGAGCGGTCATCGTGTGCACGAGCCGGCGCGGCGGGTCAGCCTCGATCACCTCGCCCTCGCCCAGCGGGCCGCCGGCCTGCGGCGAGCCCATCTCCAGCCGCGAGCCCGGCTTCCAGTCCGAGCTCACCCCGACGCCGAAGTTGTACTTGGCCCTGATCTGCGGATCCGTGATCGCCTCCCAGAGACGCTCCGGGGTGGTGCGGATGTAGATCTCGAAGACTTTCTCCATCTGCCTCTCCAGTTCCTGCTTGATCTCGCTCAGGCCGGCCGCCCACGGCTCGGCGTACTTGCTCACCCACCGGTCGTGGATCAGCCGGATCGGCACAGGGTTGAGGAAGTGCAACTTCTCCCTGCCCCGTCGCCTGGTGACGATGAGTCCCGCTGCCTCGAGTTGCTTCAGGTGCTTCATCACGCCGAAGCGCGTGATCGGGAAGCGTGCCTCGAGCGCGCTGAGCGTCTGGCCGTCCGAGCGGAACAGCTCGTCGAGCAGGCTGCGCCGGGTCGGGTCCGCCAGTGCGCGGAACACGTCGTCGTCCATGGCTGAGACGATAGGTGACTAGATAGTCACGTGTCAAGCTGGTCACATATCAGGGTCTCAGGCGCGGTACTCGGCGGCCAGCTCGCGCAGCCGTGCGTGCGCGCCGCCCATCACCGGCGCGCCGGGCAGGTAGCGCTTGGGCATCTTCGCGACCGAGGTGTAATTGACGTCGACGACGTTCGCCAGCGGCGCCTCGACTCCCTGGCTGACCAGCTGGTACGCGTCCATGACGGCCATGCCGTACTGGCCTGCCAGCCAGAGCACGAGCTGGGTCTGGGCGATCCGGAACGCGTCTTCCAGCGGCCTGGCCGAGCCGGCCGTCATGACGCAGCCGTCGTTCTCCAGCCGCGGCCACGGGCAGGGCGTGCCCTTGATCAGGTCGACGACCATGACCGTGTTCATGGCGGTCTCCACCGCCACGCCGCAGGTCTCGCCCTCGCCCTGGCGGGCATGGCCGTCCCCGAGCGAGAGCAGCGCGCCCTCGACGTTGACGCCGAGATAACAGGTAGTTCCCGCGCACATTTCCGGGGTGTCCATGTTGCCGCCGAAGGCATCGGGAACCAGGGCGCTGCGCGCCTCGAGGTTGGCGGGAGCGACACCGACGGTGCCGTGCATCGGGTTCATCGGCATGTCGACGGTGAAGTCGCCCTGCCGGGCGGTAAACCGGCAGGTCCAGGCGGCCAGGTCGAGCTGCCACATCCACACGAGCTCGGGTAGCGGATCGGTGAGCAGCGCGGTCAGGTGCGTCCCGGTCAGCGCGCCGAACAGCGGGATCGTGGTCGATGCGCCCCAGTCCCTGGCCGGCGTGATCGACACGAAGTGGACGGCTACCGTGTCGCCGGGCTCGGCGCCCTCGATGTAGAACGGTCCTGTCTGCGGGTTGACGAACGGGAACTCGCACACCTCGGAGACCAGGTCGTGCTCGCTGCGCACCCGGCCGAAGAACGCGTCTTCCGTGAAGACTTCGAGCACCACAGGCGTCCGGATCCGCGCGACCGGCGCGGCGCCACCGAACGTCCACGCGTACTGATCAGCCTCGGGACGGAAGGTGACGACCTCGAGATCGCTCATGTGGCAACGCTCGGGTCCGCGGCCTCGGCCGGTTCGGCGTCCAAGTGGATAAGAGCCACGTCGCTGATCCGCTGCCGATGACGCCCGTAGAGGTAGACGAGGTAGATGACCCCAAGGGCCATCCAGATTCCCGTGGCGGGTCCCATGTAGGACAACGGCGCGCTCAGCGGCGTGATGAAGCTGAGGCCCGGCGCCTTGATGCCCGCGCCGGTCAGCCAGGCGGGGATGAAGGCGGCAATCGCCAGCACAGGGACGAGGATGTGCGAGATCACGTTGAGGCCACTTCGGCGCCTGAGGAAATAGCCCACGCAGGCCACGCACATGACCAGGTAGATGCCGACGAGCAAGATCACGAGCGCGGTGGCGACCATGCCGAAGGCTGTCAGCGGGTCGTAGCCGAAACCGAGGCCGAGCATGACCGCCAGGCCAATAGCGCAGCCGACGGTGATCGCGAGCACAGGTGACCGGTGCCGGTCACTCACCTGGGCGAACTGCGGCGGGAATGCGCGGATCCGGCCCATCGCGAACGAGGTGCGGCTCGCGACGTTCACGCCGGCGTTGGAGTTGGCCAGCGTCGAATTGATGATCGCGAAGAAGACCAGCACCCAGAACAGGCCGTACAGCGCCCTGGCTACCCCCACCCACGAGGCGCTTCCGGCGCCGGTGAACTTCGAGAAGCCCGAGGGGCCGAACTCGACATCGATCGCGTAGGTCGTGAGCACGTAGAGCGCACCGATGGACAGGGTCGACAGCAGCACCGCGAGCTGCACGGTGCGCCGCGGGTTGCGGGCTTCCTCGGCGAGCGGCGCGGCGCTCTCGAACCCCAGGAACGCCAGGACCGTGAACACCGAGCCGGCAATGACGCCCGGCAGGCCGTGATGGTTGGGCGGGGTGAACTTCGTGGTGAACACCGACAGCGTGTTGTGCCCGCCCGCGTGGATGATCAAGAGCACGGCCATGATCAGGAAGATCGCGATCTCGAACACGCCAAGGATCGTGCCAAGCCCGGTGGACGCGCGGATCCCGAAGTAGCCGACAGCGAACACGATGAGCATCCCGAGTATCGACCACGGCCACCACAAGTTGGCAGGCCAGTTGAACTCGGTGTTCAGCGTGGCCGCGGTCGTGAACCCGAGTTGCAGC
>Ga0070707_100003302_pt1 | contig 15229 bp, 13 predicted proteins | sample KBSK5502metaG_FD_65468 | JGI IMG/M metagenome (GOLD analysis project Ga0070707, IMG submission 65468) | Corn, switchgrass and miscanthus rhizosphere microbial communities from Kellogg Biological Station, Michigan, USA - KBS K5-50-2 metaG | ecosystem: Host-associated > Plants > Roots >... | reverse complement strand
CGCCACACCACGTACCGGATCGGCGGACCGGCGCGCTACCTCGTCCTGCCCGCCGACAGCGATGATGTGATCAAGGCGCTCGACCTCGCCCAGGATCGCGGGCTCCCCTGGGTGGTGCTCGGACTGGGCTCCAACGTGCTCGTGAAGGACGGCGGCTTCCCGGGCGCGGTGATCCGCATCGGGAAGGGTCTCGACCGCTTCGAGATGAAAGGTGCGACGGCGATCGTGGGAGCAGGGCTGCCCACGCCCCTGCTGGCCCGGCGCACCGCGGAGGCCGGCTTTGCCGGTGTGGAACGGTTCATCGGGATCCCCGGCACGGTGGGAGGCGGCGTGTACATGAACGCGGGTGCGCACGGCGCCGAGTTCGCCGAGGTGCTGACTGAGGCCACCGTGATGGACGCCAAGGGAAAGATCCGGCAGGTGCCGCGCAAACAGATCTCGTTCAAGTATCGCTCGTCCAACCTCGGCAATGTGATCGTGCTGGAGGCGAAGCTGGCGCTCATCGAGGAGCCGCCCGCCAAGCTCAAGGAATTGCAGGGGCGCCTGCTGCGGTGGCGGAAAGCCGGGACGCCGTTCGACCAACCGTGCGCCGGCTCGGTCTTCAAGAATCCGGGTGGCCCGCGCACCGCCGGGGCCCTGATCGATGAATGTGGGTTGAAGGGCTTCACCATCGGCGGCGCGCAGGTGTCGACACTGCACGCGAACTACATCGTCAACACGGGCACCGCGACGGCGAGTGACGTGCTCAAGGTCATCGAGCATGTGCGCAAGACGGTCGCCAAGAAGACGAGCGTGGAGCTGGAGCTCGAAGTCAAGGTGATCGGGGTCTGATGGCGGAGTTCTTCGTCCACGAATCGAGCTACGTCGATGACGGGGCGCAGGTGGGCCGGGGCACCAAGATCTGGCATTTCTGCCACGTCATGCCCGGCGCCGTCATCGGTGAGCGCTGCAACCTGGGCCAGAACGTGGTGGTGATGCCCGGCACGCGGATCGGAAACAACGTCAAGATCCAGAACAACGTCTCGATCTACGAGGGCGTGACGCTGGAGGACGATGTGTTCTGCGGGCCGTCGTGCGTGTTCACCAACGTGTTGAACCCGCGGAGCCATGTGTCGCGCAAGCGCGAGTACCGGCCCACGCGGGTGAAGCGGGGCAGCTCCATCGGCGCCAATGCCACGATCTTGTGCGGCGTCACGCTGGGCGAGTACGCGTTCATCGGCGCGGGGGCGGTCGTGACGTCCGACGTGCCCGCGTACGCGTTGATGGTTGGCGTACCGGCGCGCCGCGTAGGATGGATGTGCCAGTGCGGCGAGCGGTTGTCGATCGCCGCCGGCCAGGGCGCGTGCGTCGTCTGCGGCACCGCGTACGCGGAGTCGAACGGCACCTTGCAGCCGGTTGGCCAGCCCCACCGCGTCGGATGACCTGCCGCGCCTCGCGATGCTGACCCTATGAATGTCCCGCTCCTGGACCTCGTGGCGCAGTACCGCACCATTAAGGACGAAGTCCTGCCCGCCCTTCAGGCCGTCATCGAGTCCCAGCAGTTCGTGATGGGCCCGCCGGTGCTGCAGCTCGAAAGCGCTGTGGCGCAGCTCGCCCATGCGAAGCACGGCATCGCGTGCGCGAGCGGGACCGACGCCCTGCTCCTGCCCCTCGTGGCGCTCGACCTCGAGCCGGGGGACGAAGTCATCACCACGCCGTTCACCTTCTTCGCCACCGCGGGGGCGATCCACAACGCCGGTGGCACACCCGTGTTCGTCGACATCGAGCCCGGGACGTTCAACATCGATCCCGCGGCGGTGGAAGCCGCGATCACCCCCCGTACACGTGCCATTATGCCGGTCCACCTGTACGGTCAAATGGCCGCCATGGAGCGTCTGCTGGTGATCGCGCGGGCTCGCGGTCTCAAGATCATCGAGGACGCCGCGCAAGCGATCGGAGCGCGCCGCTCGATCGACGGCGAATGGCGCATGGCAGGGGAGCTCGGGTGGGCAACCGGCTATTCATTCTTTCCCAGCAAGAACCTCGGTGCCTGGGGCGACGGCGGAATGATGGTCACATCCGACGACGCGCTCGGCGAGCGCCTTCGGAGGCTCAGGCTGCACGGCGGGGCGAAGCAGTACCACCACGACGAGGTGGGCACCAATTCGCGGCTCGACGCGCTCCAGGCGGCCGTCCTGCTCGCGAAGCTGCCGCACCTCGCGGCCTGGTCCGGCAAACGGCGCGCGCACGCCGCGTCGTACACGAGGGCACTGCAGGACGTGCCGCAGGTCCGGACGCCGGTGGTCGACGGCTCCAACGAACCGATCTTCCATCAGTACACCCTTCGGGTGGAGCGGCGCGACGAGCTCCAGGCGCACCTGAAGAAGCAGGGCGTCGGCAACGCCGTCTATTACCCGGTTCCCCTCCACCTGCAGACCTGCTTCGGCCACCTTGGCTACCAGCGGGGCCGGCTGCCGGAGGCGGAGCGGGCGGCGACAGAAGTGATTTCCCTTCCTATCTATCCCGAGCTGACGCCCGAGCAGATCGGATACGTCGTGGATACGATCCGTGGGTTCTATCGGTGACCCGACTGCGAGTGGGCGTGATCGGCGCCGGGGCGTGGGGCCGCAACCACGTCCGCACCATCGCGGGCCTGGCGGAGGCGCAACTGGCCGCCGTGTGCGACACCGACCCCGCCGTGCGGGAGCGTGTGGCGCGGCAGTACCCGAGCGCGCACATCACGGCCGATACCGGCGACCTGCTGGGCCGGACGGACGCCGTCGTGATCGCATCGCCGGCAGGGACGCACACGCGGTATGCCCTGCAATGCATCGAGGCCGGAAAGCCCTGTCTCGTGGAGAAACCGTTCGCCCTGAGCCGGCGCGACGCGGAGGCCGTGGCGCGGGCGGCCGCCGACGCCCGAGTCCCCGTCCTGGCGGGCCACCTGCTCCTGTTCCATCCGGCGGTGGAGCGGCTGCGGGCGCTGGTGCAGGGCGGGGAGCTCGGGCGCGTCTACTACCTGTATGGCCTGCGTGTCAACTTGGGGCAGATCCGCGCCGATGAGAACGCCCTGTGGAGCTTCGGACCGCACGATGTCTCAGTGGCACTGTACTTGCTCGGAGAGGTCCCTGTGCGGGTAGCGGCGCACGGCAAGAGCTACCTGCAGCCGAAAGTCGAGGACGTCGTCTTCCTAACCATGGAGTTCGGGAGCGGCGTCCTCGCGCACGTGCAGCTATCATGGCTGGACCCGCACAAGGAGCGGAAACTCACCGTCGTAGGGGCGACCAAAATGGTCGTGTTCGACGATATGGAGGCGCGCGAGAAGCTCCGTATCTATGATAAGGGCGTCGAACGGCCGCCCGAGTACCGGTCGTACGGCGAAGCCCTGTCTGTCCGGGAGGGCGACATCTTCATCCCCAAGATTCCCAACGTCGAGCCGCTCGCGGCGGAGCTGGGTCACTTCGTCCGCGTGGCGCGGGGTGCGGAGCCTCCCCGCGCGAGTGCCGAGGACGGAGTCCGCGTGGTCACCGTGCTCGAGGCGGCGACGCGCTCGTTGGCGACGGGCGGGGCGCCGGTCTCACTATGAGTGCGGGTACGCAGACACCTGCCGACGTCCTGGTCGCGAAGGCGCAGGACCGCTCCGCCCTGATCGGGATCGTCGGACTCGGCTATGTCGGCCTGCCGCTCGCGATGGAGTTCGCGCGCGCCGGCTTCCGCGTCCTGGGGTTCGACGTCAGCAAGGCGGTCGTGGAAGCCCTGACCCAGGGACGCTCCCACGTCCAGGACGTGCCGAGTGCCGAGGTGGCGCGGTTCAGCAAGGAAGGCAAGTTCAGCGCGACCACGGACCTGGGGCGCCTGCGCGAACCCGACGTCGTGTCGATCTGCGTCCCCACGCCGCTCTCGAAGACGAAAGACCCCGACGTGAGCTACGTGCTCGCGGCGACGGAGGCGGTGAAGCAGGCGTTGCGGCGCGGCCAGCTCATCGTCCTCGAGTCCACGACCTACCCGGGCACCACCCGCGAGCTGATGCTGCCCGCGCTGGAGCAAACGGGGCTCAAGGTGGGAGAGGACTTCTTCCTGGCCTTTTCCCCCGAGCGGGTGGACCCGGGCAACCCCAAGTGGAACACGCACAACACGCCCAAGGTGGTGGGGGGTATCACCGCGGCATGTCGCCGCGCCGCGATGGCCGTGTATGAGCCGGCGATCGAGCGCCTCGTGGCCGTGTCCTCCACGGAGGCCGCGGAGCTGGTGAAGATTCTCGAGAACACGTTCCGCAGCGTGAACATCGGGCTCGTCAACGAGATGGCGATCGTGTGCGACAAACTCGGCGTCGACGTGTGGGAGGTGATCGAGGCCGCGGCCACGAAGCCGTTCGGCTTCATGAAATTCATGCCGGGCCCCGGCGTCGGTGGGCACTGCATCCCGCTCGACCCGCATTATCTCGCCTGGAAGATGCGGACCCTCAATTACCGCACGCGCTTCATCGAGCTGGCGGGCGAGATCAACGCCGAGATGCCCGAATACTGGGTGGCGCGGGTGGTCGATCGCCTCAACGAGCAGGGACGCGCCGCGCGGGCCAGCAAGGTGCTGGTGGTGGGCGTCGCCTACAAGAAGGACATCGACGACGTGCGCGAAAGCCCCGCCCTCGATGTGATCCGCTTGTTGCAGCGGCGTGGGGCGACGGTCTCCTATCACGATCCCCACGTCCGGAAGCTCAAAGACGAGGCCATCGATCTCGCGTCGGTCCCGCTCACGCCCGAGACGGTCACGGCCGCTGACTGCGTGGTCATCGTGACCGATCATTCGGATGTCGACTACGCCCTCGTGGAGCGGTGCGCGCGCACGGTCGTCGATACGCGCAACGCCCTCGAGGCTGCCCGGCGCCAGAGGCGGGCACCCTGAAGATCGCGGTCATCGGTACCGGATACGTCGGCCTCGTGGCGGGAGCGTGCCTGGCCGAGACGGGCAACGACGTCGTCTGCGTCGATGTGGACGCGGCGAAGATCGCGGATCTCCGCCAGAACCGGCTGCCGATCCACGAGCCCGGGCTGGAGCCGCTCGTCGTGCGCAACCAGCGCGACGGCCGGTTGGAGTTCAGCACCGAGGTGGGCGCGGCGGTGCAGCGCTCGGATGTGGTGTTCATCGCGGTCGGCACACCCTCCGGCGAGGACGGCTCGGCGGACCTGCAGCACGTGCTCGACGCCGCGCGCACCATCGGCCGGCACATGGACCGCCCCAAGCTGGTCGTCACCAAGAGCACCGTTCCGGTCGGAACGGCGGAGCGGGTTCGCGAGGAAATCGCCAAGCATACCAAGACTGCGTTTCACGTCTGCGCCAACCCCGAGTTTCTCAAGGAAGGCGCGGCCGTCGAAGACTTCATGAAGCCGGACCGGGTCATCGTCGGCGCGGATTCGGCCGAGGCGGCCGACGTGATGGCCCAGCTGTATGCGCCGTTCGTGCGGACGGGGAATCCGATCATCTTCATGGATCCGTCGTCGGCGGAGATGACCAAGTACGCGGCCAACGCCATGCTGGCGACGCGCATCTCGTTCATGAATCAGATCGCGCTGCTGTGCGACGCCGTCGGTGCGGATGTCACCCTCGTCCGCAAGGGGATCGGGACCGACCGCCGCATCGGACCGGCGTTTCTGTTTCCGGGGCCGGGCTACGGGGGCTCGTGCTTCCCCAAGGACGTCAAGGCCCTGATCCACACGGGCGAAGACCGCAGCGTGCCGCTCCACATCCTCCAGGCTGTCGAGGCGGCGAACGAGCGGCAGAAGCGGGTGCTGTTCGAGAAACTCGCGCATCGCCTCGGGGACGCCGTGCGCGACGCCACGGTCGCCGTGTGGGGGCTCGCGTTCAAGGCCGAAACCGACGACGTGCGCGAGAGCCCGGCACTCGTGCTGGTGGAGCAGCTGCTCGGGGCGGGCGCGCGGGTGCGCGTGCACGATCCGGCGGCGATCGCGTCCGCGCGGCGGCAGCTGGGGGACCGGGTGACGTACGCCAAAAGCGTGTACGACGCCGTCGAGGGCGCGACCGCGCTGGCGATCGTCACGGAGTGGCTGGAGTATCGTAATCCCGACTTCGATCGGATCAAGCGCGCGCTGACGCGGCCCCTGATCGTCGACGGACGCAACCTGTACGACCCGCAGCGCATGGCGCGGCTCGGGTTCATCTATGAGAGCATCGGCCGCCCCGTGGCATGCGCATCCTCGTAACCGGGGCCGCCGGGTTTCTCGGCTCGCATCTCTGCGACCGCTTGCTCGCGCTGGGCCACCGGGTGGTCGGGATGGACAACTTCATCACCGGCAGTCGATCCAACCTCGAGCACCTCAAGAATCACCCGAACTTTCAACTGGTCTTGCACGACGTCGCCAACTTCATCGAGGTGGAGGGGCCGCTCGAGGGCGTGCTCCACTTTGCGAGCCCCGCGAGCCCGGTCGACTACCTGGAATTACCGATCCAGACACTCAAGGTGGGATCGCTCGGCACCTACAAGGCCCTCGGTCTCGCAAAGGCGAAGCGCGCGCGGTTTCTGCTCGCCTCGACGTCGGAGGTGTACGGCGACCCGCTGGTGCATCCCCAGCCGGAGAGCTACTGGGGCAATGTGAACCCGGTGGGGCCGCGCGGCGTGTATGACGAAGCCAAGCGCTTCGCGGAAGCCATCACGATGGCCTATCATCGCTTCCACCAGCTCGACACCCGGATCGTGCGTATCTTCAATACTTACGGCCCCCGCATGCGGCCCCACGACGGTCGCGTCGTGTCGAACTTCATCGTGCAGGCGCTCCAGGGCGAGCCGCTCACGGTGTACGGGGACGGCTCGCAAACCCGCTCCTTCTGCTACGTGGACGACCTGGTGGAGGGCGTCGTAAGGCTGTTCGAGCGCGGGGGACCAGAGCCGACCAACATCGGCAACCCCAACGAATTCACCGTGCGCCAGCTGGCAGAGCTGGTGCTGCGACTCACCGGGAGCCGGAGCCGCATCGTGGCCCAGCCCCTCCCCACCGACGATCCGAAGGTCCGCCAGCCCGACATCCAGCGCGCCCGCGAGACACTCGGCTGGGAGCCGAAGATCTCGCTCGAAGATGGGCTGCGTCGCACCATCGAGTATTTCAGCGGGCTCACGGCCGCGTGAGCGCCCGCCTGCTCGTCACGGGCGCGGCCGGCTTCATCGGCTCGCACGTGTGCGAAGCGCTCCTGGCCCGGGGTGACGAGGTCGTGGGCCTCGATAACTTCGATCCCTTCTACCCCCGCGCCGTGAAGGAGCGCAACCTCGACGGGCTGCGCCGGGCGAAGGGCTTCCGGTTCGTCGAGGCGGACATCGTCCGTGATGTGCTGCCGCTCGACGGCGTGTCGGTCGTGCTTCACCTCGCGGCCCGCCCTGGGGTGCGCCCCTCGCTCGAAGATCCCGCGTCCTACGGCGACACCAACGTGACCGGGACGGTGCGGGTGCTCGAGGCGGCGCGCCGCGCCGGTCTCCGGCGGGTCGTGTTCGGCTCCTCGTCATCGGTGTACGGCGACGCCACACCCGCCCCCTTCGCCGAGGACACGGCGGCGGTGTGGCCGATCTCGCCGTACGCCGCCAGCAAGCGCGCCGGGGAGCTGATGGCGCACGCGTTCGCGCACCTCTATGGCATGCAGATCGCCTGCCTCCGGTTCTTCACCGTGTACGGGCCGCGCCAACGGCCCGACCTCGCGATCCACCGGTTCACCCACCTCATCGCCTCCGGCCAGCCGATCCGGATGCACGGGGACGGATCGAGCGAGCGTGACTATACCTATATTACGGACTGCGTGGACGGCATCCTCGCCGCCGTGGAATGGACCGCGCGGCCGCGGCGGGGGGGGCTCGCGGAGCCGATCAATATCGGCGGGGGGGCACGCGTCCGGCTCGACCACCTGATCGAGCTGATCGGGCGAACGGTGGGGCGTGAGGTGCGGATCGAACGCCACGGCGACCAGCCGGGCGACGTGCGGCTCACCGCGGCGGACCTGCGCCGCGCCGAGCACGAGCTCGGGTACCGGCCCGCGGTCGGGATCGAAGAGGGTATCGGGAAATTCGTTCGCTGGTATGAGGCGATCCATGGACGTCAGCGCTGAGCATCTCGTCGAGCAGGCCCGGGAGCGGTTCCAGCTGCAGGACTACTACGGCGCTATCCACCTCCTCGAGGAAGTGGTGGCGGCGGGCCGCGCGTTCGCCGATGCACACCACATGCTCGGCCTGTCCTATTCGCTGGTGGGCCAGCAGGATCAGGCCCTCGCGCAGCTCGACCGTGCCCTGGGCTTGAACCCCCATTACGTCGAAGCGTTGGTGCACCGCGCCATCGTCCTGAACGAGCTGGGCCGGGAAGCCGAGGCGGATGCCGCGTTCCGGCGCGCCGCACAGGTCGGTGGTGAGCCGCGGCAGGGGTTCCCGGCGCACGTGGCCGCGAAGCTGGCCAATCAGCACGCGGCGCTGGGCGACGCCTACTTCGGGGCCGGCGGCTTGACGCAGGCGATCGGGGAGTACCACGCGGCGCTCGCCCTGGGGCCGGCGTTTCACGACTTGCGGTACAAGCTGGGACGTATGCTGCTCGAGGCCGGTCGCGCGCTCGACGCGCGCGAACACTTCGAGATCATCGTGCGCGCGCGTCCCGGCTACCTCGACGCGGCCGCGATGCTCGGGCTCGCCTGCTACCTCGCCGGGGACGGCCTCGCGGCGAAGGCCGTGTGGGAGGAATGCCGGGAGCGGCGGCCGGAAGACCCGCGCGTGGAGGCCTACCTCGCCATGCTGATCCGCAACGACGCCGCCGTGCCGGTTTCCGTGCCCGCCTCCGGCGGGGACGGCGATCCGCCGTCGGCGCACGCGTCGGCTCGCACCGGGCGGAAGAAAAAATCGTGAGAGGCTGGGCCCTGCTCGGCATCGCGCTGGGGTTTGCCTGCCAGCCGAGCGCCGCCGACCATGAGGAGCTGGGCGACCGCGCTTACGCGGCCGGCGCCTACCGCGACGCGCTCGCCGAGTACCAGCTGGGCCTGAGGGCCCATCCCGGTAGCGCCGACCTGAATGCCAAGGCGGCGGCAGCGGCGCTGCACGTTGGCGACTTCGGCACCGCGGTGGACGGCTACGTGACGCTGGGGGCGCGGGACGGATCGCGGGCTGGGGAGGCGGCGGACGGACTCGAGCGCGTCGCCCGGGCGGCGCTCGCCGCCAACGACCGTGGCGATGCGGCGAAGGGGTTGGCAGGGCTCCGGGCCGTCGCTCCCACCAGACCGCTGGGCCGCTACACCCGGTTGGCGGCGCTCGATGCCGCGGATCGCGGCGACACGACCGGCGCCATGGCGCTGCTGCCGGCCGCGGTCGCGGCGGCGGGCGACGCGCGCATGGCCGATTCGCTCCTGTTCGTCTACGGCATGGCTGCGGTCCGGGCGCGCGATTGCGCCACCGCGGTGCCGGCGTTCGAGGGCGTGATCCGGCGGCAACGGGAGCCCGCGGTTGCAGATCGCGCGCGCGAGGGACTGGGATTGTGCGCGCTGGTCCAAGGCCAGCGGCTGCTCGAGAGCGGCAAGCCCACCGAGGCGGAAGACTGGTTCCGGCGGGCCACTGCGCCCGGGGCGCCTTCGGACGTGGTGCGCGGCGCGTTTCTCGGGCTCGGAGACGTACGGCTTGCGCAGGGCGACGTGGCAGCGGCGCTGGAGAGCTACCAACAGGCGTTGGTGGGTGGCGCACCCGGAGATACCATCACGCAGCGGGCGCACGAGAAAATCAACGCGCTCGGCAAGGCGGACGCGCCGTCACCGGTCCCCCCCCCGAACGATCAATGACGAGGTCTATGCTGCGCTCGCGGTTCATCGCCGCTGCGGTGTTGCTGGCAGCCTGCCACCACGGGCCCCGGGTAGTGCCCGCCCCGGATCCGGTCGCCGAGCTGGCGAAGGGGCGCGCCCTGTTTCGCAGCGGGAACTTCGGGAAAGCGCTCATCTCGTTCCGCCGGCTCACATACGAGCTCGGCCCGGGCCAACCCGAGATGGCCGAGGTGCGGTACCATCTCGCCGAGTGTTACTTCCAGACCGGAGACCGTGTACAGGCGGCCCACGAGTTTCGCGAGGTCGCGGACCAGTATGCGACGAGCGGGTACGCGCCCATCGCCTTGCTGCGGGCGGGCGATGCGAATCTTCGGCTGTGGCGGAAACCCGAGCTGGATCCTTCGTACGGCGAGTCGGCGCTGGCCATCTACCAGGAACTGGCGGGGCGCTATCCGGGAACCGACGCGGCCGCGCGGGCGCAGATGCATGTGCAGCAGCTGCGCGAGTGGTTCTCGCAGAAGGACTACAAGAACGGGATGTTCTACTTCCGGCGGCGCGCCTACGATTCCGCGATCATCTACTTCAAGGACGTGATTGCGACGTATCCTGGGACGTCACGCGTCCCCGACGCGTTGATGCGGCTGGTCGACAGCTATCGCATCATCGGGTACAGCGACGAGCTGAAGGAGACCTGCGCGCACTTGCGGACCTACTTCGCGCAGACCGAGGGGCTCGACAAGTCCTGCCCGGCCGACTCGAGCACCGCCACGCCGTCCTGACGTCGCGTGGAGGCCCTGTTCGGCGGCTCATTCGATCCCGTGCACATCGGGCATCTGATCGCCGCGGAGGCAGCGGGGGAGGCGCTCGGCGCCACGGTGCGGTTCGTCCCGGCGCGGGTCCAGCCGTTCAAGCGGGCGGCCCAGGGTGCCACACCGGAGCAGCGGGCGGAGATGCTGGATCTCGCCGTCGCCGGCAACCCGCGCCTCGCGGTGGAGCGCATCGAGCTCACGCTCCCGGCACCGTCGTACACCGTCCGGACCCTCCAGGCGCTGGCCGAGCGGGAGCCCGGGAACCGGTTCGCGTTGTTGCTTGGGGCGGATGCCGCCGCCGAGCTCGCCGCCTGGTACCAGGTGGACGCGCTGCCCGGGCTGGCGGACGTGGTGGTCTTCGCGCGCCCCGGGGCATCGCTTCCGCGCCATCCGGCCATCCGCCGGGTGGTCGAGATCCCGGCGGTGGAAGTCTCCGCCACGCTGATCCGGGAGCGCGTGCGGCAGGCCCGCTCCATCCGCTATCTGGTGCCCGATGCCGTGCGCGACTACATCGCGGCGCGCGGGCTGTATCGCGAATAGAGGACTGATGGCCAAGGGTTGGTTCACCAAGATCTTCGGAACCCAGTTCCAGCGAGAGCTGAAGCGCATCCGCCCGATCGTGGACGCGATTCATCGCCACGAGGAGCGGCTGAAGGCGCTGTCGGACAGGGAGCTGCAAGGCCAGACGTCCAAGCTGCGCGGCCTCGTCGCGGAGCGCACGAGCGTGCTGGCCGCCGACGTGGAGCGCCTCAAGCGGGAGAAGCACGACTGTCCCGACGCCGAGCAGCGCGCGGAGCTCAGCCAGAAGCTGGCGCTGGCGGAGGCGGCCTACGTCAAAGCGCTCCAGGTGGCCCTGAACGACGTCCTCCCGGAGGCCTTCGCCACGGTGCGCGAGGCGTGCCGCCGGCTGCTCGGCAGCGAAGTGGTGGTCACCGGTCACGCGCTCAAGTGGGACATGGTGCCGTACGACGTGCAGCTCATCGGCGGGATCGTGCTGCATCAGGGGAAGATCGCGGAGATGGCGACGGGCGAGGGGAAGACGCTGGTTGCGACCCTGCCGCTGTACCTGAATGCGCTCGCGGGCCGGGGCGCCCACCTCGTCACCGTCAACAACTACCTCGCCCGTCGTGACTCGCAGTGGATGGGCCACCTCTTCACGTGGCTCGGCCTCACGGTCGGCTGCATCGACGACACGGAGCCGTCGACGCCCGAGCGCCGCGCGGCCTATCTGTGCGACATCACGTACGGCACGAACAACGAGTTCGGCTTCGACTACTTGCGCGACAACATGGTGTTCACGCTGGAGCAGCGTGTCCAGCGGAGCCACGCGTATGCAATCATCGACGAGGTCGACTCGATCCTGATCGACGAGGCGCGCACGCCCCTCATCATCTCGGGTGCCGTGGGCAGCGAGGCGGACGAGAAATACGCGCAGTTCAACGCTCAGGTCGTGCAGCTCGTGCGGAAGCAGACCGCGGTCGTGAACGACCTCATCGGCAAGGCGGAGGCGCTGCTCCCGGACGAGAAAGCGGCGTACCAGGGCGCGGTCCTGCTGTACCAGGCGCAGCTCGGGATGCCCAAGAATAAGAAGCTCCTCAAGCTGCTCCAGGAGTCCGGGGTGAAGGCCCAGGTACAGCGGGTGGAGCTCGACGTGCTGGCCGACCGCAAGCTTCCGGCGCGCGAGCAGAAGATGCGCCACGTCGAGGAGGACCTCTACTTCGTGCTCGACGAGCGGGGCCACTCGGTCCACCTCACCGACAAAGGCGTCGAGACGATGTCGCCCCAGGACCCGAATCTGTTCGTGGTGCCCGACATCTCGCACGCCGTGCATGAGATCGAGCGCGACGAGAGCCTCGCTCCCAAGGAGAAGATCGAGCGTCGCCGCCAGGTGGAGGCGGATTACGCCATGAAAAGCGAGACGCTGCACATCATCCACAAGCTCCTCCAGGCGCACGCCTTGTACGAGCGGGAGGTGGATTACGTCGTGCAGGAGGGCAAGGTCCTGATCGTGGATGAGTTCACCGGACGCCTGATGCACGGGCGGCGCTGGTCGGAGGGTTTGCACCAAGCGGTGGAAGCGAAGGAGGGGGTGGCCGTCCAGGAGGAGAGCCAGACCCTCGCGACCATCACGATCCAGAACTACTTCCGGATGTACGACAAGCTCGCCGGCATGACGGGCACGGCGGAGACCGAGGAGACCGAGTTCTTCCAAATCTACGGGCTCGAGGTCGTGGTGATCCCGACCAACCGGCCAGTGCGCCGGGTGGACAAGCACGACCTCATCTACAAGACGCGCAGCGAGAAGTACAAGGCGATCCTCGACGAGGTCGAGCGACAGCACGAGCGTGGCCTGCCGATCCTCGTCGGCACAGTGAACGTGGACGTCTCCGAGACGCTATCGCGCATGCTCAAGCGGCGCGGCTTCCGGCACGAGGTGCTGAACGCCAAGTACCATCAGCGGGAGGCCGAGATCGTGGCGCAGGCGGGCCAGCCGGGCTCCATCACGATCGCGACCAACATGGCCGGCCGCGGGACCGACATCAAGCTCGGGCCCGGGGTGAAGAAGTGTCAGGTGTGCGGAATCACGGCGCACGAGGCCCCGTTCGGCCAGCAGATCGAGCGGCCCGACCTCCCCGCCGAGGAGATCAAGCGTCTCGCCTGCAACGACGATCCGCCGTGCGGCCTCGTGATCATCGGCACGGAGCGGCACGAGGCGCGGCGCATCGACCGGCAGCTGCGCGGGCGCTCCGGTCGCCAGGGCGATCCGGGCCAGAGTGTGTTCTTCCTGTCGCTCGAGGACGATCTGATGCGGCTGTTTGGGTCGGATCGCATCGCGCGCATCATGGATCGTACCGGCTCCGAGGAAAACGAAGTCATCACCCACCCGTGGGTGACGGCCGCCATCGGGCAGGCGCAGAAGCGCGTCGAGCTGCAGAACTTCCAGGCGCGCAAGAAGCTCCTCGAGTACGACGATGTGATGAACCAGCAGCGGGAAGTGATCTACGCCCTGCGGCTGTTCGCGCTGGAGGGCGGGGAGGAGCTGAAGGCGGAGGCGCTGCGCATGGTGGAGCAGGCCGTCGCCGAGCTGGCCGACGCGCTGATTGGCGATGCGAAGGACGCCTACGCGTGGGACCGCGCTCTCATGGAGACCGAATTCCTCCTCAAATTCCTGGTCTCCGTCCCGGGCCTCACGGACCCCGCCAGGATTCGCGCCCGCGACGAGCTGGTACGGGCTGCGCAGCAGGCGGCACGCGAGGCCTTCCAGGCCAAGCTCGACCACTTCAAGGAGATCGAGGGCAAGGTCGGTGCGGTCAACATCGGCGCGCAGGCGCTGTCGCACGTCATGCTCACCGTCATCGACGAGAAATGGAAGGATCACCTCTACGACCTGGACCAGCTGAAGGCCGCGATCCACTACCGGCAGTGGGGCCAAAAGGACCCGCTCATCGAGTACAAGCGGGAAGGCTACGAAATGTTCGTGGGCCTGATGCGGGACGTGCACGCGACCTTCGGCGAGCGGTGGCTCAAGCTGCAAATCGAGATCGGGCCACCGCGCGGCGGCGCCCCCCCCACTGCGGCACCACTCGGAGCAGCGCCGAAGAAGCGCATCGCCCCGATGGTCGCGAGCAAACCGACCGCTGACGGCCTGGTGAGCAACGGTCCCCCCGACGCTGGGGCGCCGCCCGGTTTGCCGCCGGCCCCCCCCGCGTCCAATCCGTACGCCGGCGTCGGTCGTAACGACCCGTGTCCCTGCGGCAGCGGCAAGAAGTTCAAGAAGTGCCACGGCGCGGGGCTCTGACCCCCTCCGTCTTTTTCCGGTACCGCCTATTCCCTTGAGCCGGGCTAGGTTGCCCGGATGCCGCTGCGTCTGTCGGAGCACCCGGAACGCGACCGCCCGCGCGAGCGTCTGTGGAGCGTCGGCCCCGCCGCGTTGACGGGGCAGGAGCTGTTGGCCATTCTCCTAGGCACGGGGTACGCGGGTCGGGACGCGCTCGCCGTCGCGGGTGAGGTCCTGGCCCGCGTGGAGGGGTCGCTGCGCCGGCTTGCCGGCCGGCCGTCCGCGGAGTTGGCGCGCGTACCGGGCGTGGGACGGGGGAAGGCCGCACGCGTGGTCGCGGCGCTGGAGCTGGGTCGCCGGGTGGGAGCGGAGGAGGAGCCGCCCCCCGAGCGGATTCGCGGTCCGGCGGACGTGCAGCGGTTCTACGTCTCCCGGTTACGCGATCTGGCGGTCGAGGAATTTCACGTGCTGGCCCTCGGCAGCCAGAGTCAGGTGCTCGGCGATCTGCTGATCACGCGGGGGATCTTGAATAGCTCGCTGGTACACCCACGAGAGGTCTTCCGCGCCGCGATTGCCGAAGCGGCGGCGGGCATCATCGTGGTGCACAACCACCCGAGCGGCGACGCGACCCCGTCGGCCGACGACCGCGCGGTGACGCGACAGCTCGTGGACGCGGGCCGGTTGTTGGACGTGCCGGTGTACGACCACGTGATCGTCGCAGGGGATCGGTACGTGAGCTTCGCTGAGGCTGGCCTGTTGTGACGACGACGGCACCGCTGCTCGCCCCGGAGCTGGCGCGGGCGGTCGCGCTGCAGCGCGACCGGCTGGACCTCGACCTGCTGTCGCGGGCCTACCGGATGAGCGCTCAAGCTCACCTGGG
>Ga0070707_100003299_pt1 | contig 15237 bp, 13 predicted proteins | sample KBSK5502metaG_FD_65468 | JGI IMG/M metagenome (GOLD analysis project Ga0070707, IMG submission 65468) | Corn, switchgrass and miscanthus rhizosphere microbial communities from Kellogg Biological Station, Michigan, USA - KBS K5-50-2 metaG | ecosystem: Host-associated > Plants > Roots >... | reverse complement strand
ATCGAGACGATCCGGCCACGCTCGGCGCCGGGACGCCGGCAATAAAAGATGCCCACCTCGATACCGGGGAGGTAGCGCTGGACGATGATCGCAACCTGCATGCATTCGAAACAGCGCTCCATGCCGCGCCGGGTGCAGATCAGCGCGACCCCCCAGCCTTGCTCGCCGACGTCGGGCTTCACGATCACGGGAAAGGGGACGCCCGTCTCATCCATCCACCGCGTCGCCGCCCGCACGCGGGCACCGCGATCGGACTGCGGTGCCACCAAGGAGAACTCGGCGACGGGGCCGCCGACGCGCTCGACGCACGTGAGGGTCGCCGCCTTGGATTCCCCGACGGCGCCCCCGGTCGCGATCCCAGGGTTCGCCGCGGTGAACACCGTCGGCGATCGATGGCGGATGATCAGCCAGACTAGGTAGGGGACGAGCGGGATGTAAGCGAGCCAGTTCCGTCGCCAACGCCACCGGGGTCGGTGGTTGGTCGGCGAGCTGCTGATGACGCGCCGGATCCCACTCGTGGCCATCTGCTGCTTCTTCTACTCGAGAAGACTACTACCCGATCCTCCTGGCGGGGGATGGGGCCCGCTCACGGCTTCGCGGATTTGCGGCGCGAGCGCGCGGCGCGCTTGCCCGTGGGGCGCCGGCTGGGCTTTGACTTGGCGCCATAGGCCGGCGTCTGGCCCGGCCCCTTCATGATGTCGATCAGCACCCGACGCGCGATGCTCCTGAGGTAGCCGCGAGAGTACTCGGCGAGGTACTTCCGCAAGCGCTCTCGCTCTTCCGGCGTCCGCTTCTTCCGTTGGAATTTCTCTTGAAGCGCAGTGACGAAGGCGCTGGCCTCCTCGGATGATGCCGTCGGCACTTCGGCCTTCTCGATTTTCTTGGCCATTGGCTCCTCCTCAAACGCCGAGGACGCCGGCGAGCGCGCCGAGTGTCGTGGGGGAACTCATCGTGAACGTGTGCTCGACGTCGGCTCCGTTCACCGTGATCACGTTGGCCGCCGCGAGGCCGACGTGGCGCGCCGTCCAGGCGGGCTGTGTGCCGTCTCCAGGCACGCCGGCGCCGTCGGCAATCGGGCTTGGGTCGGTCGGTGGCACCCAGTCCCACGTCGTGCTGCCGGCCGTATCGTTGGCGGTGGTGTCGCCTCGGATGATGAAGAACTTCGCCGCGAGTGCGGGATCGAGGTCGGACGCGAGGTACTGCACGAGCTTTTTCGCGTGGACGAGCTCCGTGGCGTCGAACCCCGTCGCGCCTGGGGCGGGATAGCGCGAGAGTGCGCCATTCGTCTGCGGGTTGTAGGGGTCGGCGATCGCGCCCGTAGTTTTATCGGTGCTCGGGTAGGTGGCCAGTGGGTACTTCGGGTCGGCGGCGAGCGCCGCCTGGTTATCGGTGTACGTTTGTTCGTCGAGGAACATCCACGCGTAGCAGGCCGGAAACGAGCAGATGGTCTTGATGATCTTCTTCCTGAAGGCGTTGAAGAGGCCATTGAAAGGGGCCTGGCCTTCGAACCATCGATGTACCTGACCGGCATAGCCGTAGAACGGCGTGGCCACCGTGATGGCCAGGCGCATGTTGGCGACGTTGGCATCATTCTTACGCAGGATCCAGTTGACAACCATCCCGCCGGCGCTGTGCCCGATCAGCGAGAAGTTGGCGAGCGGATCGGCATTGTTGCACTCGTCCTTCACGCGGGCCTGGAAATAGGGGAGGAACTTCTTGACGAAGAACCTGCCGCTGTGCTCGTGCCGTCGGCGCCAGTCCCATCCGAAAACGAAGTAGTCGAGGCCCTTCAGCTTGCACCAGATGGTGAAGCCGAGATAGGGCGTGCATCCCAGGTACCCGACCGCCCCGTCGGCGACGATGATGCGGTCGTCCTTGTCCCGGTACTTGCCGGGTGCCACCTTGGTCATCTCGAGATCGGGAACGTCATCGGGCCACACCAGCATCTCGGGCTCCAGCCAGGCCGTGTGGTAGGCAAAGGTCTGCGGAGTGGACACCCCATCGACGTAGGGTGCTGTCGCGCGCTTGAGCTTGCACGCCATCCCGCCGGGGAACAGGAAGACCGTTTGCCTCGAGCCGTCGGCGAGGCCGCTCGAGTTGTTGTAGCGATCGATGAAATCGTCGATCGAAGGATCGATCACCCGCAGTTGCTCCGAGTCACGGGTCGTGTCGTAGCTCATGCCTGGCCCTCCATCGTGCGGCGATCCTGCCAGAGTCCGTGGGGGTGGTCAAACCGCAGCGGCCGGCCGGGGACCCCGTTCTCCGTCGGACTAGGGAGCGCGCTGCTGGCATAGCGTATCGAGGGCGTGATAAGCGCGAAAAGCGGCCGCTCCCCGCTTGCCCATGTAACGCTCGAGCACTGCCGCGTCGACCTGGCGCACGTCCACCATGATCAGCCCGTCGAGGGTGTCGGCGAAGTTCCGGTCCAGATTGAACCCGAGTAGGCGCCCGCCGAGCTGCAGGTATTGCCGTAGGAGCACCGGAACTCCTTTGCGGTCGGGCTCGATCTGCGCGATCCGCCGCGACAGCTCTTCGAGGCTCCTGGGCGCCGGAATCGCTCCGTCCGGCGTCGACGTCCGTGTTCTATCGCGGAACGGGCGCCGCGGTCTGACCTGACTGGTGAGTCGGGTGTCGGCGCGGTAGGCCGCCAGGTATTCGACGATCAGCCGGCGAGACTCCGGCGCATAGCGGCCGCTGATGCTGACCGCTCCGAACAGGACCGCATACTGCGGAGAGCGCTCGACGAATCGGGCGATGCCCGACCAGAGCAGCAGCAACGGGGCGAAGCTGCGCTGATATTCCGCCCGCACGAAGGAACGGCCGAGCTCGATGGCCGGGCTCAGCGAGTCCAGCATTCTGGTCCGGTACTTGAACAGTGAGTGGGTATACAGACCACGCTTGCCGTGGCGCGCGAGGATCTCGTCGACGAGCCCGAGTCGATAGGCGCCGGCGATCGAGGCCGCGTGGGCGTCCCAGACGAACAGGTGCAGGTAGAAGGCGTCGAACAGGTCGATGTCGGAGCACCGGCCGGTTCCTTCACCGACGGCGCGGAACGTCAGTTCGCGCAACCGGCCGATCTCCTGGAGTGCCCAGGGAATGTGGCCGGCCCGGGCGCAGTAGACCTGGAACCGGCCGTGGTCGACCAGCCGCTGATCCGGGGGAAGGGCGTCGATCTCGGCCTGGAGCGTCGCCCTCGGAACTTCATCGATCACCGCGGTGGTGGCGGCGACGGGCGGCCGCGAGGCGCAGTAGGGCCGCGATACGATTCCCGCGATCAAGCCCCTGAGGTCCGTGTCGACGAGTCCGGCTAGTCTGCGAAGGCGCATCGGCGCCCGGTCACGTTCGGGGGCCTTGCGTCGGCCCGCGATGGAACCGTTGCTCCCAGCGCCGCAGGTTGTCGCCGCCTTCTCGAACGAAAGGTGTGAAGACGGCCAGGCCGAGCAGCAGCCGGTTCAGGACATTGGCGGGGAAGCGCAGCGGCTTCGCGAAATCGACGAACAGGACCACGCGCACCCCGGCGGTCTCGTTCGAGGCCTCGTGTTCGTAGGCATCGTCGAAGATCAGCGCATGACCTTCCTGCCAGTGGTGCTGCTCGGGGCCGACGCGGATCGCCAGCCGCTCGCGCGGCTCCGGGACGATCAGGCCGAGATGCAGGCGCAGCACGCCGTTGTAGGGGCCCCGATGCGCCGGAATGCGCTTGCCCGGCTCGAGGATCGAGAACATGGCGGTCGTGAGTCCCGGGATGGCCTGGATGATGCGCCACGTCTGCGGGCACAGATCGATGTTCGGCTGCGACCGTAGCCCGTAGGCGATCAGCGGGAAGATCTTCCAGCCGGCATCGCGCGAGAGGACGGCCGCGTCGGCGGTGATCTCCTGCACGTTTGGTAGATCGGCCTTGCGGAGCAGGACGCGGTCGAGCTCGCCGCGGATGACGCGCCACTCGCGCTCGACGCCGGCCGCCCAGGGGAATGCGGCGCTGTCGTAGACGCAGGGATTTCCCAGTTTCGCAAGCTTCAGGTTGAGGCGCTCGACGAACGCGACGATCCCCATGAACAGGCGGGCCACCACCCCCGGCCGCTCCATCGGGGCGATGCCGTCGGTCTTCCAGCTCTGGGCCGGTTTCTCGGGATCGGTTTGGATCATTCGTCAGCCGGAGCGCCGCCGCCGTGGCCTGGCGGCCGGCTGGGGGGCGGCAGGCTTCGGAGCCGGTGTCTTGGGCGGGGTGCGCTTCGGTCCCTTCTTTCTGGTCGCGGGAGCGCCGCCTTCGGGCTCCGAGAGCCCGGCTGGTCCCGGCCGCTTCATGACATCCATCATGATGCGGCGCAGGATTGCGGGGAGCTTGTCTTTGAGCTCGAGAGGGCTCATCTCGAACAGTGCGGGGTCGTCGAGGCGCATCCGAGGTTTCTGCGGTGGGTGCTCCCGCAGGAAGCGCATGAAGGCGATGACGTCCTCATCGGATGCCGGTTCCGGCTGCGGCGTGACGGGTACATTCATGGCGACTCCCGGTGCGCACAGGATCGACGCATGGGCATTGAGGGTCTCGGAATGGTTCATGAAGAACATATGGGATAGGTCGCTGGCCCTGACGGTGATGCAGCGGGCCGGCGCATTCGTTACGAGGCGCGCCGACCATGCCGGCTGGGTGTCGTCGCCGGGTACGGGTGGCTGGTCGACGATGGGGGAGGGATCCGCCGCGTTGAAGTTGGTCGCGATCCAGTCCCAGGTCAGGCTGCCGGCGGTGTCGCTCACGGGAGTCTGTCCATCGCTCTCGGTGCGCACGCCGCGGAGGTTGTAAAACTTCTGCAATAGATTCGCCGCCATCGGCGCGGCCAGCTGCTGGAACTGGAGCTTCGCGTAGCCGAGCTCGGCCAGATCGAAGCCGGTCGTGCCGGGGTAGCGGACCAGGCTGCCATTGATCTGCGGGTTGTACGGGTCGGCGCGCAGGGTGGCGATCGTTGCGTCCATGCTGGGATAGGAGAGGAGCGGAAACTCAGGATCCAGTGCCAGCTGGGCGGCGCTGTTGCCCCAGGTCGTCTCGTCCAGGTGATGCAGAGTATACAGCGCCGGAAGCGACGTGACGACCTCCATGATGTCTTGCTTGAAGAGGCCGAACAGCCCGTTGAAGTACTTGTCGCCCTCGAACCAGCGATGCAGTTGCCCGGGGTATCCATAGAACGGCGTTGCCGCCGTGATCACGCGGGCCAGGTTGGCGACGATCGGGTCGTTGCCGCGCAGGACCAGATTGACGATCATGCCGCCGAAGCTGTGCCCGATCAGGGAGAAATTGGCCAACGGATCCGGAAGCCCGGCCGCGAGCACGCGCGCCTTGAAGAACGGCAGAAACTTGCGAACGAAGAATGTGACGGTCTCGTCCAGCCGGCGCCGCCAGTCCCAGTCGAACACGAACAGGTCGAGGTTGTTGTTCGCGCACCAGTCGATGAAGGTGTCGTAGAGCGGGTCGAAGACCACGCCCTTCGCGACGATGATGCGGTCGCCCCGGTCCCGGAAGACTCCCGAGGAGTCCCGGCGCATCCTGAGGTCTCGCGCGGTCCCCCAGGTCAACGTATCGAGAGTGAGCCAGACCACTTCGTAGCTGAAGGTCTGGGGCACGCTGAGCCCCTCCTGGAATCCTTGCGTTGCGCGCAGGAGCTGACTCGCCATGCCGCCGGCAAAGAAAAACACCGTCTGGCGGGGACAGGTCGAGGTCTTGGACGGGGGAGTTTTCAGGCGAGCGATGAACGCGTCGATCGCGGGGGTGAGCAGCCGTAGCTGCTCGTTGTCTCGGGTGTCCGCATAGCTGAAGATCATGGCTCGTACTCCGGTGCGCGGTCTGGTCGACCGGCGAAGGACACGGTGCGGCGGGCCGGCGCCACGACCGCCGGAATGTAGGGCAGGAGCCATTCGGCCGCCCGCCCGCCGGCGTCGGTCAGCTCGACCGGGTCGAAATAGCGGATCCGATCGGCTTCCGACAGGTCATCCGGCCGCTCGAAATACTGCGGATCGAGCGTGTCGTCACCGGCCACATACGTTCGTGCCTGTGACGGCGTCTCGCTCGACCAGATGAAGCAGTGGAAGTTCGCCGAAGCGATGACGTACCAGCGCACCGGGTTCAGGCTCCCCGCGCGCACGATCCGTCGCAGCGTCTTCACCAGGATGCCGAAGCGCGCCACCACCGTCCAGGGCCGCCGGAACATCCGCTCGATGAAGCCGGCGATTACTTCCCGGCGGTCGGCCAGGTTCGAGTGGCAGATCGTCTCGCCGTCGAGGTCCCGCAAGCGCAGGTTGGGGGCGAGATGGCCGAGGCGCAGGTCGTCCCAGAAGCTCGCGGTGCCGGCCAGCGGCGCCACCACGCTCAGGTAGACCGGCATCGGCATCAGCGGGTTGCGCGCGATCTCCAGGATCTGGCGCTCCATCTCCGCCGCGGTCTGGTGGCAGTAGTCGAAGAGGTAGCCGTAGCAGATGGAGATGCCAAGCGATTCGGCGAACGCGATGTCGTCGACGACGTTGAAGCGACGGCTCATGTTCTGCGTCTTGTTGAACCGGCGCAGCATCTCATGGTCGAGCGATTCGAGGCCCGCGAACAGCACCATGCACTTGAGCCGGGCGAGGGTCCGGATCAGCTCGCGGTCGTGCAGCACGTTCTGGGTGACGAGGGCGCTCCAGCCGCGCACCTTGGGATGCGATCCCAGCAGCCGGGCGACCGCGAGCATGTGGGCGCGGTCGTCGGAGAAGTTGTTGTCGAGGAAGTTGATCATGGGATACCAGCGGCGAAAGCTGAAGAGAGGGCTGGAGGCGATCGCGTCGTCGATGCCGGCCGCCACGGTCGCGAGGTCATAGCGCGCGTGGCCGCCGACCTCGGCGGGTATGACGCAGAAGCGGCACTTGAAGCTGCAGCCGCGGGACGATTCCATGAGGTGGAGCAGCGGATTGATGCGGTTCTTGGCGAGCAATCCGTAGTCGATCGCGTAGGAGGAGATGCGGTCGACCGGTGATCGGTAGATCGGCTTGAGCGATCCGCGCAGGTAGTCGGTGACGACCTCCGGGACGCTGTCGACGCCACCGGCGCAGACGACGTCGAAGAAGCGGGTGGCGAACTCGGGGAACGACGTGCAGATGCTGCCGCCTGCGACCACGGTGGCGCCGCTGCGGCGAAAGAGGTACGACAGCTGCCGCATGCGGTCGAAGTCCGGCTGAAGGCCGGACAGGAACACCAGGTCGTATCCCACGCAGCGCGCCGGATCGAGCGGCCCGTGCCAGTCCTCGTGGTGGAGATGCACGTCGAAGTGTCGCCGATCGACCAGGGAAGCGACATGCAGGCCGGAGATCGGCTGCATGAAGTATCGGCTCCGCCGCTTGTCGCGGCCCGGGCGCAGGTGCGCGCAGACGACCAAGGCGCGTCGCGGGGGTGGTGCCGGTCTCGTATCACGGGCGGACGAGCTACGCATGCGGCGGCCCCCCCGGGGTTGAGTCGAGGCACACAACCTGTACCCGCGGGGGATTGTACACAATTGCCGGGCGAACACCATCGCCGTGAAGCTGGGTTAGAATGACCCGCAGGTCGAACGGAGCCAAGCACCAGCGGGATCGGCGACGGCCAGTACAGACCGGGGAGCCGTGCGATGAGCGAAGTCGGGACCTCTGGAGTGGACCCACGCCCTGCCGAACACCGCTTTCTCACCATCGAGTTCATCGACCTGGTCGGGTATACGGACCTGGCCGAACGCCTGGATCCGGAAGAACTCGGGGTGCTGTTGCGTCGCTACCAGCGACTGGCCCTGACGACCATGGAACGCTTCGGCGGATTCGTCGCGCAGGCCTTCGGCGACGGTCTCCTGGTCTATTTCGGCTACCCTGCCGCTCACGGCAACGATGCGGAGCGTGCGCTCCTTGCGGCGCTCGCGTTGCTCCGGGGCCTGCGCGATCTCGATACGCATGTGTACGGCCGGACCCTGCCGAGGCTGGAGGCTCGAATCGGGGTCCATTCCGGATTGGTGCTGATCGCTCAGGAGCTGGTGACCAGCCCTGGGGCCAGTGAGTATGGCGCAGTGGGAGAAGCGGTGAACCTCTCGGCCCGGCTGCAGGCCGAAGTGCCCTCCGGGGGGATCGCGATCAGCCAGGAGACGGCCGAGCTCGTCGAAGGGTTGTTCGAGTGCAAGTCGCTGGGCGTGAGGGCGATCAAGGGCCTGTCGCGCAAGGTCGAGGTCTTCCAGGTCGTGCGCGCGTTGCCCGGCACGACGCGGACCGAGTCCCGTCTACGTCGTGGAGCGGCGCGCATGGTGGGGCGCGAGGCGGCCATCGAGCAGATCGTGGCGCGCTGGAAGGTTGCCCGGGACGAATCGCGCTGCCAGACCGTGGCGATCGTGGCCGATGCCGGCCTGGGCAAGACGCGCCTGATGCTGGAGCTCTCCGCCCGGCCCGACTTCGTCAACGCGACGCTACTGCAGGGGCAATGCCACGAGATCTTCGCCAGCACGCCGCTCTATCCGACCAGGATGTTTCTTCGGGGGCGCGCCGGGCTGACTGCGGACGACGAAGAATCGGTGCGCCTCGACAAGATCTCGGGCTATCTCAACGAGATCGACCAAAACACCCAGGAGAATCGCGATCTCATCGCCAGTCTTCTGGACGTCGGGGCCTCCGGCGGCGGCCAGGCGGCCGCCGCGACGTCCCAGCTGGTCAAGCAGAAGCAGTACCAGCTCATCGTTTCGATGCTCACGCGGTCCGCGGGCGCGCGACCGTTGATCTTCTGGACCGAGGATGCGCACTGGCTGGACCCTTCATCTGCCGATCTCCTGCGCGACATCGTCGCCGCGTCGGCCAAATTGCCGGTCCTCGTCGTGTTGACGATGCGGCGCTTCCCCAAGGGCCCCGCGCTCCCGGAGATCGACGAGACGGTTCGGCTCGAGCCGCTGCGGTTGCCGGATGGCCTCGAGCTGGCGCGGTCAGTTCCGGGGGCCGCCGGGCTGTCGGACGAGATGGTCTTGAAGGCAGTCGAGGCCGCCGAGGGGGTGCCGTTCTTTCTCGAACAGCTCGTCATTTCCTTGCTCGACGAGCAGTCGCGAGGGCCGGCGCCACACCGCCGACTGGGCGGCGTGCCGCTCATGCTTGCCGAGCTGATGTCGGAACGGCTCGACCGGCGACCAGGGGCGCGGCGCATTGCCCAGGCGGCCGCCTGCCTCAGCGGCGCGTTTACGCTGGACTTGCTCATTGCGCTGCTCAAAGACGAGACGCAGGTCCCCGAGCGGCTGGAAGCGCTGGTCGAAGCAGAGATCCTGCTGCCGAAACGATTCGGCGCAGAGATCCGCTATGAATTCCGGCACGCTTTGCTGCAGAGGATGGCGCACGAATCCATGGTTCAGACCGAGCGCCGGGCCATGCACGTGCGCATCGTGGAAGTGCTCCGAAACGCCATGGTGGGCGAGCCGGCCATACCGGAAGTTCTCGCCTATCACCTCACCGAGGCGGGTGACTTCCCGGAGGCGGTCGAGGCGTGGCTGGGGGCGGGCGTGGCGGCCGCCCGGCGATCCGCACACGTCGAGGCGGTCGAGCATGTCCGCACGGGACTTGGCCTGCTGGACCGGATTCCCGATCCCGGTGCGCGCCGGCAATTCGAGCTGAAGCTTCAGGCCTCGCTGATGGGCTCGCTCCTGGCGACACAGAGCGCAACGTCTGCGGAGCTGGCGGCCTGCTGCGAGCGTGGCTTGCAGCTGTGCGAGGAAGCCTCGGCCGCGCCGATGGTCTTCCCCTTTGCGTTCGGACAGTTCACCTTCGTCAATTGCCGGGGCCGCACCGACGAGGCGATCTCGCTGGCGAGGCAGTTCGTCTCGCGTGCTGAGCAGGGGGGGTTCGAATCCGAGCCGGTCATCGGGTATCGGATGCTGGGTCAGGCACTCCTCGTAAAAGGCGACGCGGCCGCGGCGAAGACGGCCCTCGAACGGTCGCTCACGCTGTATGTCCACGAGCGGGACGCCGCCACGACGCACCTGTACGGGCAGAACACCGAGGTCCACACGAAGTCCCTGCTCAGCATCACCCATCTCTGCCTGGGGAACGTGGACGCCGCGCTTGACGCCGGCCTCGACGCACTGCGAACGGGCGACGCGGTCCACCATCCGCATTCGACCGCGATCCCGATGAGCTATGTCGGAGGCTGGGTCTTCGGGCTGTGCGGCGCGGCCGAGGAAATGCTGACGGTGGCGAGCAGCATGCTCGCGCTGGCTGAGCAGCATCGACTGTATGGGTTTCGGGTGGGGGCGGCCGCATTTATCGGCTGGGCGCACTGCTTGCGCGGGGAGCTGGAGCAGGGGATTCCCGCGATCGCCAAGGCGATCGCCGGCTTCGAGTCGGTCCAGTTCCGCATGGCCCTGGCCGGTCACCTGGGTAATCTGGCCGACGCCCAGCGTCGGGCCGGTCGGCTAGCCGAGGCGGCGGCCACGTGCGAGCGTGCCATGGTGTTGATGCCCGAAGGCAGCCAATTGTTCGAAGCGGAGTTGCTTCGCGTGCACGCGCTGCTGATGGCAGAGCTCGCGCCCACAGAGCTCGACCGCGCGGAAACCCGGTTTCGCGAGGCTGTTCGTTGTGCGCAGGACCGCCGGCTTCCGCTATTCGAGCGGCGGTGCCTGGTGAGTCTCGCCCAGTTTCTCCGTTCATCGAATCGTCACGATGCGGCCGTCGAGTCGCGGCTCGGCGAGCTGTCGCATCTCGACCATCTCGACCGGCGGGTCGCTCGCGCGATGCGGGCCTTCGAGCTCCCCAGCGGGGTGTGAGGAAGCTGGCCGCCTGCTGGATCGGCTGGCGGGTATTCACGCATTTCCTCTGGGGCGTGGTGCAGGGCGGGCTGCTCTTTCCCTGGCTCTCGAAGCCGCAGCGCGAGCGACGAATTCAGCACTGGGGTCGCACGATGCTGGAGCGACTCGGTATCGAGTTGAAGGTCGTCGGTGCGCCGGCGCCGGTCGGACCCATGCTGTTGGTCTCGAACCACATCTCCTGGGTCGACATCCTCGCGCTGCACGCGGTGTGTCCGTGCCGGTTCGTGGCGAAGGCCGACGTGGAGCGCTGGCCGCTGGTTGGGACCGTGGTCACGGGCGGCGGCACCATCTACGTGAAGCGTGAGTCTCGTCGCGACGCCATGCGGGTGGTGCACCGGATGGCGGAGGCCTTGAAGGATGGGGACATCCTCGCGGTGTTCCCGGAGGGAACCACCGGCGACGGCAGCTCGGTGCTGCCCTTTCATTCCGGCTTGCTCCAGGCCGCGATCTCCGCCGACGCGCCGGTGCAGCCGGTGGCGGTGCAGATCGTCGACGGCAAGTCGGGACGACCCAGCCGGGCGGCCAGCTACATGGGCGACGAATCGCTCGCGGGATCGATCTGGCGCGCGCTCTGCGCCCGCGACCTGTGCGCCGTCGTCACGTTCGGCCGCCCGCAGGTTGCTGCCGGCCGCGACCGTCGCGCATGGGCGCGGGACCTGCGCAGCGAGATCGCGGCCATGCGGCAGGACCCCTCCCACCCTCTCCCCTCTAGGGAGAGGGCTGGGTGAGGGGCCCGTCGCCTACCGAAACGCCGGAATGATGTGCTTCGCGAACAGCTCGATCTGCCGCTCCTCCTCCTCCCACGACATGAACCCCTGGTCGAAGAACCACCCGAACCACTCAAGATCCCCGTCGCCGCCGATTTTCTGGAGCGCCTCGATCTCGCGCTTGACCTGGTCCACCGTGCCGGCCAGCGCGTACTTGACCTTGCGCATCCGGTCGATCGTCCACTCCGCCGGCGGCAGCGCGGTGTAGGGATCGAGCGGATACTTCTGCGCGAAGCGCCGGGCGCTCATCACCCGCGCCGTCACCCTCGTGACAGCGTGGATGGCTTCCGAAGCGTATCGGCGCGTGAGGAGCGACGACGCGCGCGGAGGAGGAGAGCACACCGGAACCAACGCCCTACCGCCGCGTCTTCGGATCGTCAAACCCAAACCGGAGGAGCGCTATGTTACCTGCGTGCCGCTCGTGCCGCTAAAGGTAGCCGCAGGGGCATTCAACGATCCACAGCACATCGACGACGATCGCTTCGCGTGGGCCGCGGTCGAGACCGGGCACCACCTGTGCCGTGGCATGTTCGTCGCGCAGGTCGTCGGAAGATCGATGGAGCCGATGATCCCCAACGGCGCGTACTGCCTCTTCGCGTCGCCCGTCGAGGGCACACGGCAGGGCAAGACGGGTCTCGTGCAGATGCGCGACGCCACCGATCCGGAGAGCAGTGAGCGGTACACCGTCAAGCGTTACGAGAGCGAGCGGGCGAAGCAGGGCGACTCTTGGCGCCACACACGGATCACCCTTAAGCCCGTCAACCCGGACTTCGAGCCGATCATCCTGACGGGCGCGGACGAGGGACAGCTGCAGGTGATCGCAGAGGTTGTGGAAGTCCTAGGCGCATTGACGTAAGAGGCCCATAAGCCGGTTTCGTGTCCTTGAGACGGCCCACCACTCGTAGGATCGGGCACTTCTGACTCCGCGTAGGAGCCGGGAGTGCCCGATTCTAGCGTCTGGGTTCCGCGCTGGTAGGTAACCTGCCCCGGGACATCCGCGCGAGATTGCGCAGGCGTCTTGCCGAAACCCGACGCCAGGTCTTCATCGCCATCAATTTGGCCAGCTCGCGCAGGCGGGTCGGCACTGTCCCGCGCGCGCGGTTCTCCGCGCCGATCTCGAACGCGCCGCGCCACTGGTGGAAAAGCGTCGCGCAAGCACGGGCAAAGCTGACAGCCGGGTCGTAGATCTGGGTCGACTCCGACAGGACGCCATTGAGCTCGATGACTGTGAATTCACCGCGCCGCAGTGCGTCGACCGACGCGGCGCGGACGTCGAAGCGTCCGAAGAAGAAACCGGGAACGGCGCGGCCGAGCGCGTCGAGCACGCGCTCGAGTTGCGGCGACCTCCAGTTCAGCGCATCTCGGTAGTCGACGTCGTGGCACGTGAAGCCGAAGACGATGGACGGCGCCTCCTCCGGGCAGGGATCGACACGAAGGACCCGACGATGGATGCGCTCCGAGATCGAGACGATCCGGCCATGCTCGGTGCCGGGACGCCGGCAATAAAAGATGCCCGCCTCGATCCCGGGGAAGTAGCGCTGGACAATGATCGCACCCTGCATGCAGTCGAAATAGCGCTCCAGGCCGCGCCGGGTGCAGATCAGCGCGACGCCCCAGCCTTGCTCGCCGACGTCAGGCTTCACGATCACGGGAAAGGGGACGCCCGTCTCATCCATCCACCGCGTCGCCGCCCGCACGCGGGAACCGCGATCGGAATGCGGTGCCACCAAGGAGAACTCGGCGACGGGGCCGCCGGCGCGCTCGACGCTCGTGAGGATCGCCGCCTTGGATTCCCCGACGGTGCCGCCGGTCGCGATTCCAGGGTTCGCCGCCGTAAACACCGTCGGCGAGCGATGGCGGATAATCAGCCAGACCAGGTAAGGGACGAGCGGGATGTAAGCGAGCCAGTTCCACCGCCTGCGCCGCCGGGGTCGGTGGTTGGTCGGCGAGCTGGTGATGTCGCGCAGAGTCCTACTAGCGGCCGTCTGCGGTTCGAGGGACTCTGGCAGGTCGCGGTTAGTGCGTCGAGCCATCAGAGCAGCAGGTCCGAGACCGGAATGACGGAGTCCCGCAGCGCCACGGGCGTCAGCGTATCGCCTCGGCGCAGCGTTGCCGTCGACGCGTAGCGCCAGCCATGGACCAGGTGCGGATCGGCGACCGGTGCTCGGTACACCTCCAGGACGTTGTCCACCAGGTTGACGATCCAGTAGTCGGCCACGCCGGCCCGGGCGTAGAGGCTGGCGTCCTCCCCGCGGTCGAGCGCGAGACTGGCGAGCGCGACCTCGACGACAAGAGTCGGAGCGGTCGGATGAGACGCCAGGTAGTCACGCGGCGCACCGGGCAGGACGGTGATGTCGGGCTCGGGCTCCGACTCCTCGTCCAGGGCGACCGGCAGTTGGGCTTCGATCGTCCACCCGGGGCCAAATGCCGCGCGCAGGGTAGGCGCGACCAGGCGGATGCCGGTGGCCTGCGGGCGCCCCTGAGCTCGCGGACCACCAGCTGACCGCCGAGCAGCTCCAGCCGCCCCTCGGGTCGGGCGACACCCAGATCGATCAGGTGCTCGTACTCCAACCGCGTCCAGCGCTCATGCGGACCGCCGAGGAGGCCATCTCGCTCATGGCAACAAGTCGGCGACGAGAATCGCCGCGCTCGGCACGGCGAGTGGGCTCACGCGGTCGTTCGGACCCAGGGTGATCGTCGCGCTATACCGGTGGCCGTACCGGGCCTGCGGCGCCGGCGTCGGCTCCCGGTAGACCTCCAGGAGCCGCTCCCGGAGGTTGAGGATCCAGTAGTCGGCAATCCAGGCCCGCGCGTAGAGGCTGGCCTTCTCGCCCCGATCGAAATCCAGGCTCGAATCGGCGACCTCGACGATGAGAACGGGATGCGAAGGGTGTGCATATCGGTGGTCACGTCGGCTGCCGGGCACGACGGCGATGTCGGGCTCTGGCTCGGAGTCGTCGTCGAGCGCGATGGGCCCTTGCGCGCGAATGGTCCAGTCCGCCCCGAAGACCTCTCGCAGCACGTCCTCGATGAGCCCGACGGCCGTGAAGTGCGGGCCGCCTTGTGGCTCACGGACGAGGAGGGCTCCGCCGACCAGCTCCAGGCGCTCGCCGGGCCGGAAGGCGCCCAGGTCGACGAGTCGCTCGTACTCGACGCGGGTCCAGCGCTTGGTACGGACGGACGAGGACAGCGCCATACGCATCAAGCTAGTCCCGACGGGCCCACCCCGTCAACGTCCCGCTGTCGATAGCTTCCCGCTGCCGCTCCGAGCTCACGTGCGTGTATCTCCGTCGTCGCCAGCGACTCGTGGCCGCGACCCGGCCGAGCTCGAGGCCGGGATCAAGAAGATGAAGCTGCTTGCCGAGCACGGCCAGAAGTCGCCCGGGCGGTCAAGGGCGGGCCCGGTGAAGTATCTACTCAAGATTGACCTCCTTTGCTTTGATGGGCAGCTAGGTGTCCAGCCTGTCCAAACCAAGGGGGGAGCCATGATCAAGCTCAGCGACGTAAAGGTTCGGCCGCAGTATCGGCCGCGGGTGCGTTAGCGCCTAGTGGTGCTGGAGTATGCGTGGGAGCACGGGCCAGCCGCAGCGGGTCGGCATTACGGACTCAGCGCTCGGACGATTCGGCGGTGGCGGAAGCGCTGGCGTCGCGGGGGTGTCGAG
>Ga0070707_100003296_pt1 | contig 15256 bp, 10 predicted proteins | sample KBSK5502metaG_FD_65468 | JGI IMG/M metagenome (GOLD analysis project Ga0070707, IMG submission 65468) | Corn, switchgrass and miscanthus rhizosphere microbial communities from Kellogg Biological Station, Michigan, USA - KBS K5-50-2 metaG | ecosystem: Host-associated > Plants > Roots >... | reverse complement strand
AACGTAGAGATGAACATCGAGCTGATTGCGCCGATAGCGATGGAGAAGGGTTTGCGGTTCGCGATTCGTGAAGGCGGCCGCACAGTCGGCGCCGGCACGGTCAGTGAAGTGGTGGAATAGGACCATACGCCCTATAAGACCCTATCCTGAAATAGAAGATCTGAATCAGGGAAATTGGAGATTGTTTGAGTTATGCCGCGCGACAACATTGTACTTCAGTGCACGGACTGCAAAAGCCGCAACTACGTCACGACCAAGAACAAGAAGACCACCACGGATCGTCTCGAGTTTAGCAAGTTTTGCCGGCGTTGCCGTAAGCACACGGATCATAAAGAGACCAAGTGACATTTCCGATTGCCAATCGCCGATTTCCAATTGGCGCTGGAAACAAAGAAGTAGTCGGCAGTCGAGAATTGGCAATTGGCAATGTCCGAAGGGGTATAGTGTCAACGGTTAGCACGTCGGTCTCCAAAACCGAAAGTCCGGGTTCGAATCCTGGTACCCCTGCCATAAAAGGCTGAGAGATAAGTTCAGGTTGATGAGCGAGGAAGATAACGAAATTACTGACGTTGTGTCCGAGTCCGCGCCCAGCGTGCGGCGCGAACGCGCGCCCGCGCGAACGCACTCTGCCGGCTTTTTCACTCGGACAGCACAATTCATCCGTGACACTCGCGCGGAAATGCGCCGAGTTTCGTGGCCGACAGCTAACGAGGTGAAGAACACAACGATTATCACCTTGATCGCGGTAGTTTTCTTTTCGCTTTATCTGTTTGGAGTTGATCGAGTTTGGTCGTTTCTGATTGGTTACCTGCGCACGTGGCTGGGAGGCTGAGGCCGAAAGACTGTCAAATGAATCAGTGGTTCATACTACATACGTATTCAGGTCACGAGAAGAAGGTTTGCGAAAGCCTGAAGGCTCGGGTGGCCGGCACCGATCTCGAGAGCGCGATCACCGAAGTGCTCGTGCCCACCGAAACCGTAGTCGAAATGCGCGGCAATAAGCGCGTCGAGTCTTCGCGGATGTTCTATCCAGGTTATGTCCTGGTGCAAATCGAGTGCGACGACCGCGGCCACATTCCGGACAATGTTTTTCACGCGATTCGTTCTACGCCCAAGGTAACCGGTTTTGTCGGCGGGCAGAGTCCGACACCCCTGACGCCTCAGGAAGTCGATCAGATTGTTCATCACGTGGCTGAGGCGGCCGAGAAGCCCAAGCCGAAGTTTTCTTATGCGGCTGGAGAGACGGTGCGCATCAAGTCGGGTCCGTTCCAGAGCTTTACCGGCAAAGTCGAAGAGGTCAACGAAGACAAGTCCACACTGAAGGTGACGGTAACTATCTTCGGTCGGTCAACCCCGGTCGAATTAAACTTTCTGGACGTCGAGAAAGTAACGTTTACGGAAGAGGAATAATGGCAAAGAAAGTTTCGGGTTACATCAAACTGCAAGTTCCGGCGGGCAAAGCCAATCCGGCTCCGCCCATCGGTCCGGCGTTGGGCCAGCATGGCGTCAACATCATGGAATTCTGCAAGGCTTTTAACGCCAAGACCGCGCAGATGGATCCGGACATGAAAATTCCGGTCGTGATCACGGTCTATGCGGATCGCTCGTTTACCTTTGAAACGAAAACGCCGCCGGCCGCGGATCTTTTGAAGAAAGCCGCCGGAGTTGAAAAAGGCGCCGCCAATCCTAAGAAGGAAAAGATTGGCACGATATCTCGGGCCAAGTTGGAAGAGATAGCCAAGACCAAGATGCCGGATCTGAATACGACGAATTTGCAGAGTGCTATCCGCACCATTGAAGGCACGGCCCGGCAGATGGGCCTGACGGTGGAATAATTGCCGATTTTCGATTGCCAATCGCCGATTTGAACGGCGGGCGAAAGATGTTCGGCGTTGAGAGGGAGGAATTGAGCTTCAGTTTGATTGCCCAAAATCGGCAATCGGAAATTGGAAATCGTCAATTCCGCATGAACCTCGGAGCTAGAGAATGAAGAAGCACGGAAAGAAATATCGGGCCGCGATCGAGAAGATTGAGGCCGGGCGAAAATACAGCCTGGAAGACGCGGTCAAGAAACTAAAAGAGATCGCGTTCGCGAAATTTGACGAGACGGTCGAGTTGACCATGTGGTTGGGCGTTGATCCGCGCAAGGCTGATCAGCTCGTCCGCGGAACGCTGGTTCTGCCGCACGGCCTGGGGAGATCAAAAACGGTCCTGGTGATCGCTCAAGGCGACAAGATCAAGGAAGCCGAGGAAGCGGGCGCCGACTTTGTTGGCGGCGAAGACATGGTGGCCAAGATTAAAGGCGGATGGCTTGAATTCGATGCCGTAGTCGCCACACCCGACATGATGCGTCTGGTCGGTGGACTTGGCAAAGTGCTCGGCCCGCGCGGTCTGATGCCTAATCCCAAAACCGGCACCGTTACTTTTGATGTGAAGACGGCGGTGAAGGAAACCAAGGCGGGCAAGGTCGAGTATCGCGTTGATAAGACCGGCGTGATTCACACCGCGGTTGGCAAGGTGTCGTTTGACGAGCAGAAGATTGCCGAAAACACGCGCGCGCTGATTGAGGCAGTAGTAAAGGCGAAACCATCGACGGCCAAAGGCCGTTACATGAAGAAGGTTAATATCGCCTCCACTATGAGCCCGGGCGTGCTGCTGGACGAGACGGCGTTTGCCAAATAAGTAGGAGTTACGGATGAAAAACCGAGCACAGAAACAAAAGGATCTCGACGCCCTGGCTGAGCAGTTCAAGAACGCTAACGCGGCGATGCTGGTGAGCTTCAAAAATATGACTGTCGGCAAGGATCAGGAGCTGCGACGTCAATTGCGTGAGGCGGGTGTCACTTATTCGGTCGTTAAGAACACCCTGGCGCGCAAGGCCGCCGCTGGTACGCCGTTGGAACCGATGAGCGATCAGTTTAAAGGTGTGACTGCCGTGGCGCTTAGTACGACCGATCCGGTGGGACTCTCAAAGGCCATCGCCAAGTTCTCAAAGGCGAACCCGGACATCTTCAGCTTTAAGGTTGGATTGGTCGAGGGCAAGGTCGTTGAGCTGAAGGAAGTCGAGTCGATCGCCAGTCTGCCGTCGCGCGAGGAACTGATATCGAAGGTGCTGTTCCTGATCAATTGTCAGGCGCAACGTCTGGTTACCGTGATCCAGGCGGTGCCGCGCAATTTGGCGATAGTCACCGAGCAGATACGCGCCCAGAAGGAAGTACAGGGCGCTTAAGAGATTGCGAAATTCGAATTGCGGATTTCGAATTTCGACTATCGAGGATTGAGCTTAACGGGTGAACAGCTCGGAAATTCGCAATCCGAAATCCGCAAATGGAGATTCTTTACGGCCGTCGTGCTTTGTCAGTGGACGGTCATGGAAATGGCGCGCAAGGCGGAGATGCAAACCGCGGTTGCGGCCGGCAAAACAGGCAAACTAATAGTTTGCGAGAACGAACGCAGGAGAATTTGATTCATCATGTCCGATAAATTGCAGGGAATCGTCGATCAGATAAAAGAGTTGACGTTGCTTGAAGCGTCCCAGTTGGTCAAGTTAATGGAAGAGACGTTCGGGGTCTCAGCGGCCGCGGCCGCCGTGGCGGCGCCTGCCGCTGGCGGAGGCGGAGGCGAGGCAGCTGCACCGGCCGAGGAGAAGACTGAATTTGACGTCATTCTTCAGGCTGCGGGTGGCAACAAGATCAATGTGATTAAGGTCGTCCGCGAGGTGACCGCATTGGGTCTGAAGGAAGCGAAGGACCTCGTCGAGGCGGCGCCGAAGGCTGTTAAAGAGGGCGTTTCCAAGGAAGAAGCCGAGACCATCAAGCAGAAATTGGCGGATGCAGGGGCAACCGTCGAAGTCAAATAATTAGGTTTCAGCCGCGGAGATCAGACGTCGTCCATTGTGTCGACATCTGACTCTGCGATCCCTGAGACCTGCCACCGGGCTTTTGACGGCTTGACCTTTGATTCCTGAGTGGTTAACTTAGGGGAGTATTGAGGCGCTGGCGTTACTCCCGGAAAAATCTGGAAGAATGGAATCGCTTTTCACTACTGAAGCGGTCGGGGCATGGTGCGCTCTGACCGCGCATTCGTCTGTTTAGAGCGATCGTCTGACAGTTTTGGGGCTCAATGCCGCATTTGGCTGATTGGATTATGGCCTCGTTTCGACGAGGCGTAACTGAAACGATAGGGAACATTCATGGCTGCAAACTTGCTTGAAACGGTGAACACGGGATTGGGGCGGCGCACGAGCCAGGCTCCGGAACGTCAGGATTTTTCCAAGATCAAAACCGCGGTGCCGATTCCGAATTTGATCGAGATTCAGCGCGAGTCCTACAACCGGTTTTTGCAAATGGACCTCTTGCCTGAAGAGCGAGAGAGTACCGGCTTACAGTCGGTGTTTCAGTCGGTCTTCCCGATCTCGGATTTTCGTGAAACCGCCACGCTTGATTTTGTCGAATATCACATCGGCAATTGGCAATGCAAATGCGGCAATCTTGAAGGCCTGAAGTATCTCCGCTCTGCCTGTAAGAACTGCGGCGCCAGCATCAAAGTCGATCCGCTGCGTCCGGGCGAAACTCTCTGTCACGTTTGCGGCACCTTCAATTCGGTTCGCCCCGAACTGTGTCCCAACTGCGGAGAGCCCGTAGGTCTTAAACATAAACACGACCAGCAGGAGTGTCAGGAGCGTGGCATGAGTTACAGCGTGCCGCTGAAGGTCAAGATCCGTCTTACGGTTTACGACAAAGATCCCGACACCAACGTCAAATCGATCCGCGACATTAAGGAAGAAGAAGTTTTCTTTGGCGAGATTCCTTTGATGACGGACAACGGCACGTTCATCATTAACGGCACCGAACGGGTGATTGTCTCGCAGCTTCATCGCTCGCCCGGCGTCTTCTTCAAACGCGGCGCGATTTTCATCGCCAAAATCATTCCCTACCGCGGGTCGTGGGTTGAGTTCGAATACGACCAGAAGAACCTGCTCTACGTGCGTGTAGGCAAGCGCAAATTCCTGGCGACAATCTTTCTGCGCGCTTTGGGTGCGTGGCTGAACACGAACCTGAAGAGTAAGGCCTTCGGGACCGACGGTGTGCTGGAAGAGACGGTAAAGACCGCGGTGTTCAGCGATGAAGATTTGCTGCGCGCCTTTTACGTCGTCGACGAAGTGCATGTCGAAGACGGCGGCCTGATGGTGCAGGTAAAGGAAAGCGGCGCGACGAACCTGATCGGAATGAAAGTGGACTTTGAGATCAAGGGCCGTGGTCCTGATCCGATCGTCCGCAAAGGCAAGGAAATTACGCGCACTTCGTTGGAAGGCTTGCGGAAAGCCAACATTGGCGAAGTGGAGATCGAACAGACGCAATTTGAAGGCGCTTACGCTGTCGCTGACGTGGTTAACACCGAAACCGGTGAAGTCATTCTCGAGGCCAACAACGAAATCACGGCCAGCAAGCTTCAGGAAATCGTTGAAAGCGGAGTCAAGAATTTCTCCGTCTTCTTTCCTGAAAGTGACGACGTAGGCGTAGTGATTTCGCAGACCTTAAAGAAAGACACCATTAGCAAGCCCGTCGATGCCTTGCTGGAAATCTATCGCAAGATGCGTCCCGGCGATCCGCCGACAGTTCAGACTGCTTACCGTCTGCTGGAAGGGATGTTTTTCGATCCGCGCAAGTTCGACTTTTCACGCGTCGGCCGGCTGAAGTTCAACATCAAGATGGGCAAACCGGAGATGCTGCGGATGGAAGATCCGCTGCTGGCCGCCGGCGACTTCTTTGAAGTTGTCTCGTACGTGCTGAAGATGCGGAAGAACCCGGTCGATGACGACAAGAAACCAATCTACCAGGCAGACGACATTGACCATCTTGGTAATCGTCGTGTGCGAGCGGTCGGCGAGTTGCTGGAGAACCAGTTCCGCATCGGGCTCGAGCGCATGGAACGCGCAATCAAAGAAAAGATGTCGATTCATCAGGAGATGCAAACGACAATGCCGCGCGATCTGATTAATGCCAAGCCGGTTACGGCCGCGGTGCGCGAGTTTTTCGGATCGTCGCAATTGTCGCAGTTCATGGATCAGACGAATCCGCTTTCCGAGATTACTCACAAACGGCGTCTGTCCGCCCTCGGACCTGGAGGACTGAGCCGCGAACGCGCTGGATTCGAAGTGCGCGACGTGCATCCGACTCACTATGGCCGCATCTGTCCGATCGAGACACCTGAAGGCCCGAACATCGGGTTGATTTCTTCTCTGTCGTGCTATGCGCGCATCAACAAGTTTGGCTTCATCGAGGCGCCTTACCGCAAAGTTGTCAACGGCGTCGTGACTGAATTTGTCCGCGTCCGAAACGGCGGCGCTACGAAGTTCAAGCCGGGCGAGCACGTGCCGCAGGAGGACGTTGATAAGGCCAACAAGCGGGTCAGCGCCAGCGGCGAAAAAGCGAGCTATGAACCTTTCCCGTTTTATCTGACCGCTTGGGAAGAGGACAAGCACGTCGTCGGTCAGGCCAATATCCAACTGGATGAAAATAGTTATATCGTCAACGACCGTAACGCCGCGCGAAAAGCCGGTGAGTTCATTCTGGCCCAGCGCGACGAGATCGAATTCGTTGACGTTTCGCCGAAGCAATTGGTGTCGGTAGCCGCATCATTAATTCCGTTCCTGGAAAACGATGACGCGAACCGCGCCCTGATGGGTTCGAACATGCAACGCCAATCCGTGCCTTTGCTGCGCGCGGAAGCGCCGTATATCGGCACCGGCATGGAAGACGTGACTGCGCGCGATTCAGGCGCGGTGGTCATCGCGCGACGCGATGGCGTGGTCGATTACACCGATTCTGAGCGCATCATCGTCAAAGCCGATCACAACGTGGACGGCACGATTTCGCGCGAAGTAACCGCCGACATCTACACCTTGACCAAGTTCAAGCGTTCCAACCAGAACACTTGTATTAACCAGCGGCCAATCGTCCACGTGGGCGAGCGAGTCGCTAAGGGTCAGGTGATTGCCGACGGTCCCTGCACGGATCGTGGGGAACTGGCGTTGGGCCGCAACGTGCTGGTCGCCTTTATGCCATGGCGTGGCTACAACTTTGAAGACGCGATTCTGGTTTCTGAGCGGCTGGTCAAAGAGGATTACTACACCTCAATTCACATCGAGGAACTCGAGATCGAAGCCCGGGACACCAAGCTGGGTCCGGAAGAAATCACTCGCGACATTCCCAACGTGGGCGAGAACATGCTGCGCGATTTGGACGAGAGCGGAATCATTCGCATCGGCGCCCAGGTCAAACCAGGTTCAATTCTGGTGGGCAAAGTCACGCCTAAGGGCGAGACGCAACTGACCGCGGAAGAGAAACTGTTGCGCGCGATTTTTGGCGAGAAGGCCGCGGACGTGAAAGATGCGTCCCTGGTTTCGCCTCCGGGCATCGACGGCACCGTTGTCGACGTTCAGGTATTTACCCGTAAAGGCCAGGAGAAGGATCAGCGCTCGCTCTCAATCGAGCAGGGCGAAGAAGAGCGCCTGAGGCGCGACCTGGAAGATGAAATCCGGATCCTGCACGAACAGCGCGACGAGCGCATCTACGAGCTGTTCGAGGGCCGCAAGCTCTCGCATGACCTGACCGTTAATCGCGAAGTCGTAATTCCCAAGGGCGAGCCGATTACTCGCGAGATGCTAAAGGCTGTTGAGCCGAAGGCTTTACGCAAAGCTCAAGTCGCCGGATCGCGCGTCGATGCGACTTCAGAAGTTAAGGAGTACGAGGATCGGACCGAACGGCAAATCAAAATCCTTTCGGATATTTACGAAGAGAAGATTGCCAAACTGCGGCAGGGCGACGAGCTGTCACCAGGCGTGATCAAGATGGTGAAGGTTTTCATCGCTATGAAGCGCAAGCTTTCAGTGGGCGACAAGATGGCCGGCCGCCACGGTAACAAGGGCGTAATTGCTCGCATCCTGCCCGAAGAAGACATGCCCTATCTGCCGGACGGAACCCCGGTCGAGATAGTTCTGAATCCGTTGGGCGTGCCTTCGCGCATGAACGTCGGTCAGATTCTCGAGACGCACCTTGGGTGGGCGGCGCGCGTGCTCGGTCTCTATTTCGCCACGCCGGTATTTGACGGCGCCACCGAGAAAGAGATCAAACAGAAACTTCGGGAAGCCGGCGCTCGCGCCGACGAACTCGGGCTTCCGCAGATCGTTAACGAATCCGGCAAGGCCGTGTTGTATGACGGCCTGAGCGGGGATCCTTTTGAGCAGAAAGTAACGGTTGGCTACATCTACATGCTGAAGCTTTCGCACCTGGTTGACGACAAGATTCACGCCCGTTCGATTGGACCGTATTCGCTGATTACCCAGCAACCGCTGGGCGGCAAAGCGCAGTTCGGCGGACAGCGCTTCGGCGAAATGGAGGTGTGGGCCCTGGAAGCTTACGGCGCCGCACACATCCTGCAGGAACTGCTGACGGCCAAGTCCGACGACGTGGCGGGCCGATCCAAGATTTATGAAGCAATCGTCAAAGGCGAGGCCGATTTCGATCCCGGCTTGCCGGAATCATTCAACGTGCTGGTGCGCGAACTTCAATCGCTTTGCCTGGACGTTGAGTTGGTACAAAAGGACGGCGGCGCAGATGAGCCGATTGCGGAACCGCTGATTACCAGCGGGATATAATTCGTCCCATCAGTCCTATTTGTCTTATGCGACAGATAGGACAAACGGGGCACTTGGGACCTATAAAAACGGAGAACAAAGTGTTTCGATTCCATCAAGAGAAAACGCAACTCGCGCCTGACTTTGAGGCGATTCGCATCTCGTTGGCTTCGCCGGAAAAGATTCGTCAATGGTCGCATGGTGAGGTCACCAAGCCCGAGACGATCAATTACCGGACGTTCAAGCCGGAACGCGACGGCCTGTTCTGTGCCCGTATCTTTGGGCCCGTTGCTGACTGGGAGTGTCTCTGCGGCAAGTACAAACGCATGAAGCACCGCGGAGTGATTTGCGACAAATGCGGCGTCGAAGTGACGCAGGCGAAAGTCCGCCGCGAACGTTTGGGTCATATCGATCTGGCCAGTCCCTGTTCGCACGTTTGGTTTTTCAAAGGCCTGCCGTCACGCATCGGCCACCTGCTCGACATTCCGCTGCGCGAGCTGGAGAAGGTCCTCTATTTTGAGTCCTACATCGTCATCGATCCCGGTGACGTGAAAGAACTGAAAGAACGCGAGCTGCTGACCGACGAGCGCTATCGCGAATTGATCCGTGATCATCCAGCCGAGTTTGTCGCCAAGATGGGCGCAGAGGCGATCAAAGAGCTGTTGTCGATGGTGAACATCGAAGAGCTGGCCGTGGAAATGCGGCGCCGGATGCGCGAAGAGACCTCGCAGCAAAAGAAACTGAAATTCTCCAAGCGCCTGAAGGTGGTGACTTCGTTCCTCAAATCGGGCAATCATCCGGAGTGGATGATCCTGGACGTGATTCCGGTGATTCCGCCTGAGCTGCGCCCGTTGGTGCCTTTGGATGGCGGACGTTTTGCTACTTCCGATCTGAACGACCTCTACCGGCGCGTGATCAACCGCAACAATCGGCTCAAGAAGTTGATGGAACTGAAGGCGCCGGAAGTTATCGTGCGTAACGAAAAGCGCATGCTTCAGGAAGCCGTCGATGCGTTGTTCGACAATGGACGCCGAGGCCGCGTCTTGCGCGGCGTCAATAACCGCCCGCTGAAGTCGTTGAGCGGAACTCTCAAAGGCAAGCAGGGACGTTTTCGTCAAAACCTGCTGGGTAAGCGCGTCGACTATTCCGGACGATCGGTAATCGTAGTCGGCCCTGAGTTGAAGCTGCATCAGTGCGGCTTGCCGAAAAAGATGGCGCTCGAATTATTCAAGCCATTTATTTACAACCAACTAGAAAAACAGGGACACGCCGCCACGATCAAGCAGGCGCGTGAGATGGTCGAGCGGCAGGAGCCGGTCGTGTGGGACATCCTGGAAGAGGTAATTCGCGAGCATCCAGTGCTCTTGAATCGCGCTCCGACGCTGCATCGTCTCGGTATCCAGGCATTCGAGCCGGTGCTGGTCGAAGGCAAAGCAATCAAGATCCATCCGCTCGTCTGTACCGCATTCAACGCCGACTTTGACGGCGACCAGATGGCTGTGCACATTCCGCTTTCACCTGAAGCTCAGATTGAAGCGGCGGTGTTGATGCTTTCTTCAAACAACATTCTCAGCCCGGCCAGCGGCCAGCCGATCGCGGTGCCTTCACAGGACATTGTGCTGGGAATCTATTACCTGACGCGCGACAAGGAAGGCGCGAAGGGCGAGGGCCGCGTGTTCGCTTCGCTGGAAGAAGTGCTGCTGGCGCTCGACGCCAAGGAAGTGACCACTCAGACGCCGATCAAGCTGCGCATTACCGGTGACTTGATCGACCTGACGCAGGAACATGATTCACAGGACATCCTGCGGGCCGCGGCACAGGAAGAAGTTCGACGCGTTATCAATACTACAGTCGGACGCGTGATTTTTAACGACTCGATTCCCACTGGGCTGCCGTTCATCAACGGCACGCTGCGCAAGAAGGGATTGCAGTCGCTGGTTAATTATTCGCACATCCGTCTCGGTCACGAAATGACCGTGAAGATGCTCGACGATCTGAAGAACCTTGGGTTCCTCTATGCGACCAAGGCCGGCATTTCGATCGGCATCGACGACCTGGTGACGCCGCCTTCGAAGCCGGAGATAGTCGGTAAAGCTGAGAAGGACGTGATCACCGTCGAGCAGCAGTATCGCGACGGTGTGATCACCAACGGTGAGCGCTATAACAAGGTCATCGCCATCTGGTCGGAAGCGACGGACAAGGTCGCGAAAGAAATGTTCAAGGCGATGGACGATCGCGAGAAGGCGACCAACGAGATGAACCCGATCCTGATCATGTCGGATTCGGGAGCGCGTGGTTCAGCCCAGCAAATTCGGCAGCTGGCAGGCATGCGCGGCTTGATGGCGCGGCCCTCGGGTGAAATCATCGAGACGCCGATTCAATCAAACTTCCGCGAGGGCCTGAACGTTTTGCAGTACTTCATCTCAACGCACGGCGCGCGTAAAGGTCTGGCCGACACCGCTTTGAAGACGGCGGATTCGGGTTACCTGACTCGCCGCCTGGTTGACGTGGCGCAGGACGTGATCATCTCGGAACAGGACTGCGGGACCTTAAAAGGTATTTCGTCTGCTGCGATCGTTGAAGGCGGCGAAGAAATCGAGAGCTTGCGTGATCGCATTGTCGGTCGCACGGCGCTCGAAGATGTAATCGATCCGGTTGAAGGTACTGTAATCGTCGAAAGTAATGCGGAGATCGACGAGGACCTGGCGGCGGAGATTCAACGCTCAGGCGTGCAACGGGTGCGCATTCGTTCGGTTCTGACTTGTGAATCTCGTCGTGGTTGCTGCATCAAGTGTTACGGACGCAACCTGGCAACCGGACGTCCGGTGGATATCGGCGAAGCGGTGGGCGTAATCGCGGCTCAGTCAATTGGCGAGCCCGGCACCCAGCTTACGATGCGCACTTTTCACATCGGCGGCACGGCGCGTTTGGAAGAGTCTTCAAAACATGAAGCGCGCGTCGAAGGCAAGATCAAGTACGTCGATCTGCAGACTGTTAAGAGCCGCAAGGGCGAGCGCGTCGCCATGAATCGCAACGGCGCGTTGACGATCACCGACGAACGCAGCCGTGAAGTTGCGCGTTACCAGATTGTCTATGGCGCGCACATTTTGGTCGAAGACGGCGATACTGTCGCTCAGGATCAGTTGCTGGCTACCTGGGACCCGTTCACCTTCGCGATCCTGACCGAAGTCGGCGGCAAGCTGAAATTCCAGGACTTGAAAGAAGGCGTGACGTTTGAAGAAGAAACCGATCAGGTCACGGGCCTTTCGCACATGGTGGTAAAAGACTCGCCTGACGAAAAGAAACAGCCGCGACTTGAGATTCGCAGCACGGCCAACAAGGTGCTGAAGACTTACCAGATGCCGGTGCGCGCGAATTTGATGGTGGGCGACGGCGAGGAAGTGGAACCCGGCGATGTGATTGCCAAGATTCCGCGCGAAACTACCAAGACCAAAGACATCACCGGCGGTTTGCCGCGCGTCGTGGAGTTGTTCGAAGCTCGGCGTCCGGCGGAGGCCGCGGTCATGTCTGAAATCGACGGTACGGTCAAGCTCGGACCCATCTCAAAGGGCAAGCGCAAGCTAATCATCACCGGCGACGATGGTGAAGAGCGCGAGTACGATATCCCGCGCGGTACGCACATCAACGTGCAGGAAGGTGACCGAGTTCGCGCCGGCGAGGCCCTGCAGGACGGGCCGCTGAACCCACACGACATTCTGCGCGTGCTCGGCATGAATCGTTTGCAGGAATACCTGACCAACGAAATTCAGGAGGTCTACCGCCTGCAGGGTGTGAACATCAACGATAAGCACATTGAAGTTATTGTGCGTCAGATGTTGCGCTGGGTGAAGATTAAGGAAGTCGGCGATACTGAATTCCTGCTCGAAGAGCAAGTCGATCGTTTTCGCTTCTCAGACGAAAACGAGCGGGTCCACGGCGAGAAGGGTGAAGTCTCGCAGGCTGAGCCTTTGCTCCTCGGTATCACCAAGGCTTCGCTCTCCACTGACTCTTTCATTTCGGCGGCCTCGTTCCAGGAAACCACGCGCGTGTTGACTGAAGCGGCCATCTCCGGACGCGTGGATTACCTGCGTGGATTGAAAGAGAACGTGATCATGGGCCGGCTGATTCCCGCGGGCACGGGCATGGAGTACTACCGCAACGTCGAAATCGAACGTGATGAGACAATTGGGGACGCCCAGCGCGAAGAGCTCGAAGAGTTCCCGGGCATTCTGGCTGCGGACTTGCCAGTGGCGCCGCCTCCGGTGCACGCCGCGATTACCAGCGTGGCCGAGGCCGATGTTGAGGACGAGGCCGAAGTGGTTGAAGTCGAGGAAGAATAGCTTCAACCTTATTTCCCAAACTAGTAAGACACCCGCTGCCTTGGCGGGTGTCTTGCTTTTGGGATGCTGGTGCGCCTTGCTGCTTCCAATCCGAATTCTTTGAGTGAAAAATTTCGACCTATCGCTGGGAACGCGGGCGCCCCCGCCCGCTCGTCGTGCGAAGCACGCATGAATCTTAAGATCATCTGCGCCTTGTAGAAAGCGTTCGCGCTGCGCGCTCAATGCGGGCGAGGGCGCCCGCGCTCCCGGTTACAAGTAGTGCGTTCCATTCGCGTTTTGGGTTCGGCTGGCCTTACTGTGTGCGAAACCGCGCACTACTGAACGGCCAATCTTGAGGCTCCTTACATAACCAGGCCTTCACAGGATTGCTTTCAATGTAACGAACTGTCTTAACGAAGTGGTTTGCGTTTCGAATATATCGGTCAAAATAGTCTTCCATCCAGAACTGGCCCTTGCGCCGAAGAATCTTGTTAGCTTTGTGGGCTGTTAGGGATTTGAACGATTGCATAACGTCGGCCAGCACAATGGCTTCAAATCGCGTCATTAGAAAGTGAATGTGATTTGGCATCACAACCCACGACGACAGTCGATAACGTTGGCCGTCATAAAAAAGAAGTTCGTTCTGCACCATGCTGGCGACGTCATGTATCCTCATGAAAGCTTCACCATAACCCTGGTCGAGATACTTTTCTATTCGCCTTTGTAGGATGATTTGATCCGTTTTGGAATTAACCAGGTCAAGCTCTCGTGCCCATCTCTGCAGAACACCGTCCGGAACGGAATCAAACAAACGGAGGGTGATGAACTGTGGGATCGCTCGCCCATCGAAGTGCGGCAAGTACCCGCGGCTGTGCCAGCCAGCGGTGCGGAGTTCCTCTCGATGCGGACTGTCGATGAGAGACATACGGAGACTGCCGCGTGTTAGCGCCGAGTTAATGCTGGGAACGCAGGCGACCTCGCCCGCATTGAGCACGAAGCGCGAAAACTAGTCAATCCAAGAATAGTTGCATGGGAATGCGGGCGAGGGCGCCCGCGCTCCCGGCAACGAGTAGAGTGGCTCACCTGAACTGAAACTGGCAGCCGCGCCAGGTCTTGACATGATTTTCCTTCCCAATAGCTGGTCCTTGCGCTAATATGCGCGGCGAGGCCGGCGCCCCCGCTTGCCTTGTGTGACAGTCTTCCCGACCAGTAGCGCTGTTTTCGACCAGTGCTGACTCCGAACGATCCCGACCAGGAGTAGTTTTCAGCTTCAGAGTGGCACGGGCTTTCAGCCCCGGATTCGCAGTGTGGAATGCGCGTGCCATCGTCGCAGCTTCAGTCTCTCAGTTCGCAGTAGGAGGTCGCCTTGAAGAGAAATATCCCCCGTCTCGCGGTCGTTGTTCTATCCCTGTTTGCCACTCTTCAAATTGCCCGCGCGCAAGAGTCCCTTCCCGATCTTGTTCGCCGGGTAAAGCCTTCGGTCGTTTCCGTTCTGACTTACGACGCGAAGGGCGAGCCGCTAATCAGCGGCAGCGGATTCTATCTTCGGCCCGGCCAGGTGGTCACCAACCTGCACGTCATCCGCGGCGCGCAACGAGTTGAGATCCACACGCTCGAGGGCAAAGGCCGCACCTATCCGGTCACCGGCGCCCTGGCAATTGATGACGAAGGCGATCTGGCGCTGCTCAGCGTCGATGTTCCGGCTGAGCGCTCGCGCCCGTTGGTTCTTTCTGGAAACCTGCCGGAAGAAGGCGAACGAGTTTTTGCGATCGGAAATCCCTTGCGACTGGAAGGTTCGGTGAGCGATGGAATTGTTTCGGCCGTGCGTGAAGTTCCGGACATTGGCCGAATCATTCAAATCACCGCGCCGGTTTCGCACGGCAACAGCGGCAGCCCCCTTTTCAACATGCGCGGACAGGTCATCGGGATCGTGACCGTCAAGGTGACCAATGGTCAGAACATCAATCTCGCGTTAGGCGTCTCGCGAATCGCGGCGCTGCGGGCGAAAGAATTGATCTCTTTCGATCAGGTTGCGGCGAAAGCCAAACCCACTCAGCCAGAGGCGCTGGCGGAAGTCTGGTATCGCGGCGGCATCGATTCCTTGTGGCTTGGCAACTATGACAATGCGCTTAGTTACTTTGAAACTGCGGCGAATCGAAATCCACGACGGCCGGAAACTTGGATCCAAATCGGGTACTGCAAAGTGAAGCAAGGCCGCAACGAAGAGGCGATTCGTGCCTACAAGCGCGCGATTCAACTGCGCCCGAACTCTTCCGAGGCTTACAACAAACTGGGCGAC
>Ga0070707_100003294_pt1 | contig 15260 bp, 10 predicted proteins | sample KBSK5502metaG_FD_65468 | JGI IMG/M metagenome (GOLD analysis project Ga0070707, IMG submission 65468) | Corn, switchgrass and miscanthus rhizosphere microbial communities from Kellogg Biological Station, Michigan, USA - KBS K5-50-2 metaG | ecosystem: Host-associated > Plants > Roots >... | reverse complement strand
CTCCAGTCGAACGCTCCCAAACAGTCCAGCCGCCAGATCGGCGTTCGGTCCCAGGTCGCTCATTCCGATGGAGCCGAGGAGCCGGATTCCTGGAATCGTGCCTTCGTTGAGGCCGGCCACGAGCCGGTCGACAAGAAGCGGACGAACGCCAGGAACCCCGCTCGCGAACTGATTCGCGAGAAGGAGCATCGCAGCTCTGGCGACATCCGGCGAAGCGGTCGCTCCCTGGGTAATGCGGTGCTCGCGTACCAATGCCCAGTTGAAACGATGGACCGCCGAGCTATCCACCGTTACCCGTTTGAGCGATGCCACCCCGGTAGTCAGCCCATAGACTGTCGCATCGCTGGCAAGCTTGCGCTCCACTACCGCGCGGTGTCGTGCCATTCGTTCGATGGCCGCCGAATCGAGCTCGACCGGAATGCGCTGGCGAGCGACCACGGCGAGCTCGTCGAGCGTCAGCGACGAACCCGTCAGGATGACCACGCGTTGCTGGGCCGAAACCACATCCTTGGCGACGCGAATCAGGTTACGCCACGCACTCGAATCCGATGGTTCTTCGACGGGCTCAACGATACGGACCAACTCTTGCGGGACCCGTTGTCGCCGTCTCGCGTGAGGATTACCTGCGAGCAAGCGAGCCCTAGCGGTCACGCCCCGCCCCCGCTCCGTGCGGCCCGCGGAACATCCGCGAGAGTGCAGTCACTCTACACTGACCGGCAGTTTTCGGATTCTCAGATAGCCACCGTGAGCGGCAACCCACACGAGCACCGTCGGTTCATTGCCCGTCAACCTCAGGCCCGTCAAATCCAGTGGCCAGAATCGTTGCATGATTTGACCGTACATGAGTGGCAATGCTTGCTGAAGCTGGAAGGTATCAACTGGAGCCCCAGCTGGAGTGGTTATGTCGCGTTCCCAACCCATGCTGTTCCATGTAGCAGTCAACACCATGCCAAGCAATCGCACTCTCACCATTACGTGCTCAGCAGTCCATCGGTTTCGGCTTACGAAACTAACGGCAACACGCAGCGGGCCACTGGAACCAGTTCTCGGCTCAAGCGGAGTACCCCGCGCCGCGTCTCCTTGCCCTTGACTCACGATCGGCTTATCCGGTTGGCATCCGGGGAACTTGAAGATCGGATCAATGTCAGGCGTGCGGGTTGAGACGGCATACGCGAGGATCGCGAATACCGACGCCAGAACAGCCAAGAGGAATGTAGCGGCGGCGACCTCAGCTGTGACAAGCGCGATTCGATCCGCTGTGCCGAGATGTTCAGAGCCCGAGAGGAAGCCAACCGCCGTACCGATCGACACGTTTGCTGACAGCACCGCAACGGCAATCAGACCGCAGGTAATGAGGATCAGCAGAACGAGTGCGATAGTCAGAAGCACGAAGCGGGTACGGCCCCTGTACTCCTTTGGAGTTCGAAGCCGCCCCCCGAATGGCCACATCGTTCTCGCTACCTTACCGCCCTGCGGAGCAAGGGCAAGTCTTAAAGCGAAGAGGGAAAGGGCTAAGGACGGTTTGAGGCTTTCAGATGCGCCATCGTCGCCTCCCGACTCTTTTTGCCTCTCGATTGAATTCCGTCTGAGTCTGCTTATCGAGACTCACAACCAGTTCAAGAGTCAGAGAGGCTCGTTTACCACCCGCGTTCTTGATCATCTCGGGGATATGCTCGACCTTATCCACTACGTCATCGATGAAGTCGCGAAATTGGTGAAGGGGCTTATCGGTGAAGACAGCGGCAAGCTCAAAAATCCGTCGGAACTTATCCGGGCACCTCGTTCCGCGTATCCGTGCCGCCCGGTCAATGAGGTCTTCACGCTTCGCCAAGGGCTCGATGAGCACGGGATCACCGGGAGTTCCGGGGGCCCCGAAAGCCGGAAGTTGAGCATTGGGACTGAGGGCGCGCTCCATGTTTTGCGTGTAGACCGATGCCTCGTGCATCGAGGCCGCAATAAAGGCCCAAGCTTGCTTGTCATCATCGAGGGATTGACCAGTCGGACGAACATATCCGATTTCGTAATCCCGCCATTTCGGTTCCAGCGCGTCTTTCCCCTGAGCTAAAACACCAGCGAACAACAGGTACTCCCACCACGGTTGATCCTTGCGATATGCGACAAGCTGCTTAACCTCATCAGTCGTGCGTGGCACGCGAAATCGGTCGGGGTATTGATAGGTCATCACTTCGCTGGCGGAGTTCGGGTATCCACCAAACTACTTGGAAGGTCCGCGACCTCAAAGCCATCATCAATTGCCCGCAATCTCATGTCGGTGTCGTGGGTAATGATTACAAGCTTGACTCCCTTATCCCGCAGGCTATTGGCCGACTCAAGAATTTGAGTGTCGGGCGTCGCGGCAGGAAGAGCCTTCCAAAATTTGAACCGCATGTTGTCGCGTAATAGTATTTCGTTCAGGTCTTCGCGCGTTCGCACTCTCTCGTTGAACCATACTGTGAAGGCGGTGGCCTTATGCCGAGGCTCAGGTTCCCGAAAACGAAGGGGCATCGTGTCAAGCTCATGAAGGGTTACCGTGCTGATCCAGATCGTGACGGGCTCGGTCTTCGCGCTTTTGCTGATCTCCCGCCAATCGATGTCCTGCACCTTCTTCTTTGACCGGAGAACAACATTCGTATCGATCAAGCCGTGCCATCCCTTGAGGTCGTGGTCCGTGAAGTCAGGACCGATTTCCAGTCTCCGTACCTCGTCGTGAACTAACTTAGGAATCAACCCGAGGAATCCGAACTCGTTATTTTGCCCTAACTCAACTAGCAGTTTCGCGATATGACGTTCACCAACCATCCGAACTTTTTCTTGGTCAGCGATGCGCTCGATTTGGAGAGCAAACTGGCTGAATTGATTCCACGGCTCGCGTTCGCTTGGAACCTGTCGCCGTGTGGCCGTCACCTGACCGAGGGCTACAAAGAAGTTCGGGTCGCGCAAGACGCGGCCTAACAGCGATTGATTCGGAGGCGTGTCGAGCACGAGCGCGGAAATAAGCTCTCGTAGAAAAATTCGGCCATCGTCCTCTACTCGCCCTCGGATCGCGGCATATGAAGCTAACGACCCGGCGTTCCAAGAAACGATCATGCTTGCCGCACCAGCATGGTCATCTCGGGCATAATGAACATCGACCGGGCGGGTCGTAGGTGACTTCGACAAGCGCGAGTTCATCGGCTAAGGGGGGCGCTAACTCTTTGCTGCGTTGTCGTGCGGTGATCCAAGCAGCAACTTGAGGAACCTCATGAAAGTGGGAGCAGCAATCCCACAGGCGCAGTAATAGTGCCTCCATTTCGACTTCGGTCGGCGGCATGGCAGAAACGACGAAGAAGTCATCGTGCGCCAGATCACGAGCGATTATGACCGAACCGGCGTCAGCTAGCCAAGTCAGGTCGTGCAAGTCACACAGCCCATTGCCGAGATTGCTCAAAACGCCCCTGAGGGCATTGGAACCTAATCCAATTCGGTTTGCTTCGACGTCGGTAGCGTCAACGAATGCTTGAGCCGTCTGTCGATAGCCGTTCGCAACTCCGTTCCACTCATCAATCCTCGCCGCCACCTTCGGAAAATGGCTGCGGAAGGCACGACCCAATGGTCGGTCAAGGTCTACTGGAAATGCTCCTTGAATCGACTGCCGCTCAATCGTTGTGCGCGCCTGCTGCCCGAAGCTGACCAAATCATTTACGTGGTTTCGATATGCCTCAGTCTCTTTGCGACCGGCGACGCCATGCAGATACTCGGCCGACACGTAAAGAATGAAGACGATGACGAGCGCCACGAGAGGGGCGCGGGCCTTCCAATCGCCAGAAAGGACAGGAAGAACACCAAGCAGCCAACCGGCGATAACCGCAACAACGGCTATGCCAGCGCGGATGAGAAGCCAACCACGCCTAGCCACGGATGTCATCGAACAGACGCCTGAGGATGGCTTGTCGCTCCGAGGGAAAGTGCGCGCTGCTGTGCTCGACAGGCCCGCCGTTTGTGGACTCTTTCCAACTGTCGTTCGGAGCGATGCGTATATCTCGTCGCCAAGGCATATCACGACGCTGGATGCGGAGCACCACAACGCCGTCGGCTTCCGCACGAGTGGACATGACGTAGTCGCTCGGAGCGGGACCACGAAAACCGTTGTCCTCTCGGACGGTGTCGAAGCCGTTGGACTGGCCTATCAAGGTCGTCTACCGGTCCCTAAACCCAGTCAGGATGGCTTGCTCCCGGTCGCTGTTGCTGAAGCATGGCGAGAACGCTAGCAGGGTGCTGTGACAGCTATCCGTCGAACTTCTCCACAACCAAGTGCGTTCAAACGGTTGAGCTTTAGCTTTGCCGTGGTCCCTTAAAGCCCTTGATCTCCAACCACTGCTTGCCCCGGCTGGGATATCTCGAAATAGGTGAGAACCGCATCGAGTCGAGTGAGGAAATCGCGCTGGCTGATGTACTTGCCTTTCGTGTAGACGTTCTCGCCTGTACTGCGCCCGCCCGCCCAACGAGGCTCTAAACGGTCGCCCGGTATGCGGAGCTCCGAAACGTCGTAGCCCACTGCCTCAAGGTGCGACAGCGCTTCATGGTAGTCGTTAACCAGCTCTTCGCTGACGACTGAATCGGGCGCGTTTTTCCGAAGCGCTGAAAGTCTCGCGTACGCCCGGATCACTTGATCAGCCTTACTTGCCATCGCCTAAGTATGCAAAAGGTTTAGCCGGCTTTGCTTCGCTTCTTATGCGTTGGCCTGCGCGGTGAGCCGTTGGCCGAACTTACTTCGCTTCTGGGACCTTCGGCCGAGCCAAGTTCGTGATCAGGTTATAGGTAAACCAGCCGGCGCCCGTCTGAAAGTTCTGGGGTTTTGCGTTTGCGGCATCGCGAAAGAGGCCGATCCCATCCTTGAACGGTGTGAAATTCACGACATTCTTGATGACTATCGTGAAGAAAACCAGCTTCCTGACCGCAGTACTTACACTTGGACATGCCCCACCTTCCCCTGAATCCTCTCTACGTAGGCAAATCATACCCTCGTCCCAGCCATCAGCAAGGTGACTGATCCCTAGCCTACGGCTCCCTGTCCCGACGCGGTCTGCGGCTCTTCGGACCACCTACGTCCGCCTTGATGACCGATATGCAATCGCTCTGACCGTGGGGTCAGCCGGTGTAGCCAGGCGACCGCCCATCGTATTGGATGACTGCCCGCGGCGGCGCCGCCATCAGTGAGGCGGTTGCGGCCCAGGCGAATTGATCTCATCAACCACCGGCGAAAAGTGGTCAAGCCTCTGGCAACAGGCGGGGGAAGAAGGTTTCGCCCATGGAGAGAACTGTCCCTGGACCTCTCAATTAGCGAGCTCCACCAGTCGGCAAAGCGCGCTGGCAAGTCGCATCTGGTCCGGCGTGCGGCAGCGAGCCTTGAGGAGTTCAGGACTACAGACTAGGATGACGAGCCCCTGAGCTCGGGAGGCAGCAACATTGAGCCGGTTCAGACTGAAAAGGAAGTCCATGCCGCGCGGCGCGTCGTCGACCGATGAAGTCGCCATCGAGTAGATCACCACGGGGGCTTCCTGGCCCTGGAACTTGTCGACGGTTCCGACTCTGGCGCCGTCCGGGAGCGTCTCGATCAACCGGCGGACCTGCGCGTTGTATGGCGCGACGACTAATACGTCTTCAACGGCAAGCGGGCGAGTTTTGCTATCGCGATCAGTAAATGGCAGTCCAACCAACGCTCGAAAAGCCTGGTTGACTCGGTCGACTTCCTCTGCTGCTAGCGTCCGGTTGCCGCTGTGCTCGACGGGAAGATAGCGCAACCCAAGGCCGCCAGTGCCGTCGCTGACGGCGAGACTCTGGCGCTTGGTCGAATCGTCCGGCTCCAGCTTGCCATCGTAGAAGGCCTCGGATATGAATGCGCAGACCGCAGGATGTAGCCGGTAGGTCGTCTCTAAGAAGAGCCCGTAAGCGGCTGGCATCGTCGACCGCTCCTGGATGACATGGTCCAGAACCGACTGGTCGACGCCCTCAGGATGAATACCGTGTGAGGGCTGCCGAAGTTGGTTCGGATCGCCCAGCAATATAAGGTTGTTTGCGGCACCGCCGATAGCGAGAACGTTTGCGAGCGCCATCTGCCCGGCTTCGTCGACCACCAGGTAATCGAGCTTGGCGGGGAAGCTGGCGCGAGCGAAGAGCCAAGGGGTCCCGGCGACGACGTCTACCTCGTCGGCGGCCAGCGCCGCTTCGACTGTCGACGAGCTGCTGGTGCATTGAACCTCTTGTGAAGCGCATCGGTCACGGGCATCGGCCTTCTGGATCGCGCGGACCAGCTGCCCCTGACGCCTGGCCTCCCCCATCACTTTGTCCAAAAGGTTGCTGATGACCTTGTGACTGTTGGCCGTTATCCCGACTCGCTTGCCGCGCGCGACCAAATCGAGGATCATCTCGGCACCGATTGTGGTCTTCCCAGAACCGGGCGGCCCCTGGATCGCCAGGTAACTGTTGTTGAGTCGAGGCGCCAATAGCATCGCTATGTCCTTTGCACGCTCGCCTGCTTGGACTAGCGGCGCTCCTTCTATCACACCTTCGATCCGGGGCGGCTCAAGGCTAAGGAGATCGCGCGCTGCCTGGTAAGGGCTGGGCCCACCAAATCCGTGGTCGGCAACACGCTGGCCCAAGCGCATCAGGGCATCTCGCTGCTCTTTAGTCGGAATCGGGCTGGCAGGGATCAGCGACGTCGGATGTGGTGACTCCGATTTCACGCCGCGACTGAGCTCGACCCACCCCGCGATCGGATCAATTGCTGCTACTTCGCCGGCGCCTGATTCGGTCCGCGGGTCGTGCGGCTGGTCGCCAACCCCGATCTTGTATTCCTGGTTTGGGTCGAACCAGTAGCGAAAGACGTTGGACCGATTCTCCTGTCGCACCTCGCCGCGGAATTCGATCGCGCCAATCGCTTCGCGATCCTCGACCAGCTGCTCATCGGTCAAGGAGCACTTGCGGTAGTACTCCCACCACTCTGACTTGCCCTCGCGACGATGCCAGTTGAGGCTGTGCGCGAGCAGATATCGCGCCTGCTGCTCATTCGACCGATCGTCCTCCTCCTCGGGAACGTCTTCGAGTAGGCGATCGACAAGGGCAGCGGTCCGCTCGTCGATGTCGCGTAGCGTTTCGCTAAGTTCAGCTTCCTCGGGCCCAGGCCTCGGTATCTCCCCATACTGGGCGATCGCCTCCAGCCGACGCGCCTCCAGCCAGTCTCGCAACTGCGCCGTCGAGAGGCAGTCGTCCTCGTTGTAGCGAGCGATCTCGTCGAGCAAGCGCTGGTGGCGCGACTCAAGCCAGTCTTCGTAGGCGACGATGCTGCCCGCGGCATCGACGATCTCGGTCGATCGCTTGCCTCGATAGAGCGACTCGAGTTCCTTGAGCGAGTACGACTCGGTCCCGATACGGACGGATTGACGGACGAGGCGGTACAGGTCGACGAGCACCCGTCCGCGGAGCAGCTGGTCGACCTCGGCTTCGCGCGTCGCATAGGAGCTAGCCAGGTATTTGAGCGCGTTCGGCTCGTAGGCGGCGTAGTGATAGATGTGCAGATCGGGATTGCGATTGAGGCGCTCGATGAGGAGGTCGACCGCCTGCTCCAAGGCGCGCTTCTCCTCGTCGGGGTTATGGCCCCAGAAGGTGTGGTGGGTCCCTACCCCCTCCCCTGCCCTCCCCACAGGGGGGAGGGAGGTCTGTCCCGCTGTCGCAATGGAATTGAGTTCGAGAATTCCGAAGAGGTACTCGAGGCCGTTGTCGCCGACGAAGGGATCACCTTCCATGTCGAAGAAGAGGTCGTTTGGGGTCGGCGCCGGGAGTGCCTGGAAGCCGAGCTGCTCGCCGAGCGGCGGCAGCACCTCAAAGGGAAGGCTCTCGGTTTGCCGCTGTTGCACTTGTAACCGAGCCTGCTGGCGCAGCCGGGCGAGGGCCATCTCGTTGATGCCCGGGATCGGTTGGTCGACCGGACTGGCGCCCAGCTCGGTCACGGTCTTGATGCCCGCGAGGTTCATCCGGCGTGTCTGGTCGCGGCGCATCCCCGCAACCAGGCATAGATGATCGTCCTGACGACGGCGGAGCTCGCAGACATCGAGCCATCGGCAGATCCGGCAGTGGTCAACGGGATCGGGATACGTCGCCATAGCGGGCGCTAGCATCGTCTCTTCGAACCGGCGCTTCACACTCCTGTAATAGGCGCCGTAGTCCTTCAGCCTCAGCTCTTCCTCGGAGCCATCGCCAAGGAACAGGCGAATGTACTCGGAATCGACGCCCTGAATCGCCGCCAGTTTCTCGGCGTAGACGCAACACTGGAGAACGGCGGCCGCCTTGGCCTTGCGCGCGAGCTTGGCGTCGGCCACCTCGTAGCTGAAGTCGCCGAGCTTGCTCGGCTTGTCGACCTTCAACAGAAAGTCGGGATGGCATCGCCAGCGGCCGTCGAAGAACGTGCCCTGGTAGATGACGTCCACGCCGTCGCGCATAGCAGCAACCGTCCTCTCGTGGGCCTCGGTAAGGCCGGCGATGCCTCCTTCAGGGAAAGCAAACTCGACGACTCTCTGGCGGCTGGTTCGAAGCTCAACCAGGTGGCGAGCTTCGTGCTCGAGTCCCCGCTTCGCCAGGACTTCGAGTTCAGGATCCTTTCGGTCCGGCCGCTCGATCTCGCCCCTAGCGGCCGCCAACTCCTGCTGGGTGAGGTGCTCGCACTCCAAAAAGCCCGTCAAATCGGACGGGCTCACGATCAGCCTGCCATCGAGAAACTGCATTTTGCCCTTCTACTCCAAGGGTCACTTTACGGCTCGGTTTTGACAGGTGTGTGTCGCAGTGGCGGAGAAGGCTTAAACGCCGCTCGGTCGAGTTAAGCGGCCCGGAGCCGCCGTGCACTTGGGCGGCGTGTGGCGCGTCCAAGCAAGACGGCCTCAGCCGGCAACGCTAACGAGCCGGCCTCGGCCGTTAGGCTGGTCTCGTCGATGATTTCCAGAAGGCGCTTCCCGAGATCCTTGAGCGCAACGCGATAGGGCGACCATCGATCATGAGTTCCAGGCGCCAGGTTCGCCTCGACGGAAAACACGATTCCGCGTCTGGCCTTCCCGTGCCGTGCCAATCTGTGCAGGACAGCGGCGGGTATTAAGAACACGGGGTCGTGGAGCCGCATTTGGCTAACATCGTAAACAGCCAGGAAGTACCAGAGCCGTGGATCGCGGCTAATCCTCTTTTCGGGGATCACAAAGCGGAGCGACAAATACGTCCGACGGCCGCGCTGATTGACCCTGAATATTTCAAAAGCCACCTTGATCTGAATCCCAATCGCTGCAGCTCGTTTAAGGTGCCGGCGAACCTCGGCATCGCGACCTTCATTGTCAGCCGCCGGCGTGTAGATCTCAACCTGACCTCGCCCTGTAACCAAGGCCGTCTCTAGAAATGCGAATTGACCGATGGCGCCCTTTTGGATCGCAGACAGCGGCATAGGCCTGTAACTCCGCGATCTCGAGTTCATTTCGCAGCCGGTTGATCTTGGCCATAGCGCGTTAGGCTTCGAGCTCAGCTCTGGCGCGTTTGTCCTGAAGTGCCGCATAGCGACGAACATCTGATGCCTTGAACCGGCCCGATGGCGAGGCCACGGCAACCTCGCAAAAGACGTGCGGGTAACGCCAGAGAGCCGTATACCTTTGGAGCCGGCCGCCATCGAGCGTGCCCCTGAAGTAGTGGCTCTCCTCGCCGAGCGGAGGGCCCTCGAATTCGTCGTTCCCGGTTTCCTTCAAGACCTGCATGGCGCCGAACAGGTAATCGGGCGGGGCATCGTCGCTGTTGGAAACGGCCGCGTGGCTAACGATCACCGGCCCGGGCGACTCAGGCCGGAAAACGGCCCTGTAGCTGCTGGTCGAGGTCTCGCTCGGGTTCGGAAGTGGCCCGCATGAAGATTGCAGCGGAAAGAGGTCATCGGGGACGTCCCAGGGACCAAGCACCATGTCTGCGGCCGGCATCGTTGGACCCTGCGAACCCGTCCGCTCATCGAGGGACATCCGGATGTGGTTCGGCACTGCACCACCAAGGCCGTCGGCGTCGGTTGCGTAAAGCTCCCACTCACCGACCGTCGGCAGTTCAGACCGGGATCGCTTGATTGGCGCCATCCAGGACTCCAAACGGCCCTTTTCCGCTATCTGAAGGAGGAGCCGTTCGGTTCGTTTTGGGTCGTCAACGGGCCGATCCTCATATTTCGGATTACTGCTGGCCCACGCGGACGAACGAAAGGCAACCCGTTGAAGGCTGCGGTTCGCGACCAGGTCCGGCAAAGCGCCCCCCAACCAGTGGACGTGCCCGCGATCCTTCTTCAGGTAGATCGGCGGCACCGGGACGACATGAAAGGCGCCGTAGTCGTCGAGACCAAGTAGAACCTGGAATTCATCCTCATATGGCTCCTCCCAGCGACGCGCAGCCTGGAGGCTCCGGTCTAAGGCCCAGCGCCGGAAGTCTTCGAAGGTCACGGCCGCCGGAATTTTACTTCGGCGTCCGGATCCCCTGCTTGAATTCGACCAGAGGCACATGTAGGCTTCGATCGTGGCTGTGGACGGAGGGTGCTCAAACTGCTCGGCGGCGATACCCGCGGGAGCACGGTACTGTCCGGCGTGCGGCACGGCGGTCGGCGATCGGGCCACAGCGGAGCGCAAGCTCGTCACCGTCCTCTTCGCCGACATCACGGGGTCGACCACGCTTGGCGAGCGCTTCGATCCTGAACGTTGGAGGGTCCTCCTGCAGCGGTTCTTCTCGGTCATGACCTCAACGATCGAGGCCTGGGGCGGCACCGTCCAGAAGTTCATGGGCGACTCGGTCATGGCAACCTTTGGGGTTCCAATCGTGCGAGAGGACGACGCCGAGCGGGCGCTACGGGCCGCGTTCCAGATGCTCGAGCGCCTCACCGACCTGAACGCCGAGTTCAAAGCGCAGCACGGGGTCAGCCTCGCGATCCGGGTCGGCGTCAACACGGGCGAGGTGATGGCGGCGTCCGACCAGAACGTGGTGACCGGCGACGCGGTCAACGTTGCCTCTCGCCTGGAGCACATGGCCGAGCCGGGAACGATCCTCGCTGGCGAGCGGACCTATTCGGCTACCCGCGATGCTTTCGTCTTTGGCGAGCCGCAGACGCGCGAAATCCGCGGCAAAGCTATCCCGGTCGCGGTCCGCCAGGTGCTGCGCCCGCTGGGTGACTCGCTCGACCGCCGCAAAGGAATGCAGGTCGCCATGGTCGGCCGCGAACAGGAGGTCGAGTCGCTCGCCAGCCTCTTCCATGAGGCGATGGACGCGAACAACCCGCGCCTGGCGCTGATCTCCGGGCCGGCGGGCATCGGCAAGAGTCGCCTGGTGCGCGAGTTCCTCAACCTGGCGTCGGCTCGCCATCCGGAAACGACGTTCCTGCAGGGACGCTGCCCCTCCACCGGGGAGGGCCTGACCTACTGGGCGCTCGGCGAGCTACTTCGGCGCGAAAGCCAGATCTCGCTCGATGACCCCGCGGCTGAGGCGACCGAGCGACTCCGCCAGAAGGTACAGGGAGTTCTGCAGCGAGTGTCTGCGGACCAGGCAACCATCGACCACACGGTCTTCGCCCTGGCATTCACTGCCGGGATCACCATCCCAGGCAACCCGCTGGACAATATCCGACCTTCGGCCGTGCAGCTCGAGCTGTCGATGGCGTGGCCGCGCTTCGTCAGCGCCTACGCTGCCTCAGGCCCGGTGATCATCGTGGTGGAGGACCTGCACTGGGCCGGCGACCGCATGGTGGAAATGATCGAACGCCTCCTCGCGCGGTCGACCGGGCCCATTCTGGTTGTTACCACGGCCCGACCCGAACTTCGCACTGCCCATCCCGAATTTGGTGAGGGAAGCGAGGGCGCCGCCGTACTCTCCCTTCGGGCGCTGACTGCGCAGCAAAGCACGACATTACTGAACGAGATCCTTGAAGGGAGCGCGATCCCGGAAGAGCTGCGCCGCGATCTCATCGCCACCGCCGATGGCAATCCACTGTTCCTCGAAGAAATCATCAACCGACTGGTGGACGGCGGCGTGTTAGTCCGCGAGGACGCGGGTTGGCGAGTCACCGGCAGATTGCCCACGGCACTGCCCGACACGGTCCTGGCCGTGCTCGGCGCGCGCATCGATTCCCTCCCGCATAAGCACAAACTCGCTCTGCAGGAGGCGGCCGTCATTGGACGGGTGTTCTGGGAAGAGCCGGTGCGGCGAGCGGCCGCCGACGCCGACGTAACCTCGAGCCTGCTCGCGCTCGAGGCCAAAGGCCTGGTCTCGGTGCGACCGACATCGGCCATCGCGGGCCAGCTCGAGTTCATCTTCAAACACGCTCTCGTGCGGGATGTCGCGTATGCCAGTCTGCCGAGAATTCGGCGGGCACGCGCACATGCCGAGGCAGCTCGCTGGTTGGAGGAAATCGCCGGGGAGGGCTCCGAGGAACTCGCCGAGCTGGTCGCCCACCACTATCGGAAGGCCCTACTCGGCGAGGATGCCGACCTGGCGTGGGCGGACGATCCGGCGGCGCGAGCGGAGCTGCGGACCAAAGCCTTAGCCGCTTTGCTGGTCGCGGGCACGGTCGCCCGCAAGCGGTTCGCCGTCGCGAAAGCGCTCGAGCTGCACCAGGACGCGCTGCGCCTGAGCGTCAACGACTCGGAACGCGCCCGAGTGCTCGAGGCGATCGGCGACGATCACGAGGGTGCTTTTCACGGCGACGACGCCGTCCCTGCCTGGGAAGGGGCACTGGCCGCGCTGGAGCACGACCCGGATGCGCGGCAGGACCGGATCCGCCTGATCGTGAAGTGCGCCAAGATGACCGGCATCCGCTGGGGCGGCTTCAAGGTCGTGCCGCCGCCGCGGCAGGTGGACGGGTACGTCAGCGCCGGGCTCGACCTTGGGCCCGAGCCTCGCGACCGCGGCTGGCTGCTCGCCTTGCGCGCGTACGGCAACACCCGAAAGGGCGATTCGCGCGAGATCGACCTGATCCCGCGTGCTGAACGAACGAAGGCCGGCGAAGAGGCAGCGCGAATCGGCCAGGAGTTGGGTGACGTTGACCTGCAGGTGCTTGCGATCCGAGCGCTCAGCGGACTTGCCATCACCCAGGGCGAGTACCGGCGGGCAATGGAATTCACCCGCCAGGAGGAGGCGCTCGTCGACCGCATCGCCGCCAGCCGCGACCGGGCGCTGGGGTTCTTCTGGATCGCGCTTCGCGACATGGATATCGAGGGCCGCTACCGGGAGGGACTCGAGTACGCGCAGCGCAGTTACGAACTGGCCAAGCAGCTGGCCCCCCATGACGTCTTGCACGCCACCTATGAGCTGCTCTACGGGAATGCCAGCCTGGGACGCTGGCAAATGATCGATGCGTTGCACGAGGAGCATCTCAAGGGCTTTCGGGAAGAGACCGATATGTCCTGCCCATTCGTGCGCGGTGGACTCCTCGTCTCCGCCACGGTCCTGGCTCATCGCGGCGACCTGGTGCGCGCGAGAGAGACGGTGGGTCTCGTCCCGATGAACTGGACTGAGCCTGCCTTACCGGAAGTGCTCCACGGGTTCGCGCTCCTGGCCCTTGGTGACGCAGCCGCAGCCCGCGAAGACGCTGAGCGGATCCTGGCCGTAAGGCGGCGGCTGACTTACGAAGAAGCGCCGCTTGAACTGGTGCTCATGGTTGACGCCTTGGCGGCTTTACGCGATGCCGATGGGTTGCGCGCATTCCTTCCCCAGGCTGAGCGCAGCCGCGAGGCCGTCGCGCTCTTCGCGCCGGCGACCGACCGTGCCGCCGGACTCTTGCACCTCTGGGACGGCGATGCCGCAGGAGCCCGGCCCCTGTTCGAACGCGCGTTGACCGAATACGAGCGGCTTGGGAATCCGTTCGAGGCAGCTCGAACACGCGAATACCTTGCCGAGGCGTTGCCCGCCGATGCGCGCGCGCCTATGCTCGACGCCGCACTGCGGCAGTATGAGCAACTCGGAGCGACACCGAGTGCCCAACGAGTGCGTGCTGCCGATGTCGCAAGCGGCATCTAAACAGGTCCTATCGCCGGGCTGCGTGTCCGGGCCTCGGCGGCAGGCTGGGAGCGGGTCCTAACCCGCTCCCAACCTTTGGGTTACGGTCGAGCGGCGTAGATGTTCTGGTCGAGGCCGCCCTGGGAATTGCACGAGGCGAGGGTCGAGGCGTTGCACTGCAAGACATCGAAGCCGTCGGTGGCAGTCGGATCCCGGGGATCGACGCCGGGCACCAGGTCTCGGGAGTCGGTCCAAGCGACGTTCACGGCGCCGTGTACGGCCGATACATAGATGTAGTCGCCCCAGAACGGGACCATGCGGGCGCCATGGGTCTCCCAGTTGAGGTTGCTGGAGAAGTTGCTGACTCGCGTCTCGGCCCAGGTGTTGCCCCCATCGCTCGATCGCCCGATGAAGGCGTCCTCTGCTCCGCCTGAGTTTCGTCCGCCGGCCGTATTTCCCGGCGGAAGGTTCGGCGCGTAAGCCGCATCGTTTCGCGAATCCATGAAGACGACCGTTATCACCCCGTCTGCCGAAGCGATGTCAGGCAGGTACTGGTGACCGCGAGCGACAGTGTCGAGAGTTGTTGCCGGTGACCAGCTAACGCCATCTTTTGAGTTGCGCACGAAGACTTTGGACTGGCCGCTCGGAAGCTCGGCATTCCAGACCACATGCGCCCCGCTCGCATCGGCCGCAACGGCCGATAGGCTGCTGAACCTCTTAAAGGTGAGGCCCGTGGGGCAGGCAAAGGCCCCGTCACCGCAGCTATCGCTGCCGTTGCCGCTGAACTGCGTGGATTCAAATGGCGTTATCTGAGCCAGGATTTGCGGCTCGCTGAAGGACTGGCCGCCGTCGGCCGAGCGTTCGACTGAGACGGTGTTTGCTGTCGGGCCCTGTGCCGCGAAGTCTCGGTAGGTCAGGTAGACGGTCCCGTCCGGGCCTACGGCGAGGTCCGCGAACGACTCCGAACCGATGCCGGGCGAAACTCTAATCGGCTGGGAGAAGGTGGCGCCGTGGTCGGTCGAGCGGGAGAACAGAACGATGTTGTTTGCGGCCTTTCCCGAGTAGCGGGACCAGGCAACGTAGACGCTCCCGGAATTCGGTCCCCCGGTCTGGTCGACGGCCAGGTTGATCTTGTCCTGGAAGAGCCCCGAGCCCACGAATTGGGCGGACGGGCTGCCCGCATCGACGAGGGCGGTCCGTACGTAATGTGCGCCGTCCTGGTCATAGGTGGCAACGAAAGTGGATCC